>JABNAD010001045.1_pt1 | contig 11710 bp, 6 predicted proteins | sample 7240381 | NCBI WGS metagenome assembly JABNAD01 (sample SAMN11332834, study PRJNA596920) | anaerobic digester metagenome | biome: digested sludge; isolation source: digested sewage sludge-derived enrichment culture grown on H2/CO2 | place: Germany: Goettingen | reverse complement strand
TTTTTTAAAGTTTTGTAACTTTACAAAGGTTTCTTTCTTCTTGCATCCGCAAGCATTTGAAATATCAACGCTCCGTGTAACACAAAGCAATCAATAGGCGATTTTTGTGTAGTTGGAATCACTGTTTTCCCTTCAGAAACTGCCGGGGATGCCTGTGATTCATGCGTTGGTGTCCGTACAGGAGACGCAGTACTCGGATCTTCCTGTGGGGATAGTGTCTGAGGCGGCGCGACACCACTTGTTATCGGTGTTGATTCTTGGGGTATGAAAGTCTGGGTACCGCCAGTTACGTCTTTATTAGTATTCCACCCGGAGGTGCCAGGTGAAACGTATCCGGGGTTCGGATTGTATATCGGCGATGCCGGAGTTGCTGTCGGTGTAGCGGGTGGCGTCATTTGCCGGTTTGTTACGGCCACCGGCTTGGAATCGCTGTCGTAGAGTTCAATCACGATAATTTCAGGTTCGCCTCCACCTGTGTAGGACACTGTTGCCAGTCGATTATTTAATGCAGGCTCAGTTGTAAAGCCGGATATTTTTGCATAATTACCTTCCTGCACGATATTTACCGCACCCATAAACGGGGGCTCAGGTTCGAGGGCTACAATGTTCGTGCCGGGAGAGAAATTCAACTGCAACACATATGCTGCAATGTTGGTCGGTTGGTCCGAAGAGAACGTGATGAATGCTGCCGCTTCGTCCTGCTCGATGTATAGTGAGTTTGCCGTACACATCGGAACAATTGCGAGCAGTAAAAAAAATACAAGGATGTTCTTCATAAAATCCCCTGAACGCGATTATATTGGTTGATAATTATCATCAACCAGTCCTACAGTCTTTCGTGCAATATTCCGGGCATCAAGGATATTCACCAAGCCGTCGTCATTAACGTCTGCATAGAATTTTCCGTTCCCGGTAAATGCATATCCTCCTACTGTCGACTTTGCGATTTCTCGCGCATCGAGGATATTCGGAAGGGTACCGCTATTCCGGACATCCCCAAGCATCCTCCCCTTAAACCCGATGGAGATCTGGCCGATGTCTGCCGTATCGATGTTGGACAGTGTCAGGATGCCACCGGTAAGGCTGTACATGCTCTGCGGAATAGTGTACTCTCCAGATGCATTGTAAACAAGGACCGTAACGCTCTCGTTCAGTCTGACCTCTCCGATAGTCCGGTTGACGGTCGGGATCTCGACCGAGATGGTCGCACGGCCACCGCTGCTTGCAATCGTCGAGTTAAACGACTTCATTGCCTTTGTCGCTGCATTCCAGTGGTTCGTGCTGGCATTGTCCGTGGTGTCCTCGATCGCCGGGGCCATGAGCCGGATCTCGCCCGCCGTGCCCTCGGCCTGCGCAATGTACGGGACGGATCTATCGCTTGCGAAGTGCGCCGTGTAGGTGACACTCTCAGACGGTGCGACGTTCACCGAGGAGTTTATCCAGATGTCGCTACTCTTGATTGCAACCGGGTAGGCGCCCTCAAGGAGGGAGATGCCCACACTCGTCCCGGGTCCGACGGACGTCCCGTTAACGTAGAACTCAGCGTTCACCGGTGCGTTGGTCTCGTCCACCGCGGCGAGGGTGACGTTGCCGTAGCCCTTCACGTAAGTGCTGCCGTTGCCGAGCGCCATCCAGGTGTCGTTGTACATCGGGTAGGCCCGCGCTTCGACCGTGGTGTTGCCCGAGGTCCCGAACGTCAGCGGGACAAAGAAGGTCCTGGACTCGCTTGCATTAACGCTCGGTTTAGACTCATCGTCAGAACCGGGATAGATGTAGAGCACCTTCGCAGTAGCATTGTACATATGCGAGATGTACTTCGTTCCGCTGTCGGAGACGTAGTACGCGGTATTTGATCCGAGAGCACTGCCGGTGAAGTTCACCGCGTTGCTGATCGGGATCTCGATGATCATCACGCTCTGGTCCCGCGGCTCTATGAGGTTGTTGTTGATGGTGAACCCGACGTCCCGCGAATCTCCTTCCTTCAACACTCCCGGAGCCGGGGCAACGATCTGCAGTTCAAAGTCGGTAGCAATCGGGTCGATGTACTTCGCAGGGATGCTCGCAATCGCGATGCTCTCCGGGACCTGTTCGAAACTGTCGATCGAGACACTCAGTTTAGAGGGGTTCACCGCTCCTGCATCACTCTTGCTGCTGATGATGACCTTTGCAGTGCCATTCGGCGCCCCAAATCCATACAGATCATTCAGTTCATCCACAGACAGCGTGTAGGGGGGTTCGCTGAACCACGTCTCGTTGAACTCGATACCGTTGCGTGACCAGACAGTTGTACCATTCTCGCTCTCGATCTTGACGTCCACGGTGAAGGGCACCACGGGCGTCTGCGGCACGACATTGGTCAGCGTGTTGATGACCGCGGCACTGGTACGCGTGCTTCCCCACCCGCCGGAGTAGGAGCGCCCGGCACGGTTGCCGATCAGATGATTGAGGCCGCTCGACAATTTACCTTCATCAACACCGGCCCTGTGGAGGGCGAGGATTGCGCTTGCCGTCGGCTCATACGTGTTCCACCCGCTCTCATCGGTCCAGTATCCGGATGAGCCCTTCTTCTTAATGAGCTCGTTCCCTAACTCTTCGATCGTGGCGTTGATCTCTGTGGCATTTTCGATGCCGTGGTCACGGATCGCAACAAGCCCGAGGATTGCGTACGAGAGTGCCTGAGTGCCTTCTACCGCACCCCCGCTCTCACCCTTGTAGTGGTGGTTCAGCAGCCAGGTGCAGGACTTGGTGAGCGACACGTTCACCTGTGCCTGCATGGTGTCGTTCAGGTACGGGTACTCGCTTGCGAGAGTCTCGGAGATGAATCCGGTCCACTCGACGTCGTTTGTGATGTAGCCCCAGTCCTGCCAGTATCCCCCCGAATTCTGCCTGGCGGTCAGCCAGTTCGCGCTCGCGTTGAGGTCGATCCCGTTCATGTTCGCATCGACGTCCCAGTACCCGGGATCGGCATCCATATCCTTCTTGAGCTCAGTGATCACGTAGTTCGGGTAGAGCGTGTAGAACATCGAGGGAGTCGACCATGTGTCTTTGCCCCAGGCCCATCCACCGGAACCGTCACCATACTCCAACTGATATTTTGCAAGCTGCTGGGCGTTACTGCCGGAGGGTGGCTTCATGTAGTTGAGCGCGTTCTGCATCGCCGACTGCACGGTCTGGTTGATCCCGGGAGTCAGGGCACCACGCTGCGCATAGTACTGCTTCACGCGGAGCGCTGCGAGCGCCGGACTCATCACCTGCTCCGGGCAGCCGTGAGGATACCCGATGAGCGACTCGAGCCCCTGAATGGTCCTGCCGTCGGCGCCGGCCGAGAGGAGGAGTTGCACCTGCTTACCTTCGGACGGTGTCCGGACAAACACCGGGAACTCCATGGTCTTTGATGATTCATTCGTGACCAGGGTGGTGTTCATCACCTTGATGTCGACATTGGGCTCTCTGACCCTGATCGTTCCGTTAACGTAGGTGCTCTTGTTCCGTGCCTCAAGCGTGATGCTGTAGTTGAAGTCTCCAAGCTGCTTTGGCTGGATGTAGTACCAGCCCACACTGTTCCACTCGGAGTTGTAGGCGTACACGCTGTGTTCTGCCGGGTAATAGTAGTAGAACTCGAACACGGACTTGTCGGTCAGGTTGACCGGCGTCCCATCGGGGTACGTTATGGCAAGGGTTGCATTCACCATACCCGCCTGGTTCGCCGTGAAGTAGGTTCCGAGCGTGAAGTACTCGTTCTTCAGGACGGAGTTGTTGTAGCCGTACCAGTAACCCCAATACTCTTTGTTCTGGACGGTGACGTTCAGGTCGTAGTTGTCGATGAAGATGTTCCGCGAAGCGACATTGCCGTCCGCAACATCGTCCCCGGTGATGATTGATTGCAGGATGTAGGTCCCTCCATCAGTCGGTTTCCAGGTATCGACGGTGAACGTCCTGCTCGCACGACCGGCGAGACTGATATCCTGCATCTCCCAGACTTCACTGCCATTCACGGTCAGGTTGGCGGAGACGGCGACCGGGTTTGACTTCCGGTTCTGGATCGTCACCGAGACCGTCTGGTTCTGGTTGGCAGAGCCGCTCGGTGAAGCGAAGACGGAGACGGCAGCGTCGGTCTTGTTCTCCTGAACAAACTTGCCGCGAACGATCTCAAGTTCTAGGAAAGCGCCATTCTCAGTCTTTACGTACGCATTCGTCTGCGAGTCAAGGATCGACGTCCTGCCGGAATCCGTGCGGGCCTTCATCGTGAACGTCGCAATCTCGGCATCGCTGGTAAGCGCCGGCAGATCGGTTCCGTTGCTGAGCGTGATCCTCCCATAGGAGGTCGTAACCCTGACGCCCGGGATCGCCTCGACCGGCGACGAGTTGTAACAGACCGTCGGGTCGTAGATCAGGGGGATCTGGAACGCCGTGACGGGCGCCGTACCCGATATGTTTGTGATCCGGATCGCCACCTCAGCACCGTCAGCGCTCGAGCCGAAGACTTCAGGAAGGACCACCGTTACCGGGGCTCCGGATCCGACGGAGTTCGTATAGATGTTGTTTGTATAATCCGTCTCCGCTTCTTCGGTCCGGTTGGCGTTGACCTCGACGCGGTAGGTTTTGGCCGTACGGCCGACGTCGATCTTGATCGTCGTCGTCCAGTTCTCGCCGGGCTCCAGCCTCGGCACGGGGTAGACCTGCGGAGTTCCACCGTTTACCGAGTAATGCAGGGTGGTCGGAAGGGCAAAGACATTGCCGATATTCTCTGCCCCGATCGTGATGTCCCAGGTGCCGGGAGCGAGGGATGTGTCAAGGATGGTCGTGTTGCTCGACGGGATCCCACTGACAAGTCCCTCCGGCAGCCAGACCGGGACCAGGTCGGGACGGGTGATCTTCGCCTGTGTCTGCACGTAGTTGTTCTCCTCGTTGATCTCGTCGACGGCGTTGTCGACATCGATGTCGAGCCCGATCTCGTAGTCTCCGAGAGAGACGTTTCCGCCGGTAGTGATGTCGTACCATCGCTCGTAGCCGCCTTCGCTGCTGGTTTTGGTACTCGTACCATTATGGCCGGGCACGACATGCACCGTCATGTGGTAGGTGATGTTTTCTCCGGCGGCTATGTCATCTTTGAGAGTGAGGTCAGCCCTGCTCGACCCGAACTCGCCCTGGATCTTGAAATCCTCAGTGACGGGTTTGACACCGATGTTCTCGATGACCATCGTCTGGGTGAAGTGCAGGCTGTCGTCGGCATACTTCTTCACGTACCGGAGCGGGTCGACAAGGGTGCCCCTCAGGTCCGCCTTCTGCGGGGGGGCGACCGAAATTACGCCGTTCTCGAGCGAAGCGACCGGGTACATGATAACGACGTTCTCGCGAGGGGTTGCGAACATCTCATGGGCGAAGATGCTCATCGGGGTCTGCCCCGACGTGGCGTTTGCTTCCACCTTGAGGTCGAGGAGAGGGGTCCACGTCAGTGAGTCCAAATTCTGCAGGCCCTCGAGTTCGGCGTTCAAACGTCCGATCAACTCATCGTCATACGAGTACGAAGAAATCTCACTCCAACCGAGTATTACACCCGCTTCCTCTGCGGTTGCATTTAGGGACACCGACGTGACGTTGATTATGGTGGAATTCCATTCGGCCTGGATATACGCTCCATCTGCGTTGCCCAGGGACCGGACCATGATCGGGAGCACCTTCTGTGACCTGGCGTCGATAGTGGCCGTCGGGGCTCTGAACTCACCGAGGCCCGGATAGCTGCCGCCGCCGCTGGTTACGATCTGGCCCGGAATCTGGAGATCGAAGGACTGTGTTGACCCGGATTCATTCTGGTAGGTGCTACCGTAGTAGTTGAAACCGACATCGCTCGTCCCGGTAAGATTGGTCGGCCGGAACGTGATATCAACAACCTCGGTATACCCTGTTCCAGTGAGGCCGCCCTGGATCTCCAGTTCCACCCACACCGTGTTGTAATAATGGGGGGTCTGCTGCAGGGTCTGGCGCACCTCCTCGGGTATGGAATCAAGAGCGACCGGCCAGTACTCGTGGACACCGTTATTGGCGGAGGCACTGGTTATCACCACATCTGACGATGCCGGTGCGATATCCTCGACGATGAGATACGATCCGTCGAAGAACAACAGAAACTGGATCTGCGTTGCACCGGTGATGTTGTCCACGCCGACGGCAAAGGTGCCGGGCTGCCCGGAGATGAGTGTGCCGGAGGGTGCCTGAATCGTCGAGGGGTCCCTGACCGCTATCGTCCCATTGTTAGCCCAATCAAAGTCCTGCGGGACGAATTCCTGGCTGTAAGTCGGGGTCTCTGCAAACGCCACCGTCGATTCTCCCTCGCCTCCAATAGAACGGAACGTGATATCGACAAGCGGCAAGACCCCTTCGACAGTTATGCCCTCGGTATTCGTGACGGCAACCCTAACCCATCCTTGTTCGCTGTTATAATCGACAGTGGAATTCGGAATGGTGTCGTTGGCCACGACGCTCTCAACCGACAATAAGGTGTTGTCAAACGTCAGGTTAAATGTAACACCTTCAACGTCTGTCAGATCGCTAACGGCAACCGGGAAGACTCCGGTCGAGCCCGGTGGCACGATCCCCACCTGGGGGTATCCCGGGGCCATAATTAATGATGCAGCACTTGCAGCCGTAACCAGCATGCAGAGTGCACAGAATAATACCAACAGTATATGCTTTCTCATAATAGTCAACCTCTCAGTGAGAGTCTCTTCGCGTTTCTCCGTCCATGTTTCGATTCATACGTCAGTTCGGGCATCCTCCACCTCTTTCGGGGACACCCTGGAATGTCCCGCCCGTCACCCGGGGCACATGCGTATGCTTACGGTCATTCGGGCTGAGTGTGGTTCAGACCCGGCTCATCGCTCTTCTGTGTCAGCCTCGTTCAAATCGGCTATACAGGATGTTGTCCTATTCTGGACATATAAATTTATTCTATTTGCCCCGGGTTATACTAACAGCGATTTGAAAAAAAGGACCCGTTTTAAAACGAAATAGTGTAAATTATCGTGTGAATGTTGCTACACACCTCTGCGCCAGGGGTGGGACGTTCCATAGTTAATAAAGATCATCCGAAAAACGAAAAAGCGTAAGGGGGCGCAACCCTCTTACTCGATCACGAGCGGCGATACAACAAAAGCGCGGCCCCTAAAAATCCCGCCGCAAAAACCGTCGTCGCACCGAAGCCCGGAGTTGCCTTCGGCGTGACAGGGAATTGTGTGCTCTCTGTGGTCTTACCCGGTGATGCCGCAGGGGTGGCCTCGACAGTACCGTCCGGAGATACCGGCAGCATGGTCGTCGCCTCAGGTGTAGCGGTGGTGACTGCAGGAGTCATCGTACTCTGAGCAGTCGGGGTTGCTGCAGAAGCCCCGGATGAGGAGTGACCATTCGAGCCCGAAGACGGTATGGCAGTCGTCGGTGTCAGCGTCTGCAGAGGGTCGATACTTCCGTTCTCGACGATATCGAAGTTGAACGCCATGAACTGCGCATCGCTCCACTGGGGCTCATGAAGGACCACGGTGCCCCCACCGGGCCCGACGCGAGTAAACCGGATGGCGACAAGGGAGGCAGGCTCCGCGGCGGAGATCCCCTGCGTATTGGTGACAGCCACCTTCGCAAACCCCGCCTCGTTGTCGATCCCGGGCACCACGTTCGACCCCGGGATCTCGGTGCTCGCGGAGATGCTCTCGATACGGAGGACATCTGTATCGTAGGACAATCCGAACCCCACGCCTGTCGCCGCTGTAACCCCGGAGATGATGACAGGGAGATCGGCTGTGCCCTCAAAGGAGCCCCCCGGCGCCGCAATCCGGGTCTCTGCACTCGCATTTCCGGCCAGCAGGCATGCCGCCAGACAGAACGCTATAAAGACTGAATATCTCATCTATTAACCTCACTGATGTTCATTTTCGGGTTGGTCCGATATTACACTTGTGTTTCATGAGCTCGGCAAACCAGCACGGTAGAGGGCTGGACTCCCGGAATTGTCGCATCAGGAGGTAGAACGGGACTTTGCCCCTCCCAATTCCAATCACAGCACCGAGAGCTTCTCGACGAAAGTAGTAAGCGATCTTCGCCGTGTCACCGATGTCGACCGCACCGTTGCCGTTGAAGTCGGCAGCAGGGTCGGGTGCCGCCTTCCCGACGACCATATACGCTATCTTCGCGACATCGTCGATCTCGACCGCTCCGAAAGCCCAGACATCAGGCCCGATCAAGCACATTCCAGCAATCCTGACAGCCTCATCGTACATGAAGGCAGTAGAGCCGGCAGGAAGAACGGACCACCTTTGAGCGGTTACCGCCAGAGACCCGGACCTGAACCGGCAGTTTCACGGTGCAGGAGCAGCCCTCTCCCGCTCCGGCATAATTGAACGACGAAACCCAGAACGAGAGAGGGCGGATAGAGAGTGTTTCTGCATCTCAAAAGGCTTCATTTCATTTATATCAAGATTTGAACACGATTCTATGCACTATAAATATATATACCGATCAGCAGATATAATCCAATACAGCAATCTCCCCAGGAAAGGACCATGCAGCACCTCGACCGAAGACACCAGTTCCTCCGGCTCATAACAGCTTTTACTATTGCAGCCTTCTGTATCACTTCCGCATCGGCGTCAGAAAATCCCGGGCAGCCCGAACACATCATCATCGGCCTTCAGGAAGGCTCAGTACGGGCACTGAGCACCGCTGATCGCTCTTCGCCTGATTTTCAGGTCATCACCGAGTTGACCGAACTTAACGCATTGATCGTGTCGGTCCCGGATCCTGATCGATTCGTAGAAGAGGCCTCACAGGCTCCGGGTATCAGGTTCGTCGAACGCGATATCCCCGTCTATGCTCTCGATGTGCCGGCCTATGTTCCCGACGATCAGCGGTATGCCGAACAATGGGGGCCGCAAAAAATTGGAGCGGAATACGCGTGGAGCATAGAGCAAGGAGAGAGCAATGTTCTCATCGCTGTCGTGGACACCGGGATCGATTATACGCATCCGGACATGGGCAACTATGTCGCCGGAGGATACGACTGGGTCAATGACGACAACAACCCGGATGACGATCACGGCCACGGAACGCACTGTGCAGGCATCGCCGCGGCGACGATCGACAACACCCTGGGCATCGCAGGAATCTCACAGTCCCGCATCATGGCAGAGAAGGTGCTGGACTCCAATGGAAGCGGCACCAGTTCAATAACCGCAGCGGCGATCTGCCATGCCGCCGACAATGGAGCAGACGTCATCAGCATGAGCCTGGGTGCTGACGGACCATCGCAGATCGTGGAGGAGGCATGCCGATATGCATGGGAGAAAGGGTGCGTACTCGTTGCAGCCTCGGGAAATGACGGGGCAACCCGGGTCATTTACCCGGCGGCGTATGACACGGTGATCGCCGTCGGCTCGGTCGGAAAGACAGGTTCGCGCAGCACATTCAGCAATTACGGGACGAACCTGGACCTGGTCGCCCCGGGTGAGTCCATCCTCTCGACGACGCCCGGAAACACCTACGGCCAGAAGAGCGGGACCTCAATGGCCTGCCCGCACGTCTCGGGCGTTGCGGCCCTTCTCCTCTCCCACTACCCCGGCATGTCGAACCTTGAGGTGCGAAACAGGCTGACGGAGACCGCCGACGACCTTGGAGCGGCCGGGAAAGATACCCGATATGGTTACGGGCTGGTCAATGCGTTCGCTGCCCTGGGTGGTGAAGAGGCCGCCCCGCTCACCATAGAGTCCGATGCCGACACCGTCGTTCGCGGGGAGGAGATCGCCCTCACCATCACCGGCGAAGGCTATCGCGAATACTGGCTCTCTGTCGATGATGCAGGACTTGCCGGTATTGAGATGTATCCGCACGTCGTCCCCGAACAGGAGGGCGTCTTTCCCGGCATTCCGTCCGGGGGGATAAACGGGAGTGCAGGGTTTGATGAGACGGAGTGCAGGGTGCTCATACCTGAATCGGGAACAGCCCGGATCCGGTATGCAACGGGTTCTTCAACCATCGCACAGCCGTTTACGTTCACGGTTAACGATCCGGAGGATCCACTGCTCTCCGACGCCATCACCGTGTCGGTAAACCCGGGGACGGTCACCATAACGACCGGAGACCGGGATTGCTTCTTTTTCGGGGAAGAGATAACGCTCAACGGAACAAACACCGACAACCGGTCCACGTGGCTCTACATGACCGGACCCGGCCTTGATGCAGGCGGAGCCGGCCTGAGCGGTCCCGGCATGGTGCAGGTCCCGGTTACGGGGGACGGGAACTGGTCGTATGTCTGGGATACCGGAACCCTTGAGGGATTGTTTGAGAACGGGACCTATACCCTGTACGCGGTTTCAGGGCCGAAGACGGCGGATGAACTCGGCGGGGTTGCGTCTGCAACGGTCTCTCTAGAGCTGCTGAATTCGCCGTGGCCCGCCCCCGGCATCACCGCGATCTCGCCGGAAATGGTCTTTGTAAGCAACAATCCTGTAACCATCCAGATAACCGGCAGCGGGTTTGTCGACGGCGCGACGGTGCTGATGAAGAGGGCGGGATACCAGGACATCATCGCAACAGAGGTTCACGGCAGCGATGCAGACACCATCTCCGCCACATTCGACCTCACGACACCCCGGAACGGGACATGGAGTATTGTGGTCTGGAATCCCGACGGGAAGAAGGCACTGTTTCCCGATGCCCTTTCGATCCGGGTAAAAGGTGACTTCAAAGGCGACGGTGTCGTGGATATCGGTGACGTGGCCCTCGTCGCGTATATGGTTGTGGGAAAGACGCCGGAAGACCTGCTCGCCGATTTTAACGGTAACGGCATCATCGATATCGGTGACGCGGCGAAGATTGCATACTTTATGGTGGGGCGGATCGGCGGGCTGTAACCCGGTCCACGGTGTATCAACCGGGCTACAGCCCGCCGACACCTCCCCGTGCTCGGTCTGTCGTGCCCCGGAGCGCACCTTCCTGGTGACTGTCGCTTTTGGAGGAGGGGCTCCACGGTCCCGGGTGCCGGGGAACTATCATCCGACCTGATCAGTATCTCCTGTAGCATTCTCTATCGATGAAGCCTGAGGTACCTTCCCCTATCGGCCTTCCAAAAAAAGTGAGATCGTCCCGTCCGCTCTCATCAGAGCGCCGGGATCTTCTCGACGAAGTAGTAGGCGATCTTTGCCGCATCGCCGATATCGACCGCACCGTTGCCGTTGAAATCGGCGACTGGATCGGCCGCCTCCTTCCCGACGACCATATGCGCGACAAAGGCGACATCGCCGATATCCACTTTGCCGTCGCCTTTGAAATCACCCTTGATACCCGCGGCCGTGAGGTCGAGGCAGATGGAGGCACCCGAGGTGTAGACCGCGGTCTCGGTGGCGAGAACACCATTGACGAGGAAGGCGATCGTCTTCTTCTCCTCCCCGTCGACGATCAGGCGCTCATCAAAGAGGGCGTCCCCGCCGTAGACCCCGGCAGTCGTCAGGGTAAGCGACCCACAGTCGCGGTCGTCAATCCTTGCGGTGATGACGGTCCCCGCCGGTGCCGGGTTCTCGCCGACGCTGACCATGCCCCAGAACTCCGCCGGGAGGAGGGGGACGGCGGATGCAGGCCCGAAAAGGGCGAGGAGGAGGAGCAGAACAAGGATCCGTCTCACCCGCATCACACTCCTATGGCGCAGAGGGTGCCCGGCCCGGTCATGTAG
>JABNAD010001044.1_pt1 | contig 11716 bp, 14 predicted proteins | sample 7240381 | NCBI WGS metagenome assembly JABNAD01 (sample SAMN11332834, study PRJNA596920) | anaerobic digester metagenome | biome: digested sludge; isolation source: digested sewage sludge-derived enrichment culture grown on H2/CO2 | place: Germany: Goettingen | reverse complement strand
GGATCAAGAGAAGCGGGGTCGCGTCTTGAATCTTGAATCCCTCCCCTCTGCACACACACGAAAATGGCCGCAACCAAAAGGATGCGGCCATTTTCATTCAACCACGCCGAGTCATGGAGGCGTCAGTCGAGCAGTCAGGGCCTCACTGCCCAGACCGCATGCACCGGGTCCGAATGCTGGATCATGGGATAGTAGCGGTCCCGTGAGTCCAGGGAAGGAGCGGGGTCGCATCTTGAATCTTGAATTTCCCGAAATCCAAAAATACATCCGATTCCATCAAGATCTAATACACCCGATCATGCGTCCCGATATCGATGGGAATGATCTCCTTGTCGTCGATCAGAAATTCGATGGTCAGCCTGTAGCTGAGCGTGATGGAGATGGAGTGGAGGCCCTTAAGTTTGCCTTGCAGTGCGTGGATGCGCAGGGAGGGGTGGAAGGGGTTGGACTCCATGAGCAGCAGGCATTTTTCGTAGTGCCCCAGGAGTTCCGGGTGCTTTTTGAAAAACTTCCGTGCCCGCCGGACATAGCTCTCCGTGAAGATGATCGTGTAGCTACTCATCGTTCAGAGCTTTGATGTGTTCTTCCACGGTGCGGTGGGCGATTCTTCCTTCCGCCCTGTCTTTCCGCGCTTCCAGCAGGGCCGCCTCCAGTTCGCAGGCGCGCAAGTGCTGGTACTGTTCCATGTTCATGACGACGTACGTTTCCTTGCCGCGCACGGAAATGGCCGCTTCGGGCGCGTGGGCCAGGCTCTCGGCGATGCAGGCCACCCCTCGGCGCTTGATGTCATTGGCAGTGATGACGGACATGATGAACCTCCTTTACACAGCACTCTTGTAAGTGCTCTCGGACATGCTGTCAAAAGTACTTTTAAACGTTAGGGCAAGGGGTCATTAGCGGGAGAAAAGGGGGCGCATCTTGAATCTTGAAATGCCCTCCTCTGCGCACATGAAAATGGCCTCAAACAACAGGATGCGACCATTTTCATTCAACCACGCCGAGTCATGGCGGCGTCAGTCGAGCTGTCAGGGCCTCACTGCCCAGACCGTATGCACAGGGTCGAAATTCTGGATCATGGGCTAGTAGCGGTCCCGTGCGTCCATGAGCTTTGGCCATCCGCGCACCGAAAGGGTGCCCAAATCCTTGACCCACCGCTTTGCCGAAAATACTCAGTGACCGACGCTGCACCGCTGCAACCCTGCCGAGGGCGAAGGTTGCGCGCGTGCGCCCCTTGACCGCAGGATTGCCCCTTCGGTGCACAAAAGATCTGGCATCCCGCAATGTTGGAAAAAACGTGACCCGTGTCCTCCAAATGGCATCGCTGTTGCTTTGGAAGAAAGAACAGCGGAAAGGTCGCAGGGGACACATCGTGAAACGAGCCAAGGAGAAACTGCGCACATGAGCGACGATTTCGACCGCATAGTCGCGGTCATGCAGGAGACCATCAACGAGGACACCAGGGCGGCCTGGGGCGAGGAGGCATTTCAGCGCTGGGTCGATCCCCCCAACCGGGGAGCGCTGGAAAACGCGGACGGCTCGTCCTTGCTGCGGGGAACCTGCGGCGATTCCATGGCCATCTTCCTCAGGTTCGAGGGTGAGCGGGTCGGCGCCGCGTCCTTCGAGACGGACGGGTGCGGGCCGAGCGTGGTCTGCGGCTCCTTAGCCGCCGAGATGGCCGTGGGCAGGACGGCCGAGGAGATCCTCGACATTACCGGCGAAGAGATTCTGGCCCGGGCCGGGCAGATTCCGGAAGACCATCACCACTGCGCGTTCCTGGCCGCGTCGTCCCTGCACGAAGCCGTGAACAGCCACATGCACCCCGGCCCCAAGGACGGGTGACATTTTTCCACACAACCGCCCCCGCGCGATCGCGGGAAGGAGGATCGTCATGCCAGCTGGTGACGGAACGGGGCCCATGGGAATGGGCGCCATGACAGGCAGAGGGGCCGGGTACTGCTCCGGCGCGGCAATACCGGGCAATGCCGGCTACGGGAACGGCCGCGGGATGGGTTTCGGCGGCCGGGGCTGCAGGAACCGTTTCTTTGCGGCCGGAGTTCAGGGACGCTTCGCACCTCGCGCCGGGTTTGACCCGGCCATGGAGAAACAGGACCTGAAAAACCGGGCCGAGGCGCTGCAGGCTCAACTGGACGCCATCCAGAAACGCCTCGCGGACATGGAATAGAGCCCGACACGAAGGCCGCCCCGCACAGGAGCGGCCTTCGCCTTTTGCGGGGCGGCCGAGAACGCGTCCTTCAGCTCACAATGCCCCAGACCGCGTGCACCGGATCCGAATGCTGAATCAGGGGATAGTAGCGGTCGCGGGCGTCCATGGGCCGCGGCCAGCCCCGTTCGGACAAGGTGGTCAGTCCTTCGAAGCGGCCGCTCAGGCGGAACATCTCCGCGACCATGGCGGCGCGCTCGAACTCGTGCAGTTCGGTCCAGACGCGCACGGCCTGGTCCGGGAACCAGCGGTGGGAGAAGACCACCACGCACAGACCGCCGGGTTCGAGCACTCGGGCGGCCTCGCGCAGGACCTCCACGGGCCGGGTCAGATATTCCACGGACAGGCTGCAGACCACGGTGTCGAAGGACCGGTCGCCGAAGGGAAGGCGCGGGTCGGCGTTGAGGTCATGGACCACAGCGGACGACAGGGCCGGGTTTTCGCCCATCTCCTCGGCGTTCATGCCCAGGCCCGTGGCCGTGACGCCATCCGGCAGATGGGACTGCCAGCCGGCCATGAGGTCGAGGATGCGCTTCCTGCCGGGCAAAAGGCGCGAATAGACTTTGCCGATGTTCTCGCGCGCCTGGCTGTCCACATGGGCGACCTTGCGCGGCGTGGCGTAGAAGGCGGCGTCGCCCTCTCCCAACGGCTTATCCAGCGGCGCGTCCAGGCCGAAATCCGTGCCCCTGTTCGCCTTGCGCTTGAGTCCCGGCCCATCGGTCAGAGCGCAGATCCAGTCCTGGCACTGCCCGCCGAACTCCGCCTGCTTGGTCCAGACGGCCAGCGGCGTGATTTCGAGCCGCGCCTGCACATCGGCCAGGGGATGGTTCAGATCGACGGTCAGCGTGTCCTCGCCGGCATTGATGACCCTGAACGGCTGGATATTCTGCGGATAGATGCCGGGCAGGCCGCGCAGCAAGCCCTGCGGGTAGAAACGGCCCTGGGTCGGCACTATGGGGGGAAGGTCCGGCGCGACCTTGAAGGCCTTGCGCGGCACGGTCACGACCTTGCGCATGTCCCGCACCGGCACATGGGCACCAGGCTTCAGGTCCACATGCCGGGACTGTCCTTCCTCCAGGCCGAGAATTTCCTTCTCCAGCCCGGCAGGAAAAACATCGCGCCACAGGTTCACGTTCTGGGCATAAAAACTGTCTTCATGGCGCACTCCGTGCTCTTCCCAGTGCAGGCGGAACAGGATGTTGGCCAGGGTATCGTTGGAAATGGCGGTCATGACTGCCTCCGGATTGTTTGACAATAAATAATAAAATTTCTCAGTAAGAAGATTCACCCCGCAGTCAAGCGGAGTTGCCAATATGAACGCGACGCGTTATTAGCACTTCATGATCATCTCATTTGCTTGCAAGGAAACCGACAGACTCTTCCGTGAGCGAACTTCGCGAAAAATTCCCCCGGACATTCACCGGGTTTCCTTGCGCAAACTGCTGCAACTGCATGCGGCGGTTGACCTGAACTTTCTTCGCGTGCCACCGGGCAACCGGCTCGAAAGCCTGTCAGGAGACCGCTCCGGACAACACAGCATACGCATCAACGAACAATGGCGCATCTGTTTCACATGGCGTGACGGCAATGCGCACGATGTGGAAATCGTGGATTACCACTAATGGAGCACAACACCATGAAAAAACTGATCCCAGCCCCCATTCATCCCGGAGAAATTCTGCTCGAGGATTTCATGAAACCCCTGGCCATCACCCAGTATGCCCTGGCCAAGGCCATCAGCGTTCCTCCTCGCCGCATCAACGAGATCGTGCACGGGAAAAGGGCCATCAGCGCGGACACGGCACTCAGGCTCGGCCGCTATTTCGGCGTGGATCCGCAGTCGTGGATGAACCTGCAATCGCACTATGAACTTGAGGTTGCGGCACAAAATCTTGGTGAAAAATTGGAAAGCGAAGTCAACCCGCGCAGCGCTGCCTGAGCGAGTCATATCCTGCAACACAAAAGGGGCGCTCCATGCGGGGCGCCCCTTTTGTGTTCATTTTCCAATGTCCCCTATTCGATGACCTCGATGCAGTCGTCCGGACAGTAGGCCGCGGCCTTGCGGGCCAAGTCCTCTTCGCAGGGGTTCTTGAGGACCACGGCCACGTGGGCGGCCTCGTCGTAGGCGAAAATCTCGGGGGCCAGCTCCACGCAGGCCAGGCAGCCCGAGCAGCACGGCCGGTTCAGGGCCACTTCGACCATGTTCATTTCAAGCCTCCCAGATACTTTTCGAGGCGGCGCATGCCCTCCTCGATGTTCTCGATGGAGTTGGCGTAGGAAAAGCGGATGTAGCCCTCGCCTCCGGGACCGAAGTCCACGCCCGGGGCCACGCCCACGCCGGCCTTCTCCAGCAGGTCGAAGGTGAAGCGCATGGAGTCGTTCGTGAACTTCTTGGCGTTGGCGAAGACGTAGAACGCGCCGGTCGGCTCGACCTCGATGCCGAAGCCCAGCTCCCGCAGCCGCCCGATCATGTACCGGCGCCGCTGGTCGTAGACGGCCTTCATGCGCGCCACGTCATCCCCGGCCTGGGTCAGGGCGGCCACCCCAGCCCACTGGGCGATGGAGCTGGTGCACAGGAAGAAGTTCTGCTGCATGGTCTGCAGGCGGTTCATGTAGACCTTGGGGGCGATGACGTAACCCAGGCGCCAGCCGGTCATGGCGTAGAGCTTGGAGAAGCCGTTGAAGACGAAGCAGTTGTCCGTGAACTCAAGCGCCGTGTGCTCCTGCCCTTCGTAGACCAGGCCGTGGTAGATCTCGTCGGAGAAAAGCGGCACGCCAAGCTCGGCCAGCCCGCAGTAGACCTCGGGGCTGACCAGCGTTCCCGTGGGGTTGGACGGGGAGTTGACCAGGATGCCGCGCACGTCCTCGCCCATGCGGGCCTTGACCTGATCGACGCGGAACTGGAAGCCGTCGGCCTCGCGCACGGGCACGAAATCCGGCACGGCGCCGGTGAAGCGGATGAAGTTCGGGTAGCAGGCATAGCTCGGGTCCGACAGCAGGACCCGTTCGCCGGGCCGGCAGAGGAGCGAGAAGACCAGCAGCATGGACGGCGACGTGCCCGAGGTCACGAGGACCTGGTCGGGGTGGACGTCCACGCCGTATTTGGCATGGTAGTGGGCGCAGACGGCCTCGCGCAGCTCGATGATGCCCAGGGAGTGGGTGTACTGGCAGCGGCCGTCGCGGATGGCCTTGCAGGCGGCGTCCTTGACGCACTCGGGCGTGTCGAAGTCCGGCTCGCCGATCTGCAGGTGCACGATGTCCCGCCCCTGGCTCTCCAGGGCGCAGGCCCGCTCCAGCACATCCATGACCTTGAAGGAACTCAGGTCCTGGCAGCACGGGTTGATGCGGCATTCGTTCATGAAAATCCCCCTCGCAAGTTGTGATAGGGGCCGCTTATACCCGTTCGGGGGAAAGCTCAAATCCCCTGGAGGGCCATGTCCGGATACGGTTCTGCCAAGGAGATCCTCCTCATCCATGAATTTCACCTGTACTCTCCGGAATGGCCGTCAAAGCAGAAAAAATTCTTGCCGATTTATCCTGAAACTGGATATAGATTTTTCCAGTTAAGTAAAAAACTGGAATAAATTTTATTCACTTTTCCATCATGATCGACATACTCAAAGAAATAATACTTGATCTTCAGGAAGTTGAATTCAAAACGGGAACGCCCCGGCGCGTCACCATAACCCCGGTGCCCGGCAAGGCGACGGTGTGCATCGGAGTCAGGCGTTGCGGAAAGTCCACCTACATGTTTCAGCACATGCGCAAGCTCCTTGATTCGGGGGTGCCCCGCCAGAACGTCCTGTACCTCAATTTCTTCGACGACCGTCTGCGCGCCCTGCGCCACGACAACCTCGGCGTGATTCTGGAGGCCTATTTCAGTCTGTACCCCGAAAAGAAAAACACCGAGAAAATCTACTGCTTTTTCGATGAGATACAGGACATGCCCGGGTGGGAGCCGTTTGTGGACCGCGTCATGCGCACGGAGAACTGCGAGGTGTACATCACCGGTTCCTCGGCCCGCATGCTGTCCCGGGAAATCGCGAGCCAGATGCGCGGACGCGCCCTGTCCTGGGAAATGTTCCCCTTCTCTTTCAGGGAATTCCTGGATTCACGGGAAATCGACAGCGCGGACCCACTATCGTCCAAAAAACGCCTGACCATCCAGAAGGCCTTCGAAGGCTACTGGCAAAGCGGCGGCTTTCCCGAGGTAACGGAACTGGACAGGATGCTGCGCATCAGGATTCATCAGGAGTACTGGGGCGCCATGCTCTTCCGTGACCTGATCGAACGACACGGCATCAGCCATCCCAAGGCCGTCACCGACCTCGCCCACTGGCTGGTCGACAACACGGCCTCCCTCTATTCCGTGAACAGTCTGACCGGCTACCTCAAGTCGCTGGGACACAAGGCGTCCAAACCGGCGGTCTCGGACTATCTGGACTGGTTCGAAGACGCCTACGTCCTGTTCACGGTCCGCATCTTCGACGCCTCGTTGAAGCGCGCCAACGTCAACCTCAAGAAGATCTACTGCGTCGACCACGGACTGGTGACATCGGTCAGTTCGGGCATCCTGATCAACTCGGGGCATCTGCTGGAAAACCTGGTGTTCACAGCACTGCGCAGGACGACACCCGACATCTTCTACTACAGGACCAAGAGCGGACAGGAGGTGGACTTCGTCTGTAGACGGCGGGACGAATCCCGCATGCTGGTCCAGGTCTGCGAATCCATGGTCGACCCGCAGACGAAAAAGCGGGAAGTCTCCGCTCTGACCAACGCCATGAGCGAACTGGGCCTCCGCCACGGCACTATCGTCACACGGGGTGAAACAGACCGCATTTCCGTAGACGCGGGCACCATTGAGGTGACTCCGGCCTGGCGTTTCCTGCTGGATCTCGACGACGGCGCCTAGCCCGACGCCAATGCCTTGCGTCCCGGGGACGATCATATTATGGCTTCGCCACCCAGCGACCGGGAGCACCGGCCGCGGGGCAACGCACACATTCACGAGTTCCATTCCCCACCATACGGACAACACGGCGCACGCCGGAGAACAGGGCCGCGGCGCCCGTCTTCCCGCATGCTGCGCATCGGCCGTCGACGGGAGGAGGGAATGAAGGAGATATCATGGGACTGAGCATCGGCATCGTGGGTCTGCCCAACGTGGGCAAGTCCACCCTCTTCAACGCGCTGACCAAGGCACAGAATGCCGAAAGCGCCAACTACCCCTTCTGCACCATCGAGCCCAACAAGGCCGTGGTGCCGGTGCCGGACCCGCGCCTGGCCAAGCTTCTTGAGCTGGTGAACTCGCAGAAGGTCATCCAGGCCACGGTGGACTTCATCGACATCGCCGGGCTGGTCAAGGGCGCGAGCCAGGGCGAGGGCCTGGGCAACCAGTTCCTGGCCAACATCCGCGAGTGCGACGCCATCCTGCACGTGGTGCGCTGCTTCGAAAACGACGACGTCATCCACGTCAGCGGCTCGGTTGACCCCATCCGCGACATCGACATCATCGACACCGAGCTCATCCTGGCCGACCTGCAGGCCGCCGAGCGCAAGGCCGACCGCCTGTCCAAGCAGCTCAAGGGCGACAAGAAGCTGGGTGTGCAGCTGGAACTGCTGCAGAAACTCATCACGCATCTGAACGCGGGCAAGCCGGCCTCCGAACTCGAAGAGCTGAAAAGCGACCTGGGCCAGGAACTGCGCAAGGACCTGCTGCTCATCACCTTCAAGCCCGTCATCTACGGCATGAACGTGGACGAGGAAGGACTGGCCGAGGACAACGACTACGTGCGCCAGGTGCGCGCCCTGGCCGAGGCCCGCGGCTCCCGCGCCGTGAAGATCTCGGCCCGCATCGAGGAAGAGCTGGTGGGCCTCACGCCCGAGGAGGCCCAGGAGTTCCTGGCGTCCTACGGCGTGACCGAGTCGGGCCTGGATCTGGTCATCCGCACGGGCTACGAGATGCTGGGCCTGTGCTCCTACTTCACGGCCGGCCCCAAGGAAGTGCGCGCCTGGACCATCCGCCAGGGCACCAAAGCCCCCCAGGGCGCGGGCGTCATCCACACGGACTTCGAGCGCGGCTTCATCCGGGCCGAGGTCATCGCCTTCGACGACTACGTCAAGCACGGCACCGAGGCCAAATGTCGCGCCGCCGGGGTGCTGCGGGTCGAGGGCAAGGAATACGTCCTGAAAGACGGGGACGTGGTCCACTTCCTGTTCAACGTGTAGAGGAAAGTCGTGCTCGAAAACATCGACGTCATCCTCTTCCGGCCCAAGTACCCCGAGAACATCGGGTCCGTGGCCAGGGCCTGCATGAACATGGGCTGCGGCCAGATCGTGCTCGTGGACCCGTGGAACTGGAACATCGACAAGGCCCTGCCCCTGGCCACGCACCACGCCCGGCACCTGCTGGACAACGTGCGTGTCCACGCCACCCTGGCCGAGGCCCTGGCGCCCTACTCCTTCTCCTACGGGACCACGGCCCGCACGGGCGGCTGGCGCAAGTCCATCCAGACGCCCGAGGAGGCCGCACCGCAGATCATCGAGCAGCGCAACACCGGCGGCTCCGTGGCCATCGTCTTCGGCCCCGAGGACAAGGGTCTGACCAACGACGAGACGGAGCTGTGCAACCACCTCCTGACCATTCCCACCACAGACAACCTGACGTCCCTGAACCTGAGCCAGGCCGTCATGGTCGTGCTCTACGAGTGCTTCAAGAAGTCGCTGACCAAACCCTTCAAGATCGCGGGCCAGCCCAAGGACCGCTACATCAACCACGAGGAGCGCGAGATCCTCTTCACCGAACTGCGCGATACCCTCATCGACATCGACTACCTCAAGCCCGAGAACCCGGATTACTTCATGCTGTCCATCAAGCGCATCCTGAACCGGGTCAACCCGCGCCTGAACGAATACAACCAGCTCATGGGCCTGTGCCGGCAAATGCAGCGCATCGTGAACATCGCCAAGGGCCGCCGGGGCTGATCATCGCGCCGACGGGGCCGGGAGTCGGCGGCAGGGTTTACGCCTTTCTCCGCCGGTTCAGCCAGCAGCGACCGGCCCAGATGACAACGCCCGCCGCCAGGATTCCGGCGGCCATGAGATGCTCGTAGCGGGCCAGCCGGTCCATGAAGAGTTCCAGCGTGGAACCGAACAGGTACCCCGCACCCCCCACGACCACCGCCCAGATCAGGGCCCCGACGAGATTGAAGACCGCGAATTTCATGGCCGACAGACCGCTCAGGCCCAGGGCGAACGGGGTCACGGAGCGCAGGCCGTAGGCAAAGCGGAAGCCCAGCAGCACAACCCAGCCGTACCGCGACATGAGCCGGTCGACCCGCTCGATCCCGGCCCGCCACCCCTCGTGGCGTACGAGCCACTGCTGCCCGTGCCGGCGGCCTAGAAAGAAAAACAGCTGATCGCCTGCCAGGCTGCCAAGATACGCGCACAGGACGACGAGCCACAGGTTCATGTAGCCGCGGTGCGCCAGAAAGCCGGCAGCGACGAGCACGGTCTCCCCTTCGAGGAACGTCCCCAAGAGCAGCACCGCGTAACCGTACGTGGCCAGGAGTTCAGCCATCGACGGCAGGATCATCCGACCCTCTCCCGACTCGCCGTGGCTTCGCCGGACCGGCTGCGAAGGTCCTCGATGAGCTGAATCTGCAGGTCCTGGATTTCCAGCAGGCGCTGCCACTGGCGTGTCAGCAGGTGATCGACCTTCTCGTTCAGGTGCTTGATCTCGAGTTCGGCCTTGAGGTTGACCCGGTAGTCGTTCTCGGCGCGGAGGCGGTCCTTTGCCTCCTGCCGGTTCTGGCTCATCATGATGACCGGAGCCTGCATGGCGGCCAGACACGAGAGGACCAGATTGAGCAGGATGAAGGGATACGGGTCGAAGGCCTGCGCCGCCTGGTACGCGTTCCAGCAGATCCAGGCCACAAGCGTGCCGGTGAAGATGATGATGAACTTCCAGCTGCCGCCGAAATCGGCCAGCCTGTCCGCCAGTCGCTCGCCCATGGTCAGGGATTCCGAGTACTCCTCGTTGATGTTGGAGGAGAGCAGCTCCTGCTCCCGCAAGCTGCGCAGCACATCCTCCTCCAGCCGCGTCAGTTCGCCCTTCTCCTCTTCCAGCATCTCCACCAGATATCGGTCCCGGTACGCGTTCAACTCCTCGGCGCAGACGCGGCTCTCGTGTTCGAGGCCGGGATGCTGGGACATGATGAAAGCCTGCAGCGAAGGCCGCAGAGCGGAGATGGGCACAAGGTTCTGCGTATCGTCGCTGCGGCCGCAGAGAGCGCAAGCTTCGACAGATGAGATATCGGGCATGAGCGCCTCCTTTTCTGAATCATGTTTGGAACGTTCGCGTCGCAATGAGTTGCTGGCCCCTTCCGGCCTCAGCGGTCCATGGCCAGCCCCAGCCGCCGTATCCCCTCCTCGATGACGCCTTCGTCATTCGAGGCAAAATTCAAGCGCATGCAGCCCTCGCCCTCGGCCGGGTCGAGATGGAAATTCCCGCCCGGCGCGAAAATCACGCCTTTCTCGCAGGCCTTCGGCAGCACCTCCGAGGCCTTCATGCCCTCCGGCAGCCTGGCCCAGACGAAGAGGCCGCCCTTGGGGCGCACCCATGACGCTCCCGCGGGCATGTGATGCTCCAGTGCCGCCAGCATGGCGTCCCGGCGGCGGCGGTAGATCGTGCATGAGCGCTGCAGATGGGCCCCGTAGCGGCCCACGGACACGTACTCGCGCAGGGCGCGCTGGATGAGGTTGCAGGTGGCCAGGTCGTGGCAGCGCTTGGAGCGCAGGAGGTGGTCGTAGACCGGGCCGTCGGCCACCACGAAGCCCACGCGCAAGCCGGGGATGAGCATCTTGGAGAAGGTGCCGACGTAGATGACGCGGCCGTCGGGGTCCAGGGACTTGAGGGTGGGCTGGGCGCGGCCCTCGTAGCGGATGTCGCCGACGTAGTCGTCCTCCAGGATGGGGACGTCGTAACGCCCGGCCAGACTGATGAGCCGCCGGCGCCGCTGTCCGTCGAGACAGGCGCCCGTGGGGTTGTGGAAATTGGGGATGGTGTAGATCAGGCCCGGGCGGTGGCGTTCGAGGACATGCTCCAGTTCGTCCACGTCCATGCCGTCCTCGTCCACGCCCACGGTGTGGATGGCCAGGCCGCGGGCGCGGAAGACGTCCAGGGCGCCGGCGTAGGTCGGCCGTTCCGCCACCACGCTCTGGCCCGGGGCCAGGAGCAGCGCGGCGACCAGGGACAGGGCCTGCTGGGAGCCCGCGGTGATGAGGATGCTGTCGGCGCTCGTCTGCACGCCCTGGCTGGCCAGGACCTGGGCCAGAGTGGCGCGCAGGGGGCGGTAGCCGCCGATCTCCCCGTACTCCACGGCCACGGCCCCGTCCCGGCGCATGACCTGCCCGAGCAGCCTGCGGAACTCGTCCATGGGGAAGAGCCTGGGGTCGCAGGCCCCGCCGTCCAGGGCGATCCAGTCCGTCTGG
>JABNAD010001042.1_pt1 | contig 11738 bp, 9 predicted proteins | sample 7240381 | NCBI WGS metagenome assembly JABNAD01 (sample SAMN11332834, study PRJNA596920) | anaerobic digester metagenome | biome: digested sludge; isolation source: digested sewage sludge-derived enrichment culture grown on H2/CO2 | place: Germany: Goettingen | reverse complement strand
AATTTTTAAAAGTTAAAAAAGTTGCATAAAATGCGTGTATTTGTTCCCGGTTTGATTTTCCTCTTGCTTTTTCTCCCTGCCCGTCGTATACTGTGTGCAGAAGCAACTGAATACGTGTCTTCAGGGCGGGGTGCGATTCCCCACCGGCGGTATAGTCCGCGACCGGCCATCCGAAAGGATGTCCGCTGACCCGGTGAAACTCCGGGACCGACAGTGAAGCCTCCATGCGGAGGCGACAGTCTGGATGGAAGAAGATTCTTGCGGCAGAGCCGCGCTTTGAGCGCGCTCCTTTGTTGCTTGGTTCACCTTAGAGAGACGGCGTACTGAGGTGTCTTCAAGCTAATTAAAGGAGTGTATTTTCATGTCTCAACTGGAAAGCGCAGCGAACCGCCGTTCACTTGCAAAGTCCCGCACCCATCGACTCACTGTCGCCGCTATGCTCAGCGCTGTGGCAACAGTGCTGATGTTCGTGGATTTCTCGGTTCCGTTTATGCCCGCGTTCATTAAGCTGGATATTTCAGAGCTGCCTGCCCTGCTGGCCTCGTTCAGCATCGGACCGTGGTACGGCGTGGCGGTGTGTCTGGTGAAAAATATCATCAACTGCCTGCGGACCTCTACCGGCGGCGTGGGCGAGCTGTGCAACTTCATGCTGGGAGCCATCTTTGTGGGCATTGCGGGAGTTGTTTACCAACGGTTCCATAAGCGCAAGAGCCGCAAGGGCGCATTTCTCGGCGCGCTGATCGGCGCCGCAGCCATGGCGGTGTTGTCTGTGCCCGTGAATTACTACCTGACATATCCTATCTACGCAAAGTTCATGCCCATTGACACCATCGTGGGGATGTATCAGGCCATCCGGCCCTCTGCCAACGGTCTTTTGGACTGTTTGGTTACGTTTAACATGCCCTTCACCTTTTTAAAGGGGATTTTGGACGTGGCGCTGTGCTTCCTGATCTACAAACCACTGTCCCCCCTGCTGCACAGATAAGAACCTTCATTCGCATGGCAGGCGGCTTCTTGTCGCCTGCCATCGCTTTTTCCGAAAGGAGCGAATTCCCTTGAGCAAAGAAATCCTGATTCCTCAGACCGAACCGGCGGACACCGACGCGACTCCCGTTGCACCGCCTAAAAAAGCCTCCCGTCTGCGCATGTGGCTGCGGCGGGTTCTGCACGATGACCGCACCCCTGCACGGCTTCTCTTTTTACTGGGGCCATGGGTGGCGTACTTATGCGTGGAGTATTTGAACGAAAACGACCCGTTTACCGCGCTGAACGCGACTCAGCTTCTCTTTTCCGCCCTGTGGTACTATCTGATCTTCTGGGTTGCGCGGATGGTGCTGGGTCGGCCCAAGGCCGGAGCGCGGGTTGCCGTGCTGCTCTGTTTTCTGTTTGGCCTTGCCAATCATTATGTTCTGGAGTTCCGGGGGCGCATCATTTTCCCCGTGGATTTGATGACCTTGGGCACTGCCGCAAACGTGGCCGCCAGTTATGATTATACGCCGGACAAAAACGTCTGGATCGCGACGGCCATTCTCGTGGTCTATCTCCTTTTGCTGGCCCTGCCGCCGAAGCAGGCCAAGGGACGGCAGAAGCTGAAAAAAATCACCGCAGTTGGTTCTTGGGCGGCAATTTTTCTCTTTCTATATGCCTTTTTCTGCACACCTCTGCTGCCCACGGTGGGAATCTGGGCGCAGCAGTGGAAGACGCAGGCCAACGGCTTTTTGCTGAATTTTATGACCGCCCTGCGGTATAGCTTTGTCTCGGCGCCGGAGGATTACTCTCCCGATATTGCGCAGCGCATTGCCGACGGGTCTGCCGCCGGAATGGCAACCGACGCGGAGCCGCCGGAAAATCTGCTGGTCATTATGAACGAATCCTTTGCGGATCTGGGTGCCAGCTTCCCAAATCTGGAGTTGACGGAGGACCCCCTGCCCTTTTACCACTCTCTGACGGAAAACACGGTCAAGGGAATGATGGTTTCTCCCGTCACCGGCGGCGGAACCGCCAACGTGGAGTTCGAGTATCTAACCGGAGATTCGCTGGCATTTCTGCCCTCCTCCACTGTGGCCTATCAATTGTACTGCTATGAGGGAATGCCCTCCTTAGTTTCACAAATGAACGATTTGGGCTATCACACCGTCTCTTTCCACCCCTACCTTTCCTCCGGCTGGAACCGCACGTCCGTTTACGACTGGATGGGCTTTGACCGGCAGATGTATCAGGAGGACGTGGTGGACCCCCAGTACATTCGCAATTACATCAGCGATGCGTCGGACTATGAGCAGCTCTATCGTCTCACCGACGAGACGAACGGCCCTCTGTTTACCTTTAACGTCACCATGCAGAACCACAGCGGCTACGCACAGGGCTGGAACAATCTGGAGCGCAGCGTGGAGCTGGCAGGCGACAGCCGAGGCGCTTCCGCCGTGGCGGCCCAATATTTCTCCCTTATTAAGGAGAGCGACAACGCTTTGAAAACGCTGATCGAGCACTATCAGAGTTCTGACGAGCGGACCATGATCGTCTTTTTTGGCGACCATCAGCCGCCGCTGGGCAACGACTTCTACGAAAAGCTGTACGGAAAAAAACTGGACAACCGCACCACGGAGGAGGTTTTCCAGCAATATGAGGTTCCGTTTTTCATCTGGGCCAACTACGATATTCCGGAGCAGGACGGCCTGACCATCAGCTCTAACCTGCTGGGCGCGCTGACCATGGAACTGGCCGGTATCGAGCTGACCGGCTATGAGCAGCTTCACACCAAGCTGCTGGACGCGCTACCTGTCAACACCACCATCGGCTTCCGCCGCCCGGACGGCACGCTGCTCAGCGACGTTGACGAAAGCGCCCTCTCCCAGAGCGAGGATGAGCTTTATAACGATTACCGCATTATGGCCTATAACCACCTATTCGATGACAAAAATCAACCGGAGGGATATTTTGGTCCGTATCCGGATTCCGAAAACTAAAACCCGACCCAATGGAGCGGGGTAAAGAAGCCGGACGGCAGGGACAAAAGTCTCTGTCGTCCGGCTCTTTTTTATTGATCGTAGTAATCCAAAAAGGAGTATTCCCTGCCCCGGAACTTGACGCCCACCATGGTATCCAGCTGAACCCCGTGGATCGCGGCAAAAATGGACTTCTCCACATTGGGATTCGTTTTTTTCATCTCTCGGAGCAGAAATTTCATCTCCTGACGCTTGCTGTGTCCCACGCCATCCTCCGCAGCGTCCCGCGCCTCTGTAAAGCGGCAGGCACACTGGAGAAACCGCAGTTGGTTATAATTCTTCCAAGCGATGACGGCGTCCTCATGGACGCAGTACAGCGGACGAATCAGCTCCATGCCGGGAAAATTCTTGCTATGGAGCTTGGGCGGCATGGCCTGAATCTGCGCCCCATACAACAGGGCCATCAGGGTTGTCTCCACCACGTCGGAAAAATGGTGGCCCAGCGCAATTTTATTGCAGCCCAGTTCCTGCGCCTTGGCATAGAGAAATCCCCGGCGCATCCGCGCGCAGAGATAACAGGGATTTTTGTCCACCTGCACCGTCACATCGAAGATATCGCTGTTGAAAATCGTCACCGGTATCTCCAATTTCGCGGCGTTTTCCTCCAGCAGCTGCCGATTTTCGGGCGCGTACCCGGGGTCCATCACCATAAAAACCAATTCAAAGGGCTGATCTGTATGGTGCTGCAATTCCTGCATCAGCTTTGCCAGCAGCACGGAATCCTTTCCGCCGGAAATGCACACGGCGATCTTATCTCCCGGCGCAATCAGCTCATACCGCTTTACCGCCGCGATAAAGGGGTTCCACAGCGTCTTGCGGTACTTTTTAATGATGCTCCGCTCCGCCACCTCGCAGGGCGTTAGTTCTCTTGCCATCTTTTGTTCTCCAGAAATCTTATTTAAATTTAATGCGCGATTTCCACTTGGCAGGGTTCGCGTTCCCCGTACTCTTTGTCTTTTCGCGCCCCGGTTCCCTGTTTTATTCGGAAAAAGGAGAGTCCGCCCGCAAGGATCAGCGGCCTCGCCGCAGGTGGGTACGCATTCCGTATCTCCCATCTTCCTCAAAATAAATGCCCGCATTTATTTTGAAAATGAGCGAGCTTTCGCCGCAGGCCAAAACGAGAGATATGGAACTTGCCCCTCCACTAGAGCCAGATTGCCCCCAACTTCAAAATCGACGAAACCACACGCCGATACCAAGGGCGCTTTTTCCATTCCTCCATGGTATAGGGAGTGCTCTCCGCCATGATCCCATCCATATCCTCCAGCAATTCTTCCACCGCCGGCATGTCATACATCATGGCCGCGCACTCGAAATGGAGCTGGAAAGACCGATAGTCCATGTTGGTACTGCCCACCAAAGCCATTTTCCGGTCCACCAAAATACTTTTGGCGTGGATGAAGCCGGGGGCATACTTGTAGATTTTCACGCCATGGCTCAACAGCTCTCCCCAATAAGTCTCCGCCACCATATAGGCGTACCGCTTATCCGGAATCGCAGGCACCATCAGCCGAACATCCACGCCGGAATCCGCCGCGATGCACAGAGCCAGCTGCATCGCTTCTTCCACCGCGTAATACGGCGTTGTGATGTAAAGGAACCGGGTGGACGCGGAAATCAACTGCAGGAATGTGTCCTCCATCGGGTTGTCCGGGTTATTCAGCGGCCCGTCGATAAACGCCTGACAAAAGCCCTCGCCCGCCGGGCCCGCTATCCGGGCGCGGTAGTAGTCGTCTTCGTTGGGCAGAGTCCCGCCGATCATCTCCCACATCTGGATAAACTGAGCCGCAAGGCCCCACGCGCCGTCTCCCTCGATGCGGACAGTGGAGTCCTTCCACCGGCCGAACCGCTCAAACAAATTCGCGTACTCGTCAGCCAGATTGATGCCGCCGGTATAGGCACAGTAGCCGTCGATCACGGCGACCTTTCGGTGGTCCCGGTAGTTAAAGTAAATGCGGTTGACATAGCGGTGAACCGGGTTAAAGACCTGCACCTCGATTCCCGCGTCTTGAAGCGCCTGAAGCGCGCTATCGGAAAATCGGGTGAGATTTCCAAAGTCGTCAAAAATAATGTGGATCTCCACGCCCGCGGCGGCCCGCTCTTTCAGCGCCGCAAAAATCCGATCCCAGATTTTCCCCTCGGCGATGATAAAATACTCCAGGAAAACATACGTCTCGGCCTTTTGAATGTGGTTAATTAAATCGTCAAAAAACGCCATTCCGTCTCCAAAATACTTGGCGGAGGTGTTTTTATACAGGAGAAAATCCCGCTTTTGAAGATAGGCCGCCACGCGGCCCATGGCTGCGTCCTGTTTGGTAAGGCGCGCCACGTTGGACTCGCTTTCCCGGCGGGCACTCTCCCGTTCAGCAGGAGGGGGAACCCGTTTCAAACTCAGCGTCTTGGCCTGATGCGTACCGCCCCAGAGAAGAAACAGCAGCATACCTGACACCGGAAGCACCAGCAGCAAACACATCCAGCTGAGCTTATAGCTGGGACTGCCTGAGCGAAGAAACACGTTGATAGCCATGACGATGCCCAGCAGCTCCAAGGCGGCATAGGCAATATTGGCATATTGCCTCAGCAGGCGGGTGAGGAGCAGCGTCACGACGATTTGGGCCAGCACCGTCAGCACGCACATGGCGATGCTGGACGCGGCAGAAATCCGCCGCTCAATTCGTTGGTCCCGGGTCTGCCTGTCTCTCGCCTGACGCATAGTCTCTCCTCTCATCCGTGGCGCGGCCACCATGCGGCCCGCATTTTGATGCTTACTTTCTCTGGTTCAGCAGCTCCTGCTTGATGTCCCACAGCTTTTGGGACAGGTCGATATAATATTTATGGGGATAGTCGAACCGCTTCACCTCATCCCAAAGGGTATCCACCTGCTGGGCGCAGTAGGCCTGAATGTCCTTGAGCTTTGGCTGCTGATAAACCAGCTTGCCGCCAAGATACACCGGCACCTGCAAAACCCGCGCGGTAAAATTCGTCAGGGTCTTCCTCTTCCATGTGGCGCTGGGATCAAACAACTCCAGCGGCTTCGTCTCGTCCAGTTCCTCGTCGTGGAGACAGATATAGTCCGCTTCAGCCTTGCCGGTGGCCCGGTCAAAAATGCGGTAGGTCTTTTTAAAATGGGGAATGGTGATCTTGCTCACGTTTTCGCTGACCTTGATCTTGGGGATGATGTTCCCCTGATTGTCCTCAACGGCTGCCAGCTTGTACACTCCGCCGAATACCGGCTCGCTGCGGGCGGTAATCATCCGCTCGCCCACGCCGAACGCGTCAATCTGCGCACCCTGAAGCAGCAAGTCCTGAATCAGGTACTCGTCCAGCGCGTTGGACACGGAAATCTCGCAGCCGGGCCAGCCCGCGTCGTCCAGCATCTTGCGGGCCTCCCGCGTCAGATACGCCATATCGCCGGAGTCCAGACGGATGCCGCACTTTTGGATGCCCATGGGCCGCAGCACCTCGTTAAAGGCGCGGATGGCGTCCGGCACGCCGGACTTAAGGGTATTATAGGTGTCCACCAAAAGCGTTGCGTTGGTGGGATAGAGCTGGCAATAGGTCTTAAACGCCTCATACTGGCTGTCAAACATCTGGACCCACGCGTGGGCCATGGTTCCCCCTGCGGGAACACCGTACAGCTGGTCGGAGATGGTGCAGGCTGTTCCCTTGCACCCGGCGATATACGCAGCCCGTGCGCCGGTAATGGCGCCGTCTGTTCCCTGCGCCCGGCGGGACCCGAATTCCAGCACCGTGCGGCCTCGGGCAGCACGGACGATGCGGTTTGCCTTGGTGGCGATCAGGCTCTGGTGGTTCACGGCCAGCAGCAAAAACGTTTCAATGATTTGGGCCTGAATGGCTGGGGCGCGGACGGTCACAATGGGTTCCCGCGGAAAAATCGGTGTTCCCTCCGGGACGGCGTACAGGTCGCCGGTGAATTTGAAGTTTTTCAGATAATCCAGAAATTCCTCGGAAAACAGATTCCGTCCCCGGAGGTAGGCAATATCCTCTTCTGAAAAATGCAGATCTTCAATATATTCTATGATCTGATCCAGTCCGGCAGCCAGAGCGAAACCGCCCTTATCCGGCACATCCCGGAAAAACACGTCGAAATAGGTCATGCGGTCTTTCAACCCCGCCTGGAGATAACCGTTTCCCATGGTCAGTTCGTAGAAATCGCACAGCATGGACATATTAAGTTTCTCGCGGACGCTCATATCGCACCTCAAAAATGTACTCCGCTCTCGACGGAGGTAATTGCATTAATTATAGCGCTCTTTTTCAGGAAAATCAACGCTCTGTCTGTTTTCTGTCAAACATTTGGCAATTTTCGATTGACAATCCACTTCTCCTCCCCTATGATACATACCATACTCTTATATCTCAGCGGACGCCCGGCCAGTTCGGCCTCGCCCGCGGCAGCGAAAGGGCCTGAATACCATGGGCATGATTTTAGGGATTGACATCGGCGGCTCCACCACAAAGATCGTGGGGCTGGACGGACAGGGAGCGCCGGGCGCTATGCTCCGCGTCCGGGCGGAGGATCAGCTCACGTCCCTGTATGGGGCGCTGGGCAACTATCTGGCCAGCAACAAGCTGTCGCTGGGCGACGTGCAGCGGGTGGTGCTCACCGGCGTGGGCGCAGCCTATGTGGAAGGCGACATCTATGGGCTGCCCACCTGCCGGGTGGACGAGTTTACCGCCAGCGGCACCGGCGCGCTGGCCCTGTCAGACCAGTCAGAGGGCGTGGTGGTGACCATGGGGACCGGCACCGCCTTTCTCTGGGCCAGAGACGGCAAGGTGGAGCATCTTTGCGGCAGCGGCATCGGCGGCGGCACGCTGGGCGGCTTGTGCCACAAGCTGGTCGGCATGGAGCGGTTCGGCCAGATCAAGAAGCTGGCCTGCAGCGGGGATTTGAAGCAGGTGGACCTGACCATCGCGGACATCACCACCGGACCTGCCAAGACCCTGAACCCGGAGATGACCGCCGCCAACTTCGGCAATTTGGCGGAAGACGCATCCTCCGCAGATTTAGCGGCCGGGGCCGTGAACCTGGTGCTTCAAGCCATCGGCACCATGACAGTGCTGGCCTCCCGGCTGTGCGGCACGAAAACGGTGATTCTCACCGGCTCCATGACTACGCTGGATCAGGTCGCCCCCACTTTTCAGGTTTTTGAAAAGCTCTATGGCATCCACTATATCATTCCCGAAAACGCTACCTTTGCAACCGCTATCGGCGCGGGTTTGTGCAGCCTGAAAAAAGCGGGGCTGTGAAGCGGCTCGCCCACGGGAGCGTTTTAAGCGTCCGCTCCTCATGCGGGGCAGCGCTTCAGAAATTGGATTTTCCCGCTTCTGCCCAGCTTTCTAAAAGACTTTTCTACATCAAACAATTATGGATCCGCAGCGTGTGGACGGGGACTTTTCAGTCTCCGCCCGCACGCTTTTTTTAGCAGTCGTCCTTTTTCGATATTTTGAACAAATTTTGCCACTAGGATTCTCTGAACTTTGCATAGCCGGTATTTGACATAGCGACGCCGTTATGCTAGACTAACTGTATAAGTTAGAACCTGCTAACTTTTTGAGGGGGAGTCGTACCGATGAAACTGGACAGCTTACTAATCGGCCGGGAGGCCGTGATTACCGCCGTCGGCGGACAGGGCGCGCTGCGCTGCCGTCTGCTTGACATGGGCCTGATTCCAAAAACCGCCGTACGGGTGGAAAAGATTGCGCCTCTGGGGGACCCGCTGGAATTGCATGTGCGGGGATACTCCCTGTCTTTGCGCAAAGAGGATGCCCGAAACATCGAAGTGGAGGTCCGACCATGATTTTTGCATTGGCGGGAAACCAAAACTGCGGCAAGACCACGCTGTTCAACCAGCTCACCGGCTCCAATCAGCATGTGGGCAACTTCCCCGGCGTAACGGTGGATCGAAAGTCCGGCGTGATTCGGGGCGAGAAGGACTGCACAGTGGTGGATCTTCCGGGCATTTATTCCATCCGGCCTTACACGCCGGAGGAGGTCGTTACGCGGGACTTCATTTTAAATGAGCGGCCCGACGGGATCATCAACATTGTGGACGCGTCCAACATCGAGCGAAACCTGTATCTGACGCTTCAGCTAATGGAAATGCAAATTCCCATGGTGCTGGCGCTGAACATGATGGACGAGGTGCGAAAAAATGGTGGAACCATTGACGTGGCAGGCATGTCGCGGGCATTGGGCATCCCGGTGGTTCCCGTCTCCGCCGTAAAAAACGAGGGCGTTGGAGAACTGGTGAAGGCGGCGGTGCAGACTGCCAAAAGCAGGACGCTTCCCGCTGTAAAGGATTTCTGTTCCCCCGGTCCTGTCCACCGCTGCATCCATGCGGTGGCCCATCAGATCGAGGACCACGCGCAGGCCGCCCGCATCCCCGTCCGATTTGCCGCTATGAAGTTGATTGAGGGCGACCCGGATTTTGCGGCAGGACTGGAACTGGATCAAAACGAGCTGGAGCTGATTGAGCACAGCGTGAAGGAGATGGAGACGGAGCACGGCATGGATCGCAACGCGGCTCTGGCCGACATGCGGTACGACTTCATCGAGCGGGTGTGCCGGGACACGGTGGTGAAATGCCAGCAGTCCAAGGAGCGGAGCCGAAGCGAACGGATTGACCGGGTGGTCACCCACCGCATTTGGGCGCTACCCATCTTTTTCGGCGTTATGCTGGCCATCTTTTATCTGACTTTTAACGTGATCGGCGCCTTTCTCTCCGACCTTTTGGCGCTGGGAATCGACTCGCTGACCGTTTTGGTGGACGAGGCGCTGACCGACTACGGTTTGAACCCGGTGGTTCACTCTCTGGTGATTGACGGTGTGTTCGCAGGCGTTGGCAGTGTGCTCTCCTTCCTGCCCATCATTGTGGTGCTGTTCTTCTTCCTCTCTATATTGGAGGACACCGGTTACATGGCCCGGGTGGCCTTTGTCATGGATCAGCTGCTGCGAAAGATTGGGCTTTCGGGCCGGAGCATTGTGCCCATGCTGATTGGGTTTGGATGTTCCGTCCCCGCCATTATGTCCACCCGGACTCTGGCCTCTGAGCGGGATCGGAAAATGACGATTTTACTGACCCCCTTTATGAGCTGCTCCGCGAAAATTCCGATTTACAGCGTGTTTGCCGCCGCGTTTTTCCCGGGAAAAGGCGGGCTTGTGATGTTTTCCCTATACCTGCTGGGCATTCTGGTTGGGATTCTGGCAGCAAAGATCATGGGACGCACCGTTTACCGGGGGAACCCGATTCCTTTTGTTATGGAACTGCCGAACTATCGCTTTCCCTCTTTCAAGAGCGTGGTGCACCTTTGCTGGGACAAGGCGAAGGACTTTCTGACCCGGGCATTCACCGTTATTTTCATTGCCACCATCATTGTCTGGTTCCTCCAGACCTTTGACGCGCGGCTGAATTTGGTGGAGGACAGCGCAGACAGCCTTTTGGCGCTGGTGGGCGCGGTGGCAGCGCCTCTGTTCGCCCCGCTGGGATTTGGAGATTGGCGGGTATCCACGGCTCTGGTCACCGGCTTCATTGCCAAAGAGTCCGTGGTGTCCACGCTGGGCGTTCTCACTGGCGCGGCCGGGAATGTGACCGCAGCTCTGAGTGGACTATTTACCCCAGTTACGGCTGTCAGCTTCTTATCCTTTACACTGCTTTATACACCTTGTATTGCCGCAATTTCCGCCGTCCGGCGAGAGTTGGGCTCCGGGTGGAAGGCCGCCGGTGTTGCGGCGGGACAATGTGTGATTGCATGGGTCGTGGCGTTTGTAATCTACCACCTAGCACTGCTGTTTTGAGGAGGGATTCTTTTGTTGGAAGTTTTAATTTTAGCGGGGCTTGCAATCTGGCTCATCGCGGCAATCCATTCCTGCAGAAGGCATAAGGGATGCTGCGGCAGCTGTGACGGTTGCTGCAACCACTGCGACGGCTGCGGACATTAAGCCGCTTTTTTGGCTGCACGGGATGCGGATTCCTTTCGATCGCGCTTTATCTGATGCTCAGTTATTCTGAAATTCCAGTACATATAAAGTAATTTTACTTTACATTATTTTTATACGTTTACCTATAAAAAGCTCCCCCGCGCGGTTTATTTTCAACCGCGCGGGAGAGTTTTTTCGTTTTACTGTGCGCCAAGCGTCCTTTGCAAATATGCCTGCATCTCCGCCTTGGACTGAACTCCATGGGCCCCGTCGATCACAGCTTGTTTCTCCGCCTCCGACATAGACGCAAACCGCTCCATGGCGGAGATGTTCTGCGCCAGAGCCATGCCCATGCCCAGTGGCAGCTCGCTAGATTCCATTTCCATCACCTCAGAGGCAGTCTGCCCTGTCCACGGAAAAAAATACGGCTTTGAGTTCCTATTTAGAGCGCTCACAGCGCGGTTTTCCCAGTGCCGTCCAGCGGCTTGCGCGCCTCGGTCAAAAGGTCCAAGTCCCGGAAAATGCCCGCTTCCAGATGCTCGTATTCCGCCGCGTTTCCCACCCGGCGCATCTTTTTCGCGTACTTCTCCCCATCGTCAAAAAGATTGATGAGATAGAACCAAAGCTCCTTCATCCGCTGGGCCGCCGTTCCGGGATAGCCATAAGCCTCCCGATAACCCTGATACAACGTCTGGGTATAGGTTTTCAGCTCCTCCCGTCCGGCGGGCGGGCCGCTCCGCAGCTTTCGCAGAAGGGCCGGGTCCGCGATCACGCCCCTGCCGATCATCACC
>JABNAD010001041.1_pt1 | contig 11749 bp, 12 predicted proteins | sample 7240381 | NCBI WGS metagenome assembly JABNAD01 (sample SAMN11332834, study PRJNA596920) | anaerobic digester metagenome | biome: digested sludge; isolation source: digested sewage sludge-derived enrichment culture grown on H2/CO2 | place: Germany: Goettingen | reverse complement strand
ACCCGATCATGGTCGACGGGACGGGGATGTGCGGCTCCTGCCGGGTGACCGTCGCAGGAGAGACGAAGTTCGCCTGCGTCGACGGCCCCGAGTTCGACGCCCACCAGGTCGATTTTGCCGAACTGATGCAGCGGCAGCGGATCTACACCACGCAGGAGAAGGAGTCGCTCGAGCGGTTCGCGGAGCACCGGTGCCGGTGCGGCGAAGGGGGCCACCACCATGAGTGACCGGCCGGCCGACGTCCGGGTTAAGGACTTCAAAGAGGTCGACTGCGGTTTCTCCGCCGACGAGGCCGTCGCCGAGGCGGAGCGGTGCCTGCAGTGCAAGAAACCGCTCTGCGTCAGCGGCTGCCCGGTCAACATCGACATCCCTGCGTTCATCGGGCATGTCGCGGAGGGGAACTTCCCCGCGGCCGCACGGGCGCTCAAGGAGCAGAACATGCTCCCGGCCATCTGCGGGCGTGTCTGCCCGCAGGAGACTCAGTGCGAGGGCGTCTGCATCCTCGGCAACAAGGAGACCCCGATCCGGATCGGCGCGCTCGAGCGGTTCGTGGCCGACTGGGAGCGGGAGAACGACCCCACTCTCCCCGATGTGGCAAAGCCGACCGGGAAGCGGGTGGCGGTCGTGGGGTCCGGTCCGGCGGGGCTGACGGCTGCGGCCGAACTCGCCCGCGCCGGCCATGCCGTCACGATCTATGAATCGCTCCACGCGGCCGGCGGTGTCCTGACCTACGGCATCCCCGCGTTCCGGCTCCCGAAAGACGTCGTCAAAGCGGAGATCGACCAGGTGCTCGCCCTCGGCGTCCGGTTGAAGAAGAACCACCTCGTAGGGAGGAGCGTCAGCGTCGACGAACTCCTCGCCTACGACGCTGTCTTCCTCGGGACCGGGGCGGGGCTCCCCGCGTTCATGTGCATCCCCGGAGAGAACTTAAACGGCGTCTACTCGGCAAACGAGTTCCTGACGAGGGTGAACCTGATGCACGCCGAGGCGTTTCCAGAGTCCGACACCCCGGTCATGCACGCCGCCCGCGTGGCGGTGATCGGCGGCGGGAACGTCGCGATGGACTCCGCCCGGGTGGCGCGCCGCCTGGGGGCGAAGGTCTACCTGATCTACCGGCGGGGCGAGGAGGAGATGCCGGCACGGAGGGCCGAGGTCCTGCACGCAAAGGAGGAGGGGATCGAGTTTTACACCTGCACAAACCCGACTCAAATCCTCGGCGAGCAGTGCGTCGCGGGGATCGAGTGCGTGAAGATGTCGCTCTGCGGCATCGATGCAAGCGGCCGCCGGTCGCCGAAGCCGATCGAGGGGAGCGAGTTCACCCTCGACGTCGATATGGTGATCCAGGCGATCGGCACGAGCCCGAACCCGCTCCTTGTCTCCCTGATCCCGGGCCTCGAGCGCGGGCGGAAGGGCAACGTCGCCGTCGACGAAAACGGCCGGACGTCCATCCCCCACGTCTACGCCGGCGGGGATATCGCCACCGGCGCGGCGACGGTGATCGAGGCGATGGGCTCGGCAAAGAAGGCGGCGACGGCTATGAATGCGATGCTGAGGGAAGAATAACACTTTTTTTTGGATCGGCCCGGGGACAAGGCCGGGTCCAATCCGTTCTTCAGGTGTGCCGCCCGGAGGGACGATGTTTCACCAAGGTGGATCTCAAGAGGGCGTGCGATCTTCGAGCGGGATGCCCAGATGGGCAGCGCGCATGCCGGACAGGAGCGTTTGCAAAGGACGTATCCGTCACTCCGGCCTTATCTCCGCTTCCGGCACAGAACAAAACCCATCCCGACCCCGACACCAAGAGCCGCGAGGACCGCTCCAAACCCCGGCGTCGTCGTCCGGAGCGACTGCCCGGGCGCTAGGTCCGAGGGAACCTGCACGATGTCCGTCTCCCGACCGGCCTGGACGGTGATCTCCCAGACGATCTGGTCGCCGCCGTAGACTTTCAATATGGTGTTCGCGGCGCGGGCGCCCGGAGGCTGTCCGGAGATGGCCTGCGCCTCCGCTTCGGCTCTCCCGACCGTGAGGTTCTCTTCCGAGATGTAGGTGGTGGAGACGATCTCTCCTCCCGAGAGGTCGACGATGTACTCCGTGAACACGCCGGTATCGTTGATGAAGTAGACCTGCGCCCGAGAAGGTTTGGACGTGATCTCCTCATAGCGGTTGGGGGATTGATTCTCGACGTACGACCGCACCCCGCCGTCGTTGCTGAGCGCCGGGTACTTCGCAAAAATCTTCGGGAAGGTGAGTTCCGCGGCCAGGGGCAGCGCCTCATCGCAGCCGATAATCCAGATTTGCCCGATGGACTGTTCGCCGCCGTGTTCATCGGCTCTAATCTTGTTTAAATAGACGAGCTGTTCTTCGCAGGCGTTCGCCGGCACGATGTACACGTACTCATGCGTGTGGTTGTACGTGCTCTCATGCCACCAGATCTCCCCATGTTCAGCGATGAATGCGGTGATCGTCTCGTTGGTCTTCGCATTTGGGTGGACCCCATAAAGGATATGGGTCTGGTTCCCCTGCCCGGGGAGGGGCGTCACTACCGCACTTGCAGGGATACTGCCGACGAGCACCGCAAGGATGAGCCCGAACGCCAGGAGGGTGAGACTTCTCGTCATAAAAAGGGTTAATTGTACCTCGGAACCTCACCGAGGAAGATCTGTGTTCTGAAATCTTCGTACCTGAGAATGCCGTCGCCGGTCGGGTCGTTTGGATCCTGTGTGTAATAGGAGTCGTCGGCGTCACCGTAGACCGTAATGTTGATGTGATCATTTCCTGCCGTCCTGTAAACCTGTGGATTGTCAAATACATTCCATGTCGGATCCGAGTGTATCCAGACATTTCCATTCCACGACTCCGCAGTGGCATGCCCCGATACATTGCCGGTAGCAACTTCTTCCATGGTGAACGACAGGAACCGCGTCGGGATGCCCAGCGCCCGGGCGAAGGCGGTATACAGGGTCCCATATTCGTCACAAACTCCTAAATATTTCCCATCGATGGAGGATGGATGATCTATCATGTTAATCCCTTTTTTTAACATAGTGGCTCCTTCGCCATCACAACGGCGGCGGATTTCCATAGTAAATCCCCAGGAACGTCATAACAGCAAATAAAGCAGAGGCCATGATCGCGAGCAAACGTGTAGCGCGAGGGCTGAGATTTGCAGCAGTAAATTTGGCGGTGAAGGAACGTGAGAGCAGGACTATGAGAACTATGGGAATTACGGCCAGTCCAAGCAATATCGATGATAACAGGTGTGCCGGATCTATGTATTCCGGATACCAGATCAGAGCGCCGAACCGGATAACTGTAGCGACTATAAAAAGGGCCAGAAAACTAAAAAATAGTTTGAGTGATCTCAGCATAACCCTGCCCCCTTGGAGTCATCCACAACACCACTGCTCTCGGTAAACGAGTAACCGGTGCAGGCTCCTGGTTCAAGGGGGTTGCAAGCCATTACCGGCACAACACCCGCGCTCACCAGCAGCATTGCCAGGAGCGCGGAGAGTGCCCGCATTCCAATGTTTCCATTCATTTGTTTTTCCTCCAGCTTCTTTTCCCGGAGGCAAAAGAGGCACAACCTTAAGTAAGCAGAACGCGTACGTTCCCTTTACCTTCGGGCAGTGGGGAGCTCATCCGGTCTTGGACGGATAGGGTGAGCCTCCGCGGTTTTGCGAACGCTGTTTTGAGCCTCCGCACTCTAGCCTAGACGTCTGGGCATTTATGTTTTCTGTCCCATTTCTCTACATGTCCATCGACTGTTTGCAAAAATGAGGCATTCGGTCTCATCCTGAAGGATGCAGGTGCAGGGTAACGGATATTCTCGCGGCAAGGAAGATCGTGCAAGGTACGCCAGTCGATCCGGAGGATGGGTATCTGCTGATCCAGCAGTGTTTACCCCCAGAAGATGAGCCAGACCCCGAATCCTATCAACAGGATCCCGCTGCTGGCTCGAATAACGTCCCTGTACTCCCGTATCCTGCTTGATGAGGCGTATCCACCGAGGACTCCGACGCCGAGAAACGGCGTGAGCACCCCGGCTCCGAAGACCAGCAGGAGCGATAAATCCTGTACGGTGCCGTCGATCAGGATTCTGCTCAGCAGGACGAGGAGCATCGGTGCGGCGCACGGGGCCTTGACGATTGAAAATATCATGCCCAGAACGAACAACCCGGCAAGGGTGGTTGCATGCTTCCGTATGGATGACTTAACGTAGTCGTCCGCGGAGATCGGGAGTTTTATCAACCCAAGCAGGTTCACCCCGGTGAGTATCGTGATCAGTCCTGCCGCGACGGTGAGGTACGGACCGAAACCACCAAGGGACATCCCTGCCAGCAGGAAGCAGCACCCCAGGACGATATACGCGGCTACCAGCCCCAGACCGAATATTACAGAGTTCAGGAGACTGCTTCTCAGCCCTTTGCCCGACCCGGTGACGTACACCAGGATGAATCCGAGTATCGCCATCAGGCAGGGCGAGAACCCGGAGAAAAGGCCCAGGGAGAATGCAAGCGGGATATTCCAGTTAATCGGCGGCGAGTTCTCTTGCGACTCAACGCCGGCAAGAGACTGCTCGATCGCCGCCCTGAGGCTCTCCTTGGTGATCTCTTCCTTTGGGATCTTGAAGGTGCCGTCCACGACCACGGCCGGGACTTCGAGAAATGCGTACGCGTTCCATCGCTCCCATCCGTCCACGGTTTCGACATCGATCCATTCGATCGCGAGGGCGCCGTCGTAGGAGCCTTCCAGGTCCGCGATCAGCGGATCGGTGAGCTTGCAGTCCGGGCACCGGTCCATGTGGTAGTATTCGAGGGGGATCGTTGAGGCCGCGACTGCAGGAATGCACAGAGTGCATGCGATGAGCAGAGCGGCAAGCACCTGCACTGCCTTTACGGTCATGAGCCCTCTACCTCTCACAGGGGTGCGCAGAACACATCGATCACTCTGCTGGTCATCCATCAGCCATCAATCCGCTCCCTCCGGTGCGCGCCGTCGTTCCCAAATATAGAGGATGGGAAAAGCAACGATACCAACAAGCGCGATTGCCTGGAGGAGGGGGAGAACGGGGTACCCCAGTACCAGGTAGCGCAGAAGGACGATCCCAGTTGCTCCGAGGTAGAAGATGGCCGATCGTGCGAAGGTGATGTGGCGCTCCCCACCATCGATGAAGACGATGCGCGTCAGAAGCAGGCCGAGGATGACAAGGACAGGGAGCCAGAATATCTGGTTGATGGAGTATGCAAGGGACGCATAGCTATAGATCAGGAAGATCGTGACAAGAAGGGCGGCGTCGGTCATCTTCTCAACGATGCCTCTTCTCCGTGCTGTCTTCTTTTCTCCGCGCTTCCCCAGTCGAAACGCATGACGAAGGATATTCGCGGGATTGGGGTCGGTCAGGCCTTCTTTTCGTCTATACCACACCATAACGCAGGCGACTATTGCAGCGATCATCAATGGCAGGGGTAAGAGCAAAAAAGCTGGCAATGGGAGGTAGTCTGTTGTGATGATGTAAGCGATGACGATAAGCGAGATTCCAAAGGTTGCAACTGAACGCCACAACTCTTCTTTGGCAATAGTATCAATCTTCATGCGTACACCACCGATGCGCCATCGGGAATCGTGAACGTGAACTCATCATCATTTATCACGCAATTCATTGAGTAATTTCGATATTCCAGGGTTAGCACCAGATTGCCCTTATCGTAACTCTGCAGTTTTAACGAGGTCATATTTTTGGAGTCGATCCACAATACGTACTCTTTTGTGTTGTCCTCGCGGTCCAACTCGTGAGGAGTCAGTTTTACTTTATAGACCGGAATTGAGTTGATTGATTCTATCCCTTGTTCCTCTACCGTGTAATTTTTAGTAATGTTGTCGGTCAGTAATGTGTAGATCGCAGGCGCTGGTCTCTTTTCAGATGGTGTCAAGTGTCTTACGAGCACATTATTTTTCTCCGGATCATAGATCCAGACGACATCTCCATTTGAAACGATCTTCAAGCGTGTAAAAGAGTCACTTTTTTCAATCTTTCGAAATCTATCTGGTTTCTGTAAAAGTACGTCATATTCAATTGCCCTCGTTTCGTTGACTATGTTCAAAGTAAGTATTTCAATATACGCTAAATTTTCGATATTTTGCTGTTTCTCTATGGCTATTTCCAGAGGTGTACCAGAACTAATGTCTGTACTTACACAACCGGAACAAATGAGTCCGATTACTACAATAGCCAATATGGATTGAGAGTCCCTTTGTACCACCATCATATCCACCTTAAAAAAAGAATGATGGGGCTACCCTGGTTCACATACATTGCCCCATACACCATGCTACCTCTATCCCCAGACAAGCCGCGGCAGGTGCACAAGAAACTGCACTCGGCAGAGCAGCGCAGGGCCGCAGCAGAATTACACAGACGTCGCAGAGTGGCAGCCCGGGGCAGGTAGTTCCTACAATCGCACAGATACAATCTCCGATGATACACTCGCCTACGCAAGGCCAATAATCATCATCCTCAGCTGTCGTAATGAACTGCTCTGGCATGCCCTCGACCAGGGAACCTCCGTCGACGATAATTTCTTCAAGGACATCTCCATTGCTGCCGATTCTAGCGAACGTGAGTTTATACAGGGACCCATTCTGATACGTGTTTGTGTACTTGAGTACCCGAGTATTGTCGCTATCCCAGACGGCAACGACGTTTGATATCTGGACAGAGCCGCCTTTTTCGATAACGGATTCAACGGGCAGTACTACAGCCGTCATATGATTGATGGATCCATCTTCAAGTTCTTTATCGAGAGAGAATGTCTCAGCATTCTCGACAATCTTACTCAGATCTTCGGAACGCGGGATCTCTGAGAGTTTTCGCACATCGTCCAAATTCAGTGCAGAAGCAACAGCCTCGTACTTCTCCAGGCCCGACAGATCAGTTTTTTGCATGTCTTGTTTGGCATCGCCGCAAGGTGTTCCGGGCTCGCACGCCATCACCGGCACAACGCCCACGCTCACCAGCAGCACGGCGAGAAGCGCGGAGAGTGCCCGCATTCCAATGTTTCTGTTCATTTGCTTTCCTCCTGTTTCTTTCCCAGGAGGCAAAAGAGGCACAACCTTAAGTACGCAGAATGCGTACGTTCCCTTTGCCTCCGGGCATGCGGGGCGCGTCATCCGGTCGTCAACCAGGGATGGGTAGCCCCACATCTTTTGCAGACGCCGCTCTGAAGCATCCACACAATGACGTGAGCGGCGATCTATTTAGAAATTCTGTCCGATTCATTTACACGTCGGCAGGTTTTTGCCAAAAGTGAGGGGTTTGATCCCCTTTCTGGAGATGAAACCCTTATCACGGCGCCGCCGTATAAGGTACACTAGTGTCCACCATCGGCAACCCCGTCTGCGTTGCTGCCGCAGCGCATCCGCACACGGAAGCCGTAGCATGCCTGTGCCGCCGTTACGCTCACACGAACTCGAACTCCTTGGCGTAGCCGCCTTCGTACCAGATGCAGTATATCCCGGGAGTGGGGTTGTCCGCCCCCATGTCTATGGTCTCACTTCGGTTCGCCCCTGAAGTATCCCACCGCACCGTCCAGTTCTCTCCGGGGTCGAGGAAGCACACCACGGTCGGAGCACATCCCGCATTGCCGACGAGCTCCCACGTGCCGCCGGTGCAATTGCCCGGCATGCATCCTGATTCGTTCGTGACCCATCTGTCAATCCACCATGGGCGCGGGCTGCCGAATTCCACCGGCTCATCGCCGCAGTTGACGATACCGAACTCCACCACCTCCCCGATATGGTAGACGTTCCTGTCCGTGAAGACATAGACGCCGTTCACCGGCTCCCCCGGGCAGACCGCGGGCGGGCCGCAGAATCCTTCGGGGACGGTGCACGTCTCGCAGGGCTCCGGTGTCGGTTCCAGCGTGACGTTTGCGGTCAGGTTGGTATCGGCCGGTCCCAGGCACCCGGCGCTCGCGAGGACGGCGAGGATTATCGTCGCGATGTATGAGTAAGTGTGCAACTTCATTGCAGTCCCTTCGTTAGCGTGTATACAAAAATAAGTGGGTTCAGGGGTCGCTGATGCTGTAGGCCAGCGCGAGACGCTCGGATGCGTCTTCGAACCGGTATTTAACAACCCTCGCCTGATAGTTCCCGCTCATTTCCGTCTCGAACTGGCCGATCTCGTAGTTGTTGTCGTAGGACGACGAGACTTCAACCCGCTCGCCGTTCGGATCGTAGATGAGGAGATCGAAGTCGGATTGCAGCGGATCGTTGATCGTGCCGTAGGGGGGGTGTAGATCCGGCGGATGCGAGTCCCACGCGGCGACGACCCTGACCTTCTTCCCGGCGGGGATGCCGCTCAGGACGTAGGTCTTCGGGAAGTCGCCGTAGGTCACGGTGTTCGCCCACCAGCGGTTGTTCGAGATAGTGTCGTCGGCGATCGAACAGTCGATCCCTCCCGCGCCGTCGCGGTCGCTCAACCTGCTGGCACCCTCGATGTTGTGGATCGCTCCCGCCATGATGGCGGCCTTGATGGCTTCCGGCCAGGACGTGAGCTGGCTCTGCCGGTGCATCAGCAGGGCGGCCTCGCCGGATACTGCCGGTGTGGCATAACTTGTTCCAAAGTCGTCGCAATAACCGACCCAGGGGCTGGCAGCTAGTGTGGATATCATCCCGGCCCCAACGGCGGCTACTTCCGGTTTCTCTCGATCACCGTGCTGCGATATCGGATCGTTATAGCCGGAGTTTCCCAGCATGGCATCGTCTGTCCAGGTCGATGTGTCTCCATCATCAAAAGCGCCAACGGCAACGACGTTGTACGCGAGTCCCGGGGACTTTACCTTACCGTCGTCGGGCGAGTTGCCTGCGGCGGCAACCACAGTCAGGTGATTGCTCCAGACGACATGATCGTAGTATTGGGCTAGACTGTCGAGTTCCCTCGATGTGTTTCTGCCGAGACTACAACTGAGAATGTTCGCACCCTGTGTTATCGCCCATTCCGTTGCAGGGACAATACTAGAATCATACCCTGTGTTGGCATTCGCTGAAAGCAGTGCCGGTACACCGTAGGAGATGCCCTTGTACGTTGAGTGGGTACTTGCAACGATACCGGCCACTTCGGTTGCATGGGAACTCACGGGCAGATCGGGGCGATACGCTGATCCGTCAGGCAGGTAGGGGTTTGAGAATTCTACTCTTGAACTTTCACCCGACTCCGGCACTTCCACAATCGCGACCTTGATGCCGGTGCCGGTCTTCCCTCTTCCCCAGACGACGTCTGCCTTCACGGTCGGCGCTGCACTATTGAGCGCAGGTTCGTAGCTCCGGGTGATGTCCAGCGATACGACGTCCGACCGCTTGCTCAGGTCCTGGATCGCCTCCCTGGAGACCTCCGCGAAGACCACCGGGGCGTACTGGCTGGCATAGACCACGGTCGAGTCCTGTTCCTTCAGGAAGTCGATCACCGGCGCCTCGTGGGCGGCATACGCGGTCCTCTGCAGGCTCAGTAGTTCCTGGTGCTGCTCCTCGCTCAGGTTGCCCTGGAACCGCGACCGGTCCATGGAGGGCTCTGTTAACCAGATCCAGACGACGACCTTCTCGTCGGAGCGCATGGTTGAGACGCGATCCGCAAGTTCCGGGTCCAGTTTTCCGTATCGTTTGCTGCTTTCAGCCGCTTCGGCCTCTCTGACAGCATCGATATCGGCAGCCTTCCCCTCTTCGTCCAGATAAATCCCGTAGATAGCGGACGACTTTTCGTCCAGTATCTTTGCCCCCCAGAGGGTCCGGCCCGTAAGGGGGAATGCGGCAAAAGCCTCGTTTATGATGGTTAACTCTCCTACGGGAATGCCCTCCTGCGCGGATACGTGTTCGAGTGCTTCCGCTCGATAGGTCTGCAGATCAAACGAACCTTCGATACCTGTCTGTGCGCTCACCGTCGGCACAGTTACCATTCCCGCGAGGAGGAGTGCCAGAACGATGGGCAATCCCCCGATTGTTTTTGGTTGCATTGTTCACCTCCGTGTAGATTGGTGGAGGCACGACGCAACGCTTTTACAGTTCGAAAGCCCAGATCGTCATGCCTCCGGGCATGCGGGGCGCGTCATCCGGTCGTCAACCAGGGATGGGTAGCCCCACATCTTTTGCAGACGCCGCTCTGAAGCATCCACACAATGACATGAACAGTGATCTATTTAGAAATTCTGTCCAATTTCTTTACACGTCGGCAGATATTTGCCGAAAATGAACGGAGAGAACCCTCCCCGGAAGACGAGGGCACAGGAGAGAACCCATTCTCACGGCGGTAATGCCGTACAGGACGCAGCAGCCTCAGACTGCCGCACTTGCGCGCGCCCTGCACCCGAACTACTGGGTTCTGTCGATGGACAGGCAGGCCTGCCGGCCGATTGCATAAACTGTATCAGCCATGAGCGACAGTACCTTCAACCTGTACAAAAACCCGTCGAAACCAGAACGCTCCTATCCGGAGGTCCCATGAAAAGGAGCCAGATTGTCATCTGGAGTATCCTCATCGCTCTCGTCTTTGTGCATTACTTCTACATGCCCGAGCAGCCCGAGGTCACCAAGGGAGAGATGCATATCTCTTTCGACTCCCGGGAGTGCCGACCCGACCTGGTTGACCTCTGGAATACGCTTGCACAGGAGCAGGCGTTTTCGAATGAGTCGGCCGTGCTCATCCAACTGAACCAGTATATCGACAAAGACGGAACGGTGCAGTGCACCGAACTCCACTGGATCGACTATGTAGACGGGGAGGAGCACGCGTACGAGGTATATGTACACCAGAGCGGCAACGTGTATTATAACGACCAGATATTTGACTTCCCCGTGCAGGGGGTACACCCCCTTGTCATATTACGCGAGGTCGACAGGATCGAGTTTGACGATCTTATTCACGGAGAATACAACATAACGCTCACGACGTTCAAACACGACGGTCCAATGACCTACAACAAAACCAACGGCGACCTGTACGCCTTCGCGGACGGATCGCTCCGTCCCCTGAAGGAGGCCACGTTCTCTTCCGAAGCCTCCCGGCATATGATCGAGATCTTCCTGGAGATCGGGCAGTCGGGCGGGATTACGACCGCAGAGAGCATATCGGATCACATCATCCTCTTTCCCGAGCAGGAGATCGCCCGGGCCGACTCCGTCGTCCATGCATGACGTGCAGGCGGCGCCCGGAGACTCTGAACGCATCCTCGATAAGCCGCGGGGCGATCCGGGAAAAAGGGCAAACGGTGTAGTTATGGAGAACTGCCGAACGGCAATCAGATACCGGTACCGGACACACGCCCCCCGGCGATCGCGGGCTTCCACGATCCGTGGGCTTGTACACACTCTTTCGCATCGGCGCAGAGATAGTAGTGTATGAACCGTCCTTTCTTCTCGTCTCTGACAATACCGTCCCGGAGTAGCGGTTTCATATGCCAGGTGACGTTCGCGCCCGACATTATGAGCCGGGACGCGATCTCTTTTCTCGTGCTTCCCGGGTGTTGCAAAACGATATTGAGTATCCGACTCTTCGACTGCTCGTTGAGATATCCCGCCACCTTTCGTTCCAGACCGGGACAGGCGTCCGTGCTGACGTAATATCTCATACCACTGCAGTTCGGCTCGGGGACGACCGTTCCCATCTTGCATAACATCTCTACATGGTAACGGAGGGTTCCAATATTCATCCCGAGCAACCGGGAGAGAGAGCTTGTATTGATTCCCGGATTATCGCGTATGC
>JABNAD010001040.1_pt1 | contig 11750 bp, 10 predicted proteins | sample 7240381 | NCBI WGS metagenome assembly JABNAD01 (sample SAMN11332834, study PRJNA596920) | anaerobic digester metagenome | biome: digested sludge; isolation source: digested sewage sludge-derived enrichment culture grown on H2/CO2 | place: Germany: Goettingen | reverse complement strand
TGATGCACAGACCAGCCGGTCATCATCGACAACAAGTATTTTCATGGCTCCCCCTTATTTATTTTAATTAGTTATTTTTAGGCACGGAGATAAAGATCCGAAATCCCCGCTCCGTGGTGATATGAACGTTGCCATTCAGGGCAGCCACCCGGTCACCGATATTTTTTAGCCCGATACCATCGCCATTAAGATTTCCGCTGCCGCTGCCGTTATCCTGTACCACCAGCTGGATCAATCCCGGATGTTCCCGAACCACCAGTTCCACTTCATTGGCCTGAGAATGACGGATCGTATTGGAGAAGGCTTCCTTGACCACCGCGATAAAACAATATTTCACTTCTTTATCCAAGGGTGATTCCACATCATAGTCAAATTTAACCGGACAAAATTCAAAATTCTTAATCAGTTTCTGCAGTTCCAGCTGCAAATCCAGTGATTCATCGTGAAGATCGTGGACGCTGTTTCGAATGCTATCCATGGCTTCTGAAAGGGTTTCTTTGATCTGAATTAACCCTTCCCGGGTTTTTGCTTCTTCACTGATTGCCAACAGTGCCCCGGTTTGCAAAATACTCCGGGACAGCATATGGCCAACATTATCATGAATATCCCGGGCGATCCGGTTGCGTTCAGTCAGAGTGGCCAGATTCAGTTCATAGTCCTGTTTTTCCAGTAGCATTTGATTCTTTTTTTCCAGCTGCAGGGCCGTTTCCCGGGTGGTATCCCGAAGGGCCTTATAATCCTGTCTCAATTTTTCCAGCGAAAGCGAACGCATTTTAAGAAAATAGGCCACCAACATAAAGATTGGTATCAGCACCACCGCAGTGCCACTCAGCGCTGTAAAACCGGTGGCGGCTGGCAGCAGCGCCAGCGTCCACAACCATTTATAGCGGGAAATCAAACTATCATAGCCGATCAGTGGCACAAATAAAAGATAAACCGGCTCAAAAAAACAGATTAGCAGATAACCGCCAAACAATCCCACCGTCACCGGCCCTTCCTTTAAATAACTGGAGGCCGCTGCAAAAATCACCGCCACCAGTACCGGAGCAATCAGCAGCACATTATCCACCGTGGTTAGATACAAGGCCAGACAGAATCCAAAAACAATTACCTTATCAATCAGCTTATTCATTTTTACCTGCCTTTATCAGAATCGTATCGTTATCAGCACTACAATTTTATCACTACTTTAACATAAATGGTGACATTTGTCATACCCGATCGGGAGGCTTATCACTATTAAAGCGTGTGCCAATGGCGTAAGATAAAAGCATCAACAAATTTAAAACTGTTTGCGCTGCTGCTTAAGCAGGCATACCAATAAAGGAGAAGGAAAATGGTCATTAATGTCAAAAATCTGGTCAAACGTTACGGCGATCTGATCGCTCTCGATCACTTTAATCTGGCGGTACAGGAAGGGGAAGTCCTCGGGCTGCTGGGCCCCAACGGTTCAGGAAAAACCACCGCCATCAACTGTATTTTATCGCTCTTAAAATACGATAAGGGAACAATTGATATCTTCGATCAACCGATGACGCCAGATGCCTACCATCTCAAGCGGGACATTGGAATTGTCATGCAGAATGTCGCTGTTTTTAATGAACTGACTGTATATGAAAATATCGACTACTTTTGCGGTCTGTACATTACTGACAAACAGACCCGCAAAAAACTGGTGGCCGAGGCCATTGATTTTGTCGGTCTCAACGATTTTAAAAAATTCTACCCCAAAAAACTCAGCGGTGGTCTCCTGCGGCGTCTGAACATCGCCTGTGGAATTGCCCATAAACCGAAACTGATTATTCTGGACGAACCGACGGTAGCCGTCGATCCTCAGAGTCGTAACAATATTCTGGAAGGGATCCAGAAGCTGAATCAGCAAGGCGCTACGATTATCTACACCTCGCATTATATGGAAGAGGTGGAGCAGATCGCCAGCCGCATCGCCATCATGGATAAGGGTAAGATCATTGCCATGGGCACCAACGAAGAGCTTAAGAAAATGATTAAGTCCGGAGAACACATCAACCTTGAACTGCTCAACCCCGAAGATCTCGACCTGGCCGGAATTAACGCCCTACCCCATATCATTTCAGCTGAACGCCGTGACCACCAGTTGGTGATCAAGTCTGAGCGTGGTAAGAATAATCTGATCCCCATTCTGGATCACCTGAAAGATCAACAGATTGCCATTGGAAAAATCTATTCCGAGCCACCGACACTTAACGATGTCTTTCTGGAAATCACCGGCAAAGAGCTGCGAGATTAGGAGGAGTCATGTTTTTATTTAATTATCGCTATCGCCTCAAGTGCATTCTTCGGGATCGGGAATTGATGTTCTGGACCCTGATGTTTCCAATTCTTTTGGCCACCCTGTTCAATCTGGCTTTTTCTAATATTACCAGCGCCGAAGAATTTGTTAAAGTCAAGGTAGCCGTCGTAAAAAATGAACAACTGGCTGCCAACCCGGCTTTTACCGCCGCTCTGGACGACACCGGTAATATTTTTGAGGCGATCTACACCACCCGAACAGAAGCAGAGGCACTGCTCTCCGACAATCAGATTGACGGGTATATCATTTTCGACCCGGATCTCAACCTGGTAGTCAACCGATCTGGTCTTAATCAGACCATTATCCGGGGCTTTCTGGATGATTTTTTACAATCTTCGGCTACCATCGTCACCGTCATCACCAAAAATCCCGCTGCCCTGGATCAAGGCATCCTGGCCGGGATTGCCAATCGCACCGAATACTTGCGGGCTGTTTCGGCCAGCAACTCCAACCCCGATCCTGTTGTCAATTACTTTTATGCGTTAATTGCAATGACCTGTTTATACGGCGGCTTTCTGGGCGTCAAAGAAGTGGTGGCTATCCAGGCTGATCTTTCGGATGTCGGAGCCCGAATCAATCTGGCTCCAACCAATAAGCTAAGTGTCTTTATCTCTTCAATGCTGGCGGCTACCACTATTCAACTGGCAGAACTGCTGATTCTGCTGGCCTTTGTGATCGGCGTGTTGGGAATCAGCTTCGGTGATCAGCTGGGCTACATCGCTCTGACCTGTTTCGTCGGAAGCCTCACCGGAGTAACCTTCGGGGCCTGCGTCGGTGTCATCGTCAAAAAAGGTGAGGGACTAAAAACAGGAATCCTAATCGGTTCCACCATGACGATGTGCTTTCTGGCCGGAATGATGTTTGCCGACATGAAGTATATTGTCGCCACCAAAGTCCCGATTCTTGGCTACCTCAACCCGGCCAACCTGATCACCGACAGTTTTTATGCCCTCTATTACTATAATACGCACACCCAGTTTTTCACCGATATCCTGCTGTTGTGTGGATTCACCGTTTTATTCAGCGCAATCACGTACTTTGTGTTAAGGAGACAGAAATATGCAAGTTTATAAAGCTTTTTTTCGAATTATCCAGAAAAATCGTGGCCAGATCCTCATCTATCTGGTGGTCTTTATGGTGCTGGCACTGCTATTGACCAACGCCTACAACCCACCCCAGGATACTGATTTTACCAAAACCCGGGTCAATATTGCCTTTATTAATGAAGACGATGATTCTCAACTGGTGGCAGGGCTTAAAAACTATCTGGGCGAATACGCCAACCTGGTGGATCTTCCTGATGATTCCCAAAAACTTCAGGATGCGCTTTTTTTCCGGCAGGTGGTATACATCCTGCGGGTGCCGGAAGGCTTCACCACAGCGATGCTAAACGGCCAGGAAATCCAACTGGAAAAAACCATCGTCCCTGATTCCCCCAGTAACATTTATATGGATCTGCTGATCAACAAATACTTAAATACTGCAAAAACCTATATCACTTATCTACCCGAACTAACCCAGACCGAACTGGTCAGCTACCTGAAAACAGATCTGACCAAAGAAACCGAGGTCACGGTGATCTCGAGTGTTTTCCACTCGGACAACGCCGAAAAATCCGGCTACTATTTTAACTATCTTTCCTATTCGCTGTTTGCCATTCTGATTCTGGGGGTCTGTTCGGTGATGCTGGTCTTTAATGATACCGATCTAAAACGGCGCAACCTCTGTTCGCCGATGCGCGCAGCAACAATGAACGTTCAGATGATTCTCGGCAACCTCAGTTATGCGGTGCTGACCTGGTTGGTGCTGATCTCCGCCAGCTTTGTGATGTATGGCAGCTACATGTTCACCACCAATGGCCTGCTGCTGTTGCTTAATTCCTTTGTCTTTACCCTGGCAGCACTTTCAATCAGCTATCTGATCGGTAATCTGGTTAAAAGCCGGGGCGCCATGTCAGCAGTGGCCAATGTCTTCGCCCTGGGCACCAGCTTTCTCAGCGGTGTCTTTGTACCCCAGGAACTGCTTGGTCCCAATGTCCTGATGATTGCCAGCTTTACCCCAACCTACTGGTATGTTAAGGCCAATAATGAAATCGCAGCTGCCGCCAATTTCAATACCGACACGCTCCAGTCGATTTTTACCAGCATGGTACTGGTGCTGGCCTTTGGGGTAGCGGTCCTGGGGGTAACCCTGGTGCTGATTAAGCAGCGTCGAGTGGAAGGGTGATTGGTTGGATCGATACATAGAAAGTAAAAAACAGGTTCGGGACAATGGCGAGGTTATCCTGGGCCTGTTTTGCATTGTGGAATAATTGGCAGCTTGTCTGACCTGATAGTAGTTAAACCGCTACTACACGTTTACGAGCAACCATCCGTTAAAATTATAAGCGACCTGAATTTTTCTGATTGCGTCAGGATTTCCTCATGTTTTCAATCATTATTTTTTTCTAACCCCATTATCGTATTATGGTATAATGACAACAACAAAAGCCGAAAACTATTAGTATGATCCACACCAAAATAAAGGAGCCCCGATGAAACCACCGATTACCATCATCCCCGGCCTGGGCCGGAACCATCACTATGATCAAGGTTTAACCCCCATGTTATCCCCAAGCGCCGTGGCCGCAGTCCGCCGCTTTCATCAATCGCTGCCCCAGTATCAACCGACGCCGTTAATTTCTCTGCCCGATCTGGCCGAGAAATTAGGCGTGCACGCTATTTTTGTCAAGGATGAATCCCACCGCTTCGGGCTCAACGCCTTCAAAGGCCTGGGGGCATCTTACGCCATGGCGACCATCATTGCCGGGCAGATCCAGGCCGATATGGCAGACCTTACTTTTCCGTTACTGAGCTCTGCGGCCATTCGCCAGCAGATAAAGAATCTGGTTTTTATCACCGCCACCGATGGCAACCACGGCAAGGGAGTGGCCTGGGCCGCTGCGCTTTTTGGCTGCCGGGCGATGGTGCTGATGCCTAAAGGAACAAAACCCAGCCGGGCGGCAGCGATCCGGGCCATCAATGATACCTCGGTTGAGATCACAGAACTGAATTACGACGAGTGCGTCCGCCGGGCTGCCCAGCTGGCCAAGGAGAAGGGTTACATCCTCATACAGGACACCGGCTTTGACAGCTACGAGGCCATCCCCAACGCCATCACCCAAGGCTATACCACCATGGCTGGCGAAGCTCTGGAGCAATTGCAGGAATGCGGCATCGCCAGGCCCAGCCATGTTTTTCTCCAGGCCGGGGTCGGCTCGATGGCCGGAGGCGTACTGGGTTATCTGAGCCAGTATTACAATCAGGATCCGCCAATCACCACCATTGTTGAGCCGGACACCGTTGCCTGCCTTTTCAAGTCGGTGCAGCAGGGCCAGCCAGTGGCGATTGGCGGTCACCCGGAGACGATTATGGCCGGTTTAAACTGCGGCGAACCGAACCCCCTGACCTGGCCGATTTTAAGGGACTTAGCCAGCTTTTATGCCAGCTGCCCGGATTGGGTCACTAAACTGGGGATGCAAACCCTGGCCCATCCCGGAGGCACTGACCCGGCAATTATCTCCGGTGAATCCGGGGCCGTCGGTCTGGGGCTGCTGATTTCTTTGTGTACCGACCAAAACCTTACCACCCTGAAACAGTCGCTTAAGCTTGATCGCAACTCCACCATCTTGCTGTTCAGCACCGAAGGCAATACCGATCCCGAAGGGTATCAGGCCATTGTCACGGGTACTGTTTAAACTGTCCATCAAACCGTAAATAAACATAAAAAAGGTGCCCCCGCTTGGCGCTTCGGTTATTATCTTAACCGGAACCAATCGGATGCACCTTTTTTTAAATCTGTCCCGCCTCCCGGTTGACCAGCCAGATCCCGACACTGACACAAGCCAGGGAAACAAGAATCCGCAGGCTGAGAAATGCCTCACCCAGAAAAAGCCCCGACAGGATTACCCCAAAAACCGGAATCATAAAGCCATAAATGGCCACTACTCCAACCGGGTTGTGCTTTAATAAGATCGTCCAGATGGTAAAAGCGGCAGCTGACAAGGCTGCCAGATAGCCAAGTAATAAAAGCCCCGGGACGGTAACCTGAGTGATCGATCCCCCCATCATTAACCCGATCATCACCAGCACCGCCCCGCCGATCATCAGCTGATAGGCGGTCAGAATCATTGAGTCGCTTTTTTGCGTATAGATTCGGGTCATCACTGCCCCCAGCGCCGAGGCGATGCAGACCAGAAAGAGAAAACCATCCCCCAGCAGCGAAAAACTGCTGTCGATCCGGCCACCCTTGAGCTGAATAATGATCACTCCGGCCATCCCCAGAATACAGCCAAAAATCCTGCCCCGGGTCAGCTTTTCGTTTTTCAGAATCAGGTGAGCAAAAAGAATCGCAAAAAAGGTGGAGGTGGCATTGATAATCGATGCCTTTACCCCGGTGGTATTGGCCAGGCCGATGTAAAAGAAAATATACTGGAGGGTCGTCTGCACCAGCCCCAGGCTGATCATCCGGCCCCACTCAGCTCTTTGCGGCAGTGCGATTTTCTTTAAATAGAGGCTGGTGATAATCCACGTCAGTATCCCCGCCAGCGTAAAACGATAACCGGCAAACAGGACCTGGGCGCCGGTGGTGGTGATTCCAAAAAGCGCATAGCCAATTTTGACAGCCGGATAGGCACTGCCCCAGAGCAGGCAGCAAAGGGTTGCCAAGGCCATAACCACGCCCTTGTTCTGAAGTCGATCTTTCAAATTTTTCCTCCACTCTTATTTTATATCATTCGGTAATTGCAAAATGAAAAAGCATTGAACAATGGTTTCTTTGTGCACAGTTTCCACAACTATTAAAAAACCTGCTACTTTCGCAGCAGATTCGATTGATTTTATGAAACCACCTAAATTGATTCTGATTTTTAACTACTATCCCAGATAGACCATATCGTTATTGATTTGAGTATTGAGGACAATGTTCAGGTTTCCATTTCGACAGCGCAGCTGGTCAATGAAGGCTTTCTGATCCATCGCTTCTTTAGGCTGGATGGTATAAACAATTTCAAACAACGACCCAAAATCCGCGGTTTTGACCCGTTGCAGCTTGTGACTCTCGGTAAACTGCTCCAGAATATCTTCAAAGCAATTCTGAAAATCAATGTCTTCCGGAATGGTAATTTTAAGCTGCATCATCTGAACTTTGGGCTTGGCATATTTTGTAACACTGAGGATAACCATCACAACGCAGAGAATGACTGCAAAAAGTACCCCATACCCAATATAACCCATCCCACAGGCCAATCCCACCGCCAGGGTGAAAAAGACATAGGAAATATCAATGGGATCACCCGGCGCACTTCTAAAGCGGATCAGGCTAAACGCTCCGGCCAAACTAAACGCCCGGGCGATATTATTACCAACCAGAAGAATGATAATGGCAATGATGGCTGGTAGCATAATCAGCGTTATGGTAAACCCATGGGAATAACCGTCCTTCCCCCGGGTTCTGATATAAATAAAGCTGATGAACAACCCCATTAATAACGACGCAAAAATAATATTCACGGTTGTTGATAAAGTCAGCGTTTCATTGATTGCTGATGAAAAAAGTGTTTCCCACATATCTGGTCTCCCTTTAAATGATTCGTAAAGTATTGTTCTAAACGGGCAACAACTGATCTCACTCCGCTACGTTTCGATACTCCTGGTATGTTCTGCCATATTTTGAAAAGCTGGAACTATATATTTTCAGTTCTGAAAGTGTCCGGGCCAACCATAGCGGCATTGCTCCAAGAATCTTTACTTCCATTATATACTGATTGGGCGGAATCACAAAATCACCTGCGTCGCCTTTTTCCAGCACCAGATTGTTTTGCCGGCTTTTTATATTACAATCAAAGGTTACCCGAAGGTTGGGATCGCTTTTCCCAACATAGGCGGTTCGCTCATAGCTGATGTAAGCTTTTGGTTCGACTGAACGATTATTCAGAAAATACTCAATTTCTTTTAAAACCTGTAGTTCACTCCGGTTCAATCCTTCGGGATACTCTCTTTTAGACACAAAATTATAGGCATCATTTAATCGCAACGAGGCCCGCCGTTTATTGACAATCCCACCGATTTTTTTCTTCAGCTCCAAAAACACTCTTTCCTCAAGAGTTTCGGGAATGGTATAGCTTCGCAGCCGGAGTTTTTCTTTATAGTAGGGTTTGGACAGGGAATGTCTGATCACATCATAATGTGGGGTGTCATAATAAATATTATAGATCATGTAACTGTCATTGCTTGAGGTATAGGTATCCGGCTTCATTTCTGCCAGCAGTATCGGCAGAATCCGCTGATATTGTACCGCATCCAATCGATATTTTTTTTCATAGCGTTTAAAGGTTGTGGTGATCATTTTTATGACTCCAATAGTGATAATTTAACATTAACAGAAACCTGCCGTTGTCAGCAGGTTTCCAGATTTTCGATTCGTCTCTGATATCCGATTTTAACACAACTCTGCCGCTACCGTCAATTTGTAAATTTTATGTTAAATGAAGATTAACTAAATCAAGTGGGCCACTTCATTGGCCGCCCCGATAGCCGCCCGGATATTTTTTACCGCCTGACTGTCACCAAGCTCATAAACATGAGGATAGTGATGCTGCAGTTCTTTAAATAAAGAAGGCGCAGGTTCAAAACCCACGGCAATCATCACGTGATGAACCGGGATCAGCCGTTCCTGACCATTGGCCTCAATCACGGCACCATCTTCTGTGACTGCCTTGAGTCTGGCACTGGTGATGATTTCGCTGCGATAAAAGGCCAGCAGATCCTTAAGCATCTGTTGGTTAGCCGGAGCCAGGGGGATCCCGGCGGCCAGAATATCCGGGGCTGAGTCCACAATAATCATCTTATGGCGATGCATGGCCAGATGGAGCGCCGCCTCGCATCCGGCCAGGCCGCCGCCAATAGCGATGCAACGGGGCCCGACATAGGTTTTATCGGTAATCACATCAAGAGCATTGGTCACTTTGTCACTGCCGCTCCCCGGGAATGTAACCTGCCGGGCTTCTGCACCCTGAGCAATGAAGAGAACATCGGGATTGATGGCGGCGATCTTTTCCGGGTTAGCCGGTTCATCAAGGCAGATCTCAACCTTTAGTTTTTTCAGCTGGACTTCATACCAGCGGATCAACTCGTCATCGGCGGTTTTTAGTATTCGCTTGCTGCTGTATTTAAGTTTGCCCCCCAATCGATAGCTTTTTTCAAACAGGGTGACCTGATGGCCCCGCATCGCACTGACCCGGGCCGCTTCCATACCGGCCGGACCGCCACCGACTACCACCACTTTTTTGAGGTTTGTGGCAATTTCGATCTCAGTCGCCAGTTCGCGGTTACAGGCCGGATTAACAGTGCAGGAGGCAGCAAAACCGGCAATTGGCTGAGCCAGACAACCGTCATTACAACCCAGACAGGGCCGAATATCGTTACTCTGATCATTTTTTAACTTGTGTGGCAGCTCGGGATCGGCCAGCAACGGCCGACCCAGGCCAACCATATCCAGCCGACCAGTTTTTAGCGCCTCGGTTGCCAGCTCGGGATCGGCCATTTTTCCAGCGGTCAGAACCGGCACCGCCACCACCTTTTTTAGGGCCTCACTGAGTTCCAGATAAACCCCTTTATCAAAATAAACCGGCGGATATTTCCAGTAACTGGCTTTTCCAAAAGCGCTACTTCCAGCTGTCACATCAAAGCCATCACAGCCTGCTGCAACCAGCAACGCTGCCGCAGCCAGGGCTTCATCGAGGTCACGTCCCTGTTCGGCAAATTCTTCCAGCGGCAAGGCTTGCTGTCCCCCGGCTTTAAGATAGCTTTTTATTGCCAACCGTACAATCACCGGAAAATCACGGCCACAGGTGGTCTTGATGGCGGCAATGATTTCCGTCACGATCCGGAAGCGGTTTTGCAGCGACCCACCGTAATCATCGCAGCGATGGTTCAAATGTACCAGGGTGAAACCATCCAGCAGCTCCCCGGTCTCAATTTCGACGCCATCAAAACCGGCGGCCTGGACAATTTTAGCTGAATCGGCAAAAGCTGACACCAACCCCTGAATTTGAGCCGTGGTCAGCTGATTGCACCCTTTGCTTTGTTCAGCCAGAGAACCCCAACTAGCAGCCAGCTGCACAAATATTTTTGTGCCCTGCTCATGGATTACCCGGGTCAACTTCTGACCAGCAGAAGCATACGCTTCGGGATTAGCCAATGGCGTCGGAAAAGAACAAACCCTCTTTTTTCCAGCCGAACCGACAACCTGATTGGCGCCGGTAATGACCAAGCCGACTCCACCGCTCGCACGAGCCCCATAAAAGGCGATGGCCGCTTTCGTATAAGCCCCGTGTTCATCAGCAGTGACAATTTCCATTGCCGGCATAAAAAGCCGGTTTTTCAGTTCCAGCTGATTAATTGTAACGGGTTTAAATAAATCCCCGATCTTCTTATCCATCATTTTATGGCGGCTCCGAACTCCCTGATATGCTCCACCAGTTCCTGATACGTAGTCTTCATCAAGTCCGGCGGCAATTCATAGAGTTCAATGCTGTGGCGCAACTTGACCATGCCGTTAGCAATAATTTCGTCATCGGTAGTGATCTCAAAATCAGCTTCGTAAACGACCTTGCAATCGATACTGGCGCCGAATTTACTGGCCAGTGAGCCCAGCAGCAATTGCGCCAGCTGATACTGCCCGTCAATCACATAAAAATCGACATAGCTTTCCGGGCAATGATCATCCCGTTCGTCTTCAACCAGAAAGCCCTGGCAGGCACTCATCGAAAAGAATACCGGAATCGTATTAATGGCATCAACCAGTTCCCGAATCCCATCATCAATATCCTCGGGATTCCGTAAATAAGCTACTTTATCTGCCTGGGTAAAAACAGTGATGGGATTGCCTGCAATCCCTAAAAATGATAGATCCATCGTGCACCTACTTTCTTTAGAATACTAAATACCTTCCAATCACAAGTTATAACAGATAATTTTATTTAAAAGAAGATCATCCCGAACCATGTAATAACATTATAACCATTTAAAAACGACAAATTATGCTTTTCGCAGATATCCGTCACCGAGATGGCATGGCTTTCGACACAAGGATACATTTTGTCACGATGCTTACAGGCCTCATCAGGATAGCCGCAGTCCTCACAGATGGCACAGGATTCGGCGGTCAGAATCAATTTATTCTGATGCATATCAAAAACATTGTCTTTGATTGCCTCAACGATTTCAATGTGCTCACATCGGGTTGCCAACATTTCGTCCATATTGAGAATATCACTGACCTCCGAGATGGTGCTAAAAATAAAGGCGTGTTCATAACCCAGACACCGGGCTTTGCATTCTTCCAGGGTTCCGACCGCTGGCGGGCAGGACCAGGAGTT
>JABNAD010001036.1_pt1 | contig 11788 bp, 5 predicted proteins | sample 7240381 | NCBI WGS metagenome assembly JABNAD01 (sample SAMN11332834, study PRJNA596920) | anaerobic digester metagenome | biome: digested sludge; isolation source: digested sewage sludge-derived enrichment culture grown on H2/CO2 | place: Germany: Goettingen | reverse complement strand
GGGGGAGGTCATGCGCCTGAGCGGTCTGGCCTGGCTCGGCTCACCGCTCTACTGGGCAAGCATCGCCGTCATGGCGGCCTGCCTGGGCGTACTCTGGAAGAACCGGACCATCCCTGTCTGGCTCCCCATCCTTGCCCTGCTGGGCGAACTGGCCGGCCGCGCGGCCTTCTTCGCCGAGACGGTCCACACGGCCGTGAACATCGGAAACCTCTACTGATTCGACCGGGGCGGGGCGGCATCGCCGACCCCGCCCTTATGGGCTTCCCTGCCATCCTGATCCAGCAAGATTGAAGTCACCATTCGGTGCATTCTCCGCGCTGCGCGATGCATCTCTCCGGCATTCATCCGGCCTGTCCGGACCGTGAACTTGGTTAAATCGAGGTTTTCATGCCATCTGCCTCTTTCTCTCATCAGTAATTTTTTGTATCTTTGTCATACAGTCTGAGGAGTCTCCCCCATGCCGCTATCGCGCGCCCTGGGGGGACCTGCCGGGGTCGGGATATCGCGAGGGCGAACGCTCCGAGTCCCGGGGACTGAGCGGCATGAACGAGTCATCTGAACCATCCACCATTCGGAGGCGGAAATGAAGAGCATCCCCATTCGCGTGAAACTGATCGGCGGGATTCTGACCCTGCTGGCGGTCGTGTGCGCAGGCCTGGGATATATCGCCTACAACCGGGCCATGCAGGCAGTCCGGGGGCAGGTGGAGGAAAACATCACCCTGACGGCCAAAAGCGGCGCCAATCTGGTCCGCAGCCGCCTGGACTATCACCTCGCGGTCATGCAGGGCATCGCCAACCGACACGTCGTCAGGTCCATGGACTGGGAGCAGCAGCGGCCGGCCCTGGAAAACGAAACGGCCCGGCTGAAATACCTCGGCATGGGCGTCGTCTCCGCCGACGGCCAGGCCATGTACCCGGACGGCAGCACCGCCAACCTCGGCGACAGGGCGTATTTCAAGCAGGCCATGGCCGGCGAATCGGTCTTCTCCAGCGTCATCATCAGCAAAGTGACCAACTCGCCGGTCATCGTCCTGGCCACCCCGATCAAGGGTGACGACGGCAAAGCCCGCGCCGTGCTCATCGCCAGGCTCGACGCGACCATGCTGAGCGAAATCACCGACGGCATCAAATACGGCCAGACCGGCTACTCCTACATCATCGACGACAAGGGCGTCCTCATTGCCCACGCCAACCGGCAGTTCGTCCTGGATCAGAAGAACTTTCTCGAAGAAGGCAAGACCAACCCCGAATACGCGACCCTGTCGGCCATGCTGCAGCGCATGGTCAAGGGCGAGTCCGGTTTCGAACAGTACCCGTTCATGGGCAAGGACCGCTTCTTCGGCTTCGCGTCCATCGAGGGAACCGGCTGGTCCATCGCCGTGGGCGCCATGCAGGACGACGTGCTGGCCGCGGTCTACCAGATGCGCTGGATGATCGCCCTGGCGTCCCTGGTCTTCTTCGCCATCGGCATCGGCATGGCCCTGATCATCAGCCGCATGGTCCTGCTCCCGGTCAGGAGCTGCGTGCATCTGCTCAAGGACATCTCCGAAGGCGAAGGCGACCTGACCAAGCGCCTGCCCGTCGAGACCCGGGATGAAATCGGGCAGCTGGCGCAATACTTCAACACCTTCGTCGAAAAGCTGCAGCGCATCATCTCCGAGATCGCGGGCAACGCCCAGACCGTGGCGTCCTCGGCCACGGAGCTTTCGGCCGTGAGCGGCCAGACCACGCAGAACGTGCGATCCCTGTCGACCAAGACGTCCACGGTGGCCACGGCCGCCGAGGAAATGAGCGCCAACATCGCCTCGGTGGCCTCCGGCATGGAGGAGACAACGGCCAACCTTTCCTCCGTCGCCGCGGCAACGGAGGAGATGACCTCGACCATCGGCGAGATCGCCGGCAACACCGAACGCGCCCGCGGCACCACGGACAGCGCAGCGCAGCAGGTTGACAGCTTTGCGGGCGTACTGCGGGACCTCGGGGCGGCGGCCCAGGCGATCGGCAAGGTCACGGAAACCATCGCAGCCATCTCCTCCCAAACCAACCTCCTGGCCCTCAATGCGACCATCGAGGCGGCCCGGGCCGGCGAGGCGGGCCGCGGCTTCGCCGTGGTGGCCAACGAGATCAAGGAACTGGCCCAGAAAACGGCCGAAGCCACCAAGGACATCCGCGAACGCATCGGCGGGATCCAGGCCGCCACGGGCAGCGCAGTGAGCGACATCGGGCAGATCGTGCAGGTCATCGGCGAGGTCAACACCATCGTCACGGCCATCGCCGCGGCCATCGAGGAGCAGTCCGCCGTGACCCGCGAAGTGGCCGAAAACATCTCCCAGGCCACGCAGGACGTACAGGACGCCAACAGGCGCTCCTCGGAGATGACCGCCGTGTCCAGGGACATCACGCGCGACATCACGTCCGTGGACGCCATCACGGGGGACATCCGCGGGGGCGGCGACCAGGTTCAGGCCAGCGCCGAGGAACTGTCCAGGCTGGCCGAACAGCTCAAGGGGCTCGTGAGCCAGTTCAAGGTCTAGGCGCCACGGCTGGCTCGACGCGAAGGAAGTCGCGGGCGTCCGGACAACGAGGCAGAGCGGGAGCGCAAGGCCGTCTCCCGCTCCGCGACACGCCGAGCCGGCAGAATGGCCTTGCGCCTGGACCGACAGAGACGTTTGAGGCCGTGTCGTTTTTCGAAGCGCGTCCACTGCGTAATATTTTCGCAGCACCGATTCTCCAGACCCTCAACTTGTGACGCAGGAGACTGAAATGTTAGGAAGGTTCCGCATCCGCGCGAGACTGTTCGTCATTCTCGGAATCAATGTCGCCCTCATCGGCATCATGGGTCTGGTGGCCTTCTTCATGGCCACCTCGATCAACGGCAAACTCAGTCTGGTGCTTCAGCGCGACCTGCCGGGGGCGAGCGTGCTCCTGGAGGCGGACCGCGATCTCCATCAGATGCTCCTGGCCGAAAACGGCATGCTGCTGAGCGCCCCGGGCACCCCGGAATTCGAGAAGCACATGCAGGCCTACACCGAGAACATGCAGCAGGCCGACACGAGACTGGGCAAGTTCATCGAGATCTCGTTCTCCCCGGAGAAAAAGGCCCTGGTGGACAAGTACCGCACGGACCGGGCAGCCTGGGAGGAAGTATCCAAAAAGATACTCGCCCTGCGCGCCCAGGCCGGTCAGGAGAGCAGCCCGGAAGCGGTCGCACTGGCCATGACCGAGGGGATCGAGAAATTCGACACCATGCGTGAACACATCAACAAGCTCACGGAGATCGTCGGGAACGACGCCGCCACGGCAGGCAAGGAGGCCGAGGCCGCCTTCTCGCGCCTGAAGATCATCCTCGCCGCCATCACCTTCGGCAGCATCCTCATCGGCGGTGCGCTGACCGTCTTCATAGCGGGAGGGATCACCACGCCGCTGCGCCGGATGATCGTCATGCTCAAGGACATCGCCGAGGGCGAAGGCGACCTGACCAGACGGATCGAGGACCGCTCGGGCACGGAAACCCAGGAACTGGCCGAATGGTTCAACCAGTTCGTCAGCCGGGTCCACAGCATCATCAAGGACGTGGCCCACAATTCGAGCCAGGTCACCGGCGCGTCCCAGAACCTGCTGGGCCTGGCCGGAAGCCTGAGCTCCTCGTCCCAGACCATGACCCGAACCTCGAACACCGTCGCCGCCTCGACCGAGGAGATGAGCGCCAACATGAACAACGTCGCGGCCTCCATGGAACAGTTCACCGTGAACATCGGCACCGTGGCCACGAGTTCCGAAGAGATGAGCGCGACCATCGCCGAAATCTCGGCCAGCACCGGCAAGGCCAAGGAGATCACCGGGCAGGCCGTCACGGCCGCGGGCAAGGCCACGTCGCAGGTCAGCGAACTCGGCGCCGCCGCCCAGGACATCGGCAAGGTGACCGAGGCCATCTCCGCCATTTCCTCCCAGACCAACCTCCTGGCCCTGAACGCCACCATCGAGGCGGCCCGGGCCGGGGAAGCGGGCAGGGGCTTCGCGGTCGTGGCCAACGAGATCAAGGAACTGGCCCAGCAGACCGCCCAGGCCACCGAGGAGATCAGGGGAAAGATTCAGGGCATCCAACACACCACCAGCCAGACGGTGCTCGAAATCGGGCAGATCAGCAGCGTCATCGGCGACGTGGACGCCATCGTCGGCAGCATCGCGGCCGCGGTGGAAGAGCAGTCCGTGACCACCCGCGATATCGCCGAAAACGTCGGTCAGGCCTCCACGGGCGTGCAGCAGGTCAACGAGAACGTGGCCCAGGCGGACACGGTCATCCGCGGCATCGCCCGGGACGTGGCCGCGGTCAGCGACTCGGCCGGCGAGGTGGCCACCACCGCGCGGTCCATGCACGAGAATTCCGAGACCCTGGCCGGCCTGGCCGGCAATCTCGACAGCATGGTCAGCCGGTTCAAGCTCTAGGTCCGCCAGCAAGGGAACACGAAAATACGAAAGCGGGGAGGGAAAGCCCTGTCCTCCCCCCTCGCCGCTTACTCCGGGCGATCTGTACCCCCCACCGGGACTTCCGCGCACGTATGCAGGGTACCTGCGTGATGGTCGGACGCGCCGAAATCAGGAACGCTGCGCCCCCGGGACGGGATCCCGCGCTTGCGCCCACAGAACACGCCCGCTCCCGCCGTACGGTCACAACATCATCCCCAGCCTCCAACACGCCGACGTATTCATTGATTTCCACGCCGAAACGAATCGCGCTCGTGAGCGCATGAGACGCTATGCGTCTCAATCAAACGTTGCCGATACTCGTCGACCCTGGCGGACAGGTGTATGGGCACCATCGCCACGCCCCGCTTTCAGCAAACATCCTGTCCATGTCAAATGAGGCGCATGCAACGCCATCATACCGGGCAGTATATTCGACGCATGAGGCCGTGCGCCATGGCTGCCGCCGAAGCGTCTCCAGCGGGCTTAAAGGGCACGACAATAAGTCATAATGACACATCGCGTATCAAATCGACACACAACACTCATTCGATCCGGCATGAGCTTCATCAAAATATTCACATTAATTTAAGTATTTGCTCGTTATTTACCCAAACGCAACCGAAAGGACGAACCCTTTGTACTACGAATGATGTCGGACAATTAGCGATCAAAACCACATTTTACCCACAGATGGCACACATCATGCTTTCGACACCTTTCTCACCGCAATCAATATGCAAAACACATCAATATGGCGGGACAATATATATAACATATACACATATATAAAACATAAAATTGAATCCGTAATCAGAACTATATTTCTTTGCTCAATAATCAAATCTGCAACGTGTATCATTCAGATAATATACACGAAAGCGACCAACTCAACTCATTGCAAAATTTGGAATGCTTCTATTCAACGGAGATAAACATGAAATTTGTATCTGTTCGCACCAAAATAGCCGGGATAGCCGGCATCTGCCTGCTCGTTTCCTCGGCTGTCCTGGTCGGATACAGCGTGTATTCGGCGCGCGCGAACCAAGAACTGGTCAATACCCGCGTCTCCAGGCTGATCGAGAGCCGATCGCTGGACGGGCTGAAAAACCTGGCCGGAAACTACGCCGGCAAGATCCAGGCGGAATTCGACGTGGCCCTGGACGCGGCGCGCACCATGGCCGACACCTTCATGCTCTCCAAGGACAAGGACAATGGCGGCCTGGTCCTCGGCCGTGACCAGATCAACGGCATTCTGCTCAAGGTCCTGAAAAACAACCCCAACTTCAACGGCGCCTATTCCTGCTGGGAACCCGACTCCCTCGACGGACGGGATGCCGAGTTCGCGACGGGCCGGGACGGCAACAACAAGGTCACGGGCCGCTTCACCCCGTACTGGAACCGCGACGAGAACGGAAACATCGCGGTCCAGCCCCTGGTGGAATACGACACCATGGACCGCCACCCCAACGGCGTGCTCAAGGGCGGCTGGTACATCGGCCCGCGCGAGAACCACACCGAAAGCGTGCTCGACCCCTTCCCCTACATCGTGCAGGGCAAGCAGGTCTGGCTGACCACCCTCTCGGTCCCGATCCTGGTCGACGGCGCCTTCCTCGGCGTGGCCGGCACGGACTACAACCTCAATTTCGTTCAGGAAATGGCGAAAAATGTCGACAAGGAACTGTTCGACGGCCGGGGGGCGGTGACCATCGTCAGCTACCAGGGCCTCGTCGTCGCCGACAGCGAGAAGCCGGAACTCATCGGCTCCACCATGCAGAACATCATCGCGGAAGGATGGGAAAAGGATCTCGGCGAGATTCAGGCCGGAAAAAGCGCAGCGACCATCGACCAGGCCAAGGGGCAGTTCGTGGTCTTCGCCCCCATCCCCCTGGGGCGGACCGGCAAACCGTGGTCGGTCATGATCCGCGTCGACATGGCGACCGTGCTGGCCGACGCCATCGACCTCGACAGGGAGCTGAGCGCCGCCGGGCGTAAAAGCGTGGCCATGCTGGTGGGCACCGGTGCCGGAACCACGATTCTGGCTATCGCGCTGCTCTGGTACGCGGCGGGCGGCATCGTCCGCCCCATCCGCAGCACGGTCGAGGTCCTCAAGGATATCGCCGAGGGCGAGGGCGATCTGACCAGGCGCCTGGAAATCAAGGCCAAGGACGAAGTGGGCGAAATGGCCACGTGGTTCAACCTGTTCATGGAAAAACTGCGCGAACTGATCGGCCAGATCGTGGACGACGCGGGTTCGCTCAACACCGCTTCCGCGTCCCTGTCCGACATCGCCAGGCATATGAAGGAGGGAGCCGAATCCATGGCCGAGCGGTCCCGCACCGTGGCCACCGGCGCAGAGGAGATGGACGGCACCATGGTCGGGGTCGCGGCGGCGTGCGAACAGGCCGCCATCAACGTCAACATGGTGGCCACGGCGACCGACGGCATGAACCTGACCGTCAGGGAGATCGCCAAGAAAACCGAAGAGTCGAGGACAATCTCCGAGTCGGCGGTGCTCAAGGCAGGCGAGGTATCCAACAAGCTGGGCAACCTGGGGCAGAGCGCTCTGGAAATCAGCAAGGTCACGGACGTCATTTCCGCCATCTCCTCCCAGATCAACCTGCTGGCCCTGAACGCCACCATTGAGGCGGCCCGGGCCGGCGACGCGGGCCGGGGATTCGCCGTGGTCGCGTCCGAAGTGAAGGAACTGGCCAAACAGACGGCCGACGCCACGCAACTGGTCCAGAGCCAGATCAGCAAGATCCAGGTCTCCACCGAGGAGACGGTTTCCGAAGTGGCCCAGATCCTGGGTATATTCAAGAACGTCAGCGAAAACGTCGCCTCCATCGCCCATGACGTCGAAGGACAGGCCGCCACCACGCAGGAGATCGCCGACAACATCACGCAGACATCGGCAGGCATCCAGGAGGTCAACCTGAACGTCAGCCAGGGGTCCGGGGTGGTGCGCTCGATTACCACCGAGATCAACAACGTGAACGAGTCCGTGCAGGAGGCGTCCGTTTCCATCGGCCGTGTCAACGACAGCGCCGGGGAGCTGTCCGGCCTGTCCGGCAAGCTGCAGGAACTCGTGGGTCGTTTCAAGATCTGAGGATCAGCCGGCGCTTCGTGGACACCCCCTGCGTACGGCGGTGTCCGCGGAGCGCCATCAAGAAGTCCGGCAACAGCCTGATCAAGGTTGTCACCCCGGCCGATGATTTTCCGGCATTCGCCATCCTCCCCGGAGGGAAGGGCCCGCATGAGCCTCCTCCCTCCGCCGCTCTTTCCGCTTTACGCCATTCCCTGGTTCATGGAATGAAAGCAGCATGTCAGGCCGTCATCCCGGAGGTTCCATGGGCATTCGCCACAAGCTCCTCATCCTGTTGCTGCTGATTTCCCTGATCCCCCTCCTGGCCGTAGGAGTCGGGATCAAGAGGGACCTGGGCCGGCTGGGTGAGGAACTGGCCGCGCGCAGCGCCGCGGTTCTGATCCGCAAGGCCCACAGCGGCCTGCAGCGCATCGTCGAGGACCACGCGCGCATCCTGAGGCGCGAAAAACAGCTCCTCGAATCCAGCGCGTTCTTCATGGCGTCCAGGGTCGAAGGCATCATCTACGGGCACGAACACGCCGCCGCGGACCAGGACTTCACGACGACCGCGGACGAGCTTCGGACCGCCGGCGAAGCCTACCACTTTCTGCATATGCATGGCCGCCAGAATCTCGATGTCGACTTTGACGCCCTGGAAACCAGGCCGGGATCGACTGCGCCGCCCGGTCTCGACGAAGCGGCCGTTCGCGACATGCTCCTGCCGCTCATGAAGCGGATGAAGTTCCGCTACCCGGAGCTCGTGCTCTGGGTCGACATGACCCTGGCCGACCGCATGGGAATAACCTACCCCAAATCCGCATCGGACCGTTACATGCGGGAGCCCCTTTACGAGGCTGCGCCGTCGCCACTTCCCGACAGAGTCGTCTGGTCGCGCCCGCGGACGGATGCGCGAACCCGTCTGCTCGTCTTCAACGTCACGGCCCCCATCAAGGATCCCGCGGGGAAGATCCGGGGGGAGATCACCATCGTGGTCCCCATCAGCGCCCTGCTCCACAAGGGCATGCACCTCGACATCTATTCCGACAACGCCGTCTCGCTGGTCGTCATCCCCGAGGACGGACCGGCGGCCCTCGGCGGCCGGCTCAAGGTCATCGCCCAGGAACAGGACCAGGAGTCCATGCGCGATCACTGGCGGACGCCCGAGAGGGACACCTGGCTCGCATCCGGCGATGCCGAGCGGTACGCCATGATGATGGACACCCTGCGCGGCGCCAGCTCCGGAGTGACGGACATGCCGCACGCCGGGCGCGACACGCTGTGGGCCTACGCCCCCGTGGAGCCCGGGGGGACGTCCCTCGTCATCCTGGTCCCCAAAGCCGACGTCGTGGCCCAGGCGCAGACGGCCAAGGCGTTCATCCTCGGCCAGATCGGCAATCACAACAGGAGAATGGGCCTCACCGTCCTGGCGGTGGGGCTGGTCGTCATGTACCTGGCCTTTTTCCTGTCGAAACTGTTCACGCGGAAAATCTCGTCGCTGGCGAACGCCGTCGGCAGGGTCGCCGGGGGGGATTTCACGGCGCGGGCCGAGGTGCGCGGCAACGACGAAATCGAACGCCTGGGCAGGGCATTCAACGGCATGGTGCCTGAACTCAAGGAACGCATGGCCATCAAGAACGCCCTCGAAGTGGCGCAGCAGGTCCAGCAGAGCCTCTTGCCCGCCGAAAGCCCGCATTTCCACGGCCACGACATCGCCGCCCTGAGCGAGTACTGCTTCGAAACCGGCGGAGACTACTTCGATTTTATCCCGCGCCGGACCGGCGACGGCGAAAGCCTCGTCGTCGCGGTCGGCGACGTCAGCGACCACGGCATCCCCTCGGCCCTGATGATGGCCTCGGCCAGGGCGTACATCCGCAGCCACGCGGCCTCGGACGAACGGCTGGACGACGTCGTGCTGCGGGTCAACGAGCTCATCTCCGACGACATGCACCAGACGGGCCGCTTCATGACCCTGTTTGTCCTGGAATTGACGGGCCACGGCGCCGTCCGGTGGGTCAGGGCCGGGCATGACCCTGCGCTGCTGTATGACCCCGCCGCCGACAGCTTCGAGGAGCTTGCCGGCGGCGGGCTCCCCCTTGGCGTCATCCGCGATGCGGACTTCGAGCTGCGTGAGCACCCGCGCCTGCGACCCGGCCGGATCATCGTCATCGGCACGGACGGGATATGGGAGACGACCTCCCCGGATGGCGTGATGTTCGGCAAGGAACGGTTCAAGGACGTCATCAGGGCCAATCGGAACGCCGATGCGGCCGGCATGGTCCGCGCCGTGGTCGCCGCCTTGAACGAATTCCGGGGCGCCGCCAAGAAAACGGACGACATGACCATCGCAGTGGTGAAAATCCCGCCGGCAACGCCCACCCTTCCATAAACGCACGGTGCGGCATACCGACGACTCCACCGTCACCGCCGGGGTCAATGCGGCCATATCCGCCTGAGCGTCCCTGAGAGCACTGCACTGCGCCACAGCGACGTCCGAGGGGGTCGTGGAGCCGTGCGGCTTCATCGATTCAGCGACACGGGTGGCCGAAAATCTGTCCGGCCTGGCCGGAAATCCCGACAACGTGGTCAGCAGATTCAAAATCTGGGACGCATTCCCGGCCGGACCACGCAACGACGGGGAGGGAGCCTGACGGCTGCCCTCCCCGTTTTCATTCGCGCGCCGGAAGTTGGATGCTCAACCCCAGACAGCCCCGTACAGAAGCCCCGAGAACGTGGCCATGACGATGACCAGGCCGACGAAGACCACGGTCTTCTTCAGGCCCATGATGCTGTTGATGACCAGCATGTTCGGCAGGCTGAGGGCCGGACCGGCCAGGAGCAGTGCCAGGGCCGGGCCCTTGCCCATGCCCGCCCCGATGAGCCCCTGCAGGATGGGCACCTCCGTCAGGGTGGCGAAGTACATGAAGGCGCCGGCGAAGGAGGCGAAGAAGTTGGCCTGGAAGGAGTTTCCGCCCACGGCCCGGGCCACCCACTCCGACGGGATGAGCCCCTCGTAGCCCACGCGTCCCAGCAGTGCGCCGGCGATGAGCACGCCGAAAAGCAGCAGCGGCAGGATCTGCTTGGCGAACCCCCAGGACGAGGAGAACCAGTCCCCGACCTCGCCCTCGTCGGTGCTGGAGAAGGCGGACAGGCCGATGACGCCGGCAGTGAAGGCCAGCAGGGGCTGTTCCGGAAAAACGAGCGCGAGCAGAATGGCGGGTACGGCCGCGACGCCGACTTTCCAGGCCTTCACCCCGAACCAGCCAACGAGCATGGCGCCCAGGGCCACGGCAAAGAAGGCCGTCACGGCCCACTTGGCCTCGAAAATGGCGGCCCACAGCCCGGAATCCGTCTGCGGCTTGCCCCAGTTGGCGAAGACCAGGATGCCTACCATGGCTGCAAAGTACAGGGCGTTTTGCCACAGGGGGCGTTTCACTTCCTCCTCAATCTGGGCCATTTGCATGACCTGGCGCTCGGCTTCCTCCTTGCGGAAGAAGAAGTGCATCAGAAGGCCGATGACCACACTGAAGAGGATGGCGCCCACTGCACGTGCGATGCCCATTTCCGTACCCAGGATGCGGGCCGTCATGACGATGGCCAGCACGTTGATGGCCGGGCCGGAGTAAAGGAACGCACAGGCCGGTCCAAGCCCGGCGCCCATGCGGTAGATGCCGGCGAAGAGCGGCAATACCGTGCAGGAGCACACGGCCAGAATGGTGCCAGAGACAGAGGCCACGCCGTAGGCCAGGACCTTGTTGGCCTTGGCCCCCAGATACTTCATGACCGAACCCTGGCTGACGAAGACCGAGATGGCGCCGGCGATGAAGAAGGCCGGGATCAGGCACAGGAGCACATGCTCCTGGGCGTACCATTTGACGAGGTGAAACGCCTCCAGGATGGCGTTGTCAAAGCGTGGCGTGCCCACGGGCAGGTAGAAACAGGCCAGGAACACCGCCACGATGATTGCCAACGGCTTCCACTCTTCTCTCCAGTTCATGACAAACCCCTACTTGAGTTGCGGCCGGTCAGAGAGGCCGGTCATTGAAAGATGGTCCAGGGCCCGCGCGGACAGCACGGCCTCCACGCAATGGATGAAATTCAGCACGCACGGGACCTTGAGGCTGTAGTAGACCTGCTTGCCCCGCTTCTCGTCCTGCACGATGCCGGCCTGCTTGAGCACGGTCAGGTGCTTGGAAACCGTCGAAAAATCCGCGTCGACGGCATCGGCGAACTCGCAAAC
>JABNAD010001035.1_pt1 | contig 11789 bp, 9 predicted proteins | sample 7240381 | NCBI WGS metagenome assembly JABNAD01 (sample SAMN11332834, study PRJNA596920) | anaerobic digester metagenome | biome: digested sludge; isolation source: digested sewage sludge-derived enrichment culture grown on H2/CO2 | place: Germany: Goettingen | reverse complement strand
TCCGCTCCCTGTGCCGGGAGCAGCGCGACTTCATGCGCGCCCAGCCCAAGTCGGAACTCATGACCATGTTCGCCTGGGACCTGCCCTCACCGTGCGAGGCGGCCGAGCGCGTGCGCGCCTTCGTCGGCGAGCGTCCGATCTACCTGTCCTTCGACGTGGACGGCATGGACCCGAGCGTCATCCCCGGCACGGGCACGCCCGAGCCCGGCGGCATCGCCTACGCCTGGATGAGCCGCTTCTGGAAGGAACTCTGGCTCGACGGCATGGGCCCGCGCCTGGTCGGCATGGACATGGTCGAGCTCTCGCCCGTCCACGGCTCGCAGGTCTCGGAAACGGCCGCGGTCAAGCTCATCCAGCGCATCCTCGTCAGCTGGCTCGGGCAGGGCTGATGGCGCCCGGAACCGGCCACGACCTCCCGGCACTGCGGGTCGAGAAGCTGCTCTGGCGCGGCCGTGGCCTGGCGCGCCTGGAGTCGGGACAGGTGGTCATGCTCGAACCGGGCGTGCTGCCCGGTGAGGTCGTCGATGCCCGGGTGATCAAGGCTTCACAAGACTTCCTGCAGGCCGAAGCCGTGTGCGTCACGGAGCCGTCACCCCTGCGCGGCGCGCATCCCTGCCCCCACGCAGCCCTGTGCGGCGGCTCGCGCTTCGGCATGGTCAGCCCGGAAACAGGCCTCGCCCTCAAGACCGACATCCTGCGCGACGCCCTGACCCGCGCCCTGGGCCGCTGCCACGGCGCGGCGCTGCCGGAGATCGGCGCGGTCCCGAGCCCCAGGGGCTGGCGCTACCGCTGGCGGGGCCAGATCCACGTCCGCGGCGGCCGGCCCCACGCCATGGCCCACGCCAGCAACGACCTCGTGCCCCTGACGGACTGCCATCTCCTGGCCGATCCCCTGGCCGCGGCCATGCCCGCCCTGGCCGCCGGCCTGCCCGACGGCCGCTTCACCATCGCGGCCAGCCCAGAAACGGGGCAGGCCGCCACGGAGCGCGACACGCTGCTGCTGCCCTTCTCCTTCCCGGACTTCGGGCTGACCCTGGAACTGCCCCCCTCCACCTTCTTCCAGGCCAACTGGGAGCTGAACCGGCTGCTGGTGCGCGCCGCCGTGGACGAACTCGAAGGCTTCGACCGCATCGCCGACCTCTTCTCCGGCGCCGGCAATTTCGCCCTGCCTCTGGCCAGCCGCGGGCGGAAGGTCCTGGCCGTGGAAGGCTCGGCCGAGGCCGTGGACACCGGGGTGCGCAACGCCGAAAGGCTCGGCCTCGCCTCGGTCCGGTTCCGCGCCGCCAACCTCTCCAAGCCGGCCCCATGGAAGACCGTACGCGACTTCGCCCCCCGGGCCGCCATCCTCGACCCGCCGCGCACGGGCGCCAAGGGCGTGGGCCAGACCCTCGCGGGCATCGGGAGCCTGCGGCGCCTGGTCTGGGTGTCCTGCGACGTGGTCAACACCATCCGCGACGCGAGGCCCCTCCTGGACGCCGGCTGGCGCCTCTCGTCCCTGCGCCTCTTCGACATGTTCCCGGGCACCTGGCACATGGAGGTGCTCATGGTCCTGGACCGCCCCTGAAACCGCTGCCGCCGGGGGGACTTGCGCCGAAGGGCGCGGACCTGTAGGAGGTTTTGCTCACATCACATCGCATGGAGGGTCCATGATCGCAGAGGGCATCAACAGAATCTGGCTCAAGCATTACGATCAGGAAGTCAGTCCGAACCTGGACTACGAAATCATCCCCCTCTATGAGGTCCTGGAACGCGCCGCCGCCAACTACCCTGACCGGCCGGCCATCGTCTTCAACAACTGGTCCGTGAGCTTCAAGAAGCTCAAGCGCCTGGTGGACCTGTGCAGCGCCAACCTGAAGAAGGCCGGCATCCAGCCCGGCGAGCGGGTGGCCATCATGCTGCCCAACTGCCCCCAGACGGTCATCACCTACTGGGCCTGCCTCAAGCTCGGGGCCGTGGTCGTCATGACCAACCCCCTGTACATGGAAAAGGAGCTGGTCCATCACTTCAACGACTCCGAAGCCAGGACCCTCATCACCCTGAACCTGCTCTGGAAGCGCATTAGCGGCCTGCGCGACAAGCTGCACCTGAAGCGCATCTTCGTCACCTCCATCGCCGACTGCCTGGGCTTCCCCCTGAATTTCCTCTACACGCTGAAATCCCGGCGCGAATACAAGCTCGAACCGATCCCCTACGACGGACAAACGGTTCTGCCCTGGAAGGGCCTCCTGAAGCGCACGGCCATCCAGGACCCGCACCACGTGGACCCCGTGAAGGACCTGGCCGCCCTGCAGTACACCGGGGGCACCACGGGCGTGTCCAAGGGCGTCATGCTGACCCACGCCAACCTCTGCTACAACGCCCAGCAGGCCAAGGCCGTGCTGCACACCATCAAGGAGACGGGCGAGACGATCTTGGGCCTGCTGCCCTTCTTCCACATCTACGGGCTGACGGTCTGCGTCAATTTCGGCACCCTCATCGGCGCGACCCTCGTGCCCATGGCCAAGTTCGTGCCCCTGGACGTGCTGAAGACCATCCACAAGAAGCGGCCGACCATCTTTCCCTGCGCGCCGTCCATCTTCATCGCCCTGCTGCAGCAGAAGAACCTGGAGAAGTACGACCTGTCCTCGGTGCGCTACTGCATCTCCGGCTCGGCGCCCATGCCCGTGCCCATCATGGAGAAGTTCAACAGCCTGACCAACGGGGCCAACATCGTCGAAGGCTTCGGCCTGACCGAGGCCTCGCCCATCACGCACCTGAACCCCCTGCGCGGCAACAGCAAGAACGGCTCCATCGGCCTGCCCTTCCCGGACACGGACGCGGCCATCGTCGACATGGAGGTCGGCTCCCTGCCCCTGCCCGTGGGCAAGATCGGCGAGCTGGTCATCCGCGGGCCGCAGGTCATGCAGGGCTACTGGAAGCGGCCCGACGAGACGGCATCGGTGCTCAGAAACGGCTGGCTCTACACCGGCGACATCGCCTACATGGACGAGGACGGCTATTTCTTCATCGTCGACCGCAAGAAGGACCTCATCATCACCGGCGGCTACAACGTCTACCCGCGCGAGATCGACGAGGTCCTGCACGAGCATCCGGCCGTCAAGGAGGCCGTCAGCGTCGGCATCACGCACCCCACGCGCGGCGAGATCATCAAGGCCTACATCGTCCTGCGCGAAGGGCACACCCTGACCAAGACCGAGGTTCTGGCCTTCTGCCGCGAGAAGCTGGCCAACTACAAGGTGCCCAAGCAGGTCGAGTTCCGCGACGACCTGCCCAAGAGCATCGTCGGCAAGGTCCTGCGCCGGGTCATCCGCGAGGAGGAGGAGCGCAAGGGGCACAACGCCTGCGAGTGCGAGCCCGACATGGAGGTGAACGGCGACGGGAACGAGGAGGCCTCGAAGAAGGACAAGCGGGCCAAAAAGAAGAAGAAAGGCGACAAGCAGTCCTCTTGACACCCCCGAGAGCGGACCTTATTTTCAGCACGCAAAGGGGAGTAGCTATCGGTCGCGGAATGTCCCGCACCGACCCGCGGTTCGTCAGTACGGCGCACAAGCCCGGACCCGGGAATCCGACGGCAGTCGAGATCAGCAAGACCTTTATCCCAGCATCGCCGCGGATAAAGGTCTTTTTCATTATCCGCGGCTCAACAGGAGAGATTTGATGAACCAGATAAAGACCACGCTTCTGCTGACCATGCTCACCGTCCTGCTGGTCGCCATGGGCGGCGCCATCGGCGGCAAGACCGGCATGATCATCGCCTTTCTCATCGCCGGAGGAATGAATTTCTTCGCCTACTGGAACTCGGACAAGATCGTGCTGCGCATGTACAACGCCCGTGAGGTGAGCCGCGCCGAGAGCCCGGACTTCTACGGCATCGTCGAGAACCTGGCGCGCAAGGCGGACATGCCCATGCCCAAGGTCTACGTCATCCCCTCGGACACACCCAACGCCTTCGCCACGGGCCGCAACCCGCAGAACGCCGCAGTGGCCGCGACCACGGGCATCATGCGCATCCTCTCCCGCGACGAGCTCGAAGGCGTAATGGCCCACGAGCTGACCCATGTCATGAACCGCGACACCCTCATCTCAACCATCGCCGCGACCATCGCCGGGGCCATCGCCATGCTCGGCAACATGCTGCAGTGGGCGGCCATCTTCGGCATGGGCCGCAGCGACGACGAGGAAGGCGGGGGCGGCATCTTCGGCGCCCTGGCCATGGCCATCATCGCGCCCATCGCGGCCATGCTCATCCAGATGGCAGTGTCCCGCTCGCGCGAGTTCATGGCCGACGAGGGCGGGGCGAAGCTCTGCGGCAAGCCCAAGGCCCTGGCCAGCGCCCTGACGAAGCTGCAGCAGGCCGCGACCATGGTGCCCATGCAGGAGGCCACCCCGGCCACCTCGCACATGTTCATCATCAACCCCCTGACCGCGTCCAGGCTGGCCAGTCTCTTCTCGACCCACCCGTCCACCGAGGACCGCGTGGCCCGGCTCATGGCCATGTAGCCGCGGCTTTATTTCAGGCCCCTCCGGCGTCGTCCCGCCGGAGGGGCTTTTTCCAGTTGACCGTTGCGCCGTCTCACGTGAACACGGGGAAGTCTTGCCTGCCGATGCGACTCCCGGATCGCCTTTCCCCGCTTGCCTCCATCCACCGAAGCACCTAAAAGGAGCACTCGGCCACAACGTTCAGCCACCCGTTCCCAACCATGACACTACGCGCCGCATTCATCCTGCTCTGTCTGGCAGTCCTGAACCTCGCCGCTCCCGCGGGCGCCGCCGGGCCTTACGAAGTCTCCCTGCAGGCCTTCCGCACCGATGACCCCGCAACCCCGGTGCTCGGCGTCGTGACCCTCACGCCCGACCCCGAGTGGCATGCCTACGGCAACGTCCAGGGGCCTTCGGGATTCCCCACGACCGTGACCGCCCAGGCCGACGGCGCCGAGCTGAACGCCCTCTACCCGCCGGCCGAACCCGGCCCAGACCCCATCGACCCGACCCTGACCGTGGAGCTCTACAACGGGCCGACCCCCTTTTTCCTGCCCATGGCCAAGGCGCCGGCCAGATTGACGGCCCGCCTGAACGCCCTGCTCTGCTCGGCCACCACCTGCCAGCCCCTGCGGGAGGACCTGGAACTCGCAGTGGCGGACCCGACCGGGCTGCCCCGGGCCGAGGATCAGCAATGGTGGCCCCGGTACCTGCTGTCCACGCCCGGAGCCGCCGAGGCGCTTCCCGAGACGGCTGTCGACACGTCTGCGGACGCCGCGGCGCAGACGCCTTCCGGGTCCTTCAGTCCGCGCTATTTCGCTCCGGGCCTCGAAGTGCACACCCTGTCCAAGGCCGCGGGCCTGGCCTTCCTGGCCGGGCTGATCCTCAATTTCATGCCGTGCGTGCTGCCCGTCATCACCCTCAAGCTGCGCTCCTTCATCCCGGCCGCGTCCGGCATGCCCGCGCAGCAGCGGCAGACCTTCCGCGCCCACAACCTCTTCTTCGCCCTGGGCATGATGCTCTATTTCCTGATCCTGGCCGGGATCATCGCCGCCACGGGCATCGCCTGGGGGCAGATATTCCAGCAGCCCTCGGCCATCATCACCCTGACGGCCATCGTCTTCGCCCTTTCCTTAAGTCTGTTCGGCGTCTACGACCTTCCCCTCATCGACCTCAAGGGCAAGGCCGTCGGGGTAAAACACCACCCCAAACTCGAATCCTTCACCACCGGCGTCCTGGCCACCGTCCTGGCCACGCCATGCAGCGGGCCGTTCCTGGGCGGGGTCCTGGCCTGGGCCCTCATCCAGCCGCCGAAAATCATCGCCCTGGTCCTGAGCTGCATCGGCCTCGGCATGGCCTCGCCCTACCTGGCCATGGCCCTCATGCCCGGCCTGTACCGTTTCCTGCCCAGGCCAGGGGCCTGGACCCTGCATCTGGAACGCCTGCTCGGCTTCCTCCTGGCAGGCACCTGCGTCTACCTCTTCGGGCTGCTGCCTACTTCCGCATATCTGAACGTGCTCATCCTCCTGTGGGCCATCGCCGTGGCCGCGTGGATATGGGGCAAGCTCACGCACCTGAACCAGCCGAGGCTGCGAAGATGGGCCATCCGTTCCGCCTGCCTGACCCTCGTGGCCGCTGTTTCTCTTCTCCTCTTCCGCACGACGCCCCTGCAGGACCCCTGGCAGAACTTTGAAATGTCCAGATTCAAGAGCCTGCTCGGCCAGGAAAACCTGATCCTCGACTTCACCGCCGACTGGTGCCCCAACTGCAAGTTTCTGGAAAAGACGGTGCTCAAACCCGAGAACAGCGTCCGCATCGCCGAGGATTTCAAGGCCACGCTGCTGCGCGTGGATCTGACCCGCCACGACCCCGAACTGATGGCCCTCCTGGAAAGCATGGGCTCCAAATCCATCCCCATCCTGGCCATCTTCCCCAAGGAACGCCCCCAAAGCCCTCTGGTGCTGCGCGACCTCTTCACCAGCGGACAACTCCACGAAGCTCTGGAAGCGGAACTGCGCCCTTGAGGCGCGATCCGGGCCTCCTGCCGACGACAACAAAAACGTAGCCCCCGGGCCAACGGCATGCTATGTTGTCAAAAAAAGGCTGGCAAACGACCCAGGCGGGGCAACATGAGCGCATTGCGTCCTTTTTTTCTCCTCCTCGTTCTTCTGTCATCAACGTGTGCCGCCGCGGCGCCGCCGCCTCCCTTCGTCATTCATTTCTTCTACGGCCAGGGCTGCCCCCACTGCGCCAAGGAGGAAAAAGTCCTGCGGGAGTATGAAAACCGCTACGGCAATCTGCGCATCGAGCGGTACGAAGTCTATTTCAACCAGGAAAACATGGAGCTGCTCGAAAAGGTCGTCGAGCGTCTCGAAGCATCCTCCATCGCCGTCCCGTTGCTTGTCGTCGGCAATGAATACGTCGTGGGATTCGACGAGAATTTCACGCCGGACATGATCAAGACACTGATCGCGAAATGCCTGCCGGGCCACTGTCCCGACGTGGTGCGGCAGGTCCGCGGAGACGAAGCGCCAACCGTGGCGCAGGACGTCTCTCCGCCGCCCGGCGCGGCACAGCCAGCACCGCCGGAGGGGCAGACATGGATCATCACGGTCCCACTGGCAGGCGAGATCGACGTACGCTCCTTCTCGCTGCCCATGCTGACCGTGCTCATGGGCTTTCTGGACGGATTCAACCCCTGCGCCATGTGGGCCCTGATCTTCCTCATCGGCCTTTTGCTCGGCATGCGAAACCAGGCGCGAATGTGGCTTCTGGGCTCCGTCTTCATCGTCGCCTCGGCCTTCGTCTATTTTCTGTTCATGGCTGCCTGGCTCAACATCATCCTCTTCTTCGGACTCGTGCTCTGGGTCAGGATCGGCATCGGCCTCATCGCCCTTGCCGGCGGCGTGTACAGCGTCAGGGACGCCGTCCTCAACCCCGAGATAAGCTGCAAGATGACCGACGACGTACGGCGCAGGCAGTTCCGCGTCCGCCTGCGCAACGTCATCGGGCAGCACAGCCTCCTGCTGTCTATGATCGGGATCGCGCTCCTGGCGTTCATGGTCAACCTCGTCGAGATCGTCTGCTCGGCGGGCTTTCCCGCCATCTACACGCAGGTCCTTTCCCTGAACGCCCTGCCGACCTGGAAGTACTACGCCTACATCCTCCTCTACATCTTCGTTTTCATGCTGGACGACCTCATCGTCTTCTTTGCCGCCATGCTGACCCTGGAGGTCACGGGCGCGACCACAACCTACGTGCGCTACGCACGCCTGCTGGGCGGACTGCTCATGCTCCTCATCGGGGCCCTGCTCATATTCAGTCCCCAGGTGCTCATGTTCGGGTAGGGCTCCCGCAGCGGGGATGTCCGGGAATCAGGGGGGATCAGCTCAGGGCTTCGGCCACGGCAGGCGGCCGCTGACCACGGCCTCCTTGCGGTCGCGGGGGAGATTCTTCATCCAGAGTTCAAGGGAAAGAGCCCGCGACCTGCTGCCCGCAGGCGCGGAAAAAACCAGTTCCAGGGGGCCGCGGCCGCGCAGGTACCTGGCGGCCTTCGGGCCGCCCGAAGCGTGTTCTGACAGTCGGCGGGAGACGTCGGTGGAGATGCCGGTGTAGAGGGTGCCGTCGCCGCAGCGCAGCACGTAGACGAACCAGTCGGCCACGGGGTCAGGCCGGAAGGGTGTGCAGCACCGAGAAGAAATGCAGGGTGCTCCCTGCGATGACGAAGAGGTGCCAGATGGCGTGGCTGTAAGGCAGCCGCTTCCAGACGTAGAAGACCACGCCCAGGGTGTAGGCCAGGCCGCCCAGGGCCAGCAAGGTCAGGCTCGTGCCCGGCAGGGAGGCGTACATGTCGCGCATGACCAGCACGCAAAGCCAGCCCATGCCGAGGTAGATGGTCAGGGACAGGCGCTTGAAGCGGTACACGAAGCAGCATTTGAGCACCACGCCCGCCACGGCCAGAATCCAGACCACGGCGAAGACGATCCAGCCGGTGGTGCCCCGCATGGAAACCAGCATGAAGGGCGTGTAGGTGCCGGCGATGAGCAGGAAAATGGCGCTGTGGTCCAGGGTCTTCAGGATGCGCTTGGCGCCCGGCAGGGGGATGGCGTGGTACAGGGTCGAGGCCAGGTAGAGAAGGATCAGCGTGGAACCGAAGATGGAGAAGCTGACCACGTGCCAGGCGTCGCCCTGGGACACGGCCGAGACGATGAGCACCACCAGGGCGGCGATGGACATTCCCGTGCCCACGGCGTGGGTGATGCTGTTGGCGATCTCCTCGCCCACGGAGTACTGGGAGACGAATTTCTCGAACCCGGTCATGCGTTCCTCCTTTCGGCGGCGCCGGCCTGCTGCGCGTCGGCCTCGGGCGCCTGCTCGCGGATGTTGTCCACGTCGCCCGCGAAATCGTTGATCCAGTGGATGCGGTCGGCCCGGCACTGCAGTTCCGAGGACACCCCGTCGCGAAAGACCACGAGCTCGATGGTCTTGCCCTGCTCAGAGAGGTGCTCCACGGCGTCGAGGAGGTCCGAGTCGCCCGAGGACAGGAGCAGCGTGTCGTAGTTGCGCTGATGGATGAGGGATAGGGTGGCGATGCCCACGTCCACGCCCTTCTGGATCTCGTTGAAGACGCGGTGGGTAGTCTCGCCGGTCTGGTTCTGGCAGCGCAGGGACACCTTCTGCCCGCACTCCTCGCAATAGGCCTTGTCGGCCCGCTGCTGCTTGAGGCCGTAGAACTTGGTGATGATCTTGGGCCCCATGGGCGGGCCGCTGCGCAGCCAGCGATGGAAATTGTCCTGCCCGTCCGAGGGCGGGTTGGGCGTGGAGTTCAGGTAGTAGGCCCGCCAGATGGGGCCGTCCTGCTCCAGATACTGGCGCAGGCGCAGGTAGCTGAACTCGTAGCCGCTGCGCACGCTGTGGCGGGCATTGAACATGTAGCTCGCGTCGATGAGCCAGAGCTTGCGTTTCGGGGTCATTTTTCCTCGATGGAACGAGTGTTTCGAACCGTATTTTTCGTTCATGCCACAATCCGGGCACCGCCGCCAGTCCCGCCTAGGCGGGGAACGTCGGCCCGAAGCGCTCGCCCGTCAGGCATCTGCCGCCCTCGGGCGTGACCACGAAGGTGTTCTCCACGCCGACCATGCCCAGCCCTGCGATGCCGATCTTGGGCTCCAGGGCCAGGACCATGTTCTCTTCGAGGGGGCGGTCGAAGGTCGGGGCGATGACGGGCCACTCGTCGATGGCCAGGCCGATGCCGTGGCCCAGGAAGCCGACCTTGTTGCGCCCCAGACCCATGAATCCCTCGCCCATGCCGTTGGCCAGGACGATGCGGATGCAGTCGCGGTACAGCTCCGCCGGCACGGCCCCGGGCACCAGCCGGGAGGCCAGATGCTCCTGGATCTGCAGGCAGAAGTCCTGGGCCCGTTCGGCCTCTTCGGGGATGACGGACTCCTCGGCCCAGTACACCTGGGTCTTGTCCGTGTGGTAGCCCTCCAGGCAGAAGCCGCAGTCCAGGGCCAGGGGCTCGCCGCGCTGCCAGACCTTGCCGGCGTAGCCCAGGAACGGCAGGACCGGGTGCGCCCCGCGCAGGCCCAGGGGGCCGTTGAAGACCGTCGGGTAGTTGGCCGAGTCGCCGGCCGCCACATGCCCCAGAAAAATCTCCTCACCCGCGTTCTGCATGCGCATCATGCCCTGGTGGCCGTGGCTGTAGAAGGCGTCCCACACGGCGAGGGCGATCTCGCGCTCGGTCATGCCGGGGCGGATCATGTTCGGCAGGGTGTCGTTCAGGGCCTTATCGTGGCGCTCCCCGGCCAGACGCAGCTTGGCCAGCTCCCAGGGCGTCTTCACGGCCCGGGTCCAGGACAGGGCCGTGTCGCCGGGCACCAGGACCACGCCGGACAGCTTGGAGCGCAGCAGCTCTCCCATGGACCAGGTCAGGCCCGACATCTCGACGGCCACCTCGTCGCCCATGGGAACGCCCGCGTCCTGCAGCAGCGCGGGGAGCTGCGAGTAGGACTTGAACTCGACGATGCGGCTCATGGGCGAGTCGAGCTGCGCACGTTCGATGCCCTTGCGGCACAGCAGCACTGCCTCGCCGTCCATGGGCACCCACAGCACGCCGCTGACCCAGGCGCCGGTCAGGTGATAGAGCGCCACCCGCGAAAAGACGAGGATCCCGGACGCGGCCGGATTCAGCGTGTTCAGGTGCAGACGAAGGCGCGCGGTGCGCTCCGACACCTCGGACAGGGGCATCTGCTCAAGGGAGAGAAAGCTCACGCGACCTCCTCGCACAGGGTGTAGTCCATGGTCCGCCGCCTGGGGACGAAGCCGGCCTTCTGCACCAGGGTGCGAAGCTCCTTCTCCGGCAGGCGGAAGTGCACGCCGGTGGCCGCCACGACGTTTTCCTCCAGCATGGTCGAGCCCATGTCGTTGGCTCCCCACATCAGGGCCAGCTGGCCGACCATGGGCCCCTGCGTGACCCAGGAGGCCTGGATGTTGTCGATGTTGTCGAGATAGAGGCGGCACAGGGCCAGGAACTTGAGGTACTCGTGGGACGAGGTCTCGGGCATCTGCATGCGCGTGTTGCGAGGCTGGAAGGTCCAGGGGATGAAGGCCGTGAAGCCGCCCGTGCGGTCCTGCAGGTCGCGCAGGCGGTCGAGGTGCTCCATGCGCTGGTCGAAGGTCTCTCCCTGGCCGAACATCATGGTCGCCGTGGTGCGCATGCCCAGGCCGTGGGCCGTCTCCATGACCGAGAGCCACTGGTCGGCCGAGCACTTGCGCGGGGAGACGCGGTCCCTGACCTCGTCGACCAGGATCTCGGCCCCGCCTCCGGGCATGGAATCGAGACCGGCCTCGCGCAGCTGCGTCAGGATGTCGGCCACGGGGCGCGACTCCCTGCCGCTCAGGTAGAAAATTTCCGAAGGCGAGAAGCCGTGCACCGCCACCTGCGGGAAACTCGCCTTCAGGGCCCGCAGGAGGTCCGCGTACCAGGACAGGGGCAGGTCCGGGTTCATGCCGCCCTGCAGGAGAATCTGGTAGCCGCCCAGATCCACGGTTTCCTGCACCTTGGCCAGAATCTCGTCCGTGGACAGGACGTAGCCGCCCTCGTCGCCCGGGCCCTTGAAGAATGCGCAGAACTTGCAGCCCGAGACGCAGACGTTGGTGTAGTTGATGTTGCGGTCGACGATGTAGGTCACGATCCCTTCCGGGTGCATGTCCATGCGCCGGCGATGGCCGAGCTCCCCCAGGGTGAAGACGTCGTGCATGTCCCAGACGTATTGAGCTTCGCTTCTTTGTATGCGGGTGTTCATGGG
>JABNAD010001034.1_pt1 | contig 11795 bp, 9 predicted proteins | sample 7240381 | NCBI WGS metagenome assembly JABNAD01 (sample SAMN11332834, study PRJNA596920) | anaerobic digester metagenome | biome: digested sludge; isolation source: digested sewage sludge-derived enrichment culture grown on H2/CO2 | place: Germany: Goettingen | reverse complement strand
GTTTTTCAATATGCTGATATTGTTTAACTTATTAATTATTTACGGATGAAAAAGATTGTCGCACTTCTGGTATTTGCCCTTTTGGGTTTTGGTGCTATGGCACAAAAGTTTGCTTTTGTTGACTCAGGTTATATTCTTGGGAAAATACCTGCCTATAAATCAGCTCAAGAGCAAGTTGATAAGCTTGGAACTCAGTATCAAAAAGAGATAGAGGATAGATACGCCGAAATAGAGAAGTTATACAATGCCTACCAAGCAGAGAAAGTACTTTTGACCGACGATATGCGTAAAAAGCGTGAGGATGAAATAATTACTCGTGAGCGCGAGGTTAAAGATCTTCAGGTAAAGTATTTGGGGCGCGATGGTCTCCTCTTTAAGAAAAGAGAGGAACTGGTTAAGCCAATACAGGATCAAGTTTTTAACGTTGTAAAAGAAATTGCCGAAGAGGGTGGCTACGCTGTTATATTTGATGCTGCTGCTTCGCCCAATATGCTTTATACTAATCCCCGTTACGATAAAAGTGACGAGGTTTTGCAGAAACTGGGTTACTAGAGAATAACTAATTGCTAAATTTGAGTACAAATTAAATCAACAGATAACATGAGCAAAATTATCAAAGGCCTAATGGCTGTTACCTTGTTCTTTTGCGCCTTTAGTGCAGAAGCTCAAACTACTCTTAAGTTCGGCCATATCAACGGACAGGAACTGCTAATGGCGATGCCACAACGCGATAGCGCTGAGAAGAAACTTCAGGCGTATGGTAAAGACCTTTCTGACCAAATTGATCAATTGCAAGTAGAACTTAATAATAAGTACCAAACCTATCTGCAAAAACGCGCAACCTTTACCGATGCTATTCGCGAGGCTCGTGAAAAGGAGCTAACCGATATGCAACAGCGCATTCAAGAATTTGAGGCAACTGCTCAGCAAGATTATCAGCGCATGCAGGGAGAGTTAATGCGTCCTCTAATGGAAAAGGCCGATGCTGCAATAAAGAAAGTTGCTAAGGATAACGGCTTTATTTATGTGTTTGATGTTAGTGTGGCTGGAGTTGTTTACTTCTCAGAGCAAAGCATTGATATTTTACCTCTTGTAAAGACTGAATTGGGTATTACAAAGTAGCCCATTCTAATAGAATTAAGTAGAGGCCCAGCAGATTCTGCTGGGCTTTTCTTGAATATAGGCAGGAATTTTACTAATTATGCTTGCTTTTTTACGGGTGATTGCACTCTATTTTATGTATTTGAGATTCTCTGTGTCTGTCGGGGTAATGTGGATTTTGCTATTTTAAATTAGTTTGGCTGTATGATAGATGGTGCCCTTAAAATTGGTGTTTTTGACTCTGGATCAGGTGGTTTAACTGTGCTTAAAGAGCTAGTTAAGGCTATGCCCCAGTGTTCCTATATATACTTTGCCGATACGGCAAATTGCCCTTATGGTAATAGGCCTCAAACTGAAATAATTGATCTCTCTACCCGAATTACACGTTTTTTGTTGTCAAAGGGGTGCGACTTAATTGTTGTGGCGTGTAATACAGCAACAGCCGCTGCTATAGAACATTTGCGAGCAACCTTTTCAGTCCCTTTTGTTGGTATGGAGCCAGCAGTAAAGCCAGCAGCCATAAGAACAAGAACAAACAGCATTGGTGTGCTTGCTACGGCAGGAACATTTAATGGGCGTCTCTACAAGGAAACAACTAAACGTTACGCAGCTGATGTTAAAGTGTGCTATCAGGTAGGTGAGGGGTTAGTGGAGCTCGTGGAGCAGGGAATGGCCGACTCCGTTGAATCAGAGAGGCTTCTTAAGTCATACCTTGAGCCAATGCTGCAAAGTGGAGTAGATGAGCTGGTGCTAGGATGCACTCATTACCCTTTCTTTATTCCAATCCTTAAGAGAATTCTTCCTAGTTCTGTGGAAATTGTTGACCCATCTCCTGCGGTTGCTCGGCAAGCGGTAAGGTTACTTAATGGCCTTAACATTTCCGGACACTCTGCTTGCTCCGATGAGCCATTTGTTGCCTTTTACTCTAGTTCTGAGACAACGGTGCTGGAGAAACTCGCCGCTTTACTTGAAACCAACTACGATGTTAAGTTCAAATCTCCAACTTTTGAGGCGAATGTGGTTTTATAGCTATGCTAATCCTCTTTAAACCAACTGCTGTACATTAGGTAGTTGCTGGCAATTTTCTGGTTTATCTCCTTGCCCTGTTCTGGATCAACCTTTTTTACAAATTTGGCAGGTACTCCTGCGTATATGCATCCGGGTTCAACAATGGTGTTGGACAGAACAAGGGCATTTGCCGCAATAATTGCACCTTCGCCTACTACAGCACCATCTAGAACAGTTGCTCCCATTCCTACAAGTGCCCCGCTTCTAATTGCTGCCCCATGAATGGTAACGTTATGACCAATGGAAACGTCATCGCCAATTTCAATGGTCGATTTTTGGTACAGCGTATGCAGCACTGCGTTGTCCTGTATGTTAACCCTGTTCCCAATTCTTATGGAGTTAACATCGCCTCTAATAACAGCACCAAACCAAATGCTACACTGATTTCCGATAATAACGTCGCCAATAACTACTGCTGTTTCTGCTAAATAGCAGCCTTCGCCAAATTGAGGCGTAAAGCCACGTACCGATTTAATAAGTGCCATGAGTATAAATTAGGTTCAGTTTGTTATGCGTTGTTAGGATTTATTGAGATTACAGGCTCTACCTAGAACAAACCTTCAAAGATATTCATTTTTTTTAAGCTATTTTATGTTGAAAAAAAGGTTCTGTTTATTTACTAACAAAACATTTTTTAGGGTTGACAACAGCTAGAGGGTTAGGCGTTTATGCAAACGTTTTAAACCTGATTTTTATCATGAAGAAATCTGTTCGAAAAAAGAGGGAAAAGGCTTTTCTGTTAAGTAAAAAGACTAATTTTGTATCAAATTTTTAGGCGGGGTTTATATTTGAAAAAACTGAAAATCAATACAATGCATATAAAATACAATGTCATTTTGTATGCATTTACGTTTTTCGGGAATTCCGCAGCGCTTAAACTAAACTGTATCTGTTATGGATAAACAAAAAGCGGTCCTTGAGTTGGACGAAGTCGTTATTCGGTTTTCGGGAGACTCGGGCGATGGTATGCAGCTAACCGGTACGCTATTTTCTGATGCGTCGGCCTTGTTTGGCAATGGGGTTAGTACCTTCCCCGACTATCCTTCGGAAATTCGTGCTCCACAGGGTACAATAGGAGGAGTTTCGGGTTTCCAGGTTCATATTGGAAGCAAAAAAGTAAACACCCCTGGTGACTATTGCGACGTTCTAGTTGCAATGAATCCAGCAGCGCTTCGCGCTAACTTCAAGTGGGTTAAAGCCGGTGGAACCATTATAGCCGATAGCGATACCTTTAACGAAAAAGGTTTGCAAAGAGCAGGGTATAAAACAGATGATCCTGTTACTGAGCTAAAGCTTGAGGACTATAAGGTTGTTTACGCTCCCATTACTAGTTTAACTAAAGAGAGCCTTAAGGATACCGATCTTGACAACAAGAGTATTGTACGTAGCAAGAATATGTTTACGCTAGGTATGGTTTACTTTATGTTTGATAGACCTTTAAACTTTACAGAGCATTACTTTGAGGTGAAGTTCAAAACAAAACCTCGTGTAATTGATGCTAATAAGAAGGTGTTGAAGGATGGTTATAACTACGCTTCAAACATTCAGGCTATTGCCAACACCTATAAAGTTCCTGCCGCAACTAGCATCCCTAAAGGTAAATACCGTAACGTTAACGGTAACACGGCTACTGCTTGGGGCTTTATTGCAGCGTCGGAGAAAGCAAATCTTCCTCTATTCTGCGGTTCTTACCCTATTACTCCAGCTACTGATATTTTAATAGAACTGGCAAAGCGTAAGGATTTAGGTGTTAAAACGCTTCAGGCTGAGGATGAGATTGCAGGTATCTGTACTTCTATTGGTGCTGCCTATGCTGGTAACTTCGCGGTAACTACCACCTCAGGTCCAGGTCTTTCACTTAAGAGTGAGGCCATTGGACTTGCTGTAATGACCGAACTTCCTTTGGTTATTGTTGATGTTCAGCGTGGCGGCCCATCTACTGGTTTGCCTACAAAAACTGAGCAGTCTGACCTAATGCAGGCTCTTTGGGGTAGGAATGGAGAGTGCCCACTAGTGGTTATCTCTGCTAATACTCCAAGCAATTGCTTTGATGCTGCTTTTATGGCAAGTAAAATTGCCCTTGAGCACATGACTCCCGTTATTCTGCTAACCGATGGATTCATTGCTAATGGAACCGAGCCTTGGAAAATTCCAAGCATGAGCCAATACCCAGAGATTAAAGCTCCTGTTGTTCCAGAAGGAACTACTAATTATATGACCTATGCACGTAACGAGAAACTTGCACGTGGATGGGCTTTCCCTGGTACTAAGGGATTAGAACACCGCGTTGGTGGTCTTGAAAAAGATTTCCTTAAAGGAACTGTTTCTCACGACCCTATTAACCACGAAAAAATGGTTAATATTCGTGCTGCTAAGGTTGCAAAGGTTGCCGAGTACCTTCCAGAACAGGAGGTTGTAGGCGCTCAAGAGGGCGAACTTCTTGTTGTGGGTTGGGGTGGAACTTATGGCCACTTGCTAACCGCAGTTCAGGAAATGCGCGCAGAGGGTAAGGATGTATCGCTTTGCCATATATCTTATATCAATCCGCTTCCTCGCAATATTGTTGATGTGTTTAAGCGTTACAAGAAAATTGTTGTATGTGAACTGAACATGGGACAGTTGGCAAACTACTTACGTATGGAGCATCAGCAGTTTAACTATCTTCAGTTTAATAAATATCAAGGTCTTCCATTCACCGTTGTTGAACTGAAGGACAAGTTTAACCAAATTTTGGGAGGTAAATAATTATGGCAAAATATAACTATACTGCTCAGGATTTTAAAAGCGATCAAGAGGTTAGATGGTGTCCTGGTTGTGGCGACCATGCCGTACTTAGTGCTGTTCAAAAAGCACTTCCCGAGGTGTCAGAAGTGCTTGACTATGCTCGTGAGCGTTACGTTTTTGTTTCGGGTATTGGCTGCTCTAGCCGTTTCCCATACTACGTAAACACATACGGTTTTCACGGAATCCATGGTCGTGCAGCGGCAATTGCTACTGGTGTTAAAGTTGCTAATCCAAAGCTTAGCGTTTGGCAAATTTCTGGCGACGGAGACTCTCTAGCGATTGGTGGTAACCACTTTATTCATGCTGTTCGTCGTAACATCGACATCAACATGTTGTTGTTCAACAACGAGATTTACGGTTTAACAAAAGGTCAGTACAGCCCAACCACAAAGCTGGGTTCTGTTACAAAAACTTCTCCTTTTGGAACCGTTGAGCATCCATTCCGTCCAGGTGAGCTGGTAATTGGTGCTCAGGGTAAGTTCTTTGCTCGTACTATTGATGTTGAGGTTAAGCTAACCACAGAGATCATGGTAGAAGCAGCTAAGCACGATGGTACCTCTGTTGTTGAGATTCTTCAGAACTGCGTTATTTTTAACGACCGTACTCACTCTAACATTACTGATAAAGAGGTTCGAGACGATAGAGTAATTTTTCTACGTCATGGACAAAAGATGGTGTTCGGTAAGAATAAGGATAAAGGACTTGTTCTTAACGGATTAAGTTTAAAGGTGGTAACTATTGGTCAGGATGGTTATACTCTTGACAATGTACTTACTCACGATGCCTATGAGCCAAACCCAGGGGTTCACATGATGCTTGTTAACATGGAGTATCCAAACTTCCCTGTTGCTCTTGGTGTAATCCGCAACGTTAAGGATTCTACCTACGATGACAATGTTCGCGACCAAGTGCTAGAAGTTCAGCGTCACGCTAAAATTACCTGCGTGGACGATCTTCTTAACAGCGGCGAAACTTACGATATTAAGTAAGAGCAACCTAATTGTTTATAAAGGAGGGTGTCCAAAAAGTAAAGGACACCCTCCTTCTATTTGTACTCCTAGCTGTGCGCGTTTTCAAATATTCAATCTAACAGAAGATAATTTTACTTTTTAGGCAGCCTCCTTTCCTATATTGTGGACATAGCAATAGAAATGCAAATGGACTTCCATCTCTAATTCCCTTCCTTGTTGGTACAGCAAATATGCATGAGGTAGCGCCCCGTTTCAATAAGTGCACCATCTGCTTTTATGGGTAAACTATATCTAATTAGTCCTGGTTGAGTTCTTCTCTTTATGGGGCTTGCTTTAGTTGTGTTGTTTAAGTATTGCTTATATCTATTTTTAGTGCTTTTAGGCTAACAAGAGTTTGACTGCAACAATTTTGTAAAAAGTTGAATTTTCTCTTTTGTCCAGATTCTAGAGTATTGGCATATTTTTTCTACTTTTAGGAACTGCTAGTGGGCGCTGAAGAATTCATGAATCAGGAGTAAAGCTCCATTTCCTCCAACGCTTACGCGAATTTCTGCATCTTGAGTTTATATTAGGAGCGACCTGCAATTTTTTGAACTTAGAATCTTGCCTAGGGCGAGATACCCTTTTATCTATTGAACCTTGAACCTTTAACCTTTACCTCATATATGTCAGATTTACAGAACTACTTAGATGCTGTGAGGCTCGATTTTAACGATACCTCGTTTGATAAGCTAATGCAGAAGCGAATTCATCGTGTTCTGCTAATTTGTAGTAGCTACGATGCCTTTATGCTGGAAGAGGATGGCCGTATCGATGAGCAAATATTCAATGAGTACGTGTCGTTGAACTTAAGGTATCCACCAAGTTTTATCCAGGTTCATACTGCAAAGGAGGCGCTAGAGGTGCTTGAAGAGGAGAATATAGATCTTATAATCTCCATGCTTAACGTGGGCGATATGGATACTTTTGATTTGGCAAAGCTGCTAAAGGAGAGGTATCCTAAAATTCCATTAGTGGTGCTTACGCACTTCTCTCGCGAGGTGTCGTTACGATTGGAAAAGGAGGATTTGAGCGCTATTGATTACGTTTTTTGCTGGCTTGGTAATGCCGATTTACTACTGGCTATCATCAAGCTAATTGAGGATAGAATGAATGCCGATCACGATATTCTTGAGGTTGGGGTTCAGGCACTTATTCTGGTGGAAGACTCCGTTAGGTACTATTCCACCTTCCTTCCAAACATGTATAAGATTGTGCTTAGGCAGGCTCGTAGCTTTATGAAGGAGGCGTTGAATGAGCACCAGCGAATGCTTCGGATGCGTGGCCGCCCCAAAATTCTTATGGCCACTAACTATAACGATGCCATTGCTCTATACGAAAGGTATAAGTCCAGTGTGCTGGGCATAATCTCCGATATAAGCTATAAGGTTGATAACAAGCGCGACCAAAAAACAAAAGCAGGGTTCCAGCTTTGTAGGCATGTAAAAGATGAGGATCCAAACATGCCGTTCCTGCTGCAGTCCTCAGACTTAAGTAACAAGCAGTTTGCCGAGGAGTTGGGCGTTGGCTTTATACATAAGTACTCAAAAACCCTTAGCATTGAGCTTCGGGATTACATCGTAAGCCAGTTTGGCTTTGGCGATTTTATATTTCGCGATCCCGAGACAATGGTAGAGGTTAGCCGCGCTGCCGATTTGCAATCGTTACAGCAGCTAATTCTCACCGTTCCCGATGCGTCGTTAGAGTATCATACAAGTAGAAATCACCTATCTAAATGGCTGAATGCGAGGGCTCTATTCTCCATTGCTCAGCTGTTTAAGCCTATCTCCTTAAAGGATTTCCACAGCTTATCCGATGCTCGTAGCTTTATATACCAAGCCATTTCATCGTACCGATTGAGCAAGGGGTGGGGTATTATAGCCAAATTCGATAGGCATAGCTTTGATGAGTACTCATTCTTCTCGCGCATTGGCGACGATTCCATTGGCGGAAAGGCTCGTGGTTTGGCATTCATAAACTCTGTAATCAAGAACAATAAACTTTTTGGCAAGTACCCCAATGTTATTATAACTATTCCACGTACTGTAGTTATCAGCACCGAGTTCTTTGATGAGTTTATGGAGATTAACGATCTGTACGACTTTGCCATGTCTGATGTGTCGGATGATGAGATTCTTTCACGCTTCCTTGAGTCTAAGCTCTCCAATAGGTTGCTGGTTGATATAGCAGCAATGCTAAAGGTTATGAAGTACCCATTGGCAATACGGTCGTCCAGTAAGTTAGAGGATTCACACTATCAGCCGTTTGCGGGAATTTACTCCACCTATATGCTACCCGTTGTGGACGATGGTAAGCAGATGCTACACATGGTTGCGCAGGCAATTAAAAGTGTGTACGCATCGGTTTACTACAAGGCTAGCAAAGCTTACATGGCGGCTACATCAAGTGTAATAGATGAGGAGAAGATGGGGATTATTATCCAGGAGATATGCGGCAGTCAGCATGGCGACTTGTTCTTTCCCACCTTTTCGGGCGTTGCACGTTCCATCAACTTCTACCCCATTGGAGCAGAGAAGGCCGAGGATGGTATGGCATCAATAGGATACGGGTTAGGAAAGCTTATTGTTGATGGAGGAGCATCGCTGCACTTCTCGCCCAAATACCCCAAAAAGGTTTTACAGCTTTCGAACCCCGATATGGCCCTAAAACAGACACAAAAGGTGTTTTATGCGCTTGATATGCATCCGGAGACCTTTGTTCAGTCGGTTGACGATGGGGTGAACCTACTAAAGAAGAATATCTCCGAAGCCAGTGCCTACGATAGTTTTAGGTCTGTGGCATCCACCTACGATCAAGTAAACCAAACCCTTGTTGATGGGTATATGGATCAAGGCCTAAAGGTTGTGAGCTTTGCCAATATACTTAAGTATAAAACGTTCCCATTAGCCGATATACTCCGCGATTTACTAGAGATTGGACAGCGGGAGATGAACAACCCCATTGAAATTGAATTTGCAGTAAACCTAGATACTCCCGAGGGTTGGCCCAAAATATTTAACTTTTTGCAGATAAGACCCATTGTTGAGAATGAGCAAACAAGCGATTTCCCATGGAGCGAGGTGGATTGCGAAAAGGCCCTTATATATTCCCACTCAGCGCTTGGGCATGGAAGGATATGCGGTATTCGCGATTTTGTTTACGTAAAGCCAGAATCCTTTACTCCCGCCGAAACAAAGGAGATTGCCCAAGAGGTTGATGATATTAATAGCCTTTTTGTAAAGGAGGAGACAAATTATGTGCTTGTTGGTCCAGGCCGATGGGGAAGTAGCGATCCTTGGTTAGGAATACCTATTAAGTGGTCGCAAATTTCGCAAGCACGAGTTATTGTAGAGTCTGGTTTGGAGAACTTTAGGGTCGATCCTAGTCAGGGAACCCACTTCTTTCAGAATTTAACTTCGTTTAGGGTGGGCTATCTTACCATAAACCCTTTTATGAAGGATGGTACGTTTGATGTGGCTTTCTTAAATGCACTTCCAGCATGGAAAGAGACAAAACACATTCGTTGCGTAAGGTTCCCAGAGCAGCTGGTTGTACAAATTGACGGGAAAAGTAACCGCGGTGTAATATTTAAACCAGGGGAAGGTGTTGGCGATCAAGGTTGTTCTGATAGTTAGCTATACCTGTTGAATAATATGTTTTGAAAAAGGGAAATTTCTTTGAAAATTCGTTTTAAAACGAGAAATTAGCCTTCAAATTTGAAGGGGGAAACCCCGTAATGTGTTAAACTGTTTTTCCTTGTTTTCACTACTAAAATCTTAAGCGATGGATGTTAAAAAAATTATGGCTGACCTTGAGAAGAAGCACCCAGGTGAGTTGGAGTATCTTCAGGCCGTACACGAAGTTCTAGAATCAGTTAAGGAAATTTACGATCGTAATCCTAAGTTTGAAGCAAACAAGATTATTGAGCGCATTGTTGAGCCAGATCGTATCTTTACTTTTAGGGTTACTTGGACTGACGACGAAGGAAATGTACACGTTAACCTAGGTTACCGCGTACAGTTTAACGGTGCTATTGGTCCTTACAAAGGCGGTATTCGTTTCCACCCAAGTGTAACACTTTCTACCCTTAAGTTCTTAGGTTTTGAGCAAACCTTTAAGAACGCACTAACTACCCTTCCTATGGGTGGTGGCAAAGGTGGTAGCGACTTCAATCCAAAAGGTCGTAGCGACGCTGAAATTATGCGTTTCTGCCAAGCATTCATGCTAGAGCTGTGGAAGCACATTGGTCCAGAAACTGACGTTCCTGCAGGTGATATAGGTGTTGGCGGTCGTGAAATTGGTTTCATGTACGGTATGTACAAAAAACTTGCTGGTGAGCACACTGGTGTGTTAACTGGTAAGGGTCTTAACTGGGGTGGTTCTCTAATCCGTCCAGAAGCTACTGGTTTTGGTGGTATCTACTTTGTAGATCACATGCTTAAAACTCGTGGTATCGATATTAAAGGTAAAACCGTTTCTGTATCTGGTTTCGGTAACGTTGCTTGGGGTGCTGCTCTTAAAGCAACTGAGCTAGGTGCTAAGGTTGTTGCTATCTCTGGTCCTGATGGTTATATCTATGATGAGGCTGGCGTTAGCGGTGAGAAAATTGATTACATGCTAGAGCTTCGTAACTCTAACCAAGATATCGTTGCTCCTTACGCACAAAAGTTCCCTGGCTCTAAGTTTGTTGCTGGTAAAAAACCTTGGGAAGTGAAAGTTGACATTGCTCTTCCTTGCGCCATTCAGAATGAGCTTAATGGAGATGATGCTGCTATGCTTGTTAAAAACGGTGTAATCTGCGTTGGTGAAATTTCTAACATGGGTTGTACTCCAGAGGCTATTGAGGCATTTATTAAGGCTAAGATTCTTTTTGCTCCTGGTAAAGCTGTTAACGCTGGTGGTGTTGCTACTTCAGGTCTTGAAATGAGCCAGAATAGCCTTAAGATGAACTGGACTCGCGAAGAGGTTGACATGCGCTTAAAGCAAATCATGGAGAATATTCACCATGCTTGCGTTGAGCACGGAACTCAAAAAGATGGTTACATCAACTATGTAAACGGTGCTAATATTGCAGGCTTCATGAAAGTTGCTAATGCAATGGTTGACCTAGGTATTCTATAGCTTTTTTTGGTTTTAGGTTATGAAAAGGGGGCTTACAGTCCCCTTTTCTCTTTGTTGGTAAGCAAACTCAACCCTTGTTGCTGCTTGCGGGAACATATCCCTTATCCTTTTGTTATCCTTACTTACATTTAATACAAATACAATAATGGAAACCTCACGAATAGTTTACTTAGGCGAATTGAGAACAGAGGCAGAACATGTTCGCTCTGGGAATAAATTTTTAACAGATGCCCCAATCGATAACCAGGGCAAAGGAGAGTTCTTCTCTCCAACCGATTTGCTGGCAACCTCTCTGGGAGCATGCATGGTTACTATAATGGGAATAGCGGCGAGAACACACAAGTTTGATATAGACGGAACCAAGATAAGCGTAACCAAAGTAATGGGTTCTAATCCTCGTAGGGTAGTTGAAATTGTTGTGGAGTTAACATTTCCGCACAATAACTACACTGCAAAGGAGCGTAAACTCCTAGAGTTATCAGCAAAAGAGTGTCCTGTGGCCAATAGCCTACACCCCGATTTAAGGCAAACGATTGTATTTAAGTTTGCAGAGTAACTAGTTGTACTTATTCAAACCCCAGTTCATTGTTGTTCTGGGGTATTTTTTTATTTGAATGTGATTTTTTGATGATAAAAAAATGGTAGTTGCTGCTTCGTAATCACTAGCGTCCGAAACTTTTCGGAAACAAGCAAAAAACAGATGAAACCCCA
>JABNAD010001033.1_pt1 | contig 11796 bp, 11 predicted proteins | sample 7240381 | NCBI WGS metagenome assembly JABNAD01 (sample SAMN11332834, study PRJNA596920) | anaerobic digester metagenome | biome: digested sludge; isolation source: digested sewage sludge-derived enrichment culture grown on H2/CO2 | place: Germany: Goettingen | reverse complement strand
ACTCTATCGGTTTTTTCACCATTGGCACTATAGTATTCAAACTGAATCCGGTTTCTATTAATAATGGCATTTTTAAGGTCCTTGAATTTCTCTTTTTCTTCTCTACCACTGCCCCAATGGGAAAAATCAACATCAATCCATTTTGATTCATCGCGCTGAAACAAAACTGCCAGTTTTTTAAGAACCGGTTCCACCCCAGGCACATTTAATGCATTCATGCCTTGCAAAGAAGAAATGATTTCAAGCTGATCTGTTTCGGTAACCATAGATTTTTTCATCACATAATTGTCCAGTAGTCGGATTCCTCCACCCTTACCCTTACTCGTATAAATGGGTATTCCTGCAGCACTCAGTGATTCTAAATCTCTATATATGGTTCTCTGAGATACTTCAAAATAATCCGACAACTCCTTTGCTGTTACCGTTTTTTTCTCAAAAAGCACATAAACCATTTCTAGCAATCGATCAATTTTCATATTTTCTCACCGATATTATTTTAACACAATTGTAAATTCTCTGCATGCTCTATCATGTTATTCTAATCTTTTTTTTCAACAAAAAAGCATTCTGCGTTTCGACTTCCACGGAATGCTTTGCTCTAATTTTCTATACTTGATTTAGTTAATGCTCTGCTTTGCCTAATTCTCAATCATATATTTCATATTCCCCAAATGATAAATGTCAACCGTGCACTTTTTCATATGATCTTCTTCATAAAAATACCCCGAAAAAACTGATTGATTGTAGCCATAAATTTCATCTATGATTTCGAAATCCATGTTGGGAAATTTGTTTACGAAAGCATCTAATTCGTAATTTTCACCAGAAAATTTCCCAGTGTTTCCAATCGAATCAAACAAATAAACGGAACAAAAATCCAAATCCAAACCTTCAATACAAATAATTCTTTGTCCCTTCACTGCTAAATAATCATTATCTTGCTCGTAAAAACCTTCACTAAAATGCATCATAATTTTCTCCCCATCCAATGTGATTTTACTCACTCTGGCATCATGGAGACTATATGGTAAACCTAAAATATTTTTACGGATTACTTCTTTCATGGGTTCCTCCAAAATTTTATTAAATGAGACCTTTCATACAATCAGCCCATTTCGCTTTCATTTTAACAAACGAATGAAACGAAGTCCATAACAATATCCTTATCCTCTCAAAAGCGGCATTGCACCTGTCAATTTATTTATCTTTTTCTTTTCACCATAAATACCAATTCCTAAATAAGTATGATCTTGGGTGGAACGGGCTTCCAATTTTCGTACATAGTCACTGTAAACCTGAGAAGTTTGGGCTGCTTCTGTAAAATCAACAACCACCAGATCACTAAATTCAGGAGCATATAAACGTTGCCTTAATTCTCTTAATCCATCCTTGCTTCCCTTAAGCATTGTAATCGGAACTGTAACAATTCCTAAATGTGTTCCATGCAATGCATCTGCGGCATTCTCCCCTACTAAATGGGGTACTTGTTCCCCTAAAGTAACACCTAAAATTGCAGATGTATTTGCTACAACTCCAATTGGCAATTGGGAATCTATAATCATTACGCATTTCATGTCAGCAGCATTCATTCTTCACCTCGTTCTTTCTACCCCTTGAAAATTTGTTCTCTGAGATAAACAATCCCGCTAATGTAAGCCCTACGCCAACCACAGCCATCCCTGTTGTTTTTTCATGTAAAATCAGAATAGAAGTAATTATCGTTACCACAGGTACCAAATAAATATAAACACTGGTTTTTACCGCTCCCAGTATTTTTACTGCCCAATTCCATGTAGCAAAACATGCTGCAGATGCACCCAACCCTAAAAATACCATATTAAAAAGATTTATCGGTTTTAGAAGGGTAGAGCCAGCGGGGTGAAATTCAAAAATAAACAGAGCAGGTATCATAAACAATAAGCCATAAAAGAAAATTCTCCGGGTTGACTGCACCGTATTATATTGAAAGCCACTAATCTTTTTTGTCAAAATGGAGTAAATGGCCCATACAAATGCCGCCAATACCGCCAACAAGTCTCCCATAGGATTGAGTTTCAAAACACTGGCTCCTTGATAGCTCATTAGGAAAATGCCCACCAATGCAATCAAAAAACCAACGAAAAACTGTGGCTTCAACTTCTCTTCCTTCAAAAATAAATGGGCGCACAATGCGGTAAAAAAAGGCGCCACAGAAATAATCACACCAACATTAGACGCAAAGGTGTAGGTCAATGCGATATTTTCTAATAAAAAATACAAAGTGATTCCGCAAAGTCCTGCCCCGGCAAAATATAATTCCTGCTTTGAATTTTGAATTTTTAATCTGCGGGGGTGAACAAGAATTAGTGCAATCCAGCCAATCACAAATCGGATAAATAATATTTCTATGGGGCTCATGCTTTTTAATAAAATCTTTGTAGAAATAAACGTGGTTCCCCAAATAACAATTGTGACGATTGCCAGTATATGCCCTGTAAGTTCATTTTTTCTATCCATAATAGTCCCTTTCTTAAGCAACACCTATCAAATCTGATTTTTATAAATGCTCTGATATTGTTTTGGGGTCACCCCAATAAACTTTTTGAAGTAATTTGAAAAATGACTTTGATCACTAAAGCCTGTCCGCAAAGCAGCATCAATGGGCAATACCCCTTGCTCTAAAAGCTTCTTTGCCTTGTCAATACGTATTGTTTCCAAATATCTGTACGGAGAAATTCCCATTTGCTTTGTAAAGGAACGTAATAAATAATATTTACTCAGGCCTGTCAAATCACTCAATTGATCCAGTGTAATGCTTTCCCTATAGTTATTTTCTAAGTAATCACAAACAACCGCAATCTCCGTACTATGTTCTGATTTGGTGGAAGGAGGTTCTGCGGCATGTTCTTCAATCAACTGCTCTAAAAGCAATAAAAACAGCTCTTCTTTTCTAAAATCTCGTTCTTCCTCCATAATTAAAGAATGCAGCTCTTTTAATTGTGATGCAAACTCACTGCGATAAACCACTGTAGTTGCAAAATAAGGCAACTCTTCATTTCCTGTTATCTCAAAAACCGCCTTACCCATAACCTCTGGCTGTATATTGATACATCGATAATCCAGGGTTTTTCCATCTATTTGTTCGCAAGTATGATTATCCCCCGGATTAAATAGTACCAAGTCCCCTGGAACAACGGTATATTCTCTATTTTTACAAGACAAATGCCGATTTCCTTCTTCGATAAATCCTAATACATAATATTCATGAAAATGGTTGGGGAATTTTTGCATTATTCCTTGAAAATGATAGGCTTCAACCCTCAGTTCTACATCAAATTTCACCGTTCTAAATTCTTTGTTCATATGTCCTTCCTCCCACCTTCTTCCAACAGCTTGAATATACTATATCATAAATCCAATAGTCATTCTTGAACGATATTGCTCTTATGTTTTCTTTCCAATTCTTTCAGACAACATTAAGTCTTCCATGATATTCCTTGTTGTCAATAAAAACAAACCCTCAAGCATTGTTTTACCAACGGAATTATCTATAGATTGAAAAAACTATGCAAACAGAACTTCTTTTACAACCCCTTCGTCTCCTGTAACTACAATTTCAACGATAGGATCATCTAAAAGTTCCTTAATTATTTTCAATGCTTCTGTGGTTGTGGCGAATGTTATTTTACTAACTCTTTTATATCCATTGGGATGTACAAAATTTCGTGGTTTAGGATCGACATTGAAATAGCTCATTAAAAATGGTAAACTCAATTCCGCCGGAAAAAAGCACTTGAATTTCAATTTTCTGCCATGGGTGTCCGTTCTCTTTGCACTTTTCATATTAAATCCTCGGTCTTTATATTTTCCTAATTGATTTATTTCCTCTGTTAAATCTCCAGAATCTTTCTCGATGCAAAAACCGCACCAACGATCCGTACCATAATCCCACGAATCAAATCGTTTCACAACCCCCTTATATCCCAAAGTTTTGAGTAAAGCTTTAAAAAATCGGGGCATCCCCGTGGACGCCAACAATTCAATGTAAGGTCCCTCGCTAAAATAAATAATGGCATTATAAGGATTTTTAGCTCTCCCGTATTCCACAGCAAATCCCTTATGCCGCCATTCTTTCACGCCATTGTCCAAATTCTCCACTTTGTAAATCAAATGACCTGCTCTCATAAAATTCCTCCTATCATTTCTTGTCTTGTAGTTTATTTTCTATTTCTTGGTATCAGTTACCTAAGCACTTTTCATATTTTTAGTTATCTATAACTAACTACATTGTAAAGATATCTCAGCTAAAAAGACAGGCAGTACTTCCTCAGCCTATTTTTTGATAAGAAATCACATTTCATTTTATTTCATTCTTTTGTAGTCATGTAGGCGCTCTGCGGATTCATAGAACAAAAGAGTTGTAAATTTATATCTCTACTAAATTCCAGCATCTTCAAAAGCACTCAATTCTTTTTGTAAACACTTTCATTCCAATAATGACAGTTCACCATCCTGCCACACCCCATATTGCTCTCCTTGTTTTTCAAACGGGGTATTTCCTTTAAAAACATCTGTCATTTTTTTCTCAAAAGCTACAGTCTCATCCACTTTAACAAAGACAATAAACACAACCTTTTCAGAATACTGGGTATCGAAAAGAATATGCCCTTCCTGAAGAATTTCGTATTGTACTTTTCCCGAATCCGTATACTCCGTTGTAATTTCATACTTTGCATACAAAACCAGGTCGGCTATTCCTGCGGCCAAGACCCCTTCTTTTGCAGCTTTACCATATGCACGAACCAACCCGCCTGTACCCAAAAGTGTTCCTCCAAAATATCTGGTGACTACAATTGCGGCATTCTTTATATCCTCCCCCTTAAGAACGTTTAAAACAGGCATGCCTGCCGTTCCCTGGGGCTCCCCATCATCACTGAAGCGCTGAATTTCATTACGTTCCCCAAGTTGAAATGCAAAAACATTGTGGGTCGCATTCCAATATTTTTTTTTCATTTCTTCTACAAAAAGCCGTGATTCTTCCTCAGATTTCACAGGGCGTACCGTAGCAATAAAACGTGATTTTTTTTCCACTATTTCAGCTTCTGCTTCTGTTAAAATTGTTTTATATTCATTCAACATATCTTCCACCAACCAATTTGTTTTTTTTCAGCTAAATCAATTAACAAAGCCAAAATTATCTTCTTAATATCTTTGTACTTCATAAAAAACTTATTTTACGATTAAGTAATTGCATTATTATATCACACAAATTACCAGCCATAAAAGTATTTGCATGCTTTTTAATTAAGAATGAAACTCTTTTTTTTGCGCAAGATAACGGTGAGGTGATAAACATGGCTCAAGAATACACGAACCTTGACGATTTATTAAACCGGAATCCAAAAGCAAAGGATTTTTTTGAATCTTTGCCAGAAGATCGCCAATTTAACGTTCGTCAGTACGAAAACAACATCCACTATGACTTAGACCTTCGGCGCTATGCCGAGCATCTTTTGAGAGGAGGTTATTAAAATGTTTGGTAAAGAATACAGAGACTTAGCCGACTTACTTTTAAACAACGCAAGAGCCCAGAACTTTTACAAAGGGTTACCCGATGATATTCAACAGACCATTTCCCATAGCAGCACTGAAATCACGACCATGAAATCCTTGCGTCATTTTGCAAAAGCTGCACAAAAAACTGGCCGTTAATCCCCACTGATTATAGTGCAAAAGCGATACTTTTTACTTTAGTATCGCTTTTGTTTCATTGTGCCTATTTTTTATGTAGCAAACTCATTTTTCATCTTATCTTGAGAAAATTTCAAAACTATTTAAAACTACAATTATTTCTTAATGACACAACAGCCTTTGCCTGAATTTTTCGCCACATAGAGGCACTGATCACTATCACGATAAAGACGGTTAAAATCAACCTTATCTTTGTCGTTTATGGCACAGCCGATACTAAAGCTTACACTGATTCCTTTATCACGCCCTATGGCAGAAGATTGTAAAGAGTTTAATAAATTTTCCAGCTCCCTTCTGCATTCGTCCATTTCAATGAGATTAATGGAGTAGACAATAAACTCATCGCCACCCATACGTAAGACAATGTCTTCCCCTGAAAAATATCCTTTGATTAAACGACTGATTTCTTTGATTACAGAATCACCATACATATGTCCAAAATGATCATTTATTTTTTTAAAATCATCAATATCCAAAATTATAAAAGAGCCTTTAATCTGGTTATAAATTAATTGCTTTATTTTAAATAGTCCCACTTCTCTATTATATACCCCTGTCATTTGATCTATTTCAGACTTGCTTTTGTATTTTACAAAGCTTTCTACATTTTCAATACGCTCATTTAAAGTCAATACATTGACCCCAAGGGCCAAGCAGTAAAAAGCAAGCAAATGCATCATATCGGAAATAAACAGTGCTTTGGGTTTGGCAAAATAGCATAAAACTGCATAAATCACTGCCGAGCATGAAATGAAAAAAATTATTCTCCAAGGTTTATCTATCATAAACAATGTCAACACACATAAAAATACCATGATTGTGATAGAAGGAACCCCACTATCCAAAAATGTACCCATTAATATTCCCATAAACATAACCGGAGATAATGCACAATAGAAAATCAGTATGATATACTTCTTTTTTTTGTGAAGATAAAACTTGGCTATTAAATATAAAATAACACATAAGCCTAATAGTACAAATATCTGACTATTAAACGTAAAATATTCGGATAAAGGTAAGCCCACTAATAAAATTCCGCAAGTAATAATAATGCCTACGGTTGTTAATCCGAGAAAATTATTATAATTTCTATTGCATATTTCTTCTTTATATAAATCGACCTTCTCGGCAAGCAAGTTCTCTTTCCAATGACCTAACTTTCTCAAGAATTTAGATAAATTATCCATTAACATTCCTTCCCAACTTCATTATTATGACTCCTTATTAGCAGTTTTACATATGCTTCCGCTATAAAATATCATGCTAAAAATGAATTGTTTCTTGGCCAATGCATAAAGTTTCATTTTCTTTCGCTAATTTATAATATTATAACAGAACTAAAATGCAAAAACAATCTTCGTCAGAAACTCTTGCAAAAATCCGTATTTTTTTTAATGCAAAAATAAACCTGAATGACTCCAGCTTGCAGCATAAAAAAAGTCCCCATGCAATGAGTAGAGCTTTGCTCTCTACGCTACAATGGGGACTTATTTTAATACGTTTTATCTTGTTAAATTACTTGCTCTTTTTTGTATAGTCTTAATGCTTAATTTATTTTGTATTCACCATTTTCCACGTCAACTGTTAAAGTGGTGTCTGGAGTAACCTCGTCAGCAATAATTTTCTTTGCCAATAACGTTTCAATGTTTCTTTGAACCATTCTCTTCAGAGGTCTTGCACCAAATGCAGGATCATACCCTTCATTCACAATAAATTCTTTTGCTCTTGCTGTCAATTTACAGTGAAGTTGTTTATCAGCCAAACGCTTATTTAAATCAGCTATAATTAAATCAATAATATGAGTGATATTATCTTTTGTTAATGGTTTATAGAATACTATTTCGTCCAAACGGTTCAAAAATTCTGGTCTGAAAGAACGACGTAGCAATTCTTCCACCGCCAAACGAGCGTCTTCTTTTATTTCTCCTGTATCCTCCATTCCATCTAATAAATAGGAAGATCCTAAGTTAGAGGTAAGAATGATTACTGTATTTTTAAAATCCACTGTTCTTCCTTGGGAATCTGTAATACGCCCATCATCTAAAACCTGAAGTAAAATATTAAATACATCAGGATGAGCCTTTTCAATCTCATCAAAAAGAATCACAGAATATGGTTTTCTACGAACAGCCTCAGTAAGCTGACCGCCCTCCTCATAGCCTACATAACCAGGAGGTGCACCAATCAAACGAGAAACGCTGAACTTTTCCATATACTCAGACATATCAATGCGAATCAGATTTTTTTCATCATCAAACAAGCATTCTGCAAGGGTTTTCGCCAGTTCTGTTTTTCCAACACCCGTTGGTCCTAGGAACAGGAAGGAGCCAATTGGTCTATTAGGACTTTGGATTCCTGCACGGCTTCTTAAAATTGCCTCAGAAACCTTTGTAACTGCCTCATCTTGACCAATTACTCTCTCATGCAAAATCTCCTCCAAATGAAGAAGTTTTTCTCTTTCGCCCTCCATAAGCCTTGCCCCGGGAATTCCCGTCCAACGCTCAATAATACGCGCAATCTCTTCTTCTGTCACCTTATCCCGAAGCAGCGTATTCTTTCCACTGTTCTCCTCAGCAAGGTGTTCTTTCTCCTCAAGCTCCTTTAGTAATTGAGGTAGCCTTCCGTATTTTAACTCGGCAGCACGATTCAAATCATATTTTCTCTCCGCAGCCTCAATTTCGGCGTTTACATCTTCAATTTCCTCTCTAAGCTTTTGCACAACACCTATAGAGTCTTTTTCATTTTCCCATTTCGCTTTTAAAGCAGCAAATTTATCCCGCATTTCTGCCAGTTCCTTTTGGGTTTCACCCAATCGTTCCTTAGAAAGCTTATCGCTTTCCTTCTTAAGTGCTGCTTCTTCTATTTCATGCTGTATAATTTTTCTTTGAATAATATCCAACTCCGTCGGCATGGAATCCATTTCCGTACGGATCATCGCACAAGCTTCATCCACCAAATCGATTGCCTTATCCGGAAGAAAACGGTCAGTAATATATCTGTTGGACAGTGTTGCAGCTGCAATAATTGCCTGATCTTGAATTTTAACACCATGATAAACCTCATAACGTTCTTTTAGCCCACGCAGGATAGAAATAGTATCTTCCACTGTTGGTTCGTTGACCAAAACTGGTTGGAATCTTCTTTCCAGCGCAGCGTCCTTTTCGATGTACTGCCTATATTCATTCAACGTGGTCGCGCCAATACAATGTAGCTCACCTCTGGCCAGCATTGGTTTCAGCAAGTTGCCCGCATCCATGGCGCCGTCTGTCTTTCCTGCCCCAACAATGGTATGCAGCTCATCAATAAAGAGTATTATTTTACCTTCACTTTTGCGAACTTCATTTAAAACTGCTTTCAATCGTTCTTCAAATTCACCACGGAATTTTGCCCCGGCTATCAATGCTCCCATATCTAATGAAAAAATGGTTTTATCCTTTAAACTATTGGGCACATCTTCTTTGACAATGCGCTGTGCCAAGCCTTCGGCAATCGCAGTTTTACCTACACCGGGCTCGCCGATTAAAACTGGGTTGTTTTTCGTTTTACGTGACAAAATTCGTATTACGTTTCTAATTTCGTCATCCCGACCAATAACAGGGTCAAGCTTTTTACTTCTTGCTCTCTCCACCAAATCTGCCCCATATTTTTTCAAAGCATCATAGGTTGCCTCTGGAGAATCGCTGGTTACCCGGGTGTTCCCCCGTACAGAAACCAAAATCTTCATAAATGCATCTTTACTCACGTTGTATTGCTTGAAAACCAACTTTAGCACTTCATTGGGTGCATTTAACATTGCCAAAAAAATATGTTCCACAGAAACATATTCGTCTGTCATTTTTTCAGCAAGCTTTTCAGATGCAACCAAAGTTTTTTCTAAATCCCCGCTGGCATAGGTTTGTCCTCCTGACACCCGGGGAAGTTTCTTTATTTCAGCTTCTACTGCCTGAAGCAAGCCATTCACATTTACATTCATTTTTTGTAATAACTCAGGAATTAAGCCATCTTCCTGGGTTAATAGCATTGCCAACAAGTGCTGTTGTTCAATTTGTGGATTTCCATATTCCACAGCAACGGACTGGGCATTTTGAATGGCTTCCAAAGATTTTTGGGTAAATTTTTGCAAGTTCATAACCATTCCACCTTCCTATTTCACAAAACTATTTTTTAATATGGGTATATTATACATTGTTAGCACTCACTTGTAAAGAGTGCTAACAATAATTTATCGAACAAAAATTTTTGCTTCTTTTTACTTTTTATCATCATTTTTGCCCGAATATATAATCATAAACCTGCTTTCAAAGAAATACTTTATTCTAGAGGCATTTAAGAGGTAATTCAGAAAGATATTAGATTTTCGATATTAAATTCTTTAATGTCTTTTTTAGTGATTTGTATCGTTCAAACAAAATTTTTCTTTCTTGTGCAATCTGACAAAAGATTTCATTGATAGATTCTCATCCATCTGTAAAGAATTGTGTAATATTTCCTTTGATTGAAATAGCTTAATTACATGTTTAATGAGGTGAATCTCATGACCTATTTCTTTAATAATTTCAAAACATTTTGTGAAAACATCTACATCTTATACCCATAAAAGGTATTAAATATTTATTGATAAAATTCTGATATATTCAAAAATTATCTTTATCCTAGGAAGATTTTGCATTTAAGCCAACATTCCATCTCGCACCCCCTCTTATAATATATTTTTCTTCTATCATATTAGAAATATTCGCATGTTTTATGTAAATTAGCATGTTAAATAACTGACGATTTTGAATACAAAAAAGAGCGTATATTTTAAGATAAAATCATCATGATATTGTTATAAAATAACGAAGAAGGGGCAGTTATCTATGCTATTTTATTGTTAATTTTTGAAGAATTTGTCGAAGATATGATGATCAATGGTCACAAACAAAAGGGAATGATTTACTTGAAATTTGCTTGTTTTGTTCCTTGTGCGTTATTTATTCATATGCTATAATAGAAAAGTCGAAGCAAAGAAACTTGAAGTCGAGGTCATTTGATCGTGCTAAGAAAAAGCAAAGCACCGACTGGGAAAAAAAGTACATTTTCCTGATTTCCCCCGTCTTTTTTCTTCGCCGTTGTGGTATACTTATGTTAATCTCAAAAAGGACGTGATGCCAATGCATAAGGCAATTGGTTCCAAAAAAGATTTTGGCAACTTAAGTGAGGATGAATTATTAGCAGAGTATAATGAATGCGTACAGGATCTCCTTGATCATGAAATGGTTAGAAAAATGGATTCCTTCGTACAGCATTGCAATACAAGCCGATTACAACATAGCATTAATGTATCCTATTACAGCTTTTTGGTTTGCTATCGCATGGGCTGGGACTATCGTTCCGCAGCTAGAGCTGGTCTTCTTCATGACCTGTTCTTCTATGATTGGAGAACAAAGAAGGGGCTTCGCACTCACCATGCTTCTTGGCATCCCCGAGTTGCTCTGGATAATGCAAGAAAAATTACAGAGCTGAATAAAGTTGAAAAGGACGCCATTTCTAAGCATATGTGGCCATGTACCCTCGTTCCTCCCAGATATATTGAATCCTACGTTATTACCTTTGTAGATAAGGTTTGTGCTGTTTGCGAGGTTGCAGAGCGCAAATATAAAGGAGTTCGTTTGGGAAAAGTTGCTGTTTCTTAAAGGAACAAAACAATTGTATATATTTTTGTATTTTAATGGTGATAACCCAAGTATCTCTTGGTTATCACCATTGTTTTATCTTGGAAATCTTTTCTAGCTTAAATCATTGCATCTAATGTAACCTTGATTCTTTCATCTGAAATGTGTTTTACAACTATCTATTTAAACCGTTTATATTTATGACTCAATGCGGCTAAGAAAAAGTTTTAAACTATTTAACCCTATGGAATACAAATATATTATTGTTTCCCCTTATAGCATCATTAGTCTTTTATACCTAATATTATTATATAAAGGCTGGCTAATTTAACATAACAAAAAGGCACAGGTATAAACCTATGCCTTCTATGGAAGTCTAGCTTCCTAACTTTGTCCAACGGTATAAAGC
>JABNAD010001031.1_pt1 | contig 11798 bp, 3 predicted proteins | sample 7240381 | NCBI WGS metagenome assembly JABNAD01 (sample SAMN11332834, study PRJNA596920) | anaerobic digester metagenome | biome: digested sludge; isolation source: digested sewage sludge-derived enrichment culture grown on H2/CO2 | place: Germany: Goettingen | reverse complement strand
AAAATATAAAATAAAGAGAGGTCTATTATGAAATCAAAAAAACTGTTGTTGTTTCCCTTGATTCTTGTTTCTCTCACGGTTCTTCTTTTTACTGGCTGCACCCCTGCCGCCGAAAAAAAGGATGATTCCAAAACCGAACTGCCCAACCCGATGGTAGAACAGGCCTCAAGTGAGGCGATTAAGGATGCAATCGGGTTTACCTTCGAAACCCTGCCAACCGGCATCACGGATGTGAAATACTTCACTATCTCTGATGACATTGCCCAGGCCAATTTTACCCTGGGTGGTGTCAACTACACAGTTCGTAAGGGTGATGTGATGATCGACAACATTGCGGGTGTTTACACCGAATTCCAGAGCGGCGAAACTAAAGCAAACGCTTCCGGCATTCCGGTTCTCTACCAGACCAACCCCGATGGCATGGGCTTAGCCACCTGGAAAACGGACAAATATACCTATTCGGTTTATTGCGAAACCGGTTTTGATCTGGCGGGAATGGAAGTTGTGGTGAATGGGGTATCGTGACTCCCCATTTGATCACTATATAACGTATAATATTAATTACAAAGCGAGCCATTTGAGATATTATCTTAAATGGCTCGCTTTTTTAAATTAAGTTAATTAGGGACATCAGTCACTTACACTCCTTAATGAAATCAGGAAACTGGAATCCCAGAAATTGTGAATGTTAATGAATTGTTTGTATCAGTCTTTTGAGTCACTTTAAAATTGACTGTTACAAAAGTACCAGCTTCGCCAGTCACAATACCATCTGTTCCAACACCTACATTTGGTGTGCCACTTACCGCGACGACCTCAACCTGGTAATTAGTATTATCGATTAACAAAGCATTCGCTAAAGTTAATAAATTTGTTCCTTTAACTACCGGTGCTGTCTGCAAATTATTAGCAGAGATATTTATGGCAACATAGCTTGCTGTATATTGCAGTGTTTCTCTGGCAGTCTTAAGATCTCTGGTTGCTTCTTGACAATCTATTTGTTTTAAATTAGGCAGGTCGTTTAGATTTGCTGGTGAGTCGATATAAATCTTCTCGTAAATAGACCAAGTGGCACTGGTGTAGTTTGTTTTTGAACTTTGTAAAGTTTTGAATTTTGTCACTTCACTATTATAATCTAAAATATCCGCCTCTGTCGCTCTTTTATTAAGGCTTAGGGTCACCATAGCATTGCTGATCATACTCGCAGCACTATTGACCATCGTCTGATCATCCCTGAGAACACCTGTTGTTGACTCAATACGATTAAGAATCTCATAACTGCTACAATTTCTGACATAATCATCGTATGCTTTTTGAGTATACACTGGCGCCACCTGAGCCATTGTCTTTCCTCCCCAAATGCTTGAATCGTTCCTCCATGGTTCGGAATTCTTAATCACATCCTCATATTGAGTGTAATCAAGATTCAAGTATATTCCATCTTGTCGTAAAGCTCTGATTGCTGTTTTAATCTCCTCCGTTGCAGCAATAATCACTTCCGGTCGACTATCCTTATTAATCACCGTTTGTTGCCAATTATAATCGTAATTATAAAAAGAAGCGTATTTCTCGACAGTATCCTCATATTCTTGCCAAGTAGCTGCACTGACATATATATGAAGAGGTTTCAACACCCCTGTTCCAACTTGCATTTTGTTTCTTAAATACATTTCTATAACATTTTCGAAAGCATCCAACTCTGCCTGATTAGTCCGAATAAGGAACTGTTGGGCTTCGATAATTTTAGCGGTTGCCTCATTGACCTTAGCCTGTTCGATATCTTTAGTATAACCCAGATACGGCTTAATCGTATCCTGATAGGTTTTCCAGGAGGCTGGTGTGTATGATATCGATGAATCGGTTTTTGATAGCGCCTCGTTATATGCAGTTAAAATTGCTGCTGCATTTTCTGGTTGAACCAGAACGGCTTGAGCTCGCTTGATCGCATCAACTGCAATCTTAATCTCGGAGTCTGTATTCTCTGACGAAACAACATTCTTTGCAAGAACAGCCAAATAAGCACTCCAGGGGGCTGTCTTAAATACACTTTGATCTGAGTATTTATCAATCAAATCATAATACTCATCAGTATCACCCCGTTGCTGTAGATTAAGCTGGGCTAATTTAATCAAGTCAATGGCACGATTGATTTCTGCCTGAGTATTATCCGGGGTTACGAAATAGCCTTTCGATGCTATTTTCTTGGCATATTCAGTCCAGCTCTTAGTCGTATAGTCAGCTCTTTTCACGAGATTGAGGACGTCATAGTATTCTTCAAGATCGCCTCGTTCCATCAATTTTTGTTGAGCCCGGGTAATCTTCACCACCGCAGCATCAATCTGGGCCTGAGATTTATCAGAATCCATTTCATTAGCAGTTAAGATCTTCTGGTAGGCTGTCCACGATGTGGAGGTATAATCGACCTCTTTCATCGGCTTAAGGGTTCGGAGATCAGCAGCGTCGTCTGGATCTTTACCAAGAACAATATTGTAATTCAATATCGTGTTGTATCGCGCCAGATCACCGCCTTTTAGCAGCTTGTACTGAGCCTTTTTAATATTGGCCACTGCTGTGTTAACCTGAGTCTGCGACTTATCCGGATCCATAATATTAGCATCCAGGACCTTCTGATAAGTTGCCCAAGACGACGTCGTGTAGTCACCTTGTTTCATCTCAACCAATGGTTTTGTCGAAGTCGTATCAGCGGGGTCTTTTCCTAAATAAAGATTGTATTTCAAGGCTTTGTTATACTCGGTATAATCACTGGCTCTTTCCACCAGCTTCAAGCTGGCTGCCCGCAGTTTTGTCACCGCTGTATTGATCTTCGCTTGTCCGTCCTGCGGTTTCAGAAAATTGGCATCAATGACTTTCTGATAAGTTGCCCAGGATGCTGAAGTATAGTTATCTTGATCAAGACCAATCAACTCATTATATTCGTCAAGATCTTCGGCAGCTCCCTCTAATTTCTTTTGCGCTGCTTCGATTTTTTCGGTCGCTGCATCAATGGCTTCCTGTCCATCAGCCGGAACAACCACATTAGCCGCCACTACTTTCTGGTAGGCATCCCATGATGCCGTCGTATAGTCGGTTCGAATCACCCCATTAATGGCTGCATAGTAATAACGCATGTCACCGGCCGGTACCAGATTCATTTGCGCTGACAAAATTTTAAGAACAGCCTCATCAATAACCTCCGGCTTGCTCATGGCATTCACTACCACGGAGCGAACCTCCTTCTGATAGGCATTCCAGGAGGCCGTGGTGTAGTCTTCTTTGCTAACTGCATCCAATACCGCCTGATAGTACGTTAAATCAGCTTTCTTAATCAACTTCTTCTGAGCTTCTTCGATATTTTTAATGGCTTTTTCAATATCGCTTTGGGAGAAGGTTTCATCCACGAAATTGGCATCAACCACATCCTGATAAATTGCCCAGGTGGTTTCAATATAGTCTTCTTCTTTTACTGCGTTAAGCAGTGCATTATAAGCAGTAAAATCAAATTTTTTGACCATTCTTTTCTGGGCTTCATCGATTTTTTTAACCGCTGCATCGACTTCAGGCTGAGTATTGTTTTCCGTCATGGCATAAGATGACACAACTCCCTGATATACTAACCATGACTCTGCTGTATAGTCTTCCTCACGAACGGCATCCAAGGTTGCCTGATACTCAGTTAGATTAACCTTCCACTGCAATTTTTTCTGAGCTTCCAGTATATTTTTAAGAGCAGTATTGATATCAGCCTGGGAGTCATCTTTTGTAACCACATTGTCAGCCACCACATCCTGATATACCGACCAAGTATCCGGGGTGTAATTCACTTCCTGTACAGAAGCAAGCGCTGCCCTATAAGCAGTTAAATTCTTTGCCAGCACCAGGTCTTTCTGTGCCGCCGTAATGTTGGCAATGGCCTGTATAATTTCTTCCTTGCTGTTATCCGTTGTCATCTCATTGGCATCGACAATTTCCTGATAATCGGCCCAGGATTCGCTGGTATATGAATAGGGATTAACCGCTTTAAGGGTCGAAAGATACGTTTCGTACTCCTCATTCACTTCGACTATTTTTATTCGAAGTCCCTCAAGCCTTAATCCTAGCCCTGATGTTCCAGCGGTTTCACCATTTCTAAACCAGGTATTCGGATCGTTGATATCCTTTAGCCAGCCCTGGTTCTGAACCTGAACATTGTATAAAAGACGATACCCCGGCATATTGTTGAGGACTAACCGGACACTTTCAAGACGCAGACCCTGCCCACTGGTTCCAGCTTCCGTACCCATGGCAAACGGACCCAAATCGCCCCGATTTTGCACATGAACATAGGTCTGAATGCTTGCCCCTTGCGGCAGCGAACCAGTTAGTCCCACCAGCAAAGCTTCCAGTCGTTTCGACTCTCCGACCGTGCCTGACAAACTACCATTGCTTTTCCAGGTGGTTTCCCAGCCATAATCCTGAATATGTGTTTTGTACTGAACTCCCGGTTCGGTAACAATTGATGCCTGAGCGCCTTCAGCCCATACTGCCGGCGAAAAAAGCACCGAAGTCAGCAAAACAGCCGATAACATCGAAGCTGTCGTTTTTTTTATTGCCATGACAAGACCTCCTTTTTTATGATCTGTCCTAAATTGCTTATATCATCGATCCGTCGACCGATCGTCAAATCTGAATAAAATTATTTTAAGACAATTATATCATACTATCCTGATGATGTTATCGTCAAAAAATAAAAAATCTTTAATGGATTCAGCAAATTTCCAAATCAAAACTGGGTTTTCTAAAGAAATAAAGCTCCCAACCGGCATCAGCCAGTTGAGAGCTCCATAATTAATACGATCGGATCTAGTTGATTATTCTGTTACAGCAAGTGAGTTGGTCACTTCACTTCGCGATATCGTTTCATTTTTACTGTCTTTTATATCCACATAGAAGGTATAATTCCCTGCTGTTGGTGGCTTGTAGGTGTAGTAGTAGGTCGTTGAAAAAGCTCGAATAATCGTCTCTTCACTGTCGCCCTCTTTTTTCATGGAGAACTGATAGAAATAGGGTTTGATGCCATCTTGTCCAGTGGCCGACAGTCGGACACTGCTTCCCAATGCCATGCTGGTTTTGCTGATGAGAAAATCTTTTATCGAAGCTTTTTTAATCACGGCGTAGCTGTCGATGGTTTTTTCGGTAGTATTTGAAGTTACATCCTCATTTTTATTATCGGTTACCTTAACGAAGAATTGATAGGTGCCCACTTCGTCTAGCTTAAAGCTAATGATTCCCGGTGTCGCATCGGCTGTTTCGGTAATCGTCACCGGTTCTTCACTCCCCCGCTGATACGCGAATTCATAGTTATAATCGCCACTACCGCCAGTAACGCTGGTTGTCAACGTAACATCTTCTCCTTCATACTGCTTGCCAGTAGGCGACACGGAAAAACGTCGGATGATCGGTGGATCAATCACCTGATATTCCATCAATGTTGCGCCATCGCCATCAATGTTGCTGATCAGATTATTGGCATCGGTAACTACTACCCCAAAGGAATAAAGTCCCGGCTTCATTGGCCGATAGCTGATATATCGGGATGTGGTCGATGAACCAATTTTTGTCCATGTTTCTACATCATCTTCGTCGTTTTCGCTATCCAGCTTGTAATAGAACTGATACTTATAAGGAGTTTTTCCACCGATTCCGGTGGCGGTCAATTTAATTGTTGTACCAACATTCTGAGGTGTTTTCTTATCCACCACCAAACTCTTGACACCAACATTTCCCAGCACCTTAAAGCTGCCAATTTTTGCCGTAGTCGTTGCATAATTGTCATCCGTCACTTCCACAAAAAGGTTATAGGTACCTGCCTGATCTGGTACAAAATCAGCGTTTGCTATCCGGAGATCTGCTGTGGACTTCGTATCCATGTATTCGGTCACTGTTCCCTTGGTCCAATAGAAGAGATAGCTCATTTCACCAATCCCGGTATTGGAAGCCACCGTTGCGGTCAGCTCAACCGAGTCCCCAGCATAAACCGGCAATCCGGTTTTATTGGTTGTTAAGCTCACCACCGGTGGATTATAGACATCAAAATCAATGCTTTCGGTGGACGCAATCCCGTTGGCATCGGTAATTTTTACCAACAGAATATAGGTTCCTTCCGTTTCCGGCTTGAAGGTGGCATAATTCTTTGTTTTATCGCTCGGGATCAGACATGCTGCATAATCAGCTTCATCGATTGTATCCGCTTCATTTTCTCGCAGTTTCTGGTAAAAAGTATAGGTAAATGGTGCTTTTCCACCATCTGGAGTGGCTGTCAACTTAATTTCGGTGTTAATATCCTGACCTGACGGTTTGTTGGTTTTAAGACTTTTTACCCCGAAGGTTCTAAAAACCACAAACTTGCTGAGGGTATACGTTTCACTCGTCAAGCCAGAATCTTCATCCTTGGCACTAACATAAAAGGTATACGTACCGGCAATGTTCGGTGTGAAACTGGCCACATTTCCTGTTACATTGGCAGCATCGATGGTGCCTGATTTTGAACCAACCTTGTAACCGAAGGTATAGGTCAAATTGTCGCCGCCGGCACCGGTTTTTTTGGTGGCGGTTAAGTTAATCGCTTCTTTTACATAGGAACTGGTCAAGCTGGGTTGCGGTTCTTCTGCTTCAGGATCTGTTACTGTCAAACCGGTTATAATTGGCGGATCTGTTACTGTCAATGCCAGCGTCTTTTCAATGGTGTTTAAACTGACAGCCCCGTTTTTATCGGTAATTTCTACAAAAAAGGTGTAGTTTCCAGCTTCAGTCAATGAAAAATCGATACTTTTCAATGAAGGGTTTGCCGAATCAATATCGGTTTGCGCTTTAATTACATGGCCTTCATCATCTTCAATTTTATATGAGAATTGATAGGTGTAGGGTGAAACTCCGCCTTTACCGGCTGCTGTTAAGCGAATCGTATCACCGATAATCAGTCCGCTGGTTTTACTGGCTTTTAGACTGGTGACTTCCAGTCCAGTGTTGACCTTATAACCAGTTATTTTTTTCCTGACGCTACTGACGCCATCAGAAACAACTACCTCAAAGGTATAGGAACCACCGCTCAAAGGTGTATAAATAACATCGGATGGATCACCATCGTTATCTGGGAGCTTTTCTGTGCTGCCATTGACATAAAAGGCGTATTCCAGTGCATTTTCACCGCTTCCCTCTGCGACATCAGCCTTTAGAGTGATTTCTTTTCCAGGATAAACCGGTGTCCCTTTGACAGGGTTGGTCGAAAATTCATTAATAATCGGTGGATTCTTGATTTGATAGTTCGGCAGTTCTGAAACGACTTTAATTCCATTGGCATCAGTCACCGTCACCCGCAGTGTATAGAAGCCCACATTTTCCGGATTGCTAAAGGTGAGCACTGCTGTTTTAACGATCGAATCTTCTTGAATGGTCGCTGTAGTGCCCAAAGCATCTTCCCATTCAAAAGTATAAGAATAAGGTGATTTCCCGCCAGCCGCCGAGGCCGACAGTTTTATGGCTGAGTTAATTGATGTTCCCGAAGCTTTATCTGTTTTAAGCACTGCTGTCAGCGTTTTTAATACCACCACATTTTTTAGGGTTCGGCTCGCTATCAACTGATCCGCATCACTAACATCCACGACCACACTGTAGGTTCCTGCCGTGGTCGGCGTAAATTCAAAACTGTTATCATCAGTCTGGGTCACCGTCTTAACGACATTCGATCCATTTTTGATGGTAAAACGATATTGAATCGATCCCGTTCCGGTGCCCTCCTGCAATACTGCGGTGATCAGAATGGGATCATTGACATATATTGCCGCTCCGGGATCATTGCTATTGACCGCAGTAATTTCACCAATCACTGGACCATTGACAATTTTATAGTTTTCAATGGTCTCGGTCGTGGTTTGCCCGTTGCCATTGTCATCGGTTATTTCTACTTTCAGGGTGTAGTTACCAACCTGAGTCGGTGTGAATAATACTGTATTGGTTGTCGGCAGCGCTTTTTGATCTAATTCAACCGGACTGGCACCATCTAGTTGATAGGAAAACTTGTAAGTGTATGGTGTTTTGCCACCACTGCCATTGGCCGTCAATTTGATCGGGGTATTAACATTCTGACCAGATAATTTGTCCGTCACAAAGCTTTTAGTGGCTACTGCTGACAAGACCTTATAGCCGGTTTTTGTCGCCGTCGTCTTCAAACCGGTCTGATCGGTGACTTCGACTAGATAAGTATAGGTGCCGGCCACTGATGGCGTCACACTGATCGACGCTGCACTGCCATCAACCTGAGGATCGGTCAGTTCCACTGTTTTGGTACCCAATTTATAATAAAAATGATACGTAAAGGGTGCGGTACCACCCTCCACATCTGCCTGAAGGATGACTTCATCCCCAGCATAATGAAGGCTTTCCTCATCACGATCTGTGGTTAGCTGAACCAGCGGATTATCCTGAATGATAAAAACAAGTGATTCCGCTTCCGTCTGAATCCCATTGGCATCGCAGGCAACTACAGTAACGGTATATTCCCCGGCTTCAACCAACGGCAGACTAAAATTGTTCGTTGCCATGGCTACGCCCTTATATACACTTTCTCCGTCACGGTCACAGCTAAACTGATAGGTATAGGGCCCCTTGCCGCCACTTGCTGTTGCGGTAAATTTTACGGTTGTATTGCGGTTCTGGGGCGATGTCTTATCTGATTTCAGGGTTACCTCTGGTTTAGGTAATACTGTAACCGTGTTGGATGTGGCACTGGCTACCATAACGTCATTTTCATACACTTCAACATAGAACTGGTAATTACCAGCTGATGGCAGATTGAAAGCTTGTGTCGTTTCGGCCACTTTGGAAACAATCGGGATTTTTGTCGAATCTGAACCAAGGGTATAATAGTAGGAGTACACATAACCCGCCTTGGCTCCGGTTATGTTCGTTGTCAGGCTGACTTCATCCCAAACATACGCTGGACTGCCATCAGCTTTTGCCGCAGACAAAGCGACTACCGGAACAATTTCAAAATTTTCAATGGTTTCTTCAATAATTCGACCACTGCCGTTTTTTAGTTCCAGAATAAGATCGTAATAGCCGGCCTTTGTCGGAGTAAAGTTGGCCGTCGCTGCGGTTGAAAAATCCTGAATCAAAATTTCTTCGCCATCCTCATGGAGTGCCGAGAAACGATATTGATAGGCCGTTTTCCCGCCAGAACCTTCGGCATTTAATAGGATCTCCGTCCCGATAGCATGGGCCTGCGAATTATCCGGTGATGCCGTAAACGATTTGACAGCCAGATCATCCACAATGGTATAATTCAACATCTCACTTTTAGCTATTAAACCTTGTTGATCAGTGACTTCCACATAAAGATTATATATGCCCGGTTGACTGGGAGTAAAGGTGGCTTGGGGTGTTGCCGAATTGCCAAGTTCCTGAGAAACCTCACCACTGGTATAATAGAAACGGTAATTTAGCGTCCCGCTGCCGGTATCGGCGACTGTTTCTACCGTCAGCAAAATCTCACTGTCATAATACTGAGGCGAGACCTTGCTGGCTTTAAAGCCATTTTCGGCAATCACTGGTTCATTGGTTACCTTGTAACCACTTACAGCCTTTAATGCTGTCTTACCACTGCCATCGGTTGCCCTGACATAAAAGGTATAGGTGCCGGCCAAAGTCGGGGGGAAATTAACTGCATTCGAGGCGGTGTCCATCGCAATTGTGCCTGTCGACTCCGTCCCATCATAGCTGATCAGATCCCAGAAAAAGTCATATTTAATGGTTCCGGTACCACCAGAGACTGCGCTCGTTAGCGTAACGGGATTACCCACTCCAATTTCAGTATCGGGTGAGACCAGAAATTCATCCACTGTCAAAAATTCGATAACGTTAAATGGTATTTCCGGATTTGCTTCCATTGCATAGTCTTTTGCCGTTGAGGGTGATTCACCGTAAAGTTCTACCAATAAGCTGTCTTTAAACATGCCGTACCCCTCCATGATTGTCACGGATTTTGGGATGCTGACACGTAGCAAGTTTGAGCAATTGCCAAAGGTCGGGTTTCCTTCTGTTGAATAAATGGCAGTCAGGGTAGAGGGCAGTTCGATTTCAACCAGGACATCACAATCGTAAAACACCCCATCTTTCAGGTAAAGGAGGTAATCCGGAAAGTTAATGCTGGTGATTGCCAGGCCCTTAAAAACGTTGCTGCCAATACCCACAACCTTTTTGCCACCCAGCGTGTCGGGGATTTCTACTGTTGGTCCTCCATCAGCAAAGGAATACGCGGTGATCTCGACCCCTCCATCCACTGTCGTCCAGGTGAACGTGCCATTCGTCTCCATCGTCGTTATTCCACTGTCTTCGGCCCATACGTTAAGTGGCATAGAGGTCAGTATCATCATAAATACCAGTATCCAGCTTACCCCTTGTTTGATTCGTTTTTTCATCCCGATTACCTCCTTGTTATCACATATATTTATAACACTTCGATTATTTTATTTATTGCCTTCGCCATCATACAGCGTATTAAAGATATCGACATTTCAAATCAATTCGTTAGTTTTTTTTGGATAAATATTAAAGTGCAATTGCCCAATAACCCGAACAATTGCACTAAAATTTAAGAGATAATTCTTTTTTGCCTATTAATCTATGGATTAATATAGATATCCATGTTTGCCGTTGTCCCAGCTGCACCACCATCAAGAGGCGTAATTGTAAAGGTGACCGTTGCCACCGTATTGCCCTCATCGATTATTAAACCCGTTGTCGGATTAATCACTGCGGTACCGCTATCGATCCGAGTAAATGTGATGCTATAATCCGTTTTATCGATTCCCGCTGCAGAAATAATATCATTCGCCCGGGTCAGAATATTGTCCCCAACCGTGCGAACCCCAAAATTAGATGTGTTAATTTTGGCATTGGCAACTACATAAGCTGCGCTATAAACCAGATTTTTCTGAGCTGCGACAATTTTTGCTGTTGCAGCATCCACATCCGCCTGGGTGTTATCGGGTGTCACCGCATTTGCCGTCACCACTGTTTGATAGGTTGTCCAGGAAGCTGGTGTATAATTTGCTTGCTGGACTGCTGCCAAAGCAGCATTATAAGCCGTCAAGTCTGCGCCTTTCACTAAAATAGTCTGTTGAAGTGCGATCAATGTGGCCGTGTAACTGTCTATCACCGACTGGGGATAATTCTTTAAGGTATCAGCCGCAATAGTCGTAATAGCCTTCACCTGACTGTCATTGGTATAGGCGGTAAATGAAGCAGTGGTATAGGGACCATCACTTACCTTAATGTTTTTCGCTGCATTAAATGCCGTTAGATCAGCCGTTTTTACCAATTTCAACTTGGCACTGTCAATATCGGCGGTAGCCGCATCAATGGTTGACTGAGCAGTATCTTTGGTAATTGTATCATATACCCATTTACCGTCTGTCAGCGTTCCATAGTTCTCGCACTTTGCTGTATAGGTATTCCAGGTACTTGAGGTATACGGCGCATTGGCTGCATCTCCACCATACTGGACATAGAGAGCAATCGCTTTATTAAAATTTGTTAAATCAGAATAAAGCACCAGACTTTTCTGGGCTGCCAAAATTTTAGCAGTTGCTGCATCGACTTCGGCCTGGGTATTCATGTTTGTAACCACATTGGCATCAACCACAGCCTTATATGCCGTCCAACCAGACTTGACCATGTCCTGGGTCACGGCTGCCAAGGCAGCTTCATAATTTGTTAAATCTGCCAGTTTGAATAGATTTTTCTGGGCTTTGATTAGCGCAATG
>JABNAD010001028.1_pt1 | contig 11861 bp, 9 predicted proteins | sample 7240381 | NCBI WGS metagenome assembly JABNAD01 (sample SAMN11332834, study PRJNA596920) | anaerobic digester metagenome | biome: digested sludge; isolation source: digested sewage sludge-derived enrichment culture grown on H2/CO2 | place: Germany: Goettingen | reverse complement strand
AGACAGGGGCAACTACGGTCGGGTTGCAACCAAGGTCACCGCTTACTGCTACGGTAGAGATTACCGGAACTTCGGTGTCAACGGTTCTGACCAGATTCTGGTATACGTTGATTGAATTACCGGAACCATCGGTAACACTATATGTTCTAACAATGGTTTCAGTACATCCGTCAAGTACAGGCGAGCCATCGCTTACCCATGCTACAACCGGAGTTTCGCAATTATCGTCTTCATCCGTAACAACCAGAATATCAGGACTGGGGAATGTTCCATTACATCCGGAAAGGATGATATCGGCAGGGTTACTTGCCGTTGGCGGAGTGGTATCGGGAACTGTTCCTACGGTATAGTTTCCGGTGAATGTACATCCATCCGAATCTGTAACCACAACTGTATAGGTTCCGGCTACGATGTTTGACAGATCTTCGGTTCCGGCAGTATAACCATTAGGACCGGTCCAGCTGTAAGTATAAGGAGCTGATCCTCCGGTAACGGTAATATTGATGGACCCGTCAGCAACGGTGGTGCATGAATTGTTATTCACCACAGAAGTTACAGACAGGGGCTCAGCAACTTCAATACTCATTTCATCCGATACGGAACAACCGCTTGCCTGATTGGTGACTGTAAGTGTAAAAGTAAAGGTTCCGGATGTCGAAGGAGTGAAAACGGGATTGGCAATATTGGCATTGCTCAGTCCGGTTGCGGGGGCCCATGTGTAGAGCAGTGTCCCGGATCCGGTTGCTGAACCCTGCAGCTGATGTGTTTCGCACAGACCTATGCCTGCATCAGGACCTGCACTGACATTGTTGGGTGTAGCCTTAACGATCACCAGTGAAGAAGCAGTTCCTGTACAACCATTGGCTGCAGTACCTGTAACTGTATAAGAGGTATTCGAAACCGGACTCACTGTAATGGATGCACTGGTTGCTCCACCCGGATTCCAAACATACGAGGCTGCGCCCGAAGCAGTAATGGTCACTTCAGTTCCGCGGCAAACTTCGACTTCAGCTGGATTAACTGTTATAACCGGTGAAGGGTTAACCGTAACAATTACCTGATCAGTTGAAGCACACTGTCCGGATGCATTGGTTACTGTCAGGGTGTAAGTGGTGGTGGTGGCCGGAGATGCAACAGGATTTGCAATAGAAGGATTGCTCAGTCCGGTGGCAGGGCTCCATGAGTATAATACGCCGCCTGTTCCGTTCAGCTGGGTGCTGGTACCAGAACAAATGGAAACATCGCTTCCGGCATTGGCAACAATCGGCTGAGGCTCACCAATGGTGGCGGCAGCTGAAACCGGTTCGTAGCAGCTTCCCGGATCTCTTACAAGAACCGTATAAGAACCTGCTGACAATCCGGTGAAGGTATTTGATGCCTGCCAGGTTGTACCGTTATTAATTGAATACTGATAATTTCCGGAACCTCCGGTAGCATTGATCGTAATAACACCATTGCTCTGACCTGCACACTGTGCATTGGTAGCAGAGACAGAAGCTATGGTTACCTGTTCGTAAATGTTGATGATTTCTTCAACATAAGAGATGTTTTCATCACAGGGGCAGGAATTTCTGACCCTGACAATAAAGGTTTCTGCATTATCACCCGTACCATCATTCACAGCATAATAAGGAATTTCATAGGAAGCTTGTCCGGCAGGAATTACAATCTGTGTCGGGAAAGGTTGACCGTCGGAAGTAAGGATATCCGAACCATTAATGGCAGAACCGGCAAGAATAAGATCTACATGATAATCTTCCGTCAGATCAGTAGTCAAACGGGTAACAATGAGCCTGTTGTTGGTGCAACCTTCAAATATATTGTTGTTATCCTGAATTCCGTTACCGATGTGGGCCAATGAAAGTGTTTCGGCATTAAAGCTCCTGGCACCCAGAAATACGGCGGCATCATACTGCTGGTCAGAAGCGTCGGCAATGGCCATTTTGATGCGGTAAGTAGCACAGGGGGTAACAGGATACGTTGCGGTTAACTCAACCGTATAACCATCAAACTGCATGGTAAGGGACCCTGAAGGATTGTCAATGTAGTATTCAGCATTGTGCGCGGGATAAGACTGATTGTTGGTATTTACCCCTGCAGGGTGGATGGTATTGATGGTTACATCTTCTCCGTTCGGGAGGGTAGCAAGATTGATTGCGTTATTTGAATATGGTCCGGAGATGCCGGGGCCACTGAGGAAAAATCCGAAAGCATCGTTGAAGTTAGTATGAACATACTCCAGGTACTCTTCGGAAGCAAAAACATACTTGAACTCTACTGTATTCCCGGCAGGAATAAAGTCAAATTCAAGAACGGCTGCGTCATACATGGTTCTGCCCGAAATAGTGGCAAGGTCAGGGTCAGAAGCATTGGAGACCATCTGATCGCTGCGGCCTGCATTGTTGTTGGGCCCCATGGCCGAACTTATCCGCCCGGTAGATAAAACAAGCCCTTCTTCCAGTGCAAAACCGGAAGTGGCCCTTTCAAAGTAACCAAGCATCCGGTTCCCGGGGGTACTGCCCCAGGTATGATTTGTCCAGTTTCCATTATTGCGGCTATAATAACCAAATCTGACATTTTCAGCCTGCAAACAACCTGTCACCAACACATTCTGAACCAGTTGCTGAGGAGTCATCGCATTATAGGTAGCGTTTTCAGCCACTGAAATGGAACCTGAAGGAGCTCTTTGTGAAGAATTTCCTCCGTCACCTGATATCCCCGGGATATCTGCAGGAGGTATCCTGTTGGGAACAATGGATTCCTGTGTTCCAAACTGAGCGGTTACAGATAAAACTGTAAACAGGGCGAATGCTGCTGTCATTAATACACCAGCCCTGTGGCCGTTGGTAGATGTTTTCATAACTTGGTATTTTGATATTTCTTTGTTTTCCCCATTTATGCTGCCCGGGTGGCAGGTTCATTGTTTCCTGTATCTTTCTGCTCCCGACCCATCCCCCCAGATGCGTGCTTGCAGCTTTTCTTTCGATTGTCCTTTGATTATCAGTGTTTTAAAAGAACACCTTGATTGATCTCCGAAACAATTAACTTTTGCATTCAGATACACAGAACTTAACGGTACAAAATTATTCCGTGGAACATGACCGCGCAATACGGTTTAATACTACTTTTTACGTCTGACGCGGCCTGCAGCGCATGGGTATTTATACGTAGGATGGAAAAATCACCTATCTGAATTATGCGTACATCAAGCAGTGGTTGTCTGCATCCGGCCTTTCCAAATCCATGATTTTACAGATATAAGGATCACCGGAATTGTTAAATTATTCAGTGTAGTACAAAAAAAAACTGCCCGTATGGGGCAGCTTTTTATATTTCACTTATTAAGAATTTCAGATCATCATCAGCATATTGATCTCCTGCTGTTCAAGAAAACGCCACCGGCCACGCGGAAGGTCTTTTTTGGTAAGGTTGGCAAATGCCACCCGGTCGAGTTTTACCACTTCATAATCAAGCGCTTCGAACAAACGCCTGACCACCCTGTTTTTCCCGGAGTGAATCACTACGCCGATATTCTTTTTGTCATCGGCGTTTCCGGTATAGGCAATTTCATCCACAGCCATCAACCCGTCTTCCAGTTCAATGCCTTCGGATAACTGAAGCATGTCCGCTTTACTCAGGCCCTTATTCAGCTCAACATGATAAACTTTACGGACTTTATGTCCGGGATGGGTAAGCTTCTTGGCAACATCCCCGTCGTTGGTAAACAGCAGCAGCCCTGTGGTATTGCGATCGAGACGGCCAACCGGATAAATTCTTTCGCGGCAGGCATCTTTCACCAGCATCATCACGGTATTCCTGTCCTGCGGGTCATCCACGGTAGTAATATAACCTTTGGGTTTATTCAGCAACAGGTAAACCTTCTTCTCCATACTGAGGGTTTCCCCGCCGAACTGCACCTGATCTTCTCTCGAAATGCGGGTGCCCAGCAGGGTCACCACCTTGCCGTTCACCGAAACAGCGCCGGATTCAATCAGGGTATCGGCTTCCCTGCGGGAGCAGATGCCGGCATTGGCAAGATATTTATTGAGCCTGATGGTACCATCCTCGCCATAACCGCGCTTTCCTCTGGCTGGCTTATCCTGTGAGGCTGATTTTTCCCGGCGGAATCCTCCGGATTTTGGTGAAACTTCGTCGCCATCACGCTTTTTGAACGAAGGCCGCTTTGTTCCGGTATCCCTGCTGCCAAACCTTCTTTCCGGCTTAGACTCACGGTCATCCCTTTTCCAGGTGTTATCCCCTGCGGAAGCATTCCTGCTGTCAGAAGTCCGTTCGCGGGGGCTGAATGGTTCCCCGCTCCCCTTTTCCAACCGCTTTTTGTAAGGCCGTGGGGCGTCAGTGTCTTCATGCCTGCTTTTGTAAGGCTTCCTGTCTTTATCAGTATAATCGCCGGATGGGCGATCAAAGGATCTTCGTTCTCGCGGGGCTCCGGACTCCTCGTCGCGTTTTCGCGGACGGAACGGTTTTCCCTCACGGGTGTCTTTTGAAAACCCCGGAGCATCATCGCTATGCGGTCTCTTTACTAAAGGTTTGCGGCTTTTATCAGGATATTCACCGGATGGGCGGTCAAATGATCTCTTTTCCCGGGGTGCTCCGGATTCCTCATCCCGTTTCCAGGGGCGGGAAGGCCTGTTATCTTTTCTGTCTTTAGAAAACCGGGGGGAGTCAGATCCTTCGTGTTTTTTCTCATAAGGTTTACGGCTCCTGAATGTTTTGTTATCTGCGCTTGCCGTATCTCCTGAATGCTCAGCATCCTTATTTCCGCGCTTGCCACCGAAAGCCGGCTTCCGGCTGCTGCTTCCCTTACCGGGACGGGCCCCGTCGGGATTTCTGCGCTTTCCCGGATCATTGCCACCGGGAATCCTTTTCATTGCACTCATTGATTAAAATTTAGCCTGCAAAGTTAGCGAAGATTATCACATGCACATGAAATATAAAAATACTGATTTTCAAATAATTTGTCCCTCTTCCCTTTCCTTTTACACCTGTAAGCTTCAAATCTTTTCGGGGGAAAATACGCAGCAGATCGTTTTTTTTCGTATATTCGTAAAACGACATTTACAGAGAATATTTCAGCATAAATATTCTCCTCAAACCGGCAAAAATTTTAGCATTATGGAACCGCAGGAAGAAAAAATCGTAGTAATTGCCCGTCATTCAAACTCCAGGGCATTACTCTTGCAATCCAGGCTTGCTGCAGAAGGTATTGAATGTTTCCTGTCGCACCAGAACCTGCTTCAGGGCGCATTTTCATCAGGCGTGGAAATCAGGGTAAAAAAATCGGATGTTGAGAAAGCATTACGTCTTATTGAACAATCAAAGGCAGAACACGGAATTCAAAAGGAAGCGGCAGTCAAGTCCCTGCGGAGTGTGAGGAAGATACTTGTTCCCGTTGACTTCTCCGATGCTTCGCTGAAGGCCTGCAGTTTTGCCCTTGGTCTGGCCACCAAACTCAAAGCCGAGATCAAGCTTTTACATGTTTATTACAATCCGGTGATTGATATCGCCCCCTTTGATACCAGCCATGCCTACCAGGTAAATCTGGTCAATTACCTGCATGAAGCCGAACAAAATGCCCGGCATCAGTTGGTGAACCTGGCAAAGGAGCTGAAAGCAAAAGCGAAGAAGAAGAAGTCGGATACACGGATAACCTACTCACTCACCAACGGGCTTGCCGCAGATGAAATCATTGCGAAAAGCCGCAATTATAAACCCGGCCTTATCGTGATCGGCACCAGGGGTATCGGTCATCAAACCGGCGGATTTCTGGGCAGTGTAACAGCAAAGGTGATAGAAAAAACCGCTGCCCCGGTGCTGGCGATTCCTGAAAACTGCCGGTACACCAGTATCGAGAATCTGAAAAATGTGCTTTATGCTACTGATTTTGACGAAACGGATCACCTGAACATGAGCCGGCTGATCAACCTGCTGCACCCTTTTGATGTAGCCCTTAACTGTGTGCATATCAGCATCGGCGTCCGGAAATCATGGCAAAAAGTAAAAATGGACAGCCTGGAATATTTCATGGAAAAGGAATACCCAAAATACCCGGTAAAATACGAAATCGTTGTCAGCGACGATATCATCAACGGGATGGAAACCTATATGCGCAACCAGTCTATTGATGTAATCGCCCTTACCAACCATAACCGCGGATTGCTGGCAAAACTGTTTACACCTAGTATTACGAAAATGGTTCTGGGAAGGATCAACAAACCGCTTTTCGTATTCAAATCATCCGGTTAAAAACTACAGAACCGGATAGAATGCATCTTCGATGTGATGAACCCGCTTAGTGGTATTGTTCAGAATTACTGAAATGATATCGAAGCGGGTCTCCTTTTCAATATTGTTCTTCTCGATATAAGCCTGGGCAGCCCTTACAAGAAAGCGCTGCTTGGCTTGGTTTACAAATACTTCAGGTTCACCGAAGTAGTTGGATGTGCGCGTTTTGACTTCAACCACTACCAGGTAATTGTCCGTTTCGGCAATGATATCTATTTCATCCTTTCCGAATCTCCAGTTGGTATCGCGGATGGTATACCCATGATCCCGCAGGTGTTTTGCGGCGATCTCCTCCCCGGCCTTGCCAAGGTCATTATGCTCTGCCATATGCTTTCCTGTATAACTATGAATAATATGATAATAAGCCAGACTATGCCTATGCCTGCAACCTGATTTCAGAGATTTCCCGCTCAGGAATCTGTTCTTACAATGAATCGATAACTGATCTTAAAGATAACAAGAAAAATAAGCCACGGGCACATTTTTTTCCGTAATAATATCTAGAGATTCCCTAACAGAAGGGCATATAGCAGGTAGAGCAGCGCAAAAAATCCAAGGATGAAAATTGCTGGTTTAAAAAGGGACTTCAGCTTACCCGAGGCGGTTCGCTGATCGGGCGGTTGAAAAGAGAGACTTCCGATACCCGCCGATATATCCAGTACTGCTTCACGCCCCAATATAAGCGGCATATTTTCCTTGATGTGTCCGGCAGGGAAACCAAACAGCACAGGATATTTATATTCTGCCACAGTTTCGAGAATGATCTCTTCAGCGCTTTTGCCGAATGGGATGGTGTTGTCGCGCATCTCAGTCATTCCACCAACAACCAGACCGGCCAGCCCCTCAAGTTTGCCGTTTCGCTTCAGGTTCATCATCATCCGGTCTATGTGATACAGGTATTCATCCAGATCCTCGATAAAGAGTATTTTGTCACGGGTATCAATATCAGAGGGAGTACCGGAAAGGCTGTAAAGGATAGAAAGATTGCCGCCAACCACAATGCCCCGGGCATGACCCGGCACGGACAAAGCCCCCGGTTCCACCCGGTAGGCCGGGTTTTCACCGCAAAGACAGCGCAGCATGGCTTCGGCCGGTTCACCCGCAGGTCCGTCTGCCGGAAAATTCAGCGGCATGGTGGCATGCAGGGTTTCTATCCCGTAGTGTCGCTGAATGTGCGAATGCAGCACCGTGATATCACTGTAACCCACAATCCATTTGGGATGTCTGAGAAAACCGGAAAAGTCAATCTTATCAATAATCCTTACAGTCCCGTAACCTCCCCTGGCACAAACCACTGCCCTGATATCAGGATTGTCGAACATTTCCTGCAAATCGGTCCTGCGCAACTCATCAGCTCCGGCAAACTGCCGGTCGGAAGCATATAAGTTTCTTCCCGTGATTACCACAAATCCCCGTGATTCAAACCAACGGACGGCAGGCTCAATTTCGGACGGCGATACCTTGCGGGCCGTGGCCACAATGCCGATCTTATCTCCGGGCTTCAGAAATGCTGGGGTAATCATGCTTCTATATTTTTCCGATCAAAGATAAAGGAAATCACCAAGGGCCGCACCCTCAAAATTTAGAATCATTCTAAATGCTTTTACCGCAAGGGATTGGGCATGGTTTTCTATTTTTGTTCAAATAAATCTATGATAAGCTGGAACGATTTTGAAAAGGTAGAAATCAGAACAGGGACGATTCTTACGGCTGAGGAGTTCCCCGAAGCCCGCAAACCGGCCTGGAAGCTTACCATTGACTTCGGGAAGTCCGGCGTGCTGAAATCTTCTGCTCAGATCACCTCGCTTTACAGGCGGGAGGATCTGATCGGAAAGCAGGTGGTAGCGGTTGTTAACTTCCCGCCCAAACAGATCGGCCCGTTCCTGAGCGAGTGCCTGGTACTCGGGGCTTATACTGAAAACGGAGAGGTAGTACTGCTGCAGACCGAACGCGGGGTTGACAACGGATTAAGAATTGGATAACCGGAAAATAGTTAAAACAGTTTATGGAAGCAACAACCGATCTGGCGCTGATTTTCAGTCATCTGAGAAACCTGATGAAACCGTTTGAAACCGGCACCATCAAAGCCAGGGTGGACGAAGAGAAACGATACGACCTCTGGTCAGAAAAGAAGGTGGTGATTGAAGGCAGGAAACGAAACGACGTATATTTTGCCGGACTCGTTATTCAGCGCAATTACGTGGGCTTTTATTATATGCCGGTTTACGTGGATGAGGAGTTGAAAGGTGTTTTTAAACCCGGACTGCTGAATCTGCTGAAAGGGAAATCCTGCTTTCATGTGAAGAAAATGGATGATTCGCTGAGTCAGCAAATTGCAGATGCCCTTCAGAAGGGATATGATCTTTATCGCGAAAGGGGCTGGATTTAGAAATAATCCGCAAACAAATAGTAATGAACAATTCTAACAATTGATAACATGGACAAATCAATCAAAGGAACACAGACAGAAAAAAACCTGCTGAAGGCATTTGCAGGGGAATCTCAGGCCGCCAGGCGTTACAGGCTCTTTGCCGATAAAGCCCGTGAAGACGGCTTTGAGCAGATAGCCGCTTTCTTCGAAGAAACCGCCGATCAGGAAGACTCGCACTCACGCATGTTCTTCAAATATCTTGAAGGGGGAATGCTCGAGATCACAGCCGCCTACCCGGCAGGAATGGTCGGCTCGACCTCCGAAAACCTTGAGGCTGCAGCCGAAGGCGAAAATGAAGAATGGACCCTGCTCTATCCCGAATTTGCGAAAATAGCCGAAGAGGAAGGCTTCAAAAGAATTGCCAACACCTTTAAACTGGTTGCCAGTGTAGAGGTGGAGCATGAGAAACGCTACCTGAAGCTGCTCGAAAACCTGAACAAAAACAAGGTTTTTGAAAAAGAGGAAGAGATTATCTGGGTATGCCGCCACTGCGGATATCATTACAAAGGGAGAAAAGCCCTGAAGAACTGCCCGGCATGCGAACATCCGCAGGCATTTTTTGAAATGAAACAGGAAAACTACTGATTACCATTGATTTTCTTAAAACAGGCATGCATGATCCGCATGCCTGTTTTTTTTGATCAAATAGACAGGATTAACAGGATAAATAGATTAGACAGGATTAACAGGATTAACAGGATTGACAGGATTGACAGAATTGACAGAATTTGCGGGATGGGTTCTTAATGAATTTAAAAGAATTTCAGGTCAAAGTTTAAATATAGGCTTGCCAGGTCAGGGTAACAGTTACATTGTTAACCGGCTTACCCTTTACACCTGACATTTTCTCTTTCCCGGATCCAAAGCCTCAACACAAAGCAATTACCAACCCGCATCATTTGCTTATCTTTGCACCCTGCAATAAAAAAGGCTGACAATGAACGAGCAATCCGGAAAGAAATTCAAACGATATACCATTACTTCTGCCCTCCCCTATGCCAACGGGCCTATCCATATCGGACACCTGGCCGGGGTGTATGTTCCGGCAGATATTTATGCCCGCTACCTGCGTTCAAAGGGTGAGGATGTCTTATTTATAGGAGGTTCGGACGAACACGGCGTACCCATTACCATCAAAGCCCGTAAAGAAGGAATAACGCCGCAACAGGTGGTTGATACCTACCACGGCATCATCAAAAAGTCGTTTGAGGATTTTGGCGTTTCCTTCGATATATACAGCCGCACTTCCAATCAGATCCATCACGAAACAGCCTCGGAATTTTTTAAAACCCTTTATGATAAAGGGGAATTCATCGAGAAGTTCTCTCAGCAATATTACGATGAGGAGCACCAGACTTTCCTGGCTGACCGTTATATTACCGGTACCTGTCCGCACTGCGGATTTGAGCGGGCCTACGGCGATCAGTGTGAAAACTGCGGCACATCACTGAACGCCACCGACCTTATCAATCCGAAATCAGCCCTCAGTGGCAGCGTGCCGGTGATGAGGGATACAAAACACTGGTTTCTGCCCCTCGACAAATACGAAGCTTGGATGCGCGAATGGATACTGGAGGGTCACCGGGATGACTGGAAAACCAATGTTTACGGACAATGCAAATCGTGGCTCGACCACGGCCTGCAGCCCCGTGCCGTTACCCGCGACCTCGACTGGGGCGTAAAGGTTCCGCTGCCGGATGCCGAAGGCAAGGTGCTGTACGTCTGGTTCGACGCGCCCATCGGCTACATCTCGGCAAGCCGCGAATGGGCGGAGCAAACCGGGAAGGACTGGATTCCGTACTGGAAATCGGAAGATTCGAAGCTTGTTCATTTCATCGGTAAAGACAACATCGTTTTCCACTGCATCGTATTCCCGGGCATGCTGAAAGCCGAAGGGTCCTACATTTTACCCGATAACGTGCCGGCCAATGAATTTCTGAATCTCGAAAACGACAAGATTTCCACCTCCCGCAACTGGGCCGTGTGGCTGCACGAGTACCTTGAGGAGTTCCCCGGAAAGCAGGATGTGCTGCGTTATGTGCTCACCGCCAACGCACCGGAAACAAAGGACAACGACTTCACCTGGCGCGATTTTCAGGCACGCAACAACAGCGAGTTGCTGGCCATATTCGGCAACTTCGTAAACCGAACCCTGGTGCTTATGCAGAAGTATTTTGAAGGGAAAGTACCCGATATGGGACCATTGGAGGATTATGACCGGCAGGTAATGGCCGAAATGGCCGGTTTCCCGGAAAAAATTGCACGAAGCATAGAACTATACCGCTTCCGCGAAGCCCTGAACGAGCTGATGAACCTGGCCCGGCTTGGCAATAAATACCTGACCGATACCGAACCCTGGAAAGTAATCAAAACCAATCCGGAAAAAGTTCAGACTTATCTCAACATCTCGCTGCAGATCTGCGCCAACCTGTCGGTATTGTGCGAGCCTTTCCTCCCCTTCAGCGCTGCAAAGCTTACGCAGATGCTGAACATCTCCCCGCTGAAATGGGCAGATGCCGGTTCAGCAACCCTGCTTCCCGGCGGGCATACGCTGAATCAGCCCGGACTGCTGTTCGAAAAAATTGAGGATGCGGCCATAGAAACCCAGATTCAGAAGCTTCTGGACACAAAAAAAAGTAATGAAGCCGCCAATGCAGTAGCCAGGCCGGCCAAGGATGTCATCGAATTTGACGACTTCGGGAAAGTTGACCTGCGAACGGGCACCATCATCGCGGCAGAAAAAGTGGCCAAGACAAAAAAACTGCTGAAACTCACCATCGACACCGGAATAGACAAACGCACCGTGGTTTCAGGTATTGCCGAGTATTATGAACCGGAAAACATCATCGGGCAGCCGGTGACCATACTGCTAAACCTTGCCCCCCGTAACCTGAAAGGAATTGAATCGCAGGGAATGATCCTGATGGCGGAAGATCATGATGGGCGCCTTAGCTTCATTGCTCCGGTTTCACCCGTAAAAAACGGCAGCGAAGTTAAATAAGCACCAGAAACCGGGCAGATATTAGCTGACCGGGTACCAAAACAATCATAACGGTATGATAGCCATCGACAAAACCCTGAACTCCGACGACCTCGCGAACGTCTGTTTTGTATGCGACCTGCAGCG
>JABNAD010001027.1_pt1 | contig 11864 bp, 15 predicted proteins | sample 7240381 | NCBI WGS metagenome assembly JABNAD01 (sample SAMN11332834, study PRJNA596920) | anaerobic digester metagenome | biome: digested sludge; isolation source: digested sewage sludge-derived enrichment culture grown on H2/CO2 | place: Germany: Goettingen | reverse complement strand
GGCACGAGGGCCGCCAGCACCACCTTCCCTTCGATGCCCGGGGCGGCCTTGATCAGCTCCTCCATGGCCGCCGGGGAATGTCTGGAATAGGGGAAGAAATGCAGCTCGATCTTCTCGCGGCGCCCGCGCACGAAGGACCCGGCCTGGTCCACCAGGAAGCCCCTGGATTCCAATATCTCCTTGAGCACCGCGTTCAGAGTCGTCATGCTGGGAACAGGAATCGCCGCTTGCGGATTAATAGCTTATCGGACGCCTTCCCAAAGGTCACGCCCGGTGCAGGCCTCCGTACCGAGCAGCCCCATGAACTCCTCGGGGTAGGGTTCGAACAGCGCCTGCTGCAGCAGATAGTCCTCCTCGTACCGCAGGGCCCAGGAGCGGACCATCAGCAGCGGCGCGCTCAGCGGCAGCTTCCCCTCGGCGTACAGGTCCAGGGAGCGCAGGAAATGCTGTTTCTCCTTGACCTCGAGCCTCTCCGAGAAATAACCCATGGCGTGCATCAGCACGTTGTTCCAGGACCGGCAGTTGGGCGGGCGGCGCAGCGCGGTGCCCAGTTCCGCCGAGTAATCCCGCATGCGTTCCTCGATGGAGGCCGGGGAGGCGACGATGCGGCCCAGCCGGCGCATGGCCGCTTGATTGTAACCCATCAGCAGAAGCTTGTGCCGGGCGTGGAAGTCCATCAGTGCCTTGGGCGTTCCCTTCTCAACGCATCCCCGGAAGCGGGCGGAGGTGAAGACCCGGGTCAGGAAGTGATCGGCGATGCGTCCGTTGAGAAGGCGGGCCTCGTCCTCCACCGCCAGCTGGGGAAAGGCGGCCAGGACCTCCCGGGCGAATATCCCGGACGATCTTCCGGTGAGCACCGCCTTCCCCTCCCCTGGCGGATACACCCTCACGTCCTTTATGCCGCAGGAGGGGGAGCGGTTCTTAAGCAGGAAACCGTCCACGTCCCGGAGGTTGGCCAGGTGATCCCGGGTGAAGCGCAGCGCTCTCTCCGTGACATCCCGGCCGGTGCGGGGCTGCAGGAGCCGGTCCTCGCCTTCGATGCGCACTATGCGCACAGGGTCGCGGGGCACCCCCAGGCCCATGTCGGCCTCCATGCATACTGGCAGGAACTCCACGTGCGGCATGAGCCGCAGGACGAACTCGCTGTTGATCATAGCGCCGTTGTAGCGGCACGGATCGAACTCTATGCAGCGGCTGATGACCACCCGGGGCTTGGGATCGGGCATGGTGTCCTCAAGGCACGGGTAAGTAAAAAATGGTATGGAACGATGATGTTGTGTGAGACGGGAATGGTTATGGGCCCTGGCCGTTGCGCTCCTATTGTCCTCCGCCGCCCTGGGGTGGATGGCCTGGGACATGGGGCAGATAAAGCTCTACCTCTTCCTGATATTCCCGGTGCTTCAGGCCAGCGGCGCGTACGGGGCGGGCTCCTTGCTACTGGCGTTCGCGGCCTTGATGGTCATCTTCCTGTCGTTCTTCACCCTGGTCCCGCGGGACGGGTCGTCACCAGCCGGACGGACCTCGGTGGGAGGGGTGATCATGATAGGCCCCATCCCCATAGTGCTGGGCAGCGACCGGAGGACCACGGTCCTGGCTTTGGTGTTGGCCCTGGTCGTCCTGATGATCATCATCCTATTGCTGGTCCAGTAAGGCCTGGGCCGCCTTCCAGGGGTCCAGCTTCTCCTTTCTGGAGATGGCCCGCACCGCCTCCATGAGTTCCAGATAATCCTGGTAGTTCAGTCCCGCCCGGCGCACCTCGCGGCCCATCGCCGTCTCTAAGGAATCGTCCCGGCGCCGCTTGTCCAGAGTGTCCGACAGCGGCTTCCTGAGCTCTTCCCTCAGCGATGCCATTCCTCCACCGCCCTCAGGAAGTTGCGGAAGATGTCCATCCCATGATCGGTGTTCTCCACCTCGGGATGGAACTGTACCGCGTACAGCGGGCGCTCCAACGAGCGCATGGCCTCCACCTTGCAGGTGTCCGAATGTGCCAGCACCTCGAAGTCCTTCGGAACCACCTTCACCTCGTCGTTGTGCGACTCCCAGACGTCGAACTCCCGGGGGACTCCTTGGAAGAGCTGGTCCTCCACGTCCACATATAGCCTGGTCCGTCCGAACTCGGCCCGGACCGCCGGACCGGTGCTCCCCCCGAAGTGGGTGGCCATGAACTGCATGCCGGCGCAAATGCCCAGGATGGGGAAGTCGGCCTTGTCGATGTATTCGCCGTTGTTGCCCATGCGCCCGGCCTCCGAGGCCACGTCCGGGGCGCCCCCGGACAGGACCAGGGCGTCCACCTGGCCGATCTGGTCGAAGGGGGTGGTGTTGGGGATTATCTTGGTCTCCACCTTAAGGTACTTCAGGACGCGCCACTCCCGGTGCGTCCACTGCCCCCCGTTGTCCACCACGTAGACCCGCATCGGGGTCGAATCACCGATATTCGGTATAAAACGATTGGTCGGACCCCCGGAAGCGTCCCGAGAAACGATTATGTCTGGCCTTTGCATTAGGAAGAACCATGAAGGCCGTGATATTCGACCTGGGCCACACCCTGATCGACTACTACCACGACTGGGCCGGGCCGGAGGAGAGGATAGTCAGCAGACTGTACCGCCTGGCGGCGGAGACCGGCGGACACATGCAGGAACCGGAGTTCCGGCGCTCGGTGCTCACCACCCTGCAGGGCAACCGGGACCGCAAGCTCCAGGACATGCTGGAAATCCCATTGGAACGCGTGTTGGACAGCATCTTCAGCTCCGCCGGGTGCAAGGTCGACGAGGGATTGATCCAGGACGGACTGGAACTGTTCTACGAGGCGCTGAAGGAGGACCGCAGCCTGGTGCCTGGAACGTTGGAGATGCTGCAGAGGGTGAGGGACCGGGGCTGCTCCATCGGTCTGATCTCCGACGTGGCCTGGGGGCTGCCTTCGGAATACCCTCTGCGGGACATGAGGCACTTCGGTCTGGAAGGGTATTTCGACGACATGATCTTCTCCAGCGACATCGGCCTGCGAAAGCCGAACCCCCGCATGTTCAAGATGGCCATGTTCAACCTGAGCGCCGACCGGAGCGAGGCCATGTACATCGGCAATTCGTTGCAGGCGGACGTCAAGGGGGCCAAGTCGGTAGGGATGAAGGCGGTGCTGAAGAAAAGCGGCTACTTCCAGCCGGACGATTCGATCGTTCCCGACCACACCGTCGACGACTGGAAGGAGCTTGACGAGCTGCTCTGATCACTCCCACTCGATGGTGGCCGGCGGCTTGTGCGTGACGTCGTACACCACGCGGTTGACGTTGGCCTTCATCTCGTTGGTGAGGCGCAGGGATATGCGCTCCAGCACGTCGTACGGGATCTTGGAGAAGGAGGCGGTCATGGCATCCACCGACTCCACGGCGCGGATGGCTATCGTCCGACCGTAAGCACGGCGGTCCCCCTGCACCCCCACGGACTGCACCGGAAGAAGCACGGCGAAGTACTGCCAGGGGCGGACCATGCTGCCCTTGGCCGCGGCGGCCTCCAGCTCCTCCTCGACGATGGCGCATGCTTCGCGCACCACACCCACGGACTCCGGGTTCGCCTCGCCGATGACCCGGATGGCCAGAGCTGGCCCGGGGAACGGCTGCCTCTCGGAGACCTCCACGCCGAGGAATCGGGCCACGGAGCGCACCTCGTCCTTGTAGAGGTCCCAGAGCGGCTCCACCAGCTTCAGGGTCATGTCCTTGGGGAGACCTCCGACGTTGTGATGGCTTTTTATGGTGTCGCGGACGCCGTCGCCGCTCTCGATCCAGTCCGGGGCGATGGTCCCCTGGACGAGATGGTCGGCCCCGAAGGCCTTGGCCTCCCGCTCGAACACCCGGATGAACTTCTCCCCGATCACCTTGCGCTTGGCCTCCGGATCGATCTGGCCCTGGAGAGCTGCAAAGAACTCGTCCTTGGCGTCCACCAGGCGGTAATGCACGTTCAGGTTGTCGAACATCCGGCGCACGTCCTCGGTCTCGCCCTTGCGCATCAGGCCGGTGTCCACGTAGACTGTGAGGAGCCTGTCGCCTATCGCGCGGTCGACCAGGACCGCCGCCACCGTGCTGTCCACTCCGCCCGAGCAGGCGATGATGGCCTTGCCGGTTATCTTGGTCCTAAGCTCCTCGATCTTCTCCTGCACGAACTCTTGGGGGTCGAACATCAGGCCTGCACCTCGTTGGAATCGCTCTCCACCTTCTCGGCCATCTCCTTGCGGTAGGAGGACAGTGCCTTGGCCAGCTTATCGTCCCCGATAGATAACATGGAGACCGCCAGAAGGGCTGCGTTGTCCCCCCGGTCCAGGCCCACGCAGGCCACCGGGATGCCGGGAGGCATCTGGACGATGGACAGGATGGAGTCGAGGCCGAGCTTGCCGGAGACCGGAACGCCTATCACTGGTTTGCTGGTGAAGGAGGCCACCGCCCCGGGCAACGCCGCGGCCAGACCGGCCACGGCGATGAAGACGTCGGCCTTGCTCTGTTCCACCATCAGCTTCACCCGGTCCGGGGTGCGGTGGGCCGAGGCCACGATCATTTCCGCACCAACGCCGAAGCGCTTCAGAACGTCCAGGGCCTTGCGGCCCACCTCCGCGTCGCTCTTGCTCCCGAGAATGATGAGAACCGAAGCCATTGGGTCACTGACAGAGTTCAAATAAAAAAGGATTTGCCTCCAGGGGAGACAAAGTAAGGGAAGTTAAGGGATTTCAGCTCTTCATGATGGCCAGCAGGAACGCTCCGACCGCCACCAGGGCGCCGATCAGGGCGGCCAGGATGTTGACGAGGGCGACCCATATCACTTCGGATATGTCGACCTCGACACCGGCCATATCGGCGTATCCGAGGTACCCCCAGACGACGCCCACGATCAAACCGATAACCAACAAGACGACACCTATCATCCTGCTCTTGCCGCTTCCGAAGTAGGCCGTGAACGCCCCAGCCAGTATCATTACCAGGCTGAAGGTCAGCAGGAGCACCGTGAGGAATTCCATCAGATCCATTCTTGATCACCTTTCGTTGATATTCATCCTAGGATCGGTGTCGATGACCAGTTGGCGGCGTCCCCGACCTCCTGGCCGAGCGTGGCACGGCTTGAGGGGACGGAGCGCACCCTGCGCCATTCGTTCACCTAGGGCGTCCTACAGGTTTTTTCACTTATTATAATTTTGCTCCGTTCGCACGCACCTTCGGGTGATGTCCAGATATCCCTATCGCAGCAGTGACCTCGCCCTCTCCTCCACCATGCCCCAGTCCGGGATGGCGGTCAAGGAGCCCTGCGAGCACACCGCGAAGGAGGCGGCAGCGCAGCCTAGGGCCCCGCACTCCAACCAGCCCATGCCCCGATACAGCCCGGCGTAGAAACCGGCCCGGAAGGCGTCCCCGGCCCCGGTGGGATCTACCACCCCTACTCTGGCCGCCGGGACGTCCAGCACCTCGTTCCTGCCGTATATCCTGGCCCCCTGCCCGCCGAGGGTGTTGACGATCACCTGCATGCCCCGATAGGCGTCCAGGAGCTCCTCCGGGCTCTGCTTTCCCGCGTACCGCAGGGCGGTGGCCAGCTCGTTGCGGTTGCAGAACAGCATGTCCGTGTATCCCAGGGCCTTCTGGAAACGTTCCGCGTCCCAGACGTGGTGGATCTCCTGGGCCGGGTCCAGCGCCCGCCTCTTTCGCAGCAGGTTGGGCTGGGCCAGCAACTTCAGGTAGTAATCGGGGGAACCGGTCATCAGGTGAATGGCCAACGCCTCCCTGGCCCCCTTTACCTTCAGGGGATAGGAGGCCATGTCTGCCATGGACCCCTGGAACACATAGGCCACCTGGTCCTCCCTCTCGTCGGTGGCGATCCAGACCGTGGGCGTCTCCTTCCCTTCCACCTCCACGAGTTCATCGAGCATCACCCCTTTGGACTCCATCAGCCTCCGGAACTCCGGGGGCAGGTCCTTGCCCACGTACGAGACCAGGGCGGTCGGCACGCCCAGGGCGGAGGCCATGGTGGCCACGTTGGCGCCGGTTCCCCCGAAGAAGCTCCTCTTGCTGAGCACGTTGGAGGAGGTGTTCCGCTCCGGAAGCTCCTTCAGCGTTAGCAGATGGTCGATGTTGGTATGCCCGTAGACGCACAGGAAAGGTCTCACTGGGTACCCTCCTGCCAGTCGCTGAGGTATTTGACCTGCTCCGCGGTGAGGGCATCTATGGACAGCCCCAGGGTGCGGAGCTTGATCCGCGCCACCAGATCGTCCATCTCCGCCGGGACCGGGTACACCTTGGCCTCCATGTTACCATGGTTCCGGACCAGGTGCTCCAATGCTAGCGCTTGGATGGAGAAGCTCATGTCCATGATCTCCACGGGGTGCCCCTGTCCGGCGGCCAGGTTCATCAACCGGCCTTCGGCCACCAGGTACACTTTTCGTCCATCCCTCAGGTCATAGCGGTCCACGTGCTCCCTCACCTTTTCTTTGCTGGACGATATGGACTCCAGGGCCTTCTTGGACACCTCGTTGTCAAAGTGACCTGAGTTCCCGAGGACGCAACCATCCTTCATGACGCGGAAGTGCTCCTCCCGCACCACGTCCTTGCAGCCGGTGACGGAGATTATTATGTCCGCCTGGCGGGCGGCCTCGGCCATGGGCATCACCTGGAAGCCGTCCAGGCGCGCCTCGATCGCCCGTATGGGGTCCACCTCGGTGATGATGACGATGGCACCCATCCCCTTGGCCCGCATGGCCACTCCGCGACCGCACCAGCCGTAACCGGCGACCACCAGGGTCTTTCCGGCCACCAGCAGGTTGGTGGCGTTCATGAACCCGTCGAAGGTGCTCTGCCCGGTGCCGTAACGGTTGTCGAAGAGGTACTTCATCTTGGCGTCGTTCACCGCCATGACCGGGAAGTTGAGCTTGCCCTGGGCGGCCATGGCCTTCAGGCGGATCACCCCGGTAGTGGTCTCCTCGTTGCCTCCCTTGACCTCGTCCAATTGCTCGCGCCGGGAGGTGTGGAGCATGGTGATGAGGTCCGCTCCGTCGTCTATCACGAACTCCGGCCGCATGTCCAGTACGGAGTTCAGGTTCTCGTAGTATTCCTGGCTGCTCTCGCCCTTCCGGGCGAAGACCTCGATACCTCTCTCCTCCCTAAGGGCCAGGGCCACCGAGTCATCGGTGGACAGGGGATTGCAGCTGGCCAGCCGCACCTTGGCCCCGGCCCTTGCTAACGTTACCGCCAGCATGCCGGTCTTGGCCTCCACGTGCAGGGCCATGCCCACCTTGGTACCTTTGAGGGAGCCCTCCTGGCGCATCCTCTCCCCGACCTCCCTGATCACCGACATGTGGGCCTCCGCCCATCCCAGGCGGCGCGAGCCCTTCAACAGCAGTTCCTTGTCCATGTTCATCGCTCCGATCGAACGGCGGCACCCTTCTCCAGACCTTGGCATATGCGGTACATCACGGCGGCCAGGTTCTCTTGGTTGCGGAAGGCGGCCAGGACCGCCCTGGTCTCCTCCGGCCTGTCCTTGAGCACCTTCGCCCACCTGATCATGTTCGGCACGGCCCTGGTGATCTCGTCCACCACCGCCACCTCTGCGGCCAGGGTGGTCCGGGATAGGGGGTTCAGGTCAATGGAGATGACCTTCTTGCCGGCCTTGGCCATGGCCTCCGCCCGGTCCCCGTCCTCCAGCGGGATCAACACCACGTCGGCGGCGAGCAGTCCCTGACCGGTGCAGCGGGCCCGGTCGGACGCGATGCCCTCCAGGACCGCGTCCTGCTCCCTTCCCAGCACCTTCATCCCCATCTCCTTCTCGACGAGATCGCACACCTTCCGGAGGCGCTCCTCGCTGCGGTGGAACAGGTTGATCTCCACCTGGGCACCGGTGGCCCTGGCCAGTTCACCAAGCTCCTTGGCGGCCAGGGCGGCCGTGTTGCCGTTCACGGTGATCACCGGTCGCTCCGCGGTCAGGAGCAGCGCGGCGGCCGCCCTCTCCGCCAGTTCCGCCTCGGGAACCGTGGCTTCACCCAAAAGGTAATCGAAGGCCTCACCCCGTCCATGGGCGATGAGGCCGGTGGTGGATACGATCCCCTCCTCCACCATGGCCGCCATGCGCTCCCTGGTGACCAGCGAACGGTACCTGGGGTGGTCCTTGGAAATCTTCATGCGCCGTAGAGAGCTTGCTCCGACATAAACTGTGCGCCCTGCACTCGGCGCGCAAGGAAAGGCCTTCTGTGATAGGGTTAAATATCATCAGTGGAGGCAAAATCTAGGAAAGGTTAAATCCCTTGAGCAGTCTTATTAATATACCTTTGCGTAATGTTCAAATAGTCAATTTATTATCCTCTTCCTCAACACCGGTTAATATCGGCGTATAGGGTTCATCATGCAATTTCTTGGGAACGTGCAGGAAGTGACCGTGGACGGTAAACTGGTGGTGCGCGCTGCCTTCACGCCCAAGCTCAAAGATGCGGTGTTCGACAACCGCAAGAAGCCCTTGGGCAGGATCGTCAGGATCTTCGGCCCGGTGGACTCCCCCTATGTGACCGTCGAACCGACCGGAGACACCAGCCTGCTGTCCGTGACAGGAAAGCAGGTCTATATCGATGGGGTCGAAAACCATGGCAAACAAAAAGGAATCGGCAGAGGAAATAACCCGGTGCCCGGAGTGTAACAGCGGGCACCTGGTCAGGGACTATGAGCGGGGCGAGCTGATCTGCGAGGAGTGCGGATTGGTGATCGACGACCAGTTCATAGATCTCGGGCCGGAGTGGAGGGCCTTCGACGTGGAGCAGGGCGAGAAGCGCGCCAGGACCGGCGCGCCGATGACCTACACCATCCACGACAAGGGACTGTCCACCGAGATCTCCTGGAAGAACAAGGACTCGTACGGAAAGAGCATCCCCACCAGGAACCGTGCCCAGCTCTACCGCCTCCGGAAGTGGCAGCGGAGGATACGCGTATCCAACGCCACCGAGAGGAACCTGGCCTTCGCCCTCAGCGAGCTGGACCGCATGGCCTCGGCCATGGGACTGCCCCGCAACGTGCGCGAAACGGCGGCCATGGTATACCGCAAGGCGGTCAACAAGAACCTGATCCGCGGAAGGAGCATAGAGGGCGTCGTTGCCGCGTCCCTCTACGCCGCCTGCCGGCAGTGCAATGTTCCCCGTACCCTTGATGAGGTCGCCAGCTCCAGCCGGGTCGGCCGCAAGGAGATCGGACGGACGTACCGCTTCATGACCAGGGAGCTTTCGCTCAAGTTGATGCCCACCAAGCCCCAGGACTACGTGCAGAGGTTCTGCTCCGAGCTGAAGTTGAGCGGGGACGTCCAGGCCAAGGCCGCGGACATCCTGAAGGACGCCAACAAGAAGGAGCTGACCTCCGGGCGCGGCCCGACTGGCGTAGCGGCCGCCGCGATCTACATCGCCAGCATCCTGTGCAACGAGAGGCGCACCCAGCGCGAGGTGGCCGACATCGCCGGGGTCACCGAGGTCACCATCCGTAACCGCTACAAGGAGCTGACCGACAAGTTGGGCATAGAGATACAGCTCTGACCCGCAAACCTCTTATCTTCTTAACATTTTAGAGGAGTGCGCCCTGGCGCCCTCGAGAGGTGTTCGAAATGAAGGTGAAGAAACCCTTACTGTTGTTGCCGGCCATAGGCCTGATCTTCGCTGGACTCGTGCTGATCATAACCCCGCCCACGGCCATCTTCGTCTTCAAGTCCGTGACAACGGTGATCGGGATCATCCTGATGCTGCTCTTCACCGTGGTCGGCGTCTGGGAGATGTCCGTGGCCCGTACCGTGGCCATCAGCCAGGTGGGCGAATGGCCGGGTATCATGAAGACCTTGCTGGTCGCCCTGGTACTAAGGCTCGTGGCCATATTGCTGACCGATGACCTCATCCTGCTCCTCAACCAGGTGGCCCTGGGGTTCGAGGTCCTGGCCCTGGCCCTGGTCTTTGTGTACAAACCTTCCTTCATGCCTAGCAGCGACGAGGTCGCCGCCGCCTTGAAGCGCTTCTCCTCGGTGACGGTGAAGGCCGGCGCTCAGTGCCCCAAGTGCAAGGCGGTGGTGGAGGCCGACTGGACCCTGTGCCCGGATTGCGGGACCAGGCTTCCGAAGTATTGCGCCAATTGCGGAGAGGTGATCAAGGAGAACGAGACCGCCTGCTGCAAGTGCGGGACCAAGATCGAGGTCCCTGCCTCGCTGATGCAGATGGTGGACGCCCTCCGTAAGACCGCTGAGCTGGACGCGTCCCCGGAGACCCGCTCCGCCCGGTACGCCCGATTGGGCGACGGCCTGCTCAAGATCGGCCAGCTGGACGAGGCCGTGGAGGCCTTCAAGACCGCCATCCACTACACCAAATACGATCGCAAGCGCACCAACTTCATGGTCAAGATGGCCGTGGTCATGGCCAACAAGGGAAGGCTGGACGAGGCGGACCAGCTGCTGGACGCCGCCTTGAAGCTGGACCCCCAGGACGTCTCCGGAGCGCAGAAGGTCATGGAGGAGCTGCACAAGGCCCCGGAGACCGAGGTCTGCGCGGCCTAGGGCCGCACCCTGGTCAGCTTGACGTATCTCAACTGCTCGCCGGAACTGGCGAACAGTATCTCCTTCTTTACCCCATGAGCTAACCGGACGGCCCGGGATATTTCCGCCCAGACCGTGGAGTAATCATCAGGCACCACGTGCACCAGGTAACGGGAGTGGTGCTTGGAGGGGTTCCCTTCGTACACGCGGAAATGAGTGCCGTACTTGAAGCCGGTCTTGACCACCATCCCGCGGGAGCGCAGGTCCTTGTAGGCCCTCATGCGCATGTCGAAATCCGGCTGGGACCTTCTGGCGTTGGTGAGGAAGCCCTTGTCGCCCATCTTCTGGCCGGAGCGGATGGAGCGCACCTCCAGACGACCGTTCTCCATGAGGTAGGCGGTCTCCAGCAGGGACAGCTGCAGCAGCGGGCCGATCTTCTTGCCGTAGAAGCCGTTCTCGTAGAGCCGGTCGGCGTCCTCCCCCAGAACAAGAACGGAATCGTCCAGCAGCGAGCCCTCGGCCTGGGTCGGCGCCTCCTCGGTCAGGCCGCGCGGTTCCGCGCCCTCCACCGTGTAGTAGGTTATGTCGCCCTCCTCATCCACCACGCCCAGGAGAAGGTCCTTGCGGGTGCGCTGCGAGGTCTCGCTCTTCTCCTGCAGAGCGGCGATATTGAAGACGTCTCGCTCCGAAATTGCGAGCACCCAGTTCTTGGCCTGGGAGTTGTGCGGGGAGGAACCTCTCTGGTACACCCGGAAATGGAAGTCCCCCTGGTCCAGCTTGACTATGTAGCCGCGCTGCCTCAGGTCCCGATAGACGATGTAGCGGGACTGGAGGTCCTCCACGGACCGGGCGGCCCTCCGGTACAGCGAGGCGTGGTCCAACTGCTTCCCGTTCTGAAAGACCTGGAGCTTGTCGCATTCCACCAGGAACAGCGCTTCCAGCAGGTCGAGGTCCAGTCCCCCTCCGGGACGGGGATAGCCGTAATAGCCCTTGTTGTAGACCTGGCTGCCCTCGGCCATGTCCGAGATGACCACGCCCTCCCCCAGCAGCTCGCCCGCCATGCCACTTGAACGTTGTCCGTTAGTTAAAGATTCCCCGTTCCCGAATTAATTAAATACTAATAGTTCACAATTATTAGATGTGAACATCTAGTTCAATAGTTGGTGTGATATGGACGAGCTTGACGTGCTGCTATCGGTGATCGAGAACCCCACCCGCCGGAGGATACTGGAGGCGTTGGTGCGCGAACCGCACTACCCTTTGCAGCTGTCCCGGGAGCTGGGTCTTAGCCAACAGGGGATCATGAAGCACCTGAGGATGCTGGAGGAGCTGGACCTGGTGCGGTCCTTCCT
>JABNAD010001025.1_pt1 | contig 11870 bp, 13 predicted proteins | sample 7240381 | NCBI WGS metagenome assembly JABNAD01 (sample SAMN11332834, study PRJNA596920) | anaerobic digester metagenome | biome: digested sludge; isolation source: digested sewage sludge-derived enrichment culture grown on H2/CO2 | place: Germany: Goettingen | reverse complement strand
CTTCAGGTTCGAGAAGAACGCGCACAAAGAGTTGGTGGATCGACCCGTTGCCGCCTTCAATATCAACGGCGCCTATTTGCTCATTCCCTTATCAAAGTCAAAAACAAAAAGTCGAGTTATAACCGATGAAATGATAAACGGGCGCCTCAGTGAAGTTGCATCATCAATCAGAAGTGTATTAGAGGTTAAAACTAATCCGCCCGCGCGCTCTGTGGATGAATTACAGATGGATCAGGAAATGGAGCTTGAATGCGAAGGTTCCGAGAAGAACGTGAAAATGAGTGGGAGGAGTAAGCCCCCTTCTGTTCGGTGCGGCATTCGGCTATCGCGTCAAACCCGGGCCGGGACCGGACTCCCGAAACACCCTGTTTTGACTTGCACCCGCAGGGATTCACCGTTTCAACGTCACCCGCGCCTCGACGCTCGACGAGTCTCCGCCTCTAGGGCGGCGCTCGCCCCGAAGGGCTCGATCGTCTCATTGCTCCGCGCGGGGCGTACCGTTTCTGTGCCATTGCCATGACTCTCGCCATCCGCACTTGCATGCGGCTGCGTGTCCGGTGGGTGGGGGGACTTTCCTCAGCGGCGCAGGAGCGCCACCGTCGGCCGCACTCTCCCTCTCAATTATTACTCTAGAGCATACGACTTAAAGGTTTGTCAGGTACATGTGCCGCGGCGGACCCGGATTGCGGCGCCAAGTTCGATTTGCCGGCCAAATACCCGCCGAATCGCCAGACATTCCAGCACCTTCATTAGAGTCGAGCGCGAGATCGTGATCAATGATCCCCCTGCTGTTCGATCTCTCCGACCAACGGGTCCTGATCTTCGGAGGGGGAGCGGTCGCGGCCCGGAAGGCGCGAGCATTCACAGGCCGGTCACGGGTCACTGTTGTCTCACGATCCTTCCATCCATCTCTTCCCTCGGACGTGGAGCGGGTCGAGGCCGAGCTCGACGCATTGGAGAACGACACACTTCGTTCGCTCTGCAGGGGGGTGTTTCTCGTGATCGCCGCCACCTCCGACATCACCCTCAACGAACGGGTGATCCAGGCTGCACGAAGCGAGGGTGCTCATGTAAACAATGCTGCCGGGACTCCCGGGGATGTGCAGCTTCCGGCCGTTTCTCGGGGCGAGCGGTACCTTGTCGCGGTCTCGACGATGGGCGAGAGCCCGGGCATGGCCCGGTTCCTGCGTGAGTCTATCGAACGGGCCTATCCGTCTCTTGACCACATGATCGCGCTTCAGGGGCGGCTCCGGAGCGAACTCCGGGTCCGGTACGGAAACCAGGACGAGCGGTCAGCCCTCCTCCGACAGGTTCTCGAAGATAACGAGATCTGGGCGGCTCTTGACCATGACGAGGAGCGGGCCTGGGAGCTGGTTGAAGCGAGGTATCTTCATGGCTGAACCGCTCGTCCCTCCCCTTGCCATCGGTGGGCTCGTCCATCACTGTGCGGGCGTGGATGCTCTCGAGGTCTTCCGGTTCCCCGAGGAGGTTGCCGCACTCGAGTGGGCGGGTCGACGGTTCGGAGGTGCGCTCCTCCTCCAGACCTGCAATCGTGTCGAGCTTCTCGTCCCCGGTACCGGTGCCGAACTCGAGGCGTTCCTGAACGAGTCCGGGAGATCCGGATTCACGATCGCTGAGGGCGATGCAGCGGTCAGACACCTCCTCGAGGTCGCCTGCGGGATCGACTCGATGATCATGGGCGAGGACCAGATCCTCGGGCAGCTCAGGCGGGCCCTCGCATTGAGCCGTGAGGTTGGCACCCTCTCGCCGCTCGTGGAGATCTGCGTGAACACAGCCATCCACCTCGGGGTGGAGGCACGACAGAGGACCGAGATCAACCGGGGTGCGGTCTCTATCGGGTCTGCGGCCGTCCAACTCGCAGAAGACCTGCTCGGGTCCCTCGAGGGACGCCACATCCTGGTGATCGGCTCAGGCGAAATCGGGATGCTCGTTACCCAGGCGCTTGCGGCACGTGACCTGACAGCGATCTACGTTGCGAACAGGACCCATGGGCGGGCGGTTGAATTGGCCCGGAAGATCGGTGGGAAGGCAGTCCACCTCGAGGAGCTCCGTCGATACCTGATCCTTTCAGACGTTGTCATCTCCTGCACCTCGGCACCCCACCCTGTGTTGAAGGTCGACGACCTGAAGGAGGTGATGAGGGGGCGCTGCTGGCCACTCGAAGGCGTACCGCGCCCCCTCATCCTGATTGATATTGCCCAACCGCGCGACGTTGAAGAGGGGGCCGACCGGGTGGCGGGCATCCATCTCTGCACCATCGACAGTCTTCGACTGATCAGTGAAAAGAATATGGAAACGCGCCGGAATGAGGCCGACCGGGTCCGCGAATTGATTGAAATCGAACTCGGACGGTGCCTGCGTCGGCTCAACCGAACAGCGGCAGACATCCCACTCGCCCGCCTTCACATCTGGGCAGAGCAGGTCCGCGAGCGTGAATTGGACCGGGCCCTGAAAAGACTGGGTAACGTAGATCCTCGGACCTGCGAGGTTATCGAGGATCTCTCGCGCGTCCTGTCGGCACGTCTCCTCGTCGAGGCAACCCTCGCAGTCCGGCGGGCCGCAGAGACGGGAGCAATCGACAGCGCCAACCAGCTGGTACACGCAATCACCGGAACTGCGACAACGTCTATTGCCGAAGCGAGTCCCACAAAGACCCCCAATCCCTCAGGAGACGATGCATGTATCCCCAAAAGCGCATGAGACGCCTGCGGCGGCGACGGGTGCTGCCGCTCTTTAACGAGCACCATCTCAGGATCGAGCAGCTTATCGCCCCGCTCTTCGTCGACGAAACCGCACAAGAGCCGACCCCTATCCCTTCGATGCCCGGGCAGTTCCGGTACCCCATCGACGAGGTAGCTCCTGTTGCTATCCGGCTCGCTCGGGCTGGAGTCCGCTCCGTCCTCCTCTTCGGTATCCCTTCCTCAAAGGACAGGGAGGGTCATTCTGCTTTCGACCAAGACGGTGTTGTCCAGCAGGCCATTTGCCGAATACGAGAGGCAGTACCGGACCTGGTCATTATCACCGATGTCTGCGCCTGCGAGTACACCGACACCGGCCAGTGCGGGATCGTTGGTGAGTGCGCCGACGGGTGCCTGGACCTGCTGAACGACCCCTCGCTCGAACTGATGCAGCGGATCGCGCTCAGTCACGTGCGGGCAGGGGCCGATATTGTCGCTCCGTCCTGCATGCTCGATGGGATGGTGCAGGCGATCCGAGCAGGGCTCGACGCTGCCGGCTTTTCCGAGACCCTGATCATGTCCTACTCCTCGAAATTCGCTTCGGCGCTCTACGGGCCATTCCGGGAGGCGGCTGATTCGGGATGCCAGTGCGGCGACCGCAGGACCTACCAGATCAATCCGGCAAACGGACGTGAGGCGCTCCGCGAGTCGCTGATGGATGAGGAGGAGGGTGCGGACGTCTTGATGGTCAAGCCGGCGGGGTTGTATCTCGATGTAATTGCCGGTGTGCGTGAAATCGGGCTCCCCGTTGCCGCGTACCAGGTCTCCGGCGAGTACGCGATGATCAGGGCCGCGGCGGCGAATGGGTGGATAGACGAGCGTTCAGTGGCCCTCGAGAGCCTGATCGCTATCCGGCGGGCCGGAGCCGACCTGATAATCACCTACTTCGCCGAGGACGCGGCACGGTGGCTTAGGGAGGATGTATGAAGAGCGCAGATCTCTTCCGGGAGGCGACCAGCCTGATGCCTGGCGGTGTCTCGAGCCCGGTACGGGCGATCACTCCCTACCCGTTCTATACCGAGTCCGCCTCCGGTGCCTATCTCGAGACCGTTGATGGGGTCAGACTCCTGGACTGCTGCCTCGGTTATGGTCCTCTCATCCTCGGGCATGCGCCGTCGCAAGTCCGTTCGGCGATCGAGGCCCAGCTATCCCGCGGATGGCTATACGGTACGCCAACGCCCGCAGAGCTCGACCTTGCCCGGGAGATCATTGCCGACCACCCGTCTATCGACCAAGTGCGGTTCGTCTCGAGCGGATCTGAGGCGACGATGGCCGCGATCCGTCTTGCCCGTGGGTTTACTGGAAAGACCGGACTTGTGAAGGTCGAAGGCGGGTTTCACGGTGCCCACGATGGTGTGCTCGTCAAAGCCGGTTCAGGTGCCACCACGCTTGGAATTCCCGACTCCGCCGGTGTCATGGCCGGGACGACGGCGCGAACCCTCCAGGTTCCATACAACGACGCAGACGCCCTGGAGGCAGTCCTCTCAGCCGATAACGATGTGGCAGCGTTTATTCTCGAACCGGTCCTCGGGAACATTGGTCCAATCCTACCCGCGGAGGGCTACCTCGAAGATGTCCGCGAGATCACGAAGGCCCATGACGTACTCCTCATCTTCGACGAAGTGATCTCCGGGTACCGTCTCGGGATCGGAGGCGCACAGGTCCGATATCGGGTGACACCGGATCTGACCACCCTGGGCAAGGTCGTGGGTGGCGGGCTCCCGATCGGAGTCTTCGGAGGACGTGCAGACGTGATGAAACTCATCGCCCCGGCTGGCCCGGTCTACCAGGCGGGGACATTCTCGGGCAACCCACTCTCGCTCTCAGCGGGGCTCGCGGCTATCCGCTGGTTAAAAGAACACCGTGAGGTCTATGCCCGGTTCGAGGAGAACACCCGGGCGATCGAGGAGGTCATTGATCCACGCCTCGGTTCGTTCGTCCGGGAAGGATCGCTCTTCAAGCACTTCTTCAGGACCGAGCCCCCGAAGAATTATGTGGAGGCGAAGCAGTCCGATACAGTCGCGTTCCGACGTTTCTGGGAGCGGATGCTGATGCAGGGAATCTTTCTTCCACCCTCGCAGTTCGAGACGAACTTTCTCTCGGTCGCCCACGGTGACGACGAGATGGCACTCCTGGAGGCGGCATACCACACATGCCTCTCGTGATCGGGACGCGTGGGTCCGCCCTCGCGCTCGCCCAGGCAGATCGTGTGCGCAGGCTCCTGGAGGGTTCCGGCATCAAGACGGACCTGCGGATCATCGCCACCATCGGCGATACGGTCACAGGAGTCCCGCTCCATGAGATAGGGGGCCAGGGTGTCTTCGTGCGAGCGCTCGACGACGCCCTCCTTCGGAAGGAATGCGACTGCGCTGTCCACTCGATGAAAGATATCCCCGCGGCTCGTCCGGACGGCGTCGCGACGGCAGCGGTCCTCACCCGTGACTCACCGTGTGACTTTCTCGCGACCCATGCGGAGGTGCCGCAGGTCATCGGATCCTCCTCGACACGTCGACGAGCCCAGCTTCTCCGACACGACCCTGGTTACGATATCAGATCGCTTCGCGGTAATGTCGACACACGCCTCCGCCGCCTCACCGAGGGTCAGTATGATGCGGTCGTCCTCGCCGAGGCAGGTCTCGAACGGCTCGGACTCCAGGTGGCGGGAAGGCGTTTGGATCCCAGGGAGTTCGTCCCTTCAACGAACCAGGGGACTATCGCCGTCGTCAGCCGAGACGATCCTGGGATGATCACCACCCTTGGAGCAGTGCTCGACGATCCGGCGAGCCGGAGAGACACCCTCGTGGAGAGGGCGGTGATGGAGGAGCTTGGCGGGGGCTGCTTCACCCCGATCGGTTGCTGGTGCAGCAAAGGCCATTTGGTGGCAGAGGTGCTGAGCCTCGACGGCGATCGCTGGGTCCGACACGAGGCGCAGATCAGTGGGATCCACGAGGCGCGCGCCTTCGGTCGGGCCCTCCGCGAAAGGGCGGCGGACCTGATCCGCGAGGCATACGAACGGTTGAGGTTGACAGATGGTGGGTAAGGTCTTTCTGGTTGGTTCGGGCCCGGGAACTCTCGGGCTCCTCTCTCAGCGGGGTGCTGAGGTGATTGCACAGGCGGACGTGGTCCTCTACGATCAGCTCCCCGGGAACGAGATTCTCGCCTCGCTCCCCACAACGGCGGTGCGGATCGACTGCGGCAAGTACGGGGCCGACCACACGAAGGAACAGGGCGAGATAGAACGGTTAATCGTGGATCACGCCGTCGCCGGAAGTGTCGTCGTCCGGCTGAAAGGTGGCGACCCCTTCATGTTCGGGCGGGGCGGCGAGGAGCTCGAAGCGGTTCGGAAGGCGGGCATCCCTGTCGAAGTGGTACCGGGGATCACCTCGGCGATCGCGGTTCCGGCCTCGGTCGGCATTCCACTCACGCATCGACGCTACACTTCGCAGGTGACCGTGGTGACCGGGCACGAGGACCCGAACAAGCAAGGGAGTGCCATCAACTGGGCGGGGCTTGCCCCTGGCACCGGTACCATCGTGGTCCTGATGGGCGTAAAGAACCTCGGTCGAATCGCCGAGGCCCTCATTCTCCATGGACGTGACCCGTTGACTCCCGTCGCCGTTATCGAACGTGGTTTGCGACGCGACCAGCGAGTCACGGTTGGTCCCCTGGACCGGATCGCGCTCCTCGCCACGGAGCGAAAGGTCCGACCGCCGGCGGTGATCGTGATCGGCGGTGTTGTCGAGCTCTACGACTCGGATAGCCCTATCCTGACTCCTCCCGAGGGATCGACAAATCTTCTTTAGTTAGGGCAACAAAAATTTAGATTCACATGGCGGGGCTGAAGGGTGGGCCAACTCAGGAGGAGGTGCTTGCGGTCGTGCTTCACAAACTCGAGCTCGGGCCGGGCGACCGGGTTCTCGATCTGGGATGCGGGACAGGCAGGGTCTCAATTGCCGCCGGAGCACGAGTAGCGGAGGTCGTTGCAATCGACCGCCGGCCCGAGGCGATCGCGTACGCGACACAGCAGGCCGAAGAGGCGCAGGTCAACAACATCCGGTTCATCGAAGGAGAAGCGGCGGACCTTCTCCCCGGGCTCGGGACTTTCGATGCGGCGTTCGTCGGAGGTAGTCGCGGCCTCGATACCCTTCTCGGACTCCTGGCCGACAGGGTCCGTCGTCGGATCGTGGTGAACGCAGTGCTGGTCGAAACCCTTCACGCCGCCCTCGTCCGGATGAACGACCTCGCAATCTACGAAGAGGCCCTACACCTCCAGTGCTCCCGGGCCGCCTCCCTCGCGGGTTCGTTCTATTTCAGGCCAATCGACCCCATCTTTGTGATTGTCGGGAGGGGACGATGCTCGTAGGGCTCGGGCTGGGTCCAGGGGATCCAGAACTCCTAACACTCCGGGCAGTCCGGCTTCTCGAGTCGGCCGACGCGGTCTTCGTCCCGGGAAGGGTTGCGTCCGCACTCGTCGCCCCGTGGCGAGAAGCGGAGGTCCTCGAATTCCCGATGACCGAGGACGAGGCGGAGATTCATCGGTGCATGGAACGAAACGCGGATAGGATCGCCGAGGCGGTCGGCGACGGAGACCGCGAAGTCGTGCTCGGCATCCTCGGAGACCCCAACTTCTACTCGACCTTCTCCCGTCTCTGTGCCGTGCTTGCCGATCGCCACCCGGGGATCGCGTGGAGGACCGAACCAGGGATATCGTCAATCACCGCTTTCGCTTCGGTAGCGGGCGTCAGCCTCCAGGGCGGTTTTTATGTTTCAGACGGCCCCGAGCCTCGAGCACGAATCCTCCTGAAGGTTCGGCATCCACGCCAGACGGCAGAGTCGCTCCGTGCAGACGGCTTCTCCGAGTTCGTGCTTGTCGAAAGGATGTTCATGGACGAGATGCGGGTCTATCGGGACGATGAACTCCCCGAGAAGTCGAACTATTTCTCAGTTCTCTTTGCGAGGCGATGATGAGGACTGTTTACTTTGTTGGGGCCGGGCCCGGCGACCCTGACCTGATCACGGTCCGCGGGTTGCGCCTGCTCAAAGAGGCCGACCTGCTGATCTATGCTGGCTCGCTCGTCAATCCGGAGCTTGTCAAGCGGAGCGGGGCGTCGGAGTTGCTCAACTCTCACGGGATGTCGCTCGATGAGCTCGTGGAGGCGATGGTAATGGCAGCTCGCGATGGTCGAAAGGTGGTACGGCTCCACTCGGGTGACCCCGCTCTGTATGGGGCGATCGTCGAGCAGATCGCCGCTCTCGAGGCGCTCGGGGTGACTGTCGAGGTGGTCCCCGGCGTCTCGTCGATGTTCGGTGCAGCGGCGGCACTCAAGACCCAGTATACCCTGCGGGGTGTCTCGGAGTCGGTAATCGTCACCCGCCCCGCCGGTGTTACCCTGGAGAACGACGACATCCCCGCCCTCTCGCGCCTCGGCGCGACCCTGGTCATCTTTCTCGGCACCGAGCATCTCGAATCGATCACTGCGAGACTCGAATGCTCTCGAGATACGCCCGCCGCTGTCGTCTATCATGCCACCTGGCCCGATCAACGGGTTGTCATCGGCACCGTTGACGATATCGCCCAGCGGGCACGAGATGCGGGGATCACCCGGACGGCCCTGTTGATCGTCGGCGAGGTCGTACGGTCTGCTGCTGCTGGTTTCGAGCACTCGGTCCTCTACTCATGACCAGCGTTGGCGTCATCGCATTGCCTCGCTTCCTGGAGGGAGCCAAACGGATCGCCGGTGTCCTCGACGGAGAGGTCATGGCGTATTCCTCCGGGGGATTCGAGGAGATGTGGGCGCGTTTCGATGCCCTCGTCGTCGTGATGTCGGCTGGAATTGCTGTTCGAGGTGTCGCGCCCTTTCTCCGGGATAAGTGGGTCGACCCTTCCCTTGTTGTGGTCACTCCGGACCTGAAATACGCCGTGCCGATCCTCGGTGGTCACCACGGCGCAAACGCTCTCGCCCGGCGCCTCGAGGAAACGCTCGGGATTATCCCGGTGCTCTCCACGGCGACTGAATGCCTGGGGCGACCATCTGTCGAAGGGATCGCTGGTTCCCTCGGATACGAGGTAGTAAACCGGGACTCAACCCGAGAGGTGAATGCTGCGGAACTGGACGGGGAGGTGCCGGTACTCCACGTCGCCGGGCCGGCAATCGTGGTTGCAGGCCCGGCAGTATCGATCCTGCTCCCAAAGGCGGAGCACGTCGTCGGAGTTGGCTGCCGGCGGGGAGTAGGGGCGGACGAGGTCGAGGCAGCACTGCGCGCAGCCCTCTTCGATGCGGGAATCGAACCGAAAGGGGTCTTCGCCTACGCGACGACAATGCAAAAAAGGTACGAAACGGGCCTTGCCGAGGGGGTTTCCCGCCTCGGCGGGTCCCTTGTCCTGCTTGACGATGATACTCTCAACCGGGTTCAGGGATGCGGTCCATCGAGGGCGGGGCTTATTGGGCTTTCAGGTGTCGCCGAGCCGGCGGCTCTTGCTCTCGCCCGGCAACAGGAGTGGTGCATGAGAAAGACTGTATACGGGAGGGTTACCGTTGCCATCGCCCGGTAGACTCGTGATCGTTGGCATTGGCCCGGGTGCGATAGACCAGATGACTGGAAGGGCACGTGATGCCCTGAACGAGGCCGACTGTATCATCGGCAATGACACATACCTTGAGCAGATCCGGCCCCTCATTAAAGATAAGGAGGTGATCGTGAGCCGGATGGGAGAGGAGGTGGACCGAGCGCGGCGCGCGGTCGCCCTTGCACGCGAGATGAACGTAGCGATGGTCTCCGGCGGCGACGCCGGCGTCTATGGAATGGCGTCGATTGTGCTCGAGGTGATCGACCATGGTTTAGAGTCGGTCCCGTTCGAGGTGGTCCCCGGCGTTACCGCGGCGAATGGGGCTGCGGCATTGCTGGGATCGCCTCTCTCGGGTGATTTCTGCATCCTCAGCCTTTCGGACCTGCTGACACCGCTCGAGGTTATCGAGCGACGACTTAACCATGCGTTCGCAATGGGTGTGCCGGTTGCCTTGTATAACCCGAAGAGTCGGGGCCGTCCGCACAACCTGGCGCTCGCGATCGCCGCCGCCCGTCGGCAGTTGCCCGGCACCGTCCCGGTTGGTGTCGTCCGAAATGCATATCGTTCAGGCGAACAGGTATTCGTAACCACGCTTGAATCGTTCGAGTCCATCGAGGACGAGGTGGACATGCATGCCATCGTTATCATCGGGAATGACGAGAGCAGAATCATTACATGGGAGGGAGGCAATGGTATCATCACCCCTCGGGGATATCACCGAAAATACGTATACTGACCTGGGAGCAACCACACCTGAGGCGCTCTCGATCTCAAGGCGGAGCCGCGAATACGCCCGTGCCGAGTTGGGAAACGAGACCCTGGAGGACCGGGTTCGGCAGCGCTGCTCGATTGCTGTTGGGGACCTGGGAATGGCGGACCTGCTGCGATTCCAGAACAACCCCATCGAGGCAGGCCTAGCAGCCCTCGGCGCTGCTGCACCGGTCATTGTCGACATCCGCATGGTGGAGGTCGGCATCCAGAAACGGAGTCATGCCTCCCCGGTTATCTGCGCGCTGGATTACGGAGGGGATCGAGCCCTTGCCGAGGGGATCACTCGCACCTCAGCGGGTTTCCTCGCCGTTGCAGCCCGGCTTGACGGTGCAATCGTGGTCATTGGGAACGCTCCTTCTGCTCTGCTCGTTGTATGCGACCTGGTCCAGAAGGGGTGTCGGCCGGCACTCGTGATAGGCACCCCAGTTGGTTTCGTGAACGCGGCAGAGTCCAAGGCCCTCCTCCGCACCCTGGAGGTCCCATCAATCTCCAATGAAGGCACCCGTGGCGGTACTCCCGTAGCAGTTTCAGCGATCAACGAGATAATCACGATCGGCGCCGAGCGTCGGGTATGATCGATCCGGTAACCGGTTTTTCATATCCTGACGCATGGGTTGAGGCCTGCCCCTCCCCGAACGCTCTGACGCTTGCAGAGTCGGGGCTGGGAATTTTGACCGCGAACGGGACCGTCCTCCGCCGGGGATTCAGCACTGGCACGACGGCTGCAGCCGCGGCGAAGGCGGCGGTCCTTTCCCTCCATTCTTCATGTGACGAAGTGGAGATTGTTCTACCCTGCGGCATCAAGGCTCGTATTCCAGCTGAAGGGTTCAGGGGCAACGGTACATGCCGCAAGGACCCGGGGGACTATCCCAACGACGTGACGGCGGGCATCCTCGTCCGGGCGTATGCGACAACCGCCCCCTCTACCGAGGTGATCGCTGGCCCGGGGATAGGCCGATACGCCCGAGACACGCCTCGATTCCGTCGAGGTGCTGCTGCTATAAGCGAAGCGGCCCGGCGAGCGATCGAGCGGGAGATCGAAGAGGCCTGTTTGGCGATCGGGATCACGGGAGCCGTCGTGACACTCGAGGTCGAGGAGGGAGTGACGATTGCCTCCCGGACCCTGAACTCTCGCGTCGGGATCGAGGGTGGGATCTCCCTCCTCGGGACGACTGGCCTGGTGGAGCCCTGGGACGACCACCTCACCGAATCTGTCATGGACCGGATCAGATCCGCCGACCAGGTCGTCCTGACGACCGGGCGGATTGGTCTCGCCCACGCCCGGCGACAGTACCCTGAACGAGAGGTGGTGCTCGTCGGCGGGAGGATCGGCGAGGGGCTGGCAGCGGCGCACGGGACTGCGATCCTTTTCGGACTGCCCGCCCTGATCCTTAAGCACCTCTGGCCCGATATCCTAGAGCAGTCCCGGAGTCCGACCGTGGAGGAACTGATTGGTTTACCCGAGTCGAAGATGGCCATTGAAAGGGCCTTTACTGAGGCTGCCGCTCGATATCCCGGATTGCAAGTTGTCCTGATCGATCGATCAGGGGCAATCATCGCCGAGGGGCCATGAAAGTCGTCGGAGTTGGATGCGGACCCGGGATGCTGACTGAGGAGGCGGCCCGGGTCATCAGGAGGGCGGAGGTGATCCACGGGTCCGCCAGAGCGATAGAACTCGCCTCGGGGATGATTCGTCCCGGGTGCCTGGTCCACGAGATTGGCGATTACCGGGCACTTCGAGACCTCGGAGATGGAGCGGTGGTCCTCTCGAC
>JABNAD010001023.1_pt1 | contig 11887 bp, 9 predicted proteins | sample 7240381 | NCBI WGS metagenome assembly JABNAD01 (sample SAMN11332834, study PRJNA596920) | anaerobic digester metagenome | biome: digested sludge; isolation source: digested sewage sludge-derived enrichment culture grown on H2/CO2 | place: Germany: Goettingen | reverse complement strand
CAGTCATCGGAATTCTGCTGCACCACCGCTTTCATGGAGAGCATCTGGGCATGCTTGAATCATTGCTGATTCATCTGAGAAAAACAGGATATTCGTTTGTTTCATTTACTGAACTGATGCAATAAATGTCTAAAAATTACCAGGGCATGAAAGAGTATATTCATAATATCAATATTGACAAGCAGATCAAGCCAAGAATGACAGGCTATTTACTTGTTGAGTCAGTACTGTCAGATCCAGGTAAAAGTCAACGTATCCTTTATGAGGGGATCAAAAACTACTTTGGCGGGTTCGGCAATTATGTCTCTGTTTACACCCTTGGTAAATATCACTTTGCCATTTTATTACCTGAAAAAATTCACAAACTGGACACATATGGATTGATAAGGGACAAATCAGATTTTGCTTTCATTGAAGGAACATTTTATGACTTTCAGCTACCGGACAAGGGCGGCAATAAAAACCAGGACTCAGGTAGCTACCTTGCAGCAAAGGTCCTGAGTATCTGCAGGTCAGGCGAATCCGACAAACTTAAAGAATTCAACGGACGATATTCAGGTTTTTGCTATCTCTCTGAAACAGACTCGCTGGTCATTTTCAATGACCAGCTCGGCGGAAACAGGGTTTATATTTATGATTACAGCGGATATTTCGCCGTCAGCAACAATGTGTTTGCCCTGGCAGCAAATCCCGGACTGCCGGTTTCAATTAATGATCAATCCATAGCCGAAATCCTTCAACTGGAATATCCGTTATACAGAAATACCGAATTCAACGAGATAACCCTCATTGTGCCGTCAGATATATATGTCAGAAACGGAAAATCTGTTGTATACCGGAAATATTACCAAAAATTCGACAGGAGCAGGAAAATGTCGGATAAAAGTTACATTGAAGGCCTGCAGCATGTCATTGACGAATTTTTTAAGAAACTTTACCTGCAACTGGATGAACCACTCGGAATTTTTATGTCGAAAGGTAAAGACAGCCGGATTTTTCTGCCATTTATGGAACACAACCAGATACCCTATATCCCTTATGTATTCAAGGATGGAACAGGGGTATTTGATTACCCTTATGTAAGCAGGATTGCCGGATTGCTGCAGAAAGATTTACATGTTCTTGACTCTTACTCGGTTGATCGTCGCCTGACATTTATGATAGCAATGAGCACAACGCCAACCTTCTCATGGGGTGCTCTGGGCAGCCTGGCATCCGGATATTCATCAACTGCATTAATGGGACTATTCGGGGATATGAGTTCGGGCAAGATGCCGTCATTCAGAGTTCCGGGGATAAAAACCCATGAAGACATGATCAATGGCATTTTTAACTGGATCACCAAAGGGGTTACGCGCGAGATATTCAAAGAATCATTACCCTTTTACGACAGATTCAAAATATGGGATGAGTATGTATCGCTTTACAAGGAATATCCGAAATCTGAACTCCTGATTGACACTGAAATTCATCACGACACCGACAACCGCTCATTCCGCAACACCCAGCCGATCCTGCTCCGTGCGCAGCATTTCCTTACACCAGTCACCCCGTTTGCCGAAAGGTCCATTCTCAACGCCTACCATTCGCTTCCGGCAAGCCTGATACGTTCCCAAAAAGCCCACGCAAAAATCGCGGCAAGTGAACATAAGTCCAATTCTGTCAGGTCGACAGCTTTCCCGGTTTCCCTGAAACTTGAAAGTCACATACGCCCTGCAATGCTTCAGGTAATCAGGTTCAACAACAGATTCAGCAATCTGCTTCTGAGATGGCAGATCAAAAAGTTTAACCCTTATGTTGAAGCGGAACATTTCACCCCACGATCAGAATATTTCAGGAATTTACTCAGCAACAGCACTCCGGTTAACCCGGGTCATAAACGACTGTTAACCAGGATGTACAACACTGACGATTATCTTCACCTGGTTTTTCATGACAACATCAGGTCTTTCTGCAGAATACCGGATGTTGTTTATAACGAGTTGGAAAAAAGTCACTAAGATCAAAATCCATTAATAAAAGATCAGGATTTCTCAGTATGAAAAAATGGATTATCTTCAGCGGTACCGACTGGTTCAGACCTTCTGTCACCAGCACCCGTCAGATTATGTTGCAATTCAGGCAAAAAGGATATCAGATTCTATGGGTCAACCCCATCGCATTCAAGTCTCCGGCAGTCAATTCGGAGAATAGAAAATCAATGCAAAAAAAAATACTGAATAAATTGCAGACCCACCTGAAGTTTATCAGAAAAGCAGATCAGGAAGTCTACATATTGGTCCCCTTCTATATTCCTCTTTTTAACGCAACCGGCGACAAGATTAATGACATGCTGATCAGGCTGCAGTTTGCAATTATTACGCTTTTTCTGGGCATCAGGATAAAGGAAACCATATTATGGATTTCAGGAAGCTTTACCTTATCACCGGTTCTTCATAAACCTTTCTACCGAAAAATTTACCAGGCTGCAGACCTTATTTCTGATTTCAGGACCAGCAATCAGCAACTTCTTAAAACTCTTCGGAAAAAGGAATATTACCTCGGCACCCATGTCGATCATTTATTTGCAAGTTCTCCGAATATCAGAACTAAGCTTGAGCTACTTACGGGCAGGCAGGTTTCCTTATTAACTCATGGGGTAAATTTTGCGCATTTCAACACCGCGAGGGAATTAAATCCAACCATGTCAAAAGTGAAGGCAGCAGGTCTTCCGGTTGCCGGTTACTTTGGAACACTTTCAGATGCCAATGACAAAGAAGTCTTCAGAATACTTGCCAAGAACGGGTTCTCGGTTGTTATTATAGGCAAAGTACTGGGCGATTATTCATCACTGGAAAACCTTGATAACGTATTTTTTACCGGCCCTGTTGAATTTACAGAACTTCCCTCCTATGCACAGGCTTTCGACGTGTGTTTACTCAACTGGATTATGGCCGACTGGATATACAATTCATACCCTGTTAAAACCCTTGAATATCTGGCTATGGGCAAACCAGTTATAAGTTGCCCGATTCCTGCAGTAAAAGAACTTTTCGGATCACTGGTCTATTTTGCTGATACGCCGGAAGAATATCTTGAAAAAGCCCTGCTTGCATTGAATGAAAACAGCAGAGAATTATCAGAAGCCAGAGTCAGCGCAGCCTCAGAACACACCTGGGAAAGTAAATTCAGTATCATAGAATCCGTTATCCGATGAAGACCGGCTTAAAACTTATAGACATAACCAGAGGCACCGATATCCTGGGCAAATACAAGGAGCTTGTCAGGCTATGGGACAATAGAACACCTCTTGAAGAAACCCGTAATCAGAACCTTGCCAGGTTCCTGCTGGCCATCAGGAGTCATAACAGATTCTACAGCCCTTTACTGAGCAAATACAGCCCGGATGAGATCATCGACAATCCGCAGAAGGTGCTGACGGGTATGCCGGTCATCGACAAAAATACGCTATCCGCAAATCTCCATCTGGTTTTTACCCCATTAAAAGGTGTGGCATATCAGCTTAAGAAAACAGGGGGCAGTACAGGAGCGCCATTCCGGTATTATGTTGATAAGGATCACCTCTCCTGGATGTGGGCACACAATTACTTATTCTGGCATTCCAACTGTGGTTATGAGCCCGGAGATCCGTTTGTTACAATTGCCGGAAATTCACTTCGAACTGTTAACAGGAAGTTCCTGGAAAATATTTACCACAGGTTGCAGAATAACTATTTTCTCAGGGGCGACATGATTGACAGCGACCTTAAGCCAATTCAGTCAAAACTTGAAAAAGCAGTCCTGATTTATGGATATCCCAGCTCTATAATGAATATTATAAAAGTGATCCCGGGGTTTCCTTCTCATTTCAGAAGTCTGAAGGCAATATTTACCACATCTGAACAGCTGCTGCCTTCCGTCCGCGACCAGATTGAAGGGGCATTCAAAAAACCTGTATTTGACATATACGGGGCTAATGACGGCGGAATTCTGGGATGTGAATGCCCTGAACACCAAGGATATCATTTCAATTTTCTTAATTGTTTTGCTGAAGTAACAGTAACCGGAGATGGGTTAACTGAACTGTTACTGACAAACACAAACAGCCTGAACTACCCTTTTGTCAGATACCGGGTCGGGGACATCGGGAACATCACCACCGGCAAATGCGGATGCGGCTCATCATGGCCAAGGATTATTGATTTGAAAGGCAGAACCAGAGACCTGATCAGAAAACCGGACGGCGGTTCGGTTCATGGATCATATTTCAATAAAATTCTGTTTGATTTCCCGGAAGTCGATGCCTACCGGATAGTTCAGGAGGCAGACTATTCTGTGAAAGTATATATTCACCTTGGCCAAATGCAGCTTTTTGACAAAATGGCAACAAAACTTGCCTTGTCGCTTAATAAACATCTGCCGGAACTCAACTTTGCAATAGAGCAAATGCAGGAATACAATCCGACAAATACAAAGTTTAAACTAATTGAAAGCCATGTCATTTAATCTTTGCAGCGTCGGCGATGTTATGCTTGGTGAAAATGTTCATCATTTCGGCCGGGGTATTATAAAAAAGTTCAGCAATGATTTTACCAGGCTGCTGAGCCCGAAGGTCTATGAGTTAATATCAGAGGCAGATATCTTTATTTTTAACATGGAGTCAGGTTTTGCCCCGGATGATCATTTCTTAAAGCGAGACATCAACAACGGAGTTTATCTTGCACCTGAAAGTACTGCAACTATTTTCAGGAAGATCAATGCAATTAAAATAGCCAACGTTGCCAACAATCATTTCAGTCAGCATGGAGTGCAATCTGCCGGATATAGCTTTCAGCTTCTCGAAAAAGAAGGCATTCTTGTCGCCGGAAGAGACAACACCCCCCTGGCAATAGAAATGAACAGTAAAGTTTTAAAAATATGGGGAGTTAGCCTTATAGATGACAAAAACTACTGCGGCCAGTACTTTCGCAGTTCCAACAACAATCTTATCCGTGACTTAAATCTCAGCCGGAAAGCTGATAATGAAATCCGCATCATCAGTATTCATTGGGGAGACGAATACCTCACATTGGAAAATGAGCAGCAGCGTGCTCTTGCGCAGGAATTAAGCGAAGCCGGTTTTGATTTCATTCTCGGGCATCATCCTCATGTTATACAGACTGTAGTCAAACTAAATAAAACATGGACTGTATTCAGTCACGGCAATTTTATTTTTGATCAGAACTTTTCTAAATTAACCCAAACCGGATTGATTTTCAATGCCAATCTTTCCGATAATAATGCAAAATTATTATTTTCGCATCAGAAAAAGTTCCAGGTTAAAGAATTCAGAGCGACCAGCCCTGAAGCATTGAACCATTATTGCAAAAGACACTTTCATCCCCGAAAACCACTTCTCATGCGGATCAGGATGAAAGTTGAATTAATTATTCATTTTTATGAGCTCAACAGAAGTGTAATCGTCATTTTTATGAAGCGACTTTTACAAAAAAGCAGTAACCGCCATAATGGGGAAAATTAAGATACTTGCAATTGCCTCAAGCGGAGGCCACTGGATACAATTATTAAGACTTCTGCCGGCATTTGACGGACAGGATATAATTTTTGTTTCTACCCACAAAGGCAATCAGGCTCAGGCTGAAGGTCATAAGTTTTATGCAGTGACCGATGCAACGCGATGGGAAAAACTGAAGCTCATCAAAATGGCATTCGAAGTAAGGAGGATCATTGCAAATGAAAATCCTGATGTGATCATTTCAACAGGGGCAGCCCCCGGGCTCATGGCCATCATCTGGGGATGGATGAAAAACAAAAAGACCATCTGGATCGACAGCATAGCTAATGTTGACAGGATATCCATGAGTGGCCGTATAGCAAAACCTTTCAGCAGGCTGCATCTGACACAGTGGGATCATCTGGCCGATAATAAATCAACGTTTTTTAAAGGGACGGTAATTTCATGATTTTTGTAGTAGTAGGAACACAGGAACCATTCGACAGGCTTATCAGGGCTGTTGACCGCTGGGCGGGAGAAACCGGTTACAAAGAGATTTATGGTCAGATTTCCAGGGCAGCGTATTTACCAACAAACTTCAGCTATACTGATTTTATTGAGCCTGAGCAATTCATTGACAAATTCAGGTCAGCGGATGTAATCGTCGGACACGCTGGTATGGGAACGATCATTCAAGCCCTCCAGTTTTCAAAGCCCATCATTGTTATGCCCCGGCTTTCAGGTTATCACGAGACAAGAAACGACCACCAGGTCTCTACGGCAAAAAGTTTTGGCCGATTGGGATACGTCATGGATGTATACTCAGAAGAGGATCTTTTTAACGCTTTGAACCGGATTGATTCCATTAAGCCATCAAAGCCCATAGGATCAGGTGCTTCGGAAAACCTTCTGGCTTCTATCAGGGAATTTATCAGAGTTTGAGCCGTACCGCAAAACTAAAGCCAGGCATGGCAGATCTGAAAAGAAGCACTTTAAACTAATTATTTTCGGGCAATCAATTCATCAATAATAGCAAGCTTCATAAAATTTTACCCTGATTACAATTGAATTTTGTCACTTTTCGGTTGTTTTTAAATAAAAGCGCTGCAAATTTGAAATTTAGTCGTGAAATATAATTATTTTTGATTACTCATACATTTCTGCCTGCAACCGCAGAAAAAGCAAATTATTCATGCTGAAATACTTGTGAGACGATTGCTTTTTTGACTGACATTGACTTTTGGTTTTGACATTTTCAGGTTCACCGGGTTTTATCAAGAGAATGTTATCGGTTTAAATGGGACAGAAAAGCAGGGGAAACAAATCCGGAAATAATTTGTTGAAATTGGCAATTCAGGCATCATTATTGACCTGAAATGTGATTAAATACTGAAAGCCCCGGACAGCGAAAATGATTCAGGAACGCGAAGAGCTTGGAAGCAAAACTTTTGGCATTATCATCACGATAGTGTCAGTGCTTGCTTTTATTGGGGCATTTTTTATAACTGACTGGCTATCAATAGCAACTATTGAATACAATAGTCAGTATCTCACTGTATTGCTGATCCTGATTCCATTATGGCATTTTGGCATCAGCAAAACAAACCTCACCCGCTTTTACAGGGCCAAAGATACTGCGATCATCCTGATTGAAAGTTTTCTATTCACATTAACCGGAACCGGGATCCTGGCCATAATTATTTCATTATTAAAACTGGAACAGATCAATCTTTACATCCTTCTGGTATTTGCATCAATTGAATTTATTTTACTGAACCTGATCATTATTCTATCATACAGGTATCATAAAAATCTGCTCAATAAGGGATTAAACACCAGAAATATCATATTGATCGCAGATGAGAACTGTGTTGATTTTATTGAAAGACTTTTTCTCCACAAAGAATGGGGTTTCAGGATAGTTACCATAATTTCTGACTCAGAAATTATTCCGGAGATATTTGGCAGCAGGGTCAAGGTCATTCAGAATACTCAAAGCCTGTCCTATCTGATAAAATCGCATGTTGTTGATGAAGTATTCTATTGCAAGAACGATATTAATCAGGCTGAAATCAAGAAGCTGGTGTTCGCTTGTGAAGAAATCGGGGTGGTTTTCAGGCTGCAATCGGCCTTCTTTCAGATGCCTGCAACGAAGACCCATCTGAGCTATTACAATGAAGTGCCATTTCTCACATTTATCAATACCCCGGTTAACAAAGATGCGCATCAATGGAAACTTGTCGTTGATATTGTTGCTTCTTTCCTTATTTTACTTATCTGGTCCCCCATTCTGCTGTTAATTGTTATTGCGATAAAACTTACATCAAAGGGACCGGTAATATTTAAGCAGAAAAGGGTTGGACTCAGGGGGCGTGAATTCAACATCTATAAATTCCGGACAATGGTTCAGGATGCCGAGAAACTGAGGCCCTTGCTCGAAGCCCAGAATGAAATGGACGGTCCGGTATTCAAGATAAAAAAAGATCCACGAATCACAGCTGTTGGAAAGATTCTCAGAAAAACCGGCCTTGATGAAGTTCCGCAGTTTTTTAATATTTTAAAAGGTGATATGTCGCTGGTTGGGCCCAGGCCGCCCCTCCCCAGCGAGGTGGCCCAATATGAGAGGTGGCAACTCAGGCGGCTCTCTATGCGCCCTGGCCTTACCTGCATCTGGCAGATCGCTCCCAACAGAAACAATATAACCTTTGATGAATGGATGAAGCTCGATTTACAGTACATTGACAGCTGGTCGTTGAAAATGGATTTTATGCTGTTCATAAAAACCATCCAGACAGTCGCAAAAGGTTCGGGACAATAACGAAATTGTCAGACATTTGCCTGAATTTACAATGATTGATTAACTTATGCGTTATTTTATGAAATGCCGCAAAATTGAAAATTACAATCAGCCGAACAGAAAAGAACTGTATATGAAAAAGATAGGTCAGTTTAAACTGAAGTTATTTCTGGTATTGTTTGTTTCAGGATTTCTGGCTTCATGTGTACCGCAGGACAATCTCAAATACGTTCAGGACAAAACAACTTCAGAAATCAAGGAAAGCTACGAACATCTCAGGCCAATAAAAAAAATTAGACCATTTGACAATTTATATATCAATGTTTTAAGCCTGGATGAACAAACCGCAAGGATATTCAGCAACCAGAACTCTTCAATTACAGGAGGTCTTAGCATTGATCTCCTCAGCTATACAGTCAGTGAAAGAGGCACCATTGATTTTCCGTTTATCGGAGAAATCATGTTAAACAACCTCACACTTCTGGAAGCAAAAGCCAAAGTTGAAGCTGAACTAAGCCAGTATCTCAGCAATACGGCCATTACCATGAAGTTTGTAAACAGCAACATAACCGTACTGGGAGAAGTACGAAACCAGGGCGAATTTCCATTTTTCAAGGAGCAGATCAATATTTTTCAGGCACTTGGATATGCAGGCGGCATAACTGATTACGGCGATAAGAGTAAAGTAATCCTGATTCGTGAATACGATGACCTTGTCAGATTTCACAACCTGAACCTGACAGATAAAAAAATTGTTGAAAATGAACTTTATTATCTACAGCCAGGCGATGTTGTGATCGTAGAGCCCATAAAAACAAAATTCAGGAGTCTCAGAACCTTTACTTATGCCACATTTCTTGCAACTACGACAACACTCATAACTGTATTGTACTTTTTCAGATAACCCGAAGCCGTGAAAAGATCAGAAGAAATATTTCAGCAAAAGACAGACTACCGGGACTTGATTTTTAAGTTGTGGCGACATAAGTTCTGGTTTGCCCTCTCTGTCGTAACCTTTCTTGCGGCAGCATTTCTTTTCAACAAATTCTCCACCACTATTTTCAGGAATCATTCCACACTGCTGCTTAAGGAATCCGAGCGGAATTCTTTTATGAGTTCGCAGGATATCATGCAGGGTTTTGGCCTATTTGCCGGTAATCAGAATATTGAAAATGAACTGGGCATTCTCACCTCATATACGATGATTTATGATGCTGTAAATCAACTCAATCTCGATGTTTCATTTTACACGGAGAGGTATATGTTCGGGGGGATAATAAAACATAAACTATTCAGGGAAACCGAAGAGATATATTTTGACGAACCATTACAGATAAGTATTGATAAATCTTCGCTACAGCCCATTGACCTTCCAATCTATTTCAGGATACTGAATAAAGATGAGTTCAGCATTGAAGCAGACGGAGATAACATTTTGATATACAACTATCTGGATGATAATATTGTTAAAATCGCACCGAAAGTGAGAATCTCCGGAACTTACAAGTTCGGCGAAGAAATCAAGGGAGAAAATTACAGTTTTAAGGTGCATTTGCCTCCAGGTAATAACATTCAGTCATCATCCGGTAAAGTATATTTTTCTTTTAACAGTTTAAGTTACCTTACGCTTAAATATCAGGCATCTATAACTGCCAATGTTACTTCCAGAACTTCTTCACTTGTTGTAATCTCAATGACTGGCGACAACAGGTACAAAATCACCGACTTCCTCAACACACTTTCAAATGCGTATCTTGAGAAAAACCTCGAGAAGAAAAACAGAATCGCCATCAACACTGTAAAATTTATCGACAGTCAGATCAGCGAAGTATCGGATTCATTGACTTATGCTGAAAGTAAGCTTCAGAATTTCAGGACTTCGAACCGGGTTATGGATATAAGTTTTCAGGGTCAGCAATCGCTCGAAAGGATGAACCAGCTTGAAAGTGAACGGGCATTGCTTATCATGCAGAAGAAGTATTATGATTATATCCGTGATTATTTTGAAAAAAATACAGATTTATCTGATCTTGTTGCCCCTTCCTCGATGAATGTTCAGGATCCCTTGTTAAACCAGTTGATTTCCCAATTGATTACGCTCAATTCTGAACGAACCAACCTGCTTAACCAGGGAAACATTAAAAATCTGAGACTTAATACTATTGAAGTTCAGATAGCCAACCTGAAAAAAACCATCAACGAAAATATCAGCAGTAATGCGGCAACCACTGAGATTGCCCTTCAGGATATTAACAACAGGTCTGCACGCATCTCTGCTGAGATGTCAAGACTCCCTTCAACTGAAAGGCAGCTATTCGGTATTGAGCGTAAATTCAAGCTGAATGATGCAATTTACACCTTTCTGCTCCAGAAAAGATCTGAAGCACAAATTGCCCGGGCTTCAAATGCCCCCGATTATGAAGTAATTGATCCTGCCAGGTACATTACATCTTATCAGGTCTTTCCCAAGAACAAATTAACCCTGATTATCGGCGCATTGATCGGGTTACTGATTCCTTTTATCATCATAGTATTACGTGACTTCCTGAACACGAAGATTTCATCGAAAAAGGAGATCGAATCAATCACCGGCCTGCCGATTCTGGGCCACGTCTTTCATAATGACAGCAAAGAAAAAATCGTCATCAATGAAGCCTTTAATTCTCCTATTTCGGAATCATTCAGAAGTTTAAGGACAAACCTACAATTCTATGCCAGGGATAATGAGAAAATGGTTTTTGTAGTTACTTCTTCATATACAGGAGAAGGAAAATCATTTATATCGCAGAACCTTGCCTGTGTTTATGCCCTGTTTGGTAAAAAAACCCTGTTGATGGGTTTTGACCTCAGACGACCAAAACTTTACCAGGACTTCAACCTGTCCAATCAGAAAGGGATCAGCACCGCCCTGATAAATCAATCTTCCCTGTCGGAAATTATTCAGAAAACAAGCATCGATAACCTTGATTTCATATCAGCCGGACCAATTCCACCAAACCCGCTTGAGTTGATCGCTTCCCCAAAAACTGAACAGCTGATCAATGACCTTAAAAAGCTGTATGACTACATTATTATTGATTCTCCACCTGTTGGCGTGGTATCTGACACTTACCTGTTAATGAGGTATTCGGATGCTAATATTTACGTTGTCAGACAAGGATTTACTGTAAAGGAAGCATTTACAACAAATATCAATCATTTAACTCAGAAGAACATACCTCACATCAGCCTTGTAATCAACGACGTTAAAGCAAGAGGTTTGAGTTATGATTACGGATATGAATACACTTATTATGAGGAGAAAAAGGATAAATCCTTCTTCAAATCATTCAGCAGAAACTTATTAAAAAAGAAGTGATCAGCCCTTTTATTCTGCCAAACGGGATATTCTTTCTTTAACACCTGTTTAACCCTTCCGGTATATTTCCGATGATCTGACAAATATCATCTGTTATAAGTGTATCAGTGCTTCCGGAATCCGGAGCAATAGCTATCCTCCTAAACCTTTGTCGCTTCCCTGGGGATAATTTCCCCAAAATGAGAAAGCAAGGCCAACGATATCCCCTCCTGACTTCTGACACTTTTGGCAATTTCGGAAAATCAGTTTTACAAGTATC
>JABNAD010000263.1_pt2 | contig 11905 bp, 12 predicted proteins | sample 7240381 | NCBI WGS metagenome assembly JABNAD01 (sample SAMN11332834, study PRJNA596920) | anaerobic digester metagenome | biome: digested sludge; isolation source: digested sewage sludge-derived enrichment culture grown on H2/CO2 | place: Germany: Goettingen | reverse complement strand
GAGGTTGCGCCAGAGAACATGCTGTACATATTCGTTACGCTGCTCACATCCCAGCTGCCAATATCCATATTGAAGGAGGTTGCGCCAGAGAACATGCTGTACATATTCGTTACGCTGCTCACATCCCAGCCGCCAATATTTTGGTTAAAGGACGAGACGTTACGGAACATACTGTTCATATCCGTTACGCTGCTAACATCCCAGCCGCCAATATCCTTATTAAAGGAGGTGGCGCCATTGAACATATAGCGCATATTCGTTACGCTGCTCACATCCCAGCCCCCAATATTTTGGTTAAAGGAGGTGGCGCGAGAGAACATAGAACTCGTATCCGTTACGCTGCTCACATCCCAACTGCCAATATCCTGGTTGAAGGAGGTGGCGCCAGAGAACATAGCATACATATCCGTTACACTGCTCACATCCCAGCCTCCAATGTCCTGGTTGAAGGAGGTGGCGCCACTGAACATATAGCCCATATCCGTTACGCTGCTAACATCCCAGCTGCCAATATCCTGGTTGAAGGAATTGGCGTAAGCGAACATACTGTGCATACTCGTTACGCTGCTCACATCCCAGCCACTAATATCCTGATTGAACGAGGTGGCTTTATAGAACATACCACTCATACTTGTCACGCTGCTCACATCCCAGTTCCCAATATCATGGTTGAAGGAGGTGGCTTCCCAGAACATAGCATACATACTCGTTACGCTGCTCACATCCCAGCCTCCAATGTCCTGGTTGAAGGAGGTGGCGCCACTGAACATAGTACTCATATCCGTTACGCTGCTCACATCCCAGTCGCCAATATCCTGGTTGAAGGAGGTGGCGCGGTAGAACATCCTACTCATATTCGTTACGCTGCTCACATCCCAGCCGCCAATATCCTGGTTGAAGGAGGTGGCGTCAAAGAACATATAGCTCATACTCGTTACATTGCTCACATCCCAGCCACCAATATCCTGGTTGAAGGCGGTGGCGTAAGCGAACATATAGGAAAGATTGGTTACCGTTGGGGGTAGAGCAGCTGGCACCTCGGTAAGGTTTGCTGCACCATAAAAAGCTCCATATAAACTTGTAAGCCCCAGGTTGCCAAAACTGGTTACTTTGGTTAGCTTCTCTGCATCAGCATAACCACCCAAACCATTCCCAAATTGGCCTAAGCTGCCGGTTATGGATACGGTGTAGGTTTCCTCTGCGGCGAAGGTGTGGTTGTGCTTACCACTAGTGGTAATGGCTTGCGGGGTGGTGCCATCGCCCCAGTCCACGGTAACGTTAACGCTGCCGTATAGCGGTAGGGTAACGGTGGTGCCGTCGCTTAGCGTGGTGTTAAACTCAAGCACCATGGCATCGGACTTTATGCCTTGCTGGGCATTGTCCGCAATTGTGCTTGCTGTTGGGGCTTGCGCCTGGGCGCCCAGTAAAAAGGCAACGTTCAACATCAGAAAAAGGAACGCTTTGCTTGCGTAATGGTGTAGATTTTTTTTCATTGTTTATTATTTAGTTGGCAAAAGAGAATTTGCACTTGCATTAAGGCAAACGAAGATAATAACTTTTTCATGAAGGAAAAACGGAAAATAAAGGATGAAAAGCTGATGCATTGTCGTAGCCAGGAATAATAGTGTCGATAGTCCGATTAACCCGAAGGGCTGGAATTCTGCCTATAATGTCTTTGTATTCCATTTTTCCCCCTGTTCGTCGCGCGGCCTATCGTCTTTCTTCCTAAATTACACCCAGTTTTTACAAAATGTTAAAAGGAGTTATCATGGCAAAGAAAAAAATCCTGTTGGTTTCAGGAATATTGGCGCTTGCCCTAGCCATTTTCCTATCACTACCCCAGAACTGGTACATTGTAAAGGCACTCATATATCAGAAGCCTAATATTGACGATATGCGCCTTTTCCACAACAGAACCGTTGATTCTGGCGATGTAAGTCCTTGGCGTTTTTCTCCTAGCTATGGGAGCGTGGTGCTTAATAGACAAGCCGATTCCGTACTCACGCTTTATAAAACCACGGCTTACCTTGTTGCAGTTGACTCATCGCTGCTTTTTGAGGCCTACTTTGATGGGTATGGCCCCGACTCGGCCAGCAACTCATTCTCCATGGCAAAAAGCATAGTTGGATTGCTAATAGGTTGCGCTATCGACGATGGCTATATCTATAGCGTGGATCAACCCATTGCCCATTTTTTACCAGAATTCGATACCCCTACCTTAAGTTCTATTACCATTAAGCACCTGCTAACAATGAGTAGTGGTTTAAGCTGGGACGAGGCCTACTCTAGCCTGTTCTCCATGACCACAAAGGGTTTTTATGGTAACGATATTGCTGCCCTAGTGCTTAATCAGCATCGGGTATCAGCTCCAGGAGTCCAATTTGAATACAGGAGTGGCGATACGCAGCTGCTTTCCCTTATCATTAGTAGGGTCACCGGAAAATCGGTGTCGCAATACGCTTCGGAGAAGCTTTGGAAACCCCTAGGGGCAGAGCACCCTGCATACTGGAGCCTCGATAAAGATGATGGGAACGAGAAGGCTTTCTGCTGCTTTAATTCCAATGCACGCGACTTTGCCCGTATCGGACAGCTGGTTCTAAATAATGGCATAATGAATGGACAACAGGTTATCTCCTCCGATTATTTGCAAAGCGCCATATTCCCAGATACCACGCTGGTTGATCCCGAACTTGGTGGAGTAAAGAATACCCGCTACGGTTACCAGTGGTGGTATATTCGCTATCGCGATATGGATATCCACTATGCCCGTGGAATTCTTGGTCAGTACATTTTTGCCATTCCTTCTAAGCGGATGGTTGTGGTAAGACTAGGCCATTTCCGTAGCAACGAAAAGCAAAATGGACATCCGTTGGATGTTTATCGTTACCTTGACATTGCTTTTGATATGGTTGAAAAAGCCGAGTAGAGAAAGGGGGGCATATCTTTTCAATTTATATATTAGTGAAGTAAAATACAGAATACCGATTTTAATCCTTAACCCAACAATTAATGGATAAGCTTAGAGTTAAGTTGCTTGCGTTTGCCAATGCCGATCAGGCTGTATTTAATCGAGGAAAGAAGCGTTTGCTTAAGCTGTTTGAGCAGGAAAAGGTTGAATTTGTTGATAATAAGCCCGATATACTTGTGTTTTTAACTGGTGGCTCCGAGCGGGCTGCCATTGGTCTTTTGCAGGAGTATAGGTATTACCCCATGTTTGCCTCCCGCGACGAGAATTCCTGGGCGGCAGCTTCGGAGGTAAAGGCTTGGATGGCTCAAAACCACATAACATCTACCCTTCGCGACATAGACGATCCTAAGTCGGTTGACCTTGTGCGCGATTTCCATATGATTAAGAATGGTCTAAAGCGACTTCAGGGGCAGCGATTGGGCATGGTTGGAACACCATCCGATTGGCTGGTTGCATCGCTGGTTAGCCCATTTATACTGCAGAGTCGCTTCGGGGTGGAGACAGTTGAGATTCCGTGGGCGTCGGTTCCTCTTCCAGAGGTTTCGGCTGTTGGCGGCGATTTTGTATCCTTCTTCTCTTCCGAGGAGCATAAGGAGGAGCTCCTCCAGTCGGGGCGTTTATACGAAGCCCTAACTCAGGCCGTAAAGGCAGAAAAGCTCTCGGCCCTATCGGTAGAGTGCTTCTCGTTGGTTAACTCCTGCAACCTAACGGCATGCCTGGCTTTAGCCAAGCTCAGCATGGATGGGATTCCTGCTGGTTGCGAGGGCGATATGTGCAGCGCAATAGGCATGATGATATCAAAAGAGGTTTGTGGTGTTATACCCTGGATGGCCAATATTGCCCACGTTGATGGCGATAAAGCCCTTTTTGCGCACTGTACAGCTCCGGCTAATTTGTATGAAAAGTTTCATCTCGATACCCACTTCGAAACTAATAAGGGACTTGCGTTGGGCGGCGATATAAAGGGCGAAAAGGTTACCGTTTTTAGGTTTGATAGCACTCTGAACAAGATGTTTGTAACACTAGCCAAGGTTACTGGGCATCCTAAGAGTAAAATGGCTTGCAGAACGCAGCTAGAGGTTCATTTAACACCCGAAGCCCAAAGGTATTTTGTTGAGAATCCGTTAGGGAATCATCACCTTATTATCCCGGGCGATTACACGCAACGCTTTGCGCTATTGGCAATGGTTTTGAATCTTAAGTTGGTATAGAAAACAAAAGGGGCGAAAGCCCCTTTTTATTATACTGTGAGAATCTCCTTCTCTTTTCTGTCGAGCAGCTCGTCTACCTTTTTGTTAAAAGTATCGGTTATTTTTTGGACGTTTGCTTCGCCATCCTTTGCCATATCCTCGGCAAGTCCATTCTTTTGTAGCTTTTTAATCTCCTCATTGGCATCGCGGCGGGCATTTCTAATGCTTACGCGGGCATGCTCACCTTCCTGCTTAACCTGCTTAACCAGGTCTTTACGCCTCTCCTCGGTTAGCGGAGGAACGGAGATACGAATTACCTCCCCGTTATTTTGAGGGTTAAAGCCAAGGTTAGCGGCCATAATGGCCCTTTCTATTGGGTCAATTAGTTTTTTTTCCCAAGGCTGAACCGTTATGGTTCTAGCATCAGAGCTTCCAACATTGGCCACCTGCGATAGGGGAGTCAATGTGCCATAGTAGTCAACCATTACCCCAGAGAGCATGGCGGGATTCGCCTTTCCTGCGCGAAGTACGCGGAGCTCATTTTCTAGGTGATCTACGGCTTTTTGCATTCGGTCACTTGCCTCTTCAATGCAAAAGTCTAATTCTTCTTTCATGGTCTGGTGCTTTATTTTTTCGGAGACTAAATTATCTAATTTCTAACCAAAGTTCCAATTTTTTCGCCTAAAAGCAACTTTTTTAGGTTTCCTTGGGTGTTCATATCAAAAACTACAATGGGTAGATTATTCTCGCTGCACATAGTGAACGCGGTAAGGTCCATAACCTTAAGCTTCTTCTCGTAGGCCTCGCTAAAGGTTATTTCGTCGTACTTAACAGCCGATGGATCTTTCTCTGGATCGGCAGTGTAAACACCATCAACTCTAGTACCTTTTAGGAGTGCTTGCGCCTCAATCTCTACGCCGCGAAGTGCCGAGGCGGTGTCGGTAGTAAAGAATGGATTTCCTGTCCCTCCTGCAATAATAGCTACAAACCCTTGCTTAAAGGCTTCTAGTACTTTTGCTTTGGTGTAGAGTTCGCCAACGGGTTCCATTTTGGTTGCGGTAAAGACCTTGGCCTTGCCGCCTAAGCTTTCAATAGCCGATTGTAGCCCAAGGCTGTTGATTACGGTTGCAAGCATTCCCATTTGGTCGCCCTTAACCCTGTCAACGCCCTTTGAAAGGCCACTAAGTCCTCTGAATATGTTGCCACCGCCAATAACTATTCCAACTTCAACGCCCATTTCGGCTACCTCTTTAACCTGTTTTGCGTAAGAGCTAAGTGTTTCGGGGTTAATGCCGTAGCTGTCGTTTCCCATTAGCGCTTCACCGCTAAGCTTGAGTAGAACTCTATTGTATTTTCCCATGGTATTGTTTTGTTCGGCATTCCCTGTTTGGGGAATGGTTTATTCTGTTGTAAAGATAAGTAAGCGCATAAAAAAAGCCTCGATTGTGTCGAGGCTTTTTTTATGAATATTATACAATTACAGAGTAAGCGATACTCTTTTGTATGCTACAACAGTTAGATCTTTGTCAGTTTGTTGTAGGTACTGACGAATGGTGATCTTGTTGTCCTTAACAAAGTCTTGGTTAAGAAGAGTGCTCTCCTTGTAGAACTTGTTAAGCTTACCTTCTGCAATTTTATCAAGCATGTTTTCTGGTTTGCCCTCGTTACGAGCTTGCTCGCGGCCAATTTCGAACTCTTGCTTGCGAATTTTCTCAGGAACATCGTCCTTGTCAATTGCAACAGGGTTCATAGCAGCAGCTTGCATGGCAATGTCACGAACGGTTTGTTCTGCAACATCAGCTTTGTTAACGCCAATTAGGGTACCAAGCTTGCTTCCCATGTGGATGTACGATACAACCTTAGCAGCTTCGGCTTTCTCATAGTAAGAAAGGTCAAATTTCTCACCAGTTACGCCAGATTGTTCTGCAACAAGGTCAGCAACAGTACGTCCGTCAAGAGGAAGTGCTTTAAGTGCATCAAGGTCAGCTGGATTGTTTGCAAGAGCAACGTCAGCAATCTTTTCAGCAAGGCCAACAAAGTCTTGGTTCTTCGCTACGAAATCGGTTTCGCAGTTTAGAACAACCATAACGCCAAAGTTTCCAGCATCGTTGATTTTCGCAACAACAACACCTTCACCCGCTTCGCGGTCGGCGCGTTTGTTAGCGATAGCTTTACCGCGTTCGCGGATAAGCTCAATTGCTTTTTCGTAGTCACCGTTAGCTTCAACAAGCGCGTTTTTGCAGTCCATCATGCCTGCGCCTGTCATTTTTCTTAGTTTGGCTACGTCAGCAGCTTTAATTTCAGACATAGTATTGAGAATTTTTTTGTTCAAAAACTAGTTTTCGTCGTCACCAGCCTCTTCCTCAACTTCAACTTCCTCTTCAACTTCTTCTTCGTCAAGGTCAGCTTTAGTTATGGCTTTTTTAGGTTTGCGAGCTCTGGTTTTACCAGCATCCTCTTTCTTCTCCTTTTGAGGCTCTTTTTCTTTCTCTACTTTACGCTCCTCAAGGCCTTCTTGAATAGCTTTGGCCATTAGGTCGATAATAAGAGAAATAGACTTCGATGCATCGTCATTTGCAGGTATCACAAAATCAACTAGACTGGGATCACAGCAGGTATCAACCATTGCGAATACCGGAATGTTAAGCCTTTTGGCTTCTTTAATGGCGATGTACTCTTTTTGAACGTCAACAACGAAAAGAGCAGCAGGAAGACGGTTTAGGTCAGCAATTGAGCCTAAGTTCTTCTCTAGCTTAGCACGTTGACGGCTAATTTGAAGCTTTTCGCGTTTTGATAGGCTGTCGAAGGTTCCATCGCTAAACATCTTATCGATAGAGGTCATCTTCTTAACAGCTTTACGGATTGTTGGGAAGTTGGTAAGCATACCACCTGGCCAGCGCTCGGTAACATAAGGCATGTTAACCTGCTTTACGCGCTCTGCAACAATCTCTTTTGCTTGTTTCTTTGTGGCTACAAACAGAACTTTACGTCCTGATTTAGCTATTTGCTTTAAGGCAGCAGCAGATTCGTCAACCTTAACGATGGTCTTCTGTAGGTCGATGATGTGGATGCCGTTGCGCTCCATGAAAATATATGGAGCCATTTTGGGGTTCCACTTACGTTTAAGGTGACCAAAATGAACGCCTGCGTCTAGCAGTTCGTTGAAATTTGTTCTAGGCATTGTAAATGTTTTTGTTTGTTTAGAATTTAGGCAATTACTCAGTAGTCCTTTTCAGAGTCTAAGTAATTTTAGCTAAACTGCCTGCCTAATTAATGTCAAAATACTAACGTTTAGAGAACTGGAATCTCTTCCTTGCTTTTGGTTGACCAGGTTTCTTACGTTCCACTTCACGTGGGTCGCGAGTCATGAAACCGGCTGTCCTTAGCGCTGGCTTGTTCTCTGGGTTAAGCTCAACTAATGCGCGTGCAATACCTAGGCGCACTGCTTCTGCTTGACCAGTAACTCCACCACCATCAAGAGTAACCTTAATGTCATAGTTTCCTACTACATTTAGGGTTTCTAGTGGTTGGTTAACTACGTACTGTAGTAGCTCCGATGGGAAGTACTCTTTTAGGTCGCGACCATTGATGGTAACGTTACCTTTCCCGTCTTGAAGGTAAACCCTTGCTACCGCAGATTTTCTTCTTCCTACAGCGTTATATACCTGCATACTCATTATTTAATTGAATTAAGGTTGATTTCCTTTGGCTGTTGAGCCTCGTGTGGATGCTCTGGGCCAGCATAAACATGAAGGTTACCAAAAATGGCTCTTCCAAGACGACTCTTTGGAAGCATTCCCTTCACGGCATGTTCAATTACGGCATTTGGGCGACGCTTTAGAAGCTCTTTAGGAGTGGCAAATCTTTGTCCTCCTGGGTAGCCGGTGTAACGAACGTAAACCTTGTCGGTTAGTTTTGAACCGGTAAGGCGTACTTTTTCTGCGTTGATGATAATTACATTATCACCGCAGTCAACATGTGGAGTGTAGTTGGCTTTGTATTTCCCTCTCAAAAGTTTCGCAACTTTGCTAGAGAGGCGCCCCAATACTTCGTTGGTGGCATCCACAACAACCCACTCTTTGGTAGCGGTTGCACTGTTTACCGATACCGTTTTGTAACTAAGTGTGTCCACTGTGTAAACTCCTCTTTTTTAGTTAATACCTGTTACTTTACTGTGATCCTTAAATGCAATAAAATGCGGGTTGCAAAATTACAACTATTTATTTAATTAACAATACGGTTGATTACAATTAAGATGCTTGATGTTAGTTTTGAGACGTGAGGCGATGTGATATTTTGGGAGTGGCTGGGAGCATCGGGGTGTGTTGGAATGCTAAGATTATAAGGAAGATATAAGAAAAATGCTACCTGAACCCTGAACGCCGAACGACTAAACACTAACCGTCAACGCCTAGCATTCAAGATTAAGGCATCTGCCAAATCGTTTCACGCTTAACGTTTCTTGTCTCACGATTTAAACTATTTTTGGTACTAAATTCTGAAGGATATGGATGGTTTGCTTAAGCCCTTTTGGCATAGGTATATTTATATTGGGGGGTTGATGTTGTCGCTTGTTGCTCTCCCCTTTTCGGTATTTCTACTTAGCGTTGGGCTTATTACCATTGCGGTAAACTGGGCGCTTAGCGGTTCTTGGAATGTTAAGATGAATAGGCTTAAGGGAAATCTTCCGCTTTATCTGTTTTTACTATTATATCTGGCCGTGGTTGTTGGCTCGTTATACTCCAACAATAAATTGTATGCCCTTTCTCAGCTGCGGCTAAAATTACCACTTTTGCTTGCTCCTGTGGTTATTGCTTCTAGCGATAGGTTGAGTCGTGTTGAGTTTAAGTGGTTGTTCTCATCGTTTATTGGTGCGGTTGCTGCCGCATCTGTGGTTAGCACGGTGTTATTTGTGCAAAATTACATTGATGTTAACCACGATTTTAGGTCGGTCTCTCCCTTTATATCTCATATAAGGTTGTCGTTAATGGTTGTGCTAAGCCTTGTTTTGCTAATCTGGAGTTTTGGCACACATAGGCTTGTAGCCATTGGCGCAAGCTCTAAGGGCAAGGTGCTGTATGTAATTCTAATTGTTTGGTTATTACTCTTTTTGGTTGTGCTGCAATCACTAACAGGGATTGTTATTGCAGGCGTGCTTTTGTTAGTGTTTCTTACTCTAATATCGTTGCGCATAAAGGAATCCTTGTGGCGATTCTCGGCCATTGTGGGCATAGTATTCTTTGTGCTTTTCCTTTTCTCCTATGCTACACATATGGTCGATAGGTACTTTACCAAGTATTATATCGATAAGGATAAGCTGCCTACACAAACCATTAACGGGAATCGTTACACTCACGATACTGCAAACTTACAGTATGAAAACGGTTACCCTGTATGGATTAACATCTGTTATACTGAGCTGGAGGAGGGGTGGAGCCGGGTTAGCCAAAAGCCATACGGAGGAACCGATAATTTGGGGCAACCCCTTAGGTTAACTTTAATACGATACCTTACCTCCAAGGGGTTAAGAAAGGATTCGGTTGGTGTATCTAGGTTAGATTCCGTTGATGTGCGCATGGTGGAGTCGGGCGCTACTAGCATCATTTTTCGGGAGCATCGGTTTGGGATTTACCCGCGTGTTTACCAAATGTTGTGGGAGGTTGAACAGTACCTAAATGTTGGGGCAGTAAAGGGAAGTCCTTTGGTTCAGCGATATGTCTTTGCTAAAGCATCGTTGGCCATAATTGCCAATAACTTTTGGTTTGGTACAGGGACAGGCGATTTTGGTGAGGCTTTCCACCATTACTATACCAATAACGAGCCCGGAGTAAACCCCAATGCCCGTTTCTTGTCTCACAACCAGTACCTGTTTGTTTGGGTAACCACTGGCTTTTTTGGCTTTGTGCTCTTTGTGGTAGGATTTATAATGCCTCCACTATTGCTGGGCTTATGGCGTAATAGGCTATTTATTGCATTTATGCTGATTGTAGGTCTATCAATGCTTAACGAGGATACGCTGGAAACGCATACTGGGGTTAGCTTTGTTGCAATTTTTATATCGCTATTACTATTCTCTGGCTTTAATTCAACTTTTGGAGATGAGTGACCGTTTGGGCAAAGATTTCTTTTGTAGAGATGTGCTTGAGGTTTGCCCCGATTTAATTGGCAAGAATATCGTGCGTAGCTTTGGTGGTGGACGTGTTGAGCGCTTTACAATAACCGAGGTTGAGGCATACCAAGGAACGGCAGACTTAGCTTGCCACGCTAGCAAAGGACGAACACCACGTACCGAGATTATGTTCCACGGCGGTGCGCACGTGTACGTGTACCTTATATACGGAATGTACTGGATGCTGAACTTTGTAACGGGTACCGAGGGTGAGCCGCAGGCAGCCCTTGTAAGGGGCGTTGTGGGCTGTTATGGGCCAGGCAGAGTGGGGCGTTTGTTGCAGCTGGATAAATCTTTTTATGGTGAGGATTTAACAACATCGTCCCGTTTGTGGATAGAGCCGAGTGACAATGTCATTCCAATCATAAAAACTGCTCCCCGTATAGGTGTAGGTTATGCCGGAGAGTATTGGTCTAACCTCCCTTGGCGATTCTATGCTAAGAATCACCCTTAAAGCAAATTGTCTAACGTCTATCGTCTAAAATCTAACATCTAAAGTCTAAAAAAATGAATTTTGTTTTTGCCGAGCCCATTGGATTAACCGATAAGGACAAATCAGATTTTGCTGCCGAGATGCAGCTTCAACATAACGCGGTTACTTTTTTTGATACTGTTCCTTCTAGTCAGGATGAGCTGTTGGATCGCGCCCTTACTGCCGATGTGCTGGTTGTTAGCAACTATCCCGTTTCGGAGCAGGTGGTTATGGGTGCGCAAAACCTAAAGCATATTGTTGTGGCCTTTACGGGTACCGATCATGTTGCTCAGTCCGCCTGTGCCCAGCGTGGTGTCCTAATTTCTAATGCGGCAGGCTATAGCACACAAGCTGTTGCCGAGCTAACCATTGCCATGGCGTTAGATCTTTTGCGTAAAGTTACTCCCGCCGATGCTGTTACCCGAAGTCTTGGTGGTAGAAATGGTTTTTTAGGTCTTGAGTTGCAGGGGAAAACCTTTGGAATTGTTGGTATGGGACTTATTGGTGAGCGTGTAGCCTTATTGGCCAAAGCCTTTGGGTGCAGGGTTATTGCTTGGTCTAGAACTGTAAAGGCTATTGATGGGGTTGAGTTTGTTTCCTTTGATGATGTGATATCGCAGGCAGATATCCTTTCGCTCCACTTGCCGCTTACTCCACAAACTAAAGGGTTAATTGGCGCGCTGGAGCTGGCAAAGATGAAGCCTTCGGCTATTCTAATTAATACTGCCCGTGCTTTAGTGGTAAACACCAATGCGCTTGCCGATGCGCTTCACGAAGGGATAATTGCAGGTGCAGCAGTAGATATCTACGAGAAAGAACCCCCTTTGGATGCTGACCATCCCTTACTTTTTGCTCCCAATACATTGCTTTTACCTCACATAGGTTTTGCTACTCACGAGGCCATTGCCTTGCGCTCTGGTATAGTGCTACAGAATATTAGGGGCTGGCTAAGTGGAGAGCCACAGAACGTAGTTGGTTAGCTCTTTATTCCATTTGGTAGGGTTGGTTTGCTTGTGCGAGCCAACCTTTTTGTTTGTGGCCAATATAAAATAAAAAAGCCCAATCGGGTTGATTGGGCTTTGCTCCTCATCTAGGACTTGAACCTA
>JABNAD010000351.1_pt2 | contig 11907 bp, 7 predicted proteins | sample 7240381 | NCBI WGS metagenome assembly JABNAD01 (sample SAMN11332834, study PRJNA596920) | anaerobic digester metagenome | biome: digested sludge; isolation source: digested sewage sludge-derived enrichment culture grown on H2/CO2 | place: Germany: Goettingen | reverse complement strand
TTCAACGGTTCAACAGCGCCTGAGGCATTTCCCTGCCTGATGCGTGCTTCAGCCTGAATAAGCAGGATTTCGGAAAAACGCAACACACGGATGTTTTGTCCTGAGCCGTAAGGGCCGAACAACTGCTGAGCCGACGGATAGTATGCTTTGCCATTGTACCTTGGGGTGCCTTCTATCCCTTCAAGGGAAGGGACTCCGGCAATGATATCCCCGTCGGGGGTGACATCACCCTTGTAAAGGATGGTTGCGGCCTTCCTGATCTGGTCACCTGCGGCGTCGAAAGCAGCAGCCAGGTCATCGGTCGGGATGTTGAACCCCCATCCCCACTGACCACGCACAGATTGTACTTCAGCATGCTGGGAGAATGATACCCCCCAGTTTCCTTCAATCTGCTGGGCCTGAATCTCAAAAACGGATTCCGGGCCATTCTCGGCTGCAACCCTGAATACATTGTAAAAGTTGGATTCAAGACTGTATTTGCCGGAGGAGACTACTTCGGTAGCCATGCGTTCGGCATCGCCCCATCTTTCCATGTAAAGGTAAACCTTTGCCAGCAATCCTTTGGCTGCTCCGGCAGTGGCTCTTCCCTTGTTTGATGCATCATAGGTATCCGGCAGCACAGCCATGGCATCCAGCAGGTCCTGCTCAATGTATTCATAGACTTTTGCCTTAGGGGTTCTGAAGTTGATTTCGGGGCCAACCGGAACAGACAACGGGGTAGGTACATCACCATATGCCCTCACAAGGTCGAAATAGAGCAAAGCCCTGAGAAATTTGGCCTCACCGATCAGCCGGGTTTTCAACGATTCATTCATTGTAATTGCCGGAATGTTGGTGATTGCCTGGTTTGCTTTGTTGATTCCACGATATCTGCCGGCCCAATAGTCTTTCAATACAAACTGATTGGGTGTGAAGGCAAAGTTGTCATAGTCGTTGATAAATGATGCATCGCCTACGGCACTGCCTTTAACGGCATTGTCGGAAGGTATTTCCTGCATTATGATAAACGCAAAGGAAACCATTTCCCATGAACGGAAGTGTGCATAGATTGAATTGACAGCCTGTTCGGCATGCTCCTGTGTTTCAAAAAAGCCTTCTGCAGGAATGGTATTTTCCGGCTCGAAATCCAGGTAATCCTGGCAGGAACTGAAAATAACCATTGTCAGCATCAGAAGGGGATATATCCATTTATTCGATTTCATAATTTCCTGGTTTTTAAGGTTAGAAATTAACATTGACACCAAAATTATAAGTGGCCGACATCGGATAAACATTCAGGTCGATGCCTTGAGAGGTGGGAGAACTGCTGGCGATCTCGGGGCTGAATCCGTTGTATTTGAAGAATGTGAACGGATTGGATGTGTTTACATAGAAACGGACACTTCTTATGCCAAGTTTGGAGACCACCTTCTCAGGAATGGTATATCCTACCTGAATGTTTCTGATGCGCACAAATCCGCCGGGTTCAATGTACCAGGAGTTGGGAAGCATATTGTCGGCAGTGAGGTCGGCTGAGGGGTATTCGTTGGTTGAGCCTTCGCCGGTCCAGCGGTTTTCGTAGAAGTCAAGGTCGTAGTTTTCGTTGCCGAGGCGCTGTGCGCGTTTGGCATTATAGATCTTATTACCTCCCTGTGCATAAATATCCACGCTGAAGTCAACGCCCTTGTATTCGAGGGTGGCATTGAAACCAAACAGGTAGGTCGGCAGCGCACTTCCCAGAAATACACGGTCTTTGGCATCAATCAGGCCATTGTTGTCCACGTCTTCATACTTGAAGTCGCCCGGTTTTGCATTGGGCTGAATCAACACCTCTTCGTTGGTTTCGGGATTGGTCCAAGTGTAATTGCTTATCTCATCTTCGTTCTGGAAAATCCCTACCACATTGCGGCCGTAATAGGAGCCAATGGGCTCACCAACAATGGTATAGGTTGAGAAAAATCCTCCAACCGGGAGATTTCCGCCAAAGAGTCCGAGCGTGCCTTCGAGCAGTTCTTTAACCTCGTTTTTGTTGTAGGTAAAGTTGGTGTTGAACGAGTAATTGAAGTCACCGGCTTTGTCGGTCCATCCCAGCGTAAGCTCAATTCCCTGATTCAGGAAATCCCCGTTATTTTGCAGATAGCTGCCCGATGTTCCGGCAGTAGCCGAAAGGGTAGTCGGGAAAATGCCGTCAACGGTGAGTCTGTGATAATAATCCAGTTCGAACGATAACTTGTTATCGACGGCCAGACCTTCAAACGCGATGTCAAACTCCTTCACTTTCTCCCATCTCAGGGTGGGGGGTACCGCGCTGGTGATGTTGGCGCCTTCAGCAATCACTACATTGCCGCCCTGTCCGAATGCTGTTGACAGTTCGCCGCCTTTTGCAATGGTCAGTGTGTAAATGTTTGCAGGAATGCGGTTGTTACCGGTAACGCCCCAGCTTGCCCTTAACTTGAGGAAGTCAAAAATGTTCTGATTTTGCATGAAATCTTCGTTTGTCATTACCCAGCCAAACCCAACGGATGGGAAAAGATCAAAACGTTCATCGGCCGGGAAAACAGAACTACCGTCATAGCGCAGTGTCCCGGTAAAAAGATACTTATCCATATAGTTATAGGTAGCTCTTCCGAAATAGGATAAGGCCGTAATTTTTGAGCCATAGTCGCCTGAGTTGGAGGTGGTCTGTTCTCCGAAGCCCAGATACAGGGACTGATCTCCGTAATTTTCGACACCACTGCGGCTGCCTGAAAGTCCAAGGTCGCGGAATTCCTGGGCGGAGATACCTGCCATGGCAGTTACTTTGTGCTTGCCGAAGTTGTTTTCATAAGTAAGGGTGTTGTCCCAGAATCCGTCTGTTGAATAATTCATGGAGCGGCTCAGGGTGCGGTTGGTGTCAACCTGTGTTTCAGATACTACATAATAAGGCGTATAGCTACGGTTCCGGTTGCTGCCGTAATCCATACCGTAGGAGGTCTTTAATTTGAAATGCTCAAGAATCTTGAGTTCGGCAAAAGCACTGCCCAGAAAGCGGATACCATTTGACCGGCTGTTGAAATAATACAGTTGCGCGGCCGGGTTGGAGAAATTGCCCAGGCTGCCAGATCCCATCGGATTGAAGGTACTGTCATTCAGTTTGGCCGTAAAAACGGGGGGCGCAACGTAAGCATTGTAGAAAACTCCAGGTACATCCTTAAATTTGTAAGTTGATAAATTGGCCGAATACCCGACCTTCAGGTTTTTCATCACCTCAGATTCGAGCGATGACCTGATATTGATGCGGTCATAGTCATGTCCTTTCACCAATCCTTCCTGAGTAAACCAGGAAGCTCCGAAAGTGTAAAGACTTTTGGCCGAACCGCCCATTACACTGATATCATGGCTTTGGGTGAGGGCTTTTTCGCGCAGGACCTCATCATACCAGTCAATTTCATCGGGATAATCGGCAGGGTCGATGGGGGTAAAAGTGCTTCCGGATGCTTCAGCAAGCAGTTTGTTCTTTTCATTTACGAGGTCAATATATTGCACTCCCTTAGCGAGTTCAAACTTGTTGACTACCTTCTGAAAACCGGTATAGCCCGAATAGGAGATTCTCGCTTCGCGGCTCTGGCTGCGCTTGGTTGTCACGATAATGACCCCGTTGGCTGCGCGCACCCCGTAAATGGCTGATGAAGAGGCATCTTTGAGGAAAGTGATGTTTTCGATGTCGTTGGTCCCCAGGTAGCTGATGTCGTTGGTGAGGATACCGTCGACAACGTAAAGCGGCGATGAACTTGAGGAAACGGTTCCCAGTCCGCGGATGCGGATAACCGGTGAACTGCCCGGCGAACCGCTGTTGGTTACCTGTACTCCGGCTACTTTACCCTGGAGGGCCTGCGCGGGATTGGCCACCGCCTGGTAAGCCAGATCCTTGGCTTTGACGGTAGTGATGGATCCGGTAAGGTCCATACGCTTAGCCGATCCGTAACCGACCACCACCACCTCATCAAGCATGCTGGCGGAGGAGTTCAGGGATACGTTTATCGTGGAGCGCCCCTGCACAGGAATTTCCTGGGTCTCCATCCCCACAAAACTGAATACCAATGTTGCCGTAGAAGGAACCTCAATGCTGAATCGTCCGTCAATATCGGTGGAGGTGCCACTGGTAGTTCCTTTTACAACTACAGTTACGCCCGGAAGGGTTTCTCCGTTGGAGGCATTCTTGACCTGCCCCGAAACCCTGACCTGCTGTGCCATCGCTGCCGGGATTATCCCCAGCGCGAGTATCAGAATAAAGAGTAGTTTAATTTTTTTCATTTGGTTATGTTTTGGTTGTTGGTTCGTATTGGTTGTTTGACCTGGCTGTTAGCTGATAAAGATTGATTTACCTCAGGAAATGGAAAGCCCCCTCCTTTCTTTAAATTATTAGAAAACCAATTATTGAATAATAAGTTTGTGTGTCGACCTGTGATGTGTACCGTTAATTATTAAAAAATAAATACCCTTTTTCATGCTGCCGGTTCCTATATTACAGGTAACTTCACCGCTGTCCTGATAGTTGAGGGTAGATGGAGAGGCAACTTCTTTGCCGGTAATATCAAGTATGGAGATGGTCAGCAGATCGTGGTGGGTAAGTTTTATGCTGATGCTGAAATGATCCTGATTCAGAGGATTTGGGTAAATACGGATCTGATCCTGATTGGGGTCAATTTTTTGACTGCCAAATGGATCCGGTACGAACCCGATGGCTTCAAGCATCGGGGCAATTTCGGGATTTGCCATAAAATTGTCCCGGAGTAATCCCGAGCGATGGTTTTCTATCATCACAATGATCGGCCCCTGGTCTATGGCCAGGTAAGAGGTGGCCCACCAGTTCCGGCTCTGGTTAAAGGCATCGTAAAAGCCCATCCATCCCCAGGTTTTTGCTCCCAGTTCCCTGTAAAAATGCTTCAGGGCACCCAAAGACTCAACCGGCGTATAAGGCATGGATGAAAGCGCGGCAGTGGGGGTAATGGTTCCGTTGTCACGACCCTGCACGGGTTCATGGGCCATATAGCCGTCCGGGTCATCACTGGCGGTGAGTCCCCAGCAATTGGCGCCGTAGCCGGCATGTCCGAGCGGGTTCTGCATGCAGTATGCCCTGTGGATCAGTGTGTGGTTGCGGTTCAGGTTGAAGTAATTGGTAAACTGATCTTTGATATTGCGCGGATCGAACCCCAGGAATGAATAGTGTGCAAAAAAGAGGGGACCGCCCCTGTCCCATCCTACATCAAGCGTGTATCCGTAAAATGACCTTCCGTTCAGGTAGTATGGCATGCCCGCCCAGCCGTTGTTCCAGTATGAGGCAGGCACCGCGTGGGTAGGAGAGGCAATGGCCAGCATGTAAATGATTGCTGCTTCGTTCCAGCCCCTTACCTGCATATTCATCTGCCAGCCATAATCGGGCGACCAGTGCCAGTAAAGTACGCCGGAATTGTTGCGGCTGTACCAGTCCCATTCCACCGATTCCCAGAGGGCAGTTATCCTGGATACGATTTGTTGTTCTTCAGGTGTTGACAGGTCAAAGTATTGCCTTGCTGTAAGGAGCCCCTGCACCAGGAAGCCGGTTTCAACCAGGTCACCGCCATTGTCAAATTCGCTGAAAGGCACGGTGGCACCTGTATTTCCATTGAGCCAGTGTGGCCAGACGCCGTGAAAGCGGTCGGCATTTTCAAGGAATGAAATGATTTTCAGCAGCCTGTCAATTCCCTGCTGTCGCGTGATATAACCTCTTTCAATGCCGGTTAGCAGGGCCATAATGCCAAATCCTGAACCGCCAGTGGTAACCACATCGCCCGATGAATTTCTTTCCCTCGCCATTCCCGAGGCAGGGTGGGCAAAATCGTAGAAATAGCGGAAGGTATATTCCTGTACCATATCCAGCAGTTCATCGTCTGAAAAAATTCTGGTGGAAGCTGATGCCGGTACTGACGGAACCGAAGGCTCATTGGATGCATTCAGCGCCCTGACGCGATACGACGCACTTACCTGTGTGCCCAGGGGCCTGACCCAGTCGACATGCCGAGTGGTGTTATTATCGGTTACATAGACTGTCTGCCAGGTGTTTCCCCCGTCAGTTGACCGTTGCACTTCGTACCCGTTGATAAAGGTTTCAGGATTCGGGAGCCACCCGACCTCAATGTGGCTGTCATAACCCGCTGCCGTTACCCCTGAAGGCTGGGATGCCGGCGGCGATGTGCCATCTCCCTTAAAAACCCTCATGTCATCAACCAGCAGGGTATGGATTACATTATCGGTGATACCCTGTGAAAAGCCTATGGTTTTAATCCTGGAAAAATCTACCGGATCGCCGTAATTCAGGAAAATGCTCATTGGTATGGCGATCCTGTTCCAGACGCCCGGGGCCAGGTTGCTGCACCAGGCGGAAAAGCTGTGTTTGGTGGTTTTAACATTGCTGACATCCTCCATGAATATGCGCGGAAGATTACTGCTGTTCAAACCTTCAACCGACCTGAGCCAGAAAATCAGTGTATCGGTGTTTGTCAGATTTTTATCCGTCCAGTTTAATCCTGCCGCAATGGCTACCCAATCACCGCCGGTAACGGATTTCCATTTAAGCCGCAGGCAGTTGGTCCCCTGCACCGCCGGCGTATTAACCTCAACCGGAAACCGTCTCAGTTCACTACCCATTCGCTCAAGTTCGCTTGGGGTGGTTAACTCCATCCAACTGAATTCATAATAGTCACCCGAAGGGCTATCCTGAAAATACAGATAAGTCTGGGCAGTTGCGGAACTGCTGACCAATCCTGCAATAAGCAGGATGGCAAATGATATAAGTTTCCGGTTGAGGGTGTTCATAGCTGTATGTTCGGATTATCTTCTGATTTGTGCTCCTCTGATGGCATAGAAGAAGATATACAGATAACAGATGGCCGGGACAATAAATGCCCAGGTGTAGCCAAAGTTGTCAGCTACGCTTCCCATGATGGGCGGGATGATCGCTCCGCCGAGGATGAGCGAGTTGATCAGCCCTGAAGCGCTGCTGAGTTCAGCATTGTCAAGGTCTTTGACTGCCAGTGAGAAAATATTGGGAAACATGATGGAATTGAACAGGCCGATTGAAATAATGGTCCAGAGTGCGACATTTCCTGTGGTGAAAGTGGTGAGCAGGTCGAGTGCTGCGGCAACCAGTGCAAAAATGGCCAGGGTTTTTGCGGCCTTGCCTGTTCCGATTTGCATAATGAGGAAGTTGGCAATGGCAACCCCAAGAAATACGCCTCCGATATTCCAGTTCCATCCGGTGACAAAAGCGCCTGAAACAAGTGCGAGCAAAAGAACCGGAAGGGCATAAGTGATTTTTTTCGACAGACTGATACCCGAAAACATAAACGAGCCAAAGAAACGGCCAACCATGGCCCCGCCCCAATAGATGGCGGCATAGGTTGAGGCTTCTTCGCCGGTCATCATCAGGTTTTTCTTGAGGTAATTCACGATCAGGCCTGCATTACCGACTTCAGCACCAACGTAAGTAAAAATGGCAATGGCGCCCAGCACAACATGGGGATATTTCAGAATACTTTTCTTTTCTTTCTTTTCAGCGGCAATCACCGGAAGTTTGATAGACATCAGAATTACCGCTACGAGGATAACGCCGATTCCCATGATGATAAATGGCAACGGCACTTTTTCAGCGGCTTCCAATGCATAGTCAGGACTCAAAGGGTTTAATCCCCTGAAAATGGCCACGGAGATCAGCCAGGGGGCGATCATGGTGGCGATGGAATTCAATGCCTGGGTGAGGTTGAGGCGGCTCGAAGCCGATTTCTCAGGACCGATTGCAGTGACATAAGGATTTGCAGCAACCTGCAGAAAAACAACTCCTGTTGCCAATACAAAAGTGCCTAGCAGAAAAATGGGGAAGGATGGGAGCTTGGATGCAGGTATGTAAATAAAACTACCCAGTGCCATCAGGACCAAACCGGCAATGACCGTAGACTTGTATCCGATCCGGTCTATCAGTTTACCCGTGGGGATTGACATTATCGGGTAAGCAATGAAAAAGGCAGAAGCCAGTAACTGGGCCCCGAACTCTGAGAGGCCAAAGATTTCCTTGATTGGAGCTGACAACGTTACAATAAATGTTGTTGCAAATCCAAAAATGAAAAAAATGGCTCCAAAGGCTGACATTCCTACTCTGAAACTGTTGTCCTGTTTACTCATAAAAATTTAGTTTTAGGTGAATTTGATTTTGTATGCTGAAGCACCCGTGCCGAATACAGATGCCAGGCGGTTAATTCATAAAGTTATAAACAATTCCCCGACGGGGACTTCCCGATCAATTAATTCTCTTTTGAAATTGCATACGTGCAAATTCGTTGACAAATAAACAGACCTGCTTACAAGATGAATAACACTGAGTAACCCGAGTTTTTTAAAGGTAACTTTTGTTTGTGTATTTGGTACACTAAGCAAGAGTGTAAAAATACGTCAAGAAATAATTATTTGCAATGCTTTTAAAATAATTCTAAAGTTATAAATAAAGATCTGTCGTAAAGAATTTGAAGTCAGGCGGATAGGCTATTCATTTGGATAAGGTGGAATAAAAAATAAGCCGGATACAAATGATGCACCCGGCTTAGTTATAATTAAGGGAACAGCTATTTTTCGAGTTTATTCGATGATGTTGCAGCCCATTCGTTTACACCTCCTTCATAAATCTTTACATTGGGGTAGCCAAGTATAGATTTGAGTGCAAAGTAACCTTTCCCTGCTCTGACACCGGTTGGGCATACAAGGATAATGGTTTTGTCTTTGGTGGCACCGGCAGCGTTGAAGATTTTTTCAAGCTCAGCTTTGGTTTTATAAGTGCTGGCGGCTGTCATCAGGGTTGTATGATCCACATTAACTGAGCCCGGGATTCTTCCCTTGTTATTCTTGGGGTCTTTGCCGCTGAATTCGGCATTTTCACGAAGGTCAACAAGAATTACCCTGGAGTTTCCTGAAGCGCCCTGCACCTCTTTCATATCGGCGTATATGGCTTTATTAACTGCCGGGGTGAAAGTTGCGGGTTTAACCGTGGTGGGGTTCTTGGTTACAGGTTTACGGCCGGCTTTCCAGGCCACCATTCCGCCATCCAGAACCTTTACGTTCGGAGCGCCCAGGTATTTCAGCACCCAGTAAAGCCTGGAGGCATACTTCCCTGCGCCTTCATCGTAAACGACAATGGTTTTCTTCTCACTGATACCTTTAGCGCCGAATATTTTGGCGAGTTCTTCGGACGTATTGAGCTGTCCTTCAAATCCACCTGCTTTTTCGAGGCTTTTATAGGAGACATTCACTGCATCGTTGATGTGCACCTTTGCATATTCGGTTTCAACTTCTGCTGAGACCACAACATAATTGGCATCCTTGAGCTTTAAGCTAAGCTCAGATACGGAAATCAGGTCCTGGGCCATTGCTGCTAAGCTCAGAAAAATCACTGCGATCGACGCTGATACGAGTTTTTTCATTGTTCTTTTAATTAAAATTTAACTTGTAATTGTACAACGATTTCGTCGGTCGGAATTTCAACCGGCGACTCGGCGCGGTAAACATAATTTACCTGTAGTCGGGTCCAGTCGTTGAAGAAGTAGTTGACACCGAAAGTCATGTTGTTTTCCTTATATCCGGTTGCATTGCCCGAATCAAAGAAGTCAAACATAAATACCGGCTCTACATTCCATTTTGTCATATATGCCAGTGTTACGTACCCTCCGCTTCTCTCTTTTCCTAACTCGATAAGGTTTCCGCTGCAGCCTCCGCCGAGGTCGCGATTATAATCGCCTTCATCCATGATGTATTCGCCCAAAAGGGTAAATCCACGATATTTTAGTTTAAGCTCACCGCCGATGGTGGTACGGGTGTCCTTATCATTCAGGTATGATGGGTAACCATAGCGGAAACTTCCGCCGACATACAGGAAATCCCAGGGGTGAAGCACTACGCGTCCGACAATGTCTTTTTTCTTGTTGTTGTCGAATTTAAGCAATCCGCCGCCGTTCATCAGTCCCAGCTGATAGGATACAAAAGTGGTATCGTTTCCGCCAAGGAGCATAGCGCCCATATCGCGGAAGGGAGCAACCATCTGCAGGGTGGCGGTTGAACGGTAAACAGTCATTAAACCATTGCAGGCGGTGTTTGTTTCCAATCCGAAAGGGGTTTTGAATGAGCCGACTGAAAGCCTGGCCATATTAAACCTGTCATAGGTGATAAAAGCATCCAGCAGGTAAGGATTGGCGGAGATAAACGGGCTGAGTTCTGCAACCACATAATAGGAGAAGTCATAGGGAATTTTCCCCATTGCACCTATGCGCGCCCTTTCAAATGTAAAACTGTTTTTTGAAGGTTCGGTAAAGTGATGTTCATATTGAGATTGAAGGAATCCGAACATTTTCAGTCCCTCATCTGATGGAGCACCGCCGCAGCCCTGGGCAGATACCCGGGTGATCGCAAATGTGCCGATTATTGTTATGGCGAAAAGTATCTTTTTCATGATTTAAGCTTGGTTTAATTACCGGTAACGATCGGAAGGTTCTTCGACATGGTGGGTTTCCACTTATTGACCGATTCGCCCCAGGCGTTGCTTGCGTTGTTAAATTTGTTCATCCCCCACATGATGCTTTTTGCATTGTACCCGATCACCCTGAGGTATGCGGTGATGGCTGCAGAGGTCTGACCTGTGTAGCAATAAGTAAGAACTTCTTTTGAAGGGTCAAGATAATTTACCTGGCCTTCTCCCACGAGCAGGGGATTAATCCTGTAAGCTCCGGTTACATGACCAAAACCCGCATAATCAGTTTCGCTGAAATAATTGTTGATAAAGTAATTGCCCGGGTTGGCAAGCACATCGGCCGGCTGAACTGTTTTGAACCCTTCTTCAAGTACTGCATTTACGCGGGCTTTGAGAATATTTGCAGGAATGGTATCAGCGCTGGTGAATTTCGGGCTCCCGAAGGTAAGATTGGTAGGCGCTGCAGTGCTTACCCAGTTGGCATTTCCTTCTGCAATACTTCCTATGTTGGTGCTCCAGATATCGAGGGTGGAGTTCCATCCGCTCATTCCCCATTTAAGGGCCTGCGCATCGGGATATCCCGAAAGGCGGAGCAGTGCAACGGCATGGGTAGCTGTCTGGCCCGATTTGCACACAACAAGGATGGGCTTATCCGCTTTTGCAGCTTCGGTAAGGATGTCCTTCAGGTCTGCCCTGTGCGCATTTACGATATGTCCTTGCGCAAACTCGTCGGCAGTGCGGATATCAATTACATATTTTGCTGATACATCTCCATCGGCAGGAGCGCCCATTACAAATCCGCCAATGATGGTGTTGATATCAAGGTTATTGGCAACAAGATAGGTTGTAAGCGCTTTTTGGGCATCAAAATTTTCTTCATTGTCCTTTTTACAGCTGGAGAGTAAAATCGCCGGTACAATGGCCAGAATCAGGAATAATCTCATCATTTTTTTCATTTTGTTGGTTTTTAGTGTTTGTTATTGATAGATTTTCAAATTATTAAATGCATCAGCATCCGCCACCCGGTTTTGGGGCTTCATGGTTGCCTCCGCCAAGCTTTTCAAGACTTTTTTCATAAATGTCAGGATAGGTCAGTTCCCATCTTTTCCATCCTTCTTTCAATGCCAGAACGTTCTGATATCCCAGTTTCCGGAGAGTCTGGGCTGCCAGAATTCCTCTCTTGCCTTTCTGGTCATAAACCACGATTTTTTCCTCCCGGAGCGGCATATACAGGCCCACATTTTCCCAGAAAGACGAGTCGGCAATGTTGAATTCAAGGCTGCCCCGGGGAATGTTGATAGAACCCGGGATGTATCCGGGATAATGTTCTTCGGGCTGCCTGACGTCGATGAGGGTATAAACTTCTTCACCGTTCATCAATTCATGGAGTTCATCAGCCGTAA
>JABNAD010001021.1_pt1 | contig 11912 bp, 8 predicted proteins | sample 7240381 | NCBI WGS metagenome assembly JABNAD01 (sample SAMN11332834, study PRJNA596920) | anaerobic digester metagenome | biome: digested sludge; isolation source: digested sewage sludge-derived enrichment culture grown on H2/CO2 | place: Germany: Goettingen | reverse complement strand
CAATACAAAATAATACTCTGATTCCCAGGCCAAATATTGTACTTTTACTCCGTTCGACATGATATATTACCTAATCATGGAAATGCATGTACTTATAGAGCCGCTTTATAAAAACTCACTCTGGTGCAGGAAATATCTGGAAGGGCTTAAATACGAAGCGAGAAAAAACTCCATCCCGCTCGTCCAAATTGAATCTCCGCCTAATTATCTGCCAGCAGAGTACAAAATCTGCACCCTTTTAGGATCAACTCCACATTGGTTGAGAAGCATGGCAGTCGATTTGGTGAATAAAGGAATCCGATGCATCGTCGTGAATCCAGACTACTCAGGTGAAGCTGGAATGACGTCTAAAATCCATATCGATTATCATAAGGCCATGCAAATGGTCGCCTCCTATTTCAGAGACCACCAGAGAAATCATTCAATTCTTTTTGGTGTCAACCCATCGTCATCCACTGATGTATTGAAGGCCCAAGCCTTCCGCATAGCATTTCCTGAAGGAATGGTATGTGAATATGAAGGCTCGGTTTCTGAAAGTTGTGCCAAGCTGACACAACAGCATCCATCGATGGATTCAGTGCTCTGCTGCAATGAATTGGCAGCTATCGCATTGCTAAGACAACTGCAACAGGAACATCAGGCAATCCCTGGCAATATCTGGCTGATGACATTCGGCAGAAGTACTATTGCACACTATATCAAACCCTCGATTACCGCTATTGAAGTGGACCATTTGTTGGTTGGCAGGCAGATTATCAAGATTGCTCAGATTCTTGCAAAAAATCATGCATTCTCTACGCTCTGCTGTACCATTGACGCCACAATCATCCCAGCAGAGACCACGGGCAATGAACCTTTCAGTTTCAAGCCACTTGATGGAATGATTATGGGGCAATCATTCGAAGACTCGATGGATTTCAACAAGGATCCAATAATCGAAGAACTGTGCAATCTCGACCACTTGTTTGCAAGCACTCTTCCCAGCGACCTCGTACTTCTTCAGGGTGTAGCCAAACACAAAACATATGCAGAGATTGCAGAAAATCTCGGCATGAGTGAAAACGCCATCAAATATAGGATGAAGCGGATGATGGGAATGGCAGAAGTCGATGACCGTACTTCCCTATTTGCTTTGTTTGACCGATATCTTGGGAAAGATTGGGCTAAAGTATAGTTAATGATTTGCGGGGATAATTGAAGAATATTACAGGTATCTGATTCTTAACCGTGCCCTTAGACTATAAAAAGAAAAATCTGGAGGAGTACGATGAACAGAGTACAGGTCACAGAGAAACGGATTACCATTCCAACCTATATCCCAGCAGAGCCGGAAACTCTTCCCATGTTTGCGGAAAATCGTGTTCATCAGCGTTCCAGCGGAAATCCTTATCCTAATCCAATTGTAAATACAGTACGCCACGATATAAAAGTCGAGAAAGAATATGATTGCATAGTAATTGAGAATGATTACTTGTATCTTGAAATACTACCTGAAATCGGGGGAAGAATCTTTACAGCACGCGACAAGTCCAATGGATATGATTTTTTTTACAGACAGCATGTGATAAAGCCCGCACTTATCGGAATGTTGGGTCTCTGGATATCAGGGGGAGTTGAATTCAACTGGCCCATCCACCATAGGCCATCTACCTACCTTCCTGTCGACAGCTTCATCGAAAACCACCCAGACGGTTCTGTGACCGTATGGGTTGGTGAGCACGAACCACTCGACAGAATGAAAGGGATGGTAGGCATTCACCTCAAACCGGATGCAGCCCTATTTGAGACAAAGGTTCGGATATTCAACCGGACTGACCTACCCCACTCGTTCCTCTGGTGGGAGAATGCGGCTGTCCCTGTAAATGAACAGTATCGGATTTTCTTTCCCCCAGATGTCCAGTCAGTAAACTTTCATTACAAAAAAGCTACCGGTGCCTACCCAGTCATGGATGAGTATTTCAATACCCAGGACAATCGGGGAGGAAATGACATCCGATTCCATAAGAATACACGACAAGCAACATCGTATTTCTCAGGTCCATCAAAATTCGATTTCTTCGGCGGGTATGATGAGAGTAAACAGGCTGGAGTCATCCACTATGCATCCCATCACACTTCAGTAGGGAAAAAAATGTTCACCTGGGGGTATCATACGCTCTCCAAGGCATGGGAAGCAGCCCTCACCGACGACGATGGTGCATATGCTGAATTGATGGCAAGCTCCTATTCCGACAATCAACCTGATTTCACTTGGATTGAACCCTTTGAAGTAAAGGAATTCTCCCAAAGCTGGTACCCCTACAAGGAAATAGGAGAGGTCCAGCAAGCAAATGATATCCTTGCTCTTTCCATCCAGAACCAACAAATCGGATTGTACCCGGTAACAACCAGAAGCAATCTTCATCTTGCAGTCTATGGCAAGGACACAATACTGTACGAAGCTGACCTAACCCTGCATGCAACAAAACCTGTCTGCATCACTATTCCATCCTTGGAAGGTTTCACAGAAATCCGGATCACTGACCCAGCCTCAACAATACTATCCTACAAACCAGTTGGTCCCTCATCTGCATCTGCCGTTCCCGAACCTCAACCCGATTACCCCCTACCCTGTGATATCACCTCAGCTGAATCATCGTTTCAGACAGGTCTCCATGTTGCCCAATATCGTGACCCGATCCGAGAACCGGACTTGTATTGGAAGCGTGCACTTGAACTTGACACTCACCATTACCCAAGCTTGGTCGGTCTTAGTTGGTACTCACTGCTTCGACTTCGGATTAATGATGCCGAGAAGTATGGAAGATTGGCCTTGCAGGAACAAAATCGTCTGAACACCAATCCACCTTCCTCCCGAGCCTTGTATTTCCTTGGGCTTTCGCTCAAGTACGGAGGCAAGCTTGACCAAGCAAAGGAGTATCTTCACAAAGGGTTATGGACTCAGAGTGGAATTGCTGCTTGTTCACTGTTGCTCGCTCAGATAGCCTGCATGAACACCTCTTATGAAGAGGGCCTTGCCATCATCAGGCATGCTGAACGCTATGGCACGTACAACCAGAAATCACAACAATTGAAAGTCAGCTTGCTCAGACACACAGGCAACCTGAAAGCTGCCAGAGACTCGGTTGCTGTACTGCTGGAGGAAGATCCACTTGACTACTATGCACTCAATGAAGCAAGGTTGCTCGGATTGGAAGCAAGTCGGATCGTCAGGAGAACCAATCAAACTCAGATGCTTTTGGATGTTGTTTCCGATTATCTGGATGCTGGCCTGAAAGAAGAAGCACTGCTGTTGCTTGAGAACGCAGATTCCGCCAATGCAATGGTTTCCTATATGCGTTTTCTTTGCAATGGACAGTTTTCCAAACAGGATGAAACGTATTGTTTCCCCTCACGACGATGGGAATTGATAGCCTTGTTGAAGGCGACAAAACAAATGCCTGAACTCAGTCAAGCCTTCCTGCTCTTGGGATCCATTCAATTTGGAATACAACGCGATTACACAAGCGCTCTCAATTCTTGGGAACATGCAGGCACTAGCGCCCAAGCCTTGAGAAACAAGGCTGCCGCAATCTTCAAGTCCGATATACGCGATCCGCGTGTTCCACACCTTCTTCTTCAAGCATTGGACAAAGAACCCGATCACCTGCAACTCTGTTACGAATACCTACGAGTCTTGGAACTTACTGAAGCACCGGTGTCCACCCGTACCGAAGCATTTGAACATATAGGGGAGAATACCAAGAAACGTGACGATTTGTTTCTTTTGGGAGTACATGCATATAATCAAGCTTCACAGTTTGAAAAGGCACTTTCCCTGCTGGTATCCCATCAGTTCGTCCCTTGTGAAGGTGGGGAGCATGCTGTTGCAAATGAATATCTGCTTGCTCATCTAGGCTTGGCATTGAAGGCAATGAACGAGGGAGACTGGAAATCAGTGCTCTCTCAGCTGGAACAGAATTTTCATCTTCCTTCCAACCTAGGAGGAGGAGTCTGGCATCAAGTCATGCTTTCTCCCTATCATTATCTTACAGGATTGTGCAAAGAACAAATTGAATCTGGAAAAGGGAGGGATGACTTTGAGGCAGTATATGACTTCCCCATCAACTACTTTACAACGATGTATCTGCCTGCCTTCCCCATCTATAAAGCACTCGCATCACGCCAATTGGGTTACCATGAGGAAGCGGTCACATTGTTGCAATCCTCCATCCAAACGTTTAAGAATGCCCTAAGAAAACCTGTATATGGCTATTTTGCCGCCACACCTTTCTTTGAGACCTTCATCGAGGATCCAAAAACAGCCCGAGATGTATTCTACACTCATCTGCTCTCCTTCAGCATGGCTGCAAATCATGAAACGTCTTCAGCAATTTTACTTTGTGAAGAACTGATACGCTTTCATCCATCCCATATTCGGTCCTATCTACTGAGGGATTTCCTCAAAGCTGGAGAAATGCATGATATAGTGTATTGATGAAAGGTGAGGAAGTCTTGGATGCGGCAACATAAAACAACCATGAGAGATTGGTGGAGAAACCAATCCATATCCACAATCATCGTGGCATCTTTTGGTATCATGTTTGCCGTAATCCTTAGTCTTTCGACACTGGTGTTTGCCATTTCACTACGCCGCACCCTTATTCAATCAGTTCATGACAGCAACCAAAAGTTGGTCGACCAAGCAATCACCAATATTGATGCTCTCAATGATCTGATTATATCGGTTTCTTTCTATATCTCGGGAGAAACAGAGTTACGGCAGTTGCTTAGAAATTTTCCTGATGATCCCATCGAGCAAATCACCTCAAAGAATGCAGTAAAAGCATATCTAACGCAACTTTGGATGAATCGCCCGGAAATTGTCGGTATTACTGTGTATTTAGATGCGGTTGAAGAAGTGAATACAAGTATAATCGGACTTAGCTCAACCAAGTTCCTTGAAGATAATGGATGGTTGGAACAGCTGGGCAACAGCAGGGGAGTAATCATCAATACAGCCTCACCCATTGTCCGTGGTTCTATCGTTTTCAACTCACTTTCCTTGGTCAAAATCTATGACGAAAACTATCGTACATTGGGTATTCTATCTTTTGAGATTTCTGCGAAAAACATTTTCACTCAATGCTTGGAACGTTCTATAGCCTCTCCAAATTCAATACTTTTCGCAGTTAATGAAGATTCAGTAATTGTTACGCACCCTAATGTTTCTTTGGTGGGAAGTTCAGCTTCTTCGATCTATCCACGAGTATCCGATGGACGCACGCCGAAATCCTACATCAATACCATTGAAGGAAGCACTTACATACATGTAGTAAGCAGACCCAGTAAATTCAAATGGAAGGTAATTGAGTTCATACCACTTAAAGATGTCATAGATTTTCGTCCGCTCATCTTCAACTACACACTCCTAGCCTCCCTTTCCATTCTGATTTCATCTGTATTGACTTATATTCTGTCAAAGAAGGTTACTCGACCAATTATTGATCTTTCCCATGCAATGACCAGCGATACACCACTGGAAATTGTTTTTCCCAATAAATTTCTTGAAAGGCAGAATGAAATAGGTACACTCTATCGAAGCTATGAGATGTTGACCAAGCACATCTCCGACCTTATTGCAAAATTGCATGATTCCATGGAAAACCAGAAACGGCTGGAAATCAATGCATTGCGTGCACAGATCAATCCTCACTTTATGTATAACTGCCTCGATTATATTAATTGGAAGGCACAGGATAAGAAAGTACCCGAAATCTCAAGAATGCTGACCAACCTCAGTCGATTTATGAGAATCAGCTTGACTGAAAGTAATTTGACTTGTCCTCTTGAGTCTGAGATTGAACATGTGAGAACTTATCTGGAGATTTTCCATGTTCGTTATCAAGGTTCCTTTACCTATGAAATTTCTGTAGATTCAAACTTACTGAAAATCCAAGTTCCTCAATTCATTCTGCAGCCTTTGGTCGAAAACTCCATCATGCATGGATTTGGTAAACACTTTATCAATGGATTCATTCATGTGGCTGTCTCACGCCAAAACGATTGCCTGCATTTCGATATACAAGACAACGGGAAAGGAATGAGCAAAGAGGATTTCGAACATGTACTTACCTCATCTGAACCATCTTCAAGAAGTGGGATAAAAAATATCAATGACCGAATTCGCTATGTTGTTTCTCCTGATGCGTTCACAGGTCTTGAGATACTGGAGTCTGCAGTTGGGCTTCACATTCATTTCGGAATCTATTTAAAGAGGAAACAGCCATGGCAGACGAAATAAGAGTGCTCTTGGTAGACGATGAAGACTATGTGGTTGATGCACTTAAACGCCATATACATTGGGAAAAACTGGGAATGACTATTGTCGGCGAGGCCTATGATGGCCAAGAGGGATTGGAGAAAACCCTTGAGCTCAATCCCGACTGCATCATTACCGATATTACCATGCCAAAACTTGATGGCATCTCAATGATCAAACAACTCTTTCACATGAGTTCACATCCATACTTCCTCATCTACACAGGATACAATGATTTTGAGTATGCAAAGAAAGCAATTTCCTATGGGGTCAGTGACTACATCCTTAAACCTGCCCTCCCGGAAGATTTTGAAGCCCCTCTTGAGGCTATTTGCAGCCGTATTCGAGAAGAGCGAAGACAAATCATAGAACTAAACCGTCTCCAGAAAGATTTCGAGGAGAGCAAGCAACTGCTTTTCCAGCCTTTTCTCGATGACTTGCTTGAAGGACGCATTCTCACCTATGAACAGTTTTCCCGTAAAGACCAATTCTTTTCCTCAAAGTTGACCGGGAGGGAATATGTGGTGATCGGTGTACATCTGGAAAGCAGTCAAGAGGTATTCGATGAACTGGAAATGAAACAACAGCTGTATACCTTGTATAAAATTAATTCACTGGTGATATCACTAATTCCAGGGATGGTATACTCTCCAGGCTTTAGAAGCAATACAGCCTACTTTCTCTGTGCCGATCAAAAGGGTTCGTACTCGTTGGACCAACTGACGGGCTTATGTATCAGAATTCTTGATTTCTGCAACAGGATTGATGACCTCAATCTGGCTGTCAGAATAGGACTCAGTGACATTGTACATAGTTTTGAGGAAATCAACATTGCCTTCAGGCAGGCTCAGGATTGTATACGTGAAAGTTCAGCCAACGAAGTAATGCAATATTCCCACCACTGCATAAAAGTAGATGGCAACCCCCTTTCTTGGATTTTCGACAAGGAACAATTGATTGATGCAATACTAATCGGAAATTCTTCGGTTGCACAACAACTTTTGGAAAAATTTTTCTCCCATGTCTCACAACTTCCAGCTCCTCAAGATCTCTATTTGACACCACTGCTCTCGGAACTCATCGGTGCTACTACCGTCGCCCTCTTGCAACACGGCATTGGATATGATTCAAAAGCCTTCTGCCTGGCTGTCCAGAAACATAGCACCATCCATGAAGCCCAAATCCACATTACTGAGTATATCCAAAGCTTGATTGACTTAATTCAGAGCAAAGAACTTGCCAAAAACTATCAAATAGTCCATCGAATGGTCAGTTTCACGAAGGAACATTTCTCGGAAGGCATTACTCTCTCGGAAATTGCCGATCAATTACAGTTTACCCCGAACTATCTTTCAACCCTTTTTGCAAAATCGATGGGAATCAGTTTCTCACAATATATTGCAAAGCTTAGAATTTTCAAAGCAAAGGAATTGCTTGATAGCGGGAAGTACAAAGTCTATGAAGTAGGTGATATGGTTGGATACAAGAATCCTGAATACTTTACCAAAGTATTCAAGGAGTTTGTAGGAACAACTCCTTCTGCTTATGCAAAATGACACAAAGCATACGATTAGTGGGGTCTTTTGTAGAAAATCATAGGTACAGCGATAAAGTTGTCTCTATTATCCTATATCTGATACTCACCAAGCATTGACGAATTTGGTGAGAAACAAAAGGAGAAAAATATGAAAAAGGTTAGGGTCGTAGCAGTATTCGTCGTAGTACTCGTGTGCATGAGTATGCTTTTTGCTGCCGGAACAAAGGAAACAGGGACCGCTGCACAGGAGAAGGTAAAAATCACTGTTTGGGGACCGCTAGAAAATTACAGCGATGTGGAAAAAGCTTCTTGGATATTCTGCGTCGAGGAATTCAAGCGTCGCTATCCAGAAATTGAAATTGTCAGTGTCTTTTCTCCTGCGGGAACAGACTATCGACAGCAGTATGATAAAGCACTGATGGCAGGTGAGGCACCTACCGTTACAAACCTTCTTCCATATGTTGATGTCCAGACACGTGCCGCAAATGGAATGATTGCCGACATTTCCAGCTTTATTAACAATTGGGACTTGAGAAAGCAGGGCAAAGTAAATACAGCTATGGATGAAGCTCTCCAGTACAAAGGCAAGTGGTATGGTGTTATGGACTACATCTACCTCGCTGGTACCGTATACAACAAGAATGCGTTGGAAGCCGGTGGTGGAAGTGTTGCCGAACTTCCAAAAACTTGGGCTGAATTTACTGCTCTCGGCGAGAAAGTAACTGATATGAGTGCTCCTCGCTTCGGGTATCTGCTCGTTGGAATGGAATGGAATGCCTGGCCATTCACCCCGTGGGTGTGGTCGGCCGGAGGCGAGATGGTCATCCCCAATGCTGATGGAACCTATCGCATTGGTTTTACAGAGGAAGCGGGTGTTGATGCTGCCATGCTCTGGCACGACATGATTTGGAAGTATCATATGACTCAGAAAGATGTTCTAAAATCTTGGAACGATCTTCGTGACGACATGCATTCTGGTCGTGGTGTCTTTGCCTTTGGCCGTATGGACCATTATGCGAGTGAAGCTGAAAAGAAGTATGGTATTTCGCAAAACAGTTTCGGAATCATTCCCATTCCCGCTAAGGATGCCAACCATGAACAGGTCTCTATCGCTGGTGGAAATGCATGGGTATTCAGTCCTACTGCGACCCAGGCAGAACTTGAGGCAGCATGGAAATTCGTCCAACTCTTCGACTATGATGCAGACTTTCAGATTAAGAAGTGGGAATATGAAAACTCCATCGGGGGTATAAACAATAGAATTCCTCCTCGTGCCGACATGACCGAGAAGAAATTTTCAATGGCAACCAGCTGGCCCGAACGATGGGCAGAAGAATTTGCTATCATCTCCGAAACTGCACGTATGGAACCTTGGTGTCCTAACTGGAACAACCTGAAAAATATTCTGGCTCCTGTCCTGCAGAAAATCATTCTCACCGAAAAAATAACTCGTGATGAAGTACGCACCCTGCTGACCCAGGCAGCAAACGAAGCATATACGCAATATCCCGAGACATTCAAAAAGTAGCATTGTCAGGAAACCATTCCGGGTAGCATGAAGCTGCCCGGAATATCTTCTCAATTCACAATTCAGGAATTTATCATGAAAAAACAAAGATGGAATTCAGGGTGGCTGTTCGTATTGCCTGCTTTGATTGCCTTCATCATGTTCAAGTACTTTCCCATCCTCTCTGGTATTACCATTAGTTTCTTTCGTTACCAGATTATGAATCCTCCAGGAGTTTTTATTGGCCTAGGGAATTATGTCCGTGCATTCAAAGACCCCTATGTGCTTAATGCATTGAAGAACAACTTGGAATTCTGGGCAATCATGTTGGTTCTCAACTTTTGGGTTCCATTGGTACTTGCCGTCATGGTCAACGAGGTAAAGAAGTACAAAGGCCTTGTAAGAACCCTTTTCTATATTCCAGCCATCCTTCCTTCCGTGGTGGTTACCGTACTATGGAAGTATATCTGGCAGCCTGACTATGGTTTGGCAAATTTCATCATGGACAAAGCAGGATTGCCTCATCAACTTTGGTTAAACTCAACATTTCTGGTAAAATGGTGCATGAGGTACCCATATCTCTTCATATTTGCGGGTCTTTCAGCAGGAATGGACTTCATCATATATCTCGCAAGTCTGAACAATGTACCTCAAGAAATGTATGAATCAGCTCAAATTGATGGTGCTGGTTTCTGGTCGAAGTTATTTAGGCTGACACTTCCCACTATCAGGCCTACCATCTCCATGCTCTTGATCACCAACACCATCGCAATTTTCAATTTGTTCGATGAACCAAAGATTATGACCGGTGGAGGACCAGCAAAATCCACTGAGACACTGGTACTCTATGCCTTTGACAAGGCATATACCGGAGGAGAGTACAGTTACGCTATCACGATCACAACCATTGCCTTTGTGATTGTCTTCATGTTGACCGTCCTTCAGTTGAGAATGCAAAAACGGGCAGACCGGTAGGGGAGAAAAAATTATGGCAATCATTCAGGATTCCGAACGGAGAAAAGGGCAAGGGAAACGTATTTATATTGTTATCATCACGATTCTGCTTATCTCGATTCCCTTCCAGGTACTCCCTCATGCTTGGATGTTCTTCGGAATGTTCAAGGACAAACTTGAAGTAATGGCATTTCCCCCTTCCCTCTTTCCCAAGAGTTTCATTTGGGGGAATATCAGCGAAACATTCAACACATTTAAGCTCTGGAACAACATCAAGAACACCATCATCATCTGTGGGGGGACAATCCTAGTACAAGTGAGTATTAGTTCATTGTGTGCATTCGGCCTTTCCAAACTGAAAATCAAGCATGCAGATACCTTATTGCTGTTTTTCATCGGAACCATGATGATCAGCAATCAGGCTACCATCATCCCAACCTTCCTGATGATGAACAGCTGGGGATTGATAAATAGTTATTGGTCCATCATCCTTACTTTCTCAGCGTGGGGCTGGATGGTCTTCCTTTTCAAGAATTTTTTTGACACGCTCCCTGATGCATTGATGGATGCTGCGCGAATCGACGGAGCGAACAACTTTGCAATTTTCACCCGCATCGTCTTCCCTCTTTCCCTTCCAGTCTTCTCAATCGGCATCCTGAATACCTTCAACGTGGTATACAGTCAGTTCATGGTGCCATTGATGTTGTTGCCGGCAAAAGACAAATGGCCGCTCATGTTGCAAATTTATACAGCAACTGTCTCTGCAGTACCTTGGAATCAAATCATGGTACTGCTTTCAATAGCATCGCTTCCCCTCATCATCATCTATATTTTCTGCCAAAAATATGTGGTGGAGGGTATCGTAATGACAGGGATCAAAGGATGAGAGAGGAAAGTGGATATATACCTTGCATGAAGAAATGGGTGCATATCATCATCCATGAGCCTGTCTCTTGGATGATGATGAGTCTTTGGTTTCTGCTCTGTTCTCTTCCATTGGTTACTGTCGGTGTTGGATGGACTTTTATTCTTCTTGTGGCCAAAACAGAGACAGAGGAAAATAAATCGAAAGCAACAAGAATATGGTCATCCTTTTTGCATTCCTCATCGTTTTGGAAATCATTCTGCATGGGTATCATTGACATCCTTTTACTGCTTTCAATTGGTCTTTCCTTCAAAAACTTGATTGCAACGGATACTTTCTTACTCTATCGTTTCATGAATGCTCTCTTCATCTGGTTTGATACTCTCCTCTTTCTCTCGTCAATCTACCGATACCCACTCTTGGCAGAACAACCTTCCATCCAATTCATTCGTTTATACAGCGATTCCATTCTTCTCTGTCTAACCAATGTAAAACTGACCTTGTTAATCAGTATGGCCATCATCACCATCATACTTCTTTCAACACTCATTGGAATAACCCTCTTCCTTTTCCTTCCAGGAGGTTTGGCATTACTCGTTACCATCACATTCAATCAAATGGATAATCCGCCCACTTTCACCATCTGAATTCGGAAAAATTTCACCAGCAGAATTCAGGAATTGTTCACCAGTGATCGGGTAGGAGGATGAGCCTTAATGGCTCATCCGACCTCCCACAGAACCGTACG
>JABNAD010001020.1_pt1 | contig 11913 bp, 9 predicted proteins | sample 7240381 | NCBI WGS metagenome assembly JABNAD01 (sample SAMN11332834, study PRJNA596920) | anaerobic digester metagenome | biome: digested sludge; isolation source: digested sewage sludge-derived enrichment culture grown on H2/CO2 | place: Germany: Goettingen | reverse complement strand
TTCAGGAGACTGCGCAGCGTTTCCGCGTCCCGGCTCTGCAAAGCGACCAGATATTGATTCAGGTGTTCAATAAGAATGTCCAATTCCTCCGTGAGGTAATCCGCGTTGTCCAAAAACAGTTCGGTCCACATGGCCTCGTCCAGCCGAGCCACCCGGGTCATGTCCCGGAAACTCCCGGCAGAAAATCCCCGGCGCTTCTGCGCCTCCGGCGACTTCACGTATGCGCTGGAAGAGATGTGAGCCAGCTGAGAGGTGTAGGCAATGATGCGGTCGTGCTCGTCAGGGGTGGAGAAGGTGAGATTGGCAAAGCCAATATCCAAAAAGAAGGCTTTCAACGTTTCCAGCAGCTGCATGTCCGTCCTCTTATCGGGTGTTAGGATCATGGAGGCCCCGTCATAAAGACCGGCGCTGGAATTGACAAAACCACCCCGCTCCAAGCCCGCCATGGGATGCCCGCCGATATAGGCGAAGCCACGTTTTTCCGCAATGGGTGCGATTTTTTCGACGACTACCCGCTTCACCCCGCAGAGATCCACCAAAATGGCGGACTTTGCAATTTTGTCTGCGTGCGTCTCCACCCACGCAATCGCCGCGCCGGGGCGGACGGCGGCCAGAATCAGATCACAATGGGGCAGGTTCTCGTCGGTCAGCGTTCCGTCAATGGCGCCGCAGATGCGGGCCAGCGTCATGGTTTCGGCGTCTGTGTCAAGGCCCCAGACGGTGTGGGCCGTGCGGGCCTTCACACTTTTTGCCATGGACCCGCCGATCAGGCCCAGACCGATGATGCCAACGTTCATGGCCTCAGCCCTCCAAGGCGGCACAGAAGTTATGCATCTTGAGCAGCTTCTTTGCCAGCGAGTCAAACGCCTCGGGCTTAAGGGACTGTGCGCCGTCGCACAAAGCGTGGGCCGGGTCGTTGTGAACCTCGATCAAAAGACCGTCCGCTCCGGTGGCTACCGCGCCCACCGCCAAGGGGTCCACCAGCCAGCTTTTGCCGGTGGCGTGGCTGGGGTCGATGATGATAGGCAGGTGGGTCAGCTTGCGCAAAACGGGAATGCAGGCCAGATCCAGAGTGTTGCGGGTGTAGCTTTCAAAGGTACGGATGCCCCGCTCGCAGAGAATCACGTCCTGGTTGCCGCTGGCCATGACGTATTCAGCGCTCATGAGCCACTCTTCATAGGTGGCAGACATGCCCCTCTTGATCATAATGGGCTTATCCAGCTTGCCGACTTCTTTTAAAAGGTTGAAATTCTGCATGTTCCGTGCGCCGATCTGAATCACGTCCACGTCGTCAAACAGCGGGATTTGGGAGATATCCATCAGTTCGGTGACGATGGGCAGACCCGTTTCCTGCCGGGCGACCTTGAGAAATTCCAGTCCCTGCGCGCCAAGACCTTGAAAGGAGTAGGGAGAGGTGCGGGGCTTGAACGCGCCGCCGCGGAGCATGGTGGCCCCGCTGGCCTTCACGGCTTTGGCAATGGAAACGACCTGCTCCTCGCTTTCCACAGAGCAAGGCCCCGCCATAATCGTGAGCGTGCCGCCGCCGATCTGGGTGTCTCGCACCTTTACCACCGTGTCTTCGGGGTGGAATTTGCGGTTGGCGTTTTTGTAAGGCTCCTGCACCCGCTTCACGTCGTCCACGATGTCCAGCGCCGCGATCAGGTCGATGTCCAGCTGAGAGGTGTCGCCCACCAGACCTAAAATGGTGTGGGACTCGCCGATGCTGGTGTGGATGGTGATGCCTTTTTCCTGAAGCCAATTGATAAGACTCTCCAACTGTTCGCGGTTGGGATTGCTCTTGAGAATGACGATCATAGCGTTTTCCTCCTAAAAATGGTACAAAAAAGACCCGCAGCCGGTTGGCTGCGGGTCGTCATGTACTGATAGTTCCTGACAATATCAGTCGCACAAACACTCGTTTTCAGCCCAACCAAAATAAGCCTTACCAAAATAATAGGTAAAGCTAAAGTAACGGTATTCAGCTGCAAAAGTGAAAGTGGACATAAATAGTCTCCTCATTGTGATGCTTTAAATTACTGAGATCATACCATGCCCGATGTTAAAAGAACAGGGGCAAAATAGCCAAATAATTACAAATACACCACTAAAAATTGGGCAAATCCATCAAACTGCTGCCAGAATCGGTTCCGGCAAAACGCCGCTCATCAGCAGGCTTGTGGCCTCAATGATATAGCGCACGTCCCGGCGCATGTCCGCTCCGGCATCCATATACTGCTGGTGCAAGGCTTGCAGGCAGTCCGCCAAATCCTCACCGGCGGGGTGAGCGGGGCGCAGCCCCCAGACCTTTAGATAAGAGCTGAGATATTCCCGCAGCGCGTCTTCATACCGCCGATGCTCCATCAGGGAATCGGGGTAGTTCTCGTTGTGGGGATAGGTAAAAGCGTCCGCCAGATAGTGCGTGAGCTTGCCCAGCGTATAATACTGCCAGCAGGTCCAGTTTTTATTCCGGTGCTGGAGCCGCCCGATGCGGCTGGCAATATACTGGTCGGAATTTGTATAATTATGTCCGCGAAACGTATAGCTGCGAATAGATCCTTTCAGATAAGAGAGGGGGTTACAGTCCGGTTGAAAAGAGCCGAACAGAAAAGCGAGTTCAAATCGTTTTCGCTGAAATCCGTTCTGAGCCTCCAGCAGAGTGGACGCCAAGAGCTTATGACTGCGTTTCTGCAAAGTGTACCTCCTGTTTGGGATGGCGGCGAAAAAGCACGCCTCCTGAAAAGTGCCTTCACTATATCACGGATGCCGTTTGAATTACAAGTGTATAAATCTTAAAAGAGTGTGAATTTCAGCGATTTTTTTGCCTTGCGCTTTTTTTAGCCCCATGCTATGATAAAAACATCATACAACGGGACTTGTTGTCATACCACAAAAGGAGGAAGAGCCGTGAAAGAACTGCAACCCACGCGCCGGGGCCGCCTGACGGGGCAGATGGACTGGAAGGCCCAGTATCAGGCGCTGTTGACCGATGCGGAGAAAGCTGCCGCTCAAGTTTCCCTTGACGGTCCCATTGCCATCAGCGGAGCGTCCAACTGGCCGGAGAAATTTGACGCGGCGCTGGCAAACCGTCTGCTTCGGGAAAACGGGCACATTGAGCTGGACGCGCTGTTCATGCTCCACCCCACGGCATTGATGGGTCCGGACTGCCGGGATCATGTGACGTGCAATTCCGATTTCTTTACGCTGGAGCGCAAATTCGCGGCGCAGGGCAACCTGCATTTTGTGCCCGCGCATCTGGGCAAGACCGGGGCCTGGATGGCGTCCCGAAGCCCCAAGACGGTGGTGGCGGCCGTGTCGCCGCCCAACGCCGAAGGATGGATGAGCCGGAGCCTTTGGAGCGGGACGCTGAACCGGTGCGTCTTTGAGCGGCCCGACGTCCGGCTGATCGTTGTGGTGAACCGGAATCTGCCGTACATTTGCAGCGATGGGGAGGAACACGCGCTGATCCATGTGTCCGAGGTAGATGGGATTATTGAGGATGATTTTCTTCTCACAGAATCCACCGTGGCCCCCGCCGATCAGACGGATCAAGCCATCGCCGGATATATCGCGGAGATGGTGCCGGACGGAGCCTGTGTCCAGTTTGGACTGGGGGGGCTTGCCAACGCCGTGGGCTCGTGCCTTGCCCACGCGGGAAAGCGGGATCTGGGCCTGCACACGGAGGTTTTGACCAACTGCGTGATGGAACTGGTGGAAAAGGGGGTCATCACCGGGGCGAAGAAACAGCTGCTGCCCGGCCGCTTGGTCACCAGTCATATTGTGGGAGACAAAGCGCTGTGGCGCTTTGCGGCGGATAACCCGGCTGTTTGCCTGAAGGAAGTCAGCTGGACCAACGAACCGCGCAACATCTGCCAAAACGACAAGGTAGTCTCCATCAACAACGCCATGGAGATTGACCTCACGGGACAGGTCAACGCCGAGACTGTGGGTGCAAAGCAGTATTCCGGTACCGGCGGACAGTTGGAATGGGTGATCGGCTCCCAGTGGTCCCGGGGTGGAAAAAGCGTGATCGCGCTGCGATCCGCCTATCGGGATCGGGACGGGCAGCTTCGTTCCAAAATCGTCCCCACGCTGGCGCTCGGTGCGGCGGTCACCACGCCCCGCACCTTTGTGCAGTATGTGGTGACGGAATACGGCGTGGCGGATCTGCGCTACAAGAGTACGCTGGAGCGGGCCAAGGCGCTGATTTCCATTGCACACCCGGATTTTCGGGAGGAACTGAAAAAATCCATGCCGTTTTGACGCGGCAGTGGCAAACAGCACAGAGCCTTCCTGCATTGAGGGGAAGGCTCTGTGCTTTCCGCTGAAAATGAACGGGAAGACCACGGTTCCGTTTGACATTCCCCCGGAATCGACCGTAAAATAGAAACATTGCATTACTTTAAAGAGAAAGGTCGGTTCCTATGAAAATTTTAAAGCAGGTGGCGATTCTCTTCGGCTTGTGCTGGATCAGTCTGCTGATTGAAAAGCTGCTGCCCATTACCTTCCCATCCAGCGTCATTGCACTGGTACTTTTGCTGATTTTGCTGCTGGTGAGAGTTGTGAAGGTGGATCATGTGCGGGAGAAGTCCGATTTTCTGCTGGGGAACCTCCCCTTTTTCTTCATTCCCGCCACCGTGGGCATCATCCAATATAAAGAGACTGTTTTGAGCAACGCCACCGCGTTTTTGGTGGTCTGTGTGGTCAGCATGATAGCTACCTTTGCCGCTACCGCTTGGGCCGTGCAGCTGACGATGAAGCTGATCGACAGGAGGAACCGAAAATGATGATGGAATTGACCTCCTCGCCGCTTTTCGGTGTGACGCTGACGATTGCGGCCTATTGGATCGGCATGGCCATCCAGAAAAAAGTGAACAAGGTGATCTGCAACGGAATGCTGATCGCCGTGGTGCTGGTGATCCTGACGCTGACGGTTTTGCAGATTCCCTATGAAAATTATTATCAGGGCGGAAGCCTGATTAACCTGTTTCTGGGGCCTGCCACGGCCTGTCTCGCCGTGTCGATCTATATGAAGATCGACCTTTTGAAAAAATATTGGCTGCCTGTGGTGGTGGGCTGTTCGGTGGGAACCGTCACCTCTATCGGCTGTGTATACGGCCTGTGCCGCCTGTTTGGGCTGGACCGGGAACTGACCATGTCCCTGCTGCCAAAATCCGTTACCACACCCATCGCCGCGGCGGTGGCTGGCGGTCATGGCGGAATCGTCTCTCTGGCGGTGGCGGCGGTGTGCTTCACCGGAATTATAGGAAATCTGTGCGCTCCGCTGATGATCCGGCTGTTCCGCGTGCGGGAGCCGCTGGCGGCGGGCTTGGGCATCGGTGCGTGCAGCCACGCCATGGGAACCGCCAAGGCGCTGGAATTGGGCGAGACGGAGGGGGCCATGAGCGGCCTTGCCATCGGACTGTGCGGCTTGCTCACCTCGCTCCTGTCGCTGATCTTTGACCTGCTGCCCTAACTTTTCCGTCCAAAAGCGCCCTGACGCAATCGCGTCAGGGCGCTTTTTGCGCCGGTGCGCCGATTTCTGCGCTTGCTCTCGCAATCTGCGCACCTGGAGGAAATTTGATTACATATAGAACAGCAGATCGCTGTACACGGGGAAGGGCCAATATTCCTTGGCAGTGGCAGTCTCCAGTTGGTCGGCCAGCTTCCGGGCGGTGGACATGTCGCCCAGCAGAGTTTTGTGGATGTAGTCCATGGCCTTTCTGGATTCGCTGGGAACCTTGCTCAGATCCTGTTCCAGCTTCTCCGCGGCATCCATCAGCTTGTCGGTCAGATCGGCGATCTTCTTAGCCGTGACGGTTTCAAACTTGCAGGACACGCCAGAAGCGTCCTTGTGATAGATCCGCTGGCACAGATGGTCGGCGTAGTTGCTGACGGCGGGGAGAATCTGATGCTGGATCATATCCACCATGGTGTTGCCCTCTATGGTGAGGGTGGTGACATAGTTCTCCATGTGAATCTCGGCACGGGCCTCGATCTCGCTCTTGGTGTAGATGCCGTGTCTGGTGAACAGGTCGATGTTCTTCTTGGCGGTATAGGCGGGCAGGGCGTCGGCAGTGGAGGTCAGGTTGGAAAGACCCCGCTTTTCCGCCTCCTTGATCCAAGCGTCTTCATAGCCGTTGCCGTTGAAAATAATGCGCTGATGCTCGGTGAGGGTCTTGCGGATCAGAGCCTGCAATTCGCCGGTGAAGTCCTTGGCCTTCTCCAGCTGGTCGGCAAACTCCTCCAACTGTTCTGCCATCATGGTGTTCAGCGCGATATTGGGGCCGGAGACAGACTGGGAGGAACCCAGCATCCGGAATTCAAACTTGTTGCCGGTGAAGGCCATGGGAGAGGTGCGGTTGCGGTCGGTATTGTCCTGCCGGATGGAGGGGAGCACATCCACGCCCACTTCCAGCGTCCGCTTGCCCGCGTCGGTATACTTCGTGCCGTTGATGATGGATTCCACAACGGCGTTCAGCTCATCGCCCAAGAAAATGGACACCACCGCGGGAGGCGCTTCCTGCGCGCCCAGACGGTGATCGTTGCCCGCAAAGGCAACGGTGGCACGCAAAAAGTCCTGATATTCGTCCACTCCCTTAATAAAAGCGGCCAAGAACAGCAGGAACTGCGCGTTCTGGCTGGGGGTGGAGCCGGGCTTCAGAAGGTTTTTGCCGGAGTCGGTGCTCAAGGACCAGTTGTCGTGCTTGCCGGAACCGTTCACACCGGCGAAGGGCTTTTCATGGAGCAGGCAGACCAGACCGTGGCGGTCGGCAACCTTTTTCATCAGCTCCATGGCCAGCTGATTGTGGTCGCAGGCGGTGTTGGCATCGGTATAGATGGGGGCCATCTCGTGCTGGCAGGGAGCCACCTCGTTGTGCTTGGTCTTGGAGAGAACACCGACCTTCCACAGCTCCTCGTCCAGCTCCTGCATGTAGGCGGCAACCCGGGGACGGATGGCTCCGAAATAGTGATCCTCCAGCTCCTGCCCCTTGGGGGGCTTGGCGCCGAACAGTGTCCGGCCGCACATCCGCAGGTCCTCGCGCTGTTTATAGCCATCTTTGTCGATCAGGAAATATTCCTGCTCCGCCCCTACCTGCGGGATGACGCGCTTAGTTTCCGTATCGCCGAACAGACGCAAGATGCGGACGGCCTGACGGCTGACCTCGTCCATGGAGCGCAGCAGCGGCATTTTCTTATCCAGCGCCTCGCCGGAATAAGAGCAGAAAATCGTGGGAATGCAAAGGCTGCTGTCCTTGATAAAAGCAAAGGAGGTGGGGTCCCAAGCGGTATAACCACGGGCCTCAAAAGTGGCCCGCAGACCGCCGGAGGGGAAGGAGGATGCGTCCGGCTCACCCCGGACCAGTTCCTTGCCGGAGAACTCCATCACGATCTTTCCGCCGCCGATGGGGGAGACGAAGCTGTCGTGCTTCTCGGCGGTCACCCCGGTCATGGGCTGGAACCAGTGGGTAAAATGGGTTGCGCCATGCTCCACGGCCCACTGCTTCATGGATTCGGCAATCTCATTGGCGATGGAGATGTCCAAGGAGGTGCCGTCGGTAATGCACTTTTTCCAGGCCGCGTAGGAAGCAGGGGACAGACGCTGCTGCATCGTCTCCTCGTTAAAGACGAGGCTGCCGAACAGTTCGGGCATGGTAGTCGGGGTGGTAATCATATCATTCATCCTCCTATTTTCTGTCTGATGACATTATCACAATTATAATCGCCGAGATCGGGAGCCGGAAATCCCGGAATATCCTTATTTGCCGCTCTGGCCGTAGTTGGAAAGGACGCGGGCAGAGGGGTCATCCACATTGCAGCCCTCCCAAGTCTTGTTTGGCATCCAAAAATCCTTGATCATTTTGGCCTGACCGGGATAGGACTGTTCAAACAGCTCCCGATAAAGGAGGCTCTCCTTCGTGAAAGGCATACAGTGGTCGTATTTGCGGCGCTTGCAGTCAAATTCCTCATCGGTATACACCGTCTCGGCATAGGCCTTTAAATCGTCCACCATGGAGTGGCCCACGGCGTCGGAGAAGGCTGCCTTCTGCCGCCACAAAATGTCGTCCGGCAGCAGATGGTCCTTTTCAAAGGCGTGGCGCAGGAGGTACTTGCCCATGTTATAGGTGTTGAGCTTCATGGCGGGGTCAATGCCCATCACGTACTTGACGAAGTCCAGATCGCCAAAGGGGACGCGGGCCTCGATGGAGTTGGCGGAGATGCAGCGGTCGGCCCGGAGCACGTCGTACATATAGAGTTCATCCACCCGCTTTTTGGATTCCTGCTGGAACGCCGCGGCGGAGGGGGCGAAATCCGTGTATTTATAGCCGAACAGCTCGTCGGAAATCTCGCCGGTCAACAGAACCCGAACGTCGGTCTGCTCGTGGATGGCTTTGCAGCAAAGGTACATGCCCATGCTGGCGCGGATGGTGGTGATGTCCCAAGTGCCCAAAAGGGCGATTACATCAGGGAGCGCCTTGATTACATCGTCCCGGGTCATATAAATCTCGGTGTGGTCCGATCCGATGAAATCGGCGGCCTCCCGGGCGTACTTCAGGTCGATGGCGTCTTTGTCCATGCCGATGGCAAAGGTCCGAATCTTTTTGCCTAAAACCACGGAACTGATGGCGCAAACCAAAGAGGAATCAAGGCCCCCGGAAAGGAGAAAGCCCAGCGGGGCGTCCGCGTCCAGCCGCTTATCCACGGCGGCAATCAGCTTGCTGCGGATGGTTTTGCAGGTGGTTTCCAGATTGTCCCGGGTGTAGGATTTCACACTGGTGATGTCGGCGTACCGGATAAATTTGCCGTAGGCATAGTAGCAGCCGGGAGGGAAGGGACAGACCTCGTCACATAGACCGATCAAATTTTTCGCCTCACTGGCGAAGACGATGGAACCAACCGCATCGTACCCGTAGAACAAGGGGCGGATGCCGATGGGGTCCCGGGCGGCAATCAGAGAGTCGGTCATGGAATCGTAGATAATCATGGCGAATTCCGCGTCCAACCGGGAGAACATGGAAAGACCGTATTCATGGAACATGGGGAGCAGAATCTCGCAGTCGCTCTCGCTCTTGAACGCATAGTGCTCGCTCAGTTGGCGGCGGAGAGGGCGGAACCCGTAAATCTCGCCGTTGCAGACCACGCAGTCCCCCTCCAGCTCGAAGGGCTGCATCCCCGCCTCGTTCAGCCCCATAATGGCCAAACGGTGGAAGCAGAGATAGCCGGATTTTGTCTCAACGATGCGGCTCATATCGGGGCCGCGGGAAAGGGTGCGGTCAAAATAGACGCGCAGCTCTTCCTGTGTCAGCGCTTTGCTGGAAAAACCCATGATGGAACACATAAATAAAAGCACCTCCGGATTTTTTTACCTCTCGCTGGGAGAGGGTATAAAAACGCAGCTATATCCTAAAATTTTAGGACGAATAGCTGCTATCCGCGGTGCCACCTAACTTACTGTAAAAACAGTCACCTTCAAGGCTCCAACAAGCCCGTGCGAGATAACGATCGCAACTCGTCTTTCTTATTAGCGGGAATCCCGCGTTCAGATCGCAGCTCCGGAGTGTTCTTCGCGCGGACTCTTGTACAGGCTTTCCACTGCCGCCTGCTCACTTTGACCGATTTTCCGCGGTACTTTTCTCCATCAACGCCATTGCCGATGTTTCAATTGTTTGGTACGACCCTTTTGGATTCGATGGTGAAAGTTTATCATTCGCGGGGCGGACTGTCAACGTCAAAATAGACGAATATCCATAGCGGATTTCTGCAATTTTTCTAATTGCGGTGTCATAATCCACAAAGAAGTGCGCTGGATGGCGGACGGATGTTGCCGGGCGGGGTACTTTGTGCAGCTGAATGAAAAAAAGCTTCCCTCTGTGGAGATAAAGGGGGCGGACCGGCACAGCCGGTCCGCCCGGACAATTAAAGGTTGATCTCTACGTTTTCCGCCGACGCGCCCGCAAACACGGGGCGAGCCTGCGCCAAAAATGCGTCCACCTGAGCGGGGCAGCGGCCAATGTAGAGCTTTGGGTCCAAAATAGCCTCAATCTCCGCAGGGGTCATCTTGAATGCCGGCTCCTTGGTCAGCCGCTCCATTAGGTCGCAAGGCTCACCCTGCTTCATTTTGGCGGTGGCGGCCATGGAGTTTTCCCGGATGATCTCGTGGAGCTGCTGGCGGTCTCCGCCCCGCTTCACAGCCTCCATCATCAAATTCTCCGTGGAAATAAAGGGGAGATACTCCCGCACCGTCCGGTCCACGATTTTCTCGTTGACGTGGAGCCCGTCGGTGACGTTCGTCATCAGGCGCAAAATCGCATCGGCGCAGAGAAAGCCCTCGGGAAGGCTGATGCGCCGATTGGCGGAGTCGTCCAGCGTCCGCTCCAGCCACTGGACGGAGGCGGTCATGGAGGCGTTCATGGCATCCGCCATCAGATAGCGGCTCAAAGAGCAGATGCGCTCCGAGCGCATGGGGTTGCGCTTGTAGGGCATAGCGGAGGAACCGATCTGATTCTTTTCAAAAGGCTCCTCCAGCTGCCGGTCGTGCTGCAAAAGCCGCAGGTCGTTTGCGAACCGATAGCAGCTCTGCGCAATCGAGGAGAGGACATTCAGCACCCGGCTGTCAAACTTTCGTGGATAGGTCTGACCGCACACGGCAAAGCACTTGTCAAAGCCAAATGCGGCGGCGATGCGGCGATTCATCTCGTCGATTTTGGCCCCGTCGCCCTCGAACAGATCAAGGAAGCTGGCCTCCGTGCCGGTAGTGCCCCGGCAGCCCAAAAACTTCATGTTGTCCACCACAAAGTCCAGCTCTTCCAGATCGGCCAGAAGATCCTGCATCCAAAGGGTGGCCCGCTTGCCCACGGTGACCAGCTGCGCGGGTTGATAGTGGGTGTAGCCCAGAGTGGGCATGGCCTTGTAGGTTTCAGCGAACTTGCCCAAATTCCGCAGCACCGCGCACAACTCGCCCCGGAGATAGTTCAGCCCGTCCCGATAGATCACGAGGTCGGCGTTGTCGGTGACATAGCAGCTGGTTGCGCCCAGATGGATAATGCCTGCGGCGGAGGGCGCGGCCTGTCCATAAGTGTAGACGTGAGCCATCACGTCGTGGCGGACTTCCTTTTCCCGCTTGGCGGCGCAGTCATAGTCGATGTCGGAGATGTGAGCGGAAAGCTCCTCCACCTGTGCCGCCGTTACCGGCAGTCCCAGCTCGTGTTCTGCCCGGGCCAGCTCCACCCAGAGCTTCCGCCAAGTCTGGAACTTTGTGTCGGGGGAGAACAAATGCAGCATATATTCCGAGGCGTACCGCGACGCCAGCGGGGATTCATAATGATCTTTGGACATAGGTCAACCTCTTTCTGTTTCGTGATGAAGCGGAACAAGAGGGGCAAAGCCCCTCTTGAAGCGCGTTATCGAAGGATGATAGAGTCCCGCTCCGGGCCCACGGAGACATATCCGATGTGGCAGCCGATGGCCTTTTCCACCATCTCCACATAATCCCGGGCGGCCTTGGGCAGATCGTCCCAGTTGCGCACGCCGGAGATGTCGCACTTCCAGCCGTCCACATATTCCGTCACCGGCTTTGTGGCAGCCAAAACGGCGGGGAAGGGGAATGCGTCGGTCTGCTTGCCGTCCAACTCATAGTGGGCGCACACGGGGATTTTATCCAGATAACTGAGCACATCCAGCTTGGTCAGGGCAATGTTGGTGGCGCCCTGAACCTCCACGCCGTAGCGGGTGGCGACCAGATCAATGGGGCCGACCCGGCGGGGCCGTCCGGTCTTCGCGCCGTACTCATTTCCGGCTTCCCGCAGCTTTTCAGCCTCGTCGCCGAACCACTCGCAGGTGAAAGGCCCCTCGCCCACGCAAGAGGAATAGGCCTTTACCACGCCCACCACCTCGTCAATCTTCGCCCAAGGCGCG
>JABNAD010001019.1_pt1 | contig 11926 bp, 8 predicted proteins | sample 7240381 | NCBI WGS metagenome assembly JABNAD01 (sample SAMN11332834, study PRJNA596920) | anaerobic digester metagenome | biome: digested sludge; isolation source: digested sewage sludge-derived enrichment culture grown on H2/CO2 | place: Germany: Goettingen | reverse complement strand
GGTCAGGCTGGGCACGAACGGACGAGGCGTGGACGTGATCATCCCGTGCACGCCCAACGTCCGTTTGGACCGTAACCTCTTCGAACTGCTGGCGCCTGGTGGCCGGCTATGCGTCTTCTCCGGCCCGCGCAAGGAGGACTCCCCGTTACCGGTGGACCTGCGGGCAATGCACTACCGGGAACTGACCGTGGTCGGCAGCTACGGGAACGCCAGTCGGCATTGCAGAGATGCCGTTAACATCCTCAGGGAGGGGGCGAACCTTTCCTGGATGTTCACCGGCAGATATCGCCTGGAAGATATCAGGCAGGCCTTCGGGCATGCCTCCGGACGCACTGGGCAGAAGGCAGTGGTCACGTTTTGATGAGGGATTTCAATGGACATCGAGCTGAGGGAGTTCGGGGCGTCGGTGGACGCGCTGATCAGGGGAGAGCACATAGGACGACAGAGGACCAGGGACATGTTCAGGGAGGTGCTGCTCAACAAGCAGCCGGACCTTCAGCAGGGGGCCTTCCTGGCCGCGCTTACCTCGGCAAGGCCAGCTCCGGAGGAGATCGCCGGGGCCTGGGAAGCGATATTCGAGATCGACACGGCGAAGGCACGGCCAGCGGTGGACGGATACCTGGTGGAGAACTGCGGGACCGGCATGGACCGCATCAAGACCTTCAACGTGAGCACACTGTCCTCGGTGGTCGCCGCGGCCGCCGGCGTGCACATGGCCAAGCACGGCGCCCGGGCCATCACCTCCAAGTGTGGCATCGTGGACATGGCGGAGACGCTGGGCGTTGACGTGGAGTGCGACGTATCTGTGGTCAAGCGGAGCGTCGAAATGGCCGGCATCGGTCTTTTCAACGGTATGAGCGCCAAGGTTCATCCTCAAGCCCTATACCGCATCCTATCGCAGATCCGCTTCGGAACGATACTGAACGTGGCCGGTTCGCTGGCCAACCCGGCATCACCGGAGGTTGGGGTTCGCGGAGTATACTCTCGGGAACTGGTCCTGCCGTTGGCGAGGACGATGAGGGAGATGGGCTATCGCAAGGGGATGGTCGCTCACGGCCTGGACGGGAACGGGGAGAGGGGCATGGACGAGCTTTCCACGCTCGGTCGTTCGATCATCGCCGAGTTCCATGAGGACGGGGAGGTCAGCAGCTACGAGATCGAACCGAAGGAGATGGGGCTCCTGGTGGGCGATGAAAAGGAAATCCTGAGCACCCTGGACCGGGAAACGGAAGCGATACGGTTCATACGGGTGCTGCTGGGAACGGAAAAGGGATCGCGACGGGACATGGTGGCCATGAACACCGCCCCGATCCTATATCTGAACGGCAACGCTTCCACGCTCCAGGAAGGTGCGGCCCAAGCATTGGACATCCTGGAGAGCGGTAAGGGATTCGACAAGTTGAAGGACTGGGTCAGGGCGCAGAACTCCGGCGATCCCGGGGAAAAATTGGAAAGATTGGAAGGGATGGCCCAGAAGGCCTAGTTCCTTCCCTGCCTGCGGTCCTCGTCCTGCTTCATCTTGTACCAGCCGGACATACGGGAGGCGTGCTCGTCCTCCGGCTCCTCGGCGGAGATGACCAGGGCGGCCTTCTGTTCCTCACCGTTCAGGTCCACCATGGGATACTCGGTGCTCTTCAGTATGCGCTGCACGAAGCCCTTCAGGAACTCCACGTCCTCGGCGGTGCAGGTGGTAGGCAGGTCCATGCGGAAGACGTGCAGCGTCTGGTGAATGTCCAGGTAATGCGAGATCTCCGCCTTCTCCAGGAGGTCGAGGAACCGTTCGCGGTCCTTCCGGCGCTTGGACAGCTCTATCATCCTCTCCTTCCAGAGCGGGCCGAACTGGACCATCACTCCTTCCTCTCCGAAGACCTTCCACATGAATCCCAAAAACCAACTGCTGGCAATTAAAGCTTGCCCTCGGTCGAAAAATGTTTATCTAGCGGTCCTTCATACCTCAAGACCCATGCAAGTGTTTGACACGGTCCACGGCTGGCGAAGAGCGACCTCCGCGCCTCTCTACAAGTGGCGAGAGGAATCCAGTGTCGTCACCAAGATCTGCGCGGCGTTCGTTCTCGCCTTGCTGATGGCCTTGGCGGCGCAGGTGCGCGTCGTTCTTCCGTTCACTCCTGTGCCGTTCACCGGCCAAGTGCTGGTGGTGCTATTGGGCGCGATGGTCCTGGGACGTTACGGCGCTCTCGGCCAAGGGATGTACCTGGTGATGGGCGGAGCGCTCGGCTGGTTCAGCGGCATGGCCGGCTTCGCGGCGCTACTGGGACCTACCGGGGGCTACCTGCTCGGTTTCGTCCTGGCGTCCGTGGTCATCGGCGAGATGGTGGAACGCCGGAGGGATTGGAGCATGAAGAGGGTGCTCGCCGCCATGTCCCTGGGCGTGCTGATCATCTACTCCCTGGGAGCTGCGCAGCTGGCGATCTTCTTAGGTCTGGATGTCACGGAGGCGATCCTTCTCGGAGTGCTCCCGTTCGTCACCGTGGACGCCCTGAAGGTCCTGATGGCCGCCGGCGCCGGTTCGATGTTCCTGCGCCCCGCCTAAACCCTTATCATTCCCCTTTCCTTTGGTGATGACATGAGCCTGCTACCTGAACACTCCCATTGCCTGCACTGCGACGATCCGGTCGACGTCGGTCAGGAATACTGCTCCGACCAGTGCCGAGCGGCAGCCGAGAGCGAGGCGAAGAAGGAGCGGACCAGGAACATGGTCTTCTTCGGCATCGCGGCGGTTCTTCTGATAGCCATCACCGTCATGTTGACCTTGGGCTGATCCCGGCCCTCATGGCACTGGCCGCCCTGAGAGCTCTCACCGTTTCTTTAACATCGTGCACCCGGAACATCTGAACTCCTTGCCAGCAGGCGACGACCGCCGCGGCCAGGCTTGCTTCGAGACGATCCTCCGGTCCCCCGCCCGATATCTTTCCTAAAAAGGTCTTTCTGGACGCTCCCAAGAGCACCGGGCGTCCCATGGACCTGAACTCATCCAATCTAGACATGATCTCCAGGTTCCCGTCGACATCCTTGGCGAATCCCAGCCCGGGGTCGATGGCCAGTCTTTCCCCGGGGATCCCAGAGGCGACGGCCTTTCTCACCCTCCGCTCAAGGTGAGCGTAAACATCCCCCGCCACGTCCACGTAGCGCGTGTCCTCCTGCATGTTGGACGGCTCCCCTCGCATATGCATGATGAACGCAGCGGCCCCTTCCGTCCGGACGACATCGATCATCTCGTCCTTGAGGCCAGAGATATCGTTGACCATGACCGCCCCGGCCCGGAGCGCCTTCCTCGCGACCTCGGGACGGCGAGTGTCCACCGAGATCGGCAGGCCTACCTCCTCGCACACCCGTCTGACCACATCGGAGATCCTGGACCACTCCTGGTCCGGGGATACGGGAGCTGAGCCAGGTCGTGTTGATTCCCCTCCGATATCGATGATGTCCGCGCCCTCCTCCTTCATGGTCAAGGCCCTATGCACAGCGGTATCCTCATCCAGGTTCTGTCCACCATCGGAAAATGAATCCGGTGTCACGTTCAGAATGCCCATCACTCTCGGTCTGGACAGGTCCACCGAACCGCCGGACCACTCGAAGATCGGTGGTTCGACCTCGTTCCTGAAGCGTAGCGCCTCGCCCATTTCCAGCACCCTCGGCGAAGCCCCGCTCATGAGCAGGTTCTCCAGGGTCAGTGGGGTTATGGCCACTAAAGCCCGGTCACCCCGGCATGGCAGGACCGTCACGCCCTTGGGTGCCAGCTCCTCCTGGAGGGCGCTGACCTCCTCCGGATCGACAGAATCAATGAAGATGAACTGCCTGGAGGCCAGGTCGAACCTGGTGAACGCCCGGTCCGGTATTCCCAGCCGGCGCCATTCCCCCCAGGCCTCCTGATGGTTGCGGTACACGCGCACTCGAGCCATTTCTCCTCACAGCAACTTATCGACCAGTTGCACCAGGTCGATTATCTCCGGGGACGGACGTCCGGATGCCCCGGCCTTCAGGTTGTTCACGCAGAACGGGCAGGTCGTCACCAGCATGTCAGCGAAGGACGCCTCGTCAACTCGCCTGGCGGCGATCTCCTTGGACAGTTCCGGATAGGCGGAGCGCACCCCGCCCCCGCCGCCGCAGCAGGCCGAGGTCTCTCGGTTGCGCGGCATTTCCTTGAAGACCGCCCCGGGGATCTTGGCCAGCACCTGCCTGGGCGCGTCATAGACATGACAATGCCTTCCCAGGTGGCAGGGGTCATGGTAGGTCATCGTTCCCTTGAACGGCTTGAGCTTCAGGTCCTTGGAGGCCAGATACTCTGTTATGTGGAGCACATCGAACCCCAGGTCCAGCTTCTTGGGGTACTCCTCCTTGAACATGCGGTAGCATCCGGCGCAGGAGAAGATGACCTTCTCGACCCCCAGGGAGCGAATGCTTTTCACGTTCCTCTCCCAGAGCTTCTCCACCTCCCCTTCGTCCACACCGATACGCTGCAGCACGGAGCCGCAGCAGTTCTCGTCGATGAGCGTGAAGTCCTCGCCGAGCTTGCGCAGGATCGATAAGGTGGCGTCGGCCAACGCTCTATCCCGGTAGGTGGCCGTACAGCCCACGAAGTAACCGACCCTGGCCTTTTTCGGATTAAGGCCAAGCGTCTCCGGGACGCTCTTCCGCTCGCCATAAGGATTGCCGGTCTCGGCGACCTTATCCGCCATGGCCTTGTGCCTGGGCAGCATGTGGCCGGCGGCGACAAGGTCCCGCCGGGCGCTCTCCACCACGTCGACCACGGATATCTTGGAGGGACATCTCCTCTCGCAGTCCTTGCAGGTGGTGCATTGGTAAAGGTACTCAAGTACCGACGGGTCTGCCGGTATCTCCTTCTGCAGCAACCCGTACGCGAGGACCATGCGTCCGCGGGCGACGGAAGGGTCCCAGCCCACTCTCTGGAAGGTGGGGCAGACGCTCTTGCAGAACCCGCAGTAGGTGCAGGTCATCAGCTCCTTCTTCATCTTGCGGAGGTTCTGGGCCTCGATGGTCTCACTCATCTTCACGCACCTTCGGCACGGTCACGCTGCCGTCCAGGAGAACCAGGATCTGGGCTTTTGGTTTTTCCCTAAGGAGCGAGTCCACCGCCTCCTGCAATGTGCCGAAGGGAACCATCCCCATCTCCCTCAACCTATCAGGACCGAGAGCGGTGATCGCCCAGAGATCGGCGGAACACATGACCTCGGCCACCTTGGCCGCTTTGTGATATCCGAGCTTATACTCCTTCTCCAGGTTCTTGAGGACCTTCCGCTTGTCCTTGGACACGGAGAGCTGCTTGGCGAAGGTCTCCTCGCCCATGCCCTCGCGGCACTTGGCGACCAAGATGAGCGTTCCCCCGTCCTTCAATGCCCACTTGGCATTATCGATGGCCTTCTGCGCCTGGTATAGATCGACGTCCATGGGGTACGGGGCCACGGTGATCACGGCATCATAGCGCTGCCTGATGGTGATGGAAAACACCTCATCGGCCCACTCCACCGCCTGCCGGAAAGCTCTATGCAGGTCGCCCGCCGCGGCCCTGTAGATGCGCTGGTGGCGGTCCAGGACCACCTGGATGGAGAATATCTCCTTCTTGACGACCGAAAGCGCATCCATCATGTCCTCGTGGACCGGGTTGCCGTCCAGAACCAATGTCTGCGCCTCCGGGCGCATGGCCAGCCGATGGTTCTGCTCGATGGTTTTGAAGGAAGCCACGCCAGGCAGGAAGGATTTCCGTCCTCCGGTGTAGCCGGCGAAGTAGTGCGGCTCCACGCTGGTGATGATGATCAGGCGGTCAGCGTTGACCGCTATCTCGTTCACCTCCATGTCGGTGCCGTTCTTTGACACGCCGAGATGAATGCACTCGGAACGCCTGGCGTCGTGGACGACGATACGATCGCGCAGCTCGTCCAGATGCTCTCCGAAAATGAACTTCAGCTCGCCCTCGGTCGGTCCCCGATGGGCGCCGGTGGCGATGAGGTATCTGGCTTTCTTAAGGTCCATCTGTTTGGCCAGGGCGTCCAGCACCAGAGGGGTGGGCGTCGGCCTCGTTCCGTCGTTCACCAGGACCACCACGTCCTCGGCGTCCTTCAGGAACGATTCGAGCGAACGGCCGAAGGGCTTGGACAATGCCCTTTCTATCTCATCCGGCGCGCAATGGACCTCGTGCGGTCCGACGATCCCGGCCAGATTTTCGTCGGGAACCTTGGCCTTGAGCAATCCGCCTTCGCCATATGGCAACTTGAGGAGCATCCGGTCCACCGTTGGCGAACTGAGTATTAAAGAATTGCCATATCTCGCTGGGGGCGACCCCCCTACTTTTTTTAAGAACTGTATACAGTGGCGGAAGAACTCATGTCCAGTTGATTCAAGAACGGATAATTTGCGCCGAAAACATTAATGACCATCACTCCATAAAGGCCCATTTCATTCACGCGGGGGAAATAAATTGAACAAGGTGTTTGGCAGATTTGTGGTTCTAGGTTTTGCATTATTGATGGCTATGGTGTCCCTGTCCTCAGGAATGTCCGGTTCTGCAGAGGCGGTGACCTCGAACCCCATATCCATCGGCTCAGACTTCGACCTGGACCTCAAAGCCGCGTCCAATGGATGGTCAGGCAACGGGACCGAGGGCAATCCATACATCATCAGCAACCTGGAGATAGATGCCACCGGTTACAACTTCGCGATCTATCTGTTCGACATCCACAAACACCTGGTGATATCGAATTGCATCCTTCAGAACGCCAACCTGAACGGAATCGCGATGGTCCAAGTCAGCAACGTCCGGGTCGAGAATAATGCGATAAACAACAACGGTGACCAGGCGATATTGCTGTATTCCTCCAATAATGTCACCATATCGGGTAATTACTGCACGGTCAATGAGGATGGGGGTTTCCTCATACAGGATTCGTCCAATATCAGCGTGATCGGTAACGTCATTTCGAACAGCTACGACGGTCTAATCCTGGAACATGTGGACAATAGCACCGTCAATAATAACCTCCTGACCCTGATCGGCGCCTGTGGCATCTATATATATTATTCAGACAACAACACCTTCTCCGACAACTCGATAGATGATGCGCTCTATGTCGCGTATCTGCAATTCTCTAATCACAACACCATCAACGGAACTTGGTGCGGATACACGGACATGGATTCGATCTACCTTTACCAATCGAACTTCACCGCGATCACCAATAACACACTGGAGGGTTCGGAGATGTATGCTGGGATATACATCGGATATTCATCGAACAATCTGGTAGCGAACAATAAGGTCCTAGACACCACCCTCTTCTTGACCTATTTCGGGGTGTGTCTCGACGTCGCCGATGACAATTTGGTCCTAAACAACACCTTCACCGGGTCCTGGTACGGTATCAGCCTGTCCACCGCCAACGGCAACACGCTTGTCAATAACACCTGCACTAATCCAGCCACAGTTATCAAGGGTACTGGTATCAATCTGGACGGCTCCCATGAGAACACGGTCATCGGCAACAAGGTGAACAACAGTTATGCTGGAATCACTCTCTACTCCTCGAATTCCAATGACGTGCTCAACAATATCTGCGAACACATCGACGGTGACGGGATCCTGGTCAGCGATTCCCATCACAACGTGGTATCGGAGAACGTCTGTGCAAACAATTCGGTGAACGGTATCGCCATCAATTCAGCGGACTCCTCGAGCTTCAACAACACCATCACGAACAACGCCTGCTTCCAGAACGGCTACGTTCTCGATGGTGCTGGCATCTATGTGTCATCATCTTCAGCATACTCCTCTATCGGCAATACCATATCCTACAATGAATGCGATAGCAACAACTACTACGGTATTTGGGTCCTGAACTCCCCGAACAATCTCGTCTATTCCAATAACGTCGTCAACAGCAATGGGTCGGGAATACTGGTCCAGGGTTCATCGGGATCCCAGGTCTCGTTCAACATTCTCACGATGAACGGAGATTCCGGGCTGTGGATCGATACTTCCGAGGATTGTGTCGTTCAGTACAATATCGCTGAGTTAAACACCGACGGTATCTATCTATCCGGATCCAACGAAAGTATGCTCATCGAAAATACTCTGGTGAGCAACGATTATGGAATCATTTTGTATGACTCCAGGGGAAACTCGATCAACGGTAATAACGGCTCTGAAGGGGAGTACGGGATCTACATAATGTCCAACTGCAATGACAACTTCGTTGGCAACAACACCTTTTCGGGGAACAGCCTCGACGGCATCTTTATCCAGGGACCTAATCAGAACACTATATTCAACAACACCTGTACCCTGAACCAGAATGGTATCAGGCTCGAGGGCGTGGAATCAAGCACTATGGCGAACAACACCTGCTTCCAGAACACCGATACCGGGATGTATCTGTACTCTAGCAGCTACAACACTATCTCGGGCAACATCATCGATAGAAACCAGTATGGGTTGACCATAACCGAATCTAGCACTGGCAACGAAGTATTCGGTAACGGTTTCTTTGATAACATCAACACCGGCGTCTATCTCCTGTCGTGCGATGGTAACTATGTCTACGGGAACATACTGTCCGGGAACTATGGTTCCAATTCGGTCTATGGTACCCCGCAGGCATCAGATAGTGGATTGAACTCGTGGAACACGACGACCTATGGCAATCTATGGCTGGATTGGACAGGTCCGGACACCAATTCCGATGGCATAGTTGATTCTCCATACATCTTGACCGGTCTGGGAAGTCAGGATTATTATCCCTTGTCTTTCGCTCTGGAGATAACCTCACCGGCCAACGGCAGCTATGTCGGAAGTCCGATCGTGGGCTTGCAGGGAACAGCCATAAGTCAACTGGATTCTAAGCTTACCTGGCGCAATTTCATCACCGGAGGGTCCGGAACATGCATCGGTATATCCGCCTGGAGCGCAGCGGTTCCCCTGATCGAAGGGGAGAATGAGATAGAGGTGACCTTGTCGATCCTATCCATGTACGAGGTTAATGCCACGATCACGGTGGTACTGGACAGTATTCCGCCATCGCTGGAGATAACCTCACCAGCCAACGGTTCGATCGTGAGCGATACGGTGACAGTGACATGGACCCCTGGAAACAACGGGTCCGATGTATCCTATTACACCGTGAGCACTAATGGGACTGTCTGGATAATAGTAGAGGGTGATCAGTACACCTTCACCGACCTCGAACAGGGGCCGCAAACCCTCTGGGTCAGGGCTTACGATGTTGCAGGTAACAATGTCACCAGGACGGTCAATGTCACCGTGGACACCGTCCCGCCAACCGTGGAGATCATCACTCCTGGAGATAGTTATGTGAACACCACAGGAAATGTGACAGTCACCTGGGCCGGAAGCGACGTTTCTTCCGGTGTGGACCATTATGAGGTAAGCTGGGAGGGGATTACCCCGGTCAACGTTACCAATTCTACGTTGACATACACCTTCACTGGCCTCAGCGACGGGTCTCACCTGTTCACCGTCGTGGTCTACGACAAGCGGGGGCTGTCCCACACTGACACGGTAATGGTCCTGGTGGATACGCAGGTGCCCTCTCTGACCATCACCTCGCCCGTTCAAGACGGGTTCGTGAACAGCGCCGATGTCACGGTCACCTGGTCCGGCAGCGACGCCGGGACGGGGATCGCATATTATATCGTAAGCATAGAGGGCTTGGGTTTCGTCAACACCACTGGTACCTCGCACACCTTCAATGACCTGGCCGACGGAACGTACACGGTGCTGGTCAGCGCCTACGATCACCTGGGCAATTACCTGGATGTGACAGCAACGTTCGCCGTGGACACCGTGGTCCCGACCCTGGCGATCGATTCCCCCACAGATGGTCAGATGTTCAACGTGTCCTCGGTTTCCATAACCTGGAGCACCACTGACGACAATCCTGGAACGGTCCAGGTGAGGTTCGACGAGGAGGGATGGGTTTTGGCCACCGGGGAGGAATTCATAAGGACGGCATTGACCGAGGGTCATCATATCGCGTACGTCAAGGTGACCGATGCCGCCGGTAACTACCTGGAGAGGGCGGTCAACTTCACCGTGGACACCATTGCTCCCACAGTGGCATTTGTCTCCCCGGAGGATGGAGCTTTCGTCAACAGTTCGACCGGGACCGTGGAATGGGCAACGGATGAGGGGTCCTCCAGCGTAAGGGTGGACGGAGGCGAATGGACACAGCGCGGTTCATTCACCAACTGGACGTATTCCCTGGATGACGGGGAGCACACCATCGAGGTGATGGTGACCGATCAGGCCGGCAACTCCGCCTCTGCCACGCTCAACATCATCGTGGACACCGTGGCTCCGGAAGCTGAGGCATCTCCCATCGGCGACGACCTGGAACTGGACCTGGTAGTTCTGGTGGAATTCTCCGAGCAGATGAACCAGACCTCGGTATCAGTGGTGGTGACCGGTACCACTGGCACCCTGGCATGGGAGGGCAACGCGGTCATGTTCACGCCTTCCGCCCTATATTATAATCGCGAATACTTCGTGCAGGTCACCGGCAAGGACCTGGCCGGAAACTCTATGGGGATGAACTGGACCTTCGCCACCCGGTCGGTAGGGAACCTGACCGGTCTGATCCTGGACGAGAACGGCGATCCCGCCGTCAACGTCACGGTCACCGCCGGCGGGGAGTTCGTCGCCGTGACCGACGAGAACGGCCGTTTCCTCTTCACCAACCTCTCCGTTGGAACCTACCTGTTCGAGGTTGACGCCGAAGGCTACCAACCCTTCACCTTCAACGCCACGATCGAACAGGGCGTAACCGTCGACGAGGGCACGGTGGAGATGGTCCCGGATGAGGTCGAGGGAGAAGGGGATGGCGAAAACAGCTCGATCTGGCCGTATATCATCATCGCCATAGGGGTCCTGGCCGTGGTCGGTGTCGTGTTCTTCGTCCTCTTTAGGAAGAAGTAAGCACATCCCACCAAACCCTTTTCCTCATTCTTTTCTTCCATACCAACTGTCAGATGGAAAGGGTTATTCGTCTTGGCCGCTCTCTAAGGTACATGGCCCGCCTGAGCGATGTCGGCGAGAAGCGCATGGTCAGATCGATAGCGTCCATGCTGACCTCGTCCGCGCGTTTAGGCCCAGGTGACGACGCGGCGGCCATCGAGCTCGGAGAGCGCTATCTGGTGGTCAGCACCGACATGCTCTGGGAGACCACTCATTTTCATCCCCGGATGACCTGGTGGCAGAAGGGCTGGATGGCCGCGGCGGTCAACCTCAGTGACATCGCGGCCATGGGCGCTCAGCCCCTGGGACTGCTTCTGGCCATGGGACTGCCGGCGCATCTTGACGATAATGACGTCCGGGAGATGGTGCAGGGCGCCGCGGACTGCTGCGATACTTACGGAACAGAATATCTGGGCGGGGATACCAAGGAGTGCTCGGAGCTGGTGCTCACCGGCACCTCCCTCGGCCTCGTTCCGAAGAGCGGGCTTCTGACCAGGAAAGGTGCCCGTCCAGGCGATCTTCTATTGATGACCGGCACGGCGGGATTGGCCTACGCAGGACTTCTGGCTCTGGAGAACGATATACATTCAGAAAAGGCGCTCAAGTCCCTGTTCGAACCTCGGCCTCGGGTCAAGGAAGGGACCCTGATCTCCTCCTCCGGCAAGGTCACCGCCTGCATGGACACCTCCGATGGCCTGTCAATGTCGTTGCATGAACTTGGCGAGGCTGGCGCCGTCTCGTTCGAGGTGGACGCTGCCGCCGTTCCGGTAGATCCTGAAGTGTTGAGGCTGACCAAGATCGCCGAAAAGGACCCGCAGGAGATCGCGCTGCAGGGGGGAGGCGACTATCAGCTACTGTTCACAGTAAGACCAGAAGGACTGGACGAGGTCCTGAACGCCCTGGGCGACGAGGCCAAGGTCATCG
>JABNAD010000747.1_pt1 | contig 11953 bp, 10 predicted proteins | sample 7240381 | NCBI WGS metagenome assembly JABNAD01 (sample SAMN11332834, study PRJNA596920) | anaerobic digester metagenome | biome: digested sludge; isolation source: digested sewage sludge-derived enrichment culture grown on H2/CO2 | place: Germany: Goettingen | reverse complement strand
ACCCCCGACCCACGGCTTAGAAGGCCGTTGCTCTATCCAACTGAGCTACTGATTCCCACAAAAAAAGCGGGTGATGAGAATCGAACTCACGTGTTCAGCTTGGAAGGCTGACGTTCTACCATTGAACTACACCCGCAAAATCTGAACCAGGAGGGATTCGAACCCCCGACCCACGGCTTAGAAGGCCGTTGCTCTATCCAACTGAGCTACTGATTCAAAGCGATTACGCAAAAATTATTATGCCACAACTTTCATGCTTCGTCAACACTTTTTTTAAATTTTGCAATTTTTTATACATTTCCCTTCTTTTATAGAGAAATCAGAGAGAGAATTCTCAGATAAATCCTTAACTTAATTCTAAGGAAGGAAATCCATTTTCACAGTTTCAATGAAAGTGCGATAACATAAAAACCCCAAATTGCATTCACCCATCTAAACAAATAATATATCTTAATTTTAGGCTATTCAAAGTATTGGAGACACTTTTGCATTTATAAAGTTCCCCTAATACTTTGAAATAGCAATAATTTTTTTGCGATAAAGATTCCTCATTGATTCTCTTTTAAAATACTGAGATGAAGTCAAAAAAGGATGTGATGCCCATACCTTTCCCTTACATTCCAGGTTTTCTCTGTCTGATAGTTCCTTGATCAAAGTCCATGATCACGCCTTCTATTCTTTCATTTTCAATAGTAATAATGCCGAAAGTAGGCGTATATCCATCCCTAGGCAGAGAAATACTGCCAGGATTAAACAAATATACACGCCCGTCACCATCATTTAAAGGTCTATGGGTATGCCCAAAAATGACGGCATCTGCTCCCTTCTCTTCCCCCCAATAGGATATGGTGTTCAGATTAAAATTCACTCTTTCTTTATGCCCATGTGTAAGCAAAAAGCGTTTTCCTTGGGCAGTCACCAGCTTATGAGATGGCGTATCCCATCCATAGTCATTATTCCCTTTCACATAATGAAAGGGCAACCCGGAAAATATAGATTGAAGGATTTTAGCATCCTCGTCATGATCGCCTAAATGGAAAACCATATCCACCTGCTGCTCCAGCCTTTGCAGCACCACCCTGGCATTTTCAATGCGTCCATGACTATCACTCAATACCAAAATTTTCATTCTCCAATTTCCTTTTTCAGCATTTCCTTCATTTTCCGCAAAGCCTTTCCTCTATGGCTGATGGCGTTCTTCTCCTCAGGAGAAAGCTCCGCCATATATTTGTCTTTTTCAGGAACAAAGAAAATAGGGTCATATCCAAACCCATTCTCCCCCTTGGCCTCCCAGCCGATCATTCCCTCAACGGTATCGTAGCTCACCAACCGTCTGCCATCAGGAAACGCCGCAGCAATACAGCTTACAAATCTAGCAGTTCTTTTTTCCCTAGGTACATTTGCAAGTTTTTCAAAAATCGCTTGAAATCTTTGGGGATAGGGGGTCTCCTCGCCCATAAATCTAGCGGAATATATTCCTGGAGCCTTGTCCATATAATCAATCTCTAAGCCGGAATCGTCAGATAACGTTATTTTATTGCCAATCTCCATGATTTGTACTGCTTTTTTCATAGCATTTTCCTCAAATGATGTCCCATCCTCAACGACATCAAAGGTAATGCCTGCATCCTCCATAGAGACAACTTCTACATCCAAATCTGACAAAATTGCATTGATTTCTTTGATTTTCCCCTTATTTTTCGTAGCAAAAATAATTGTTTCCATATTTCTATCTCCAATCTCAGTTCAAATCCAAGCCTTCTAGTGCGTCCTTCTGTATTTTCATTAAATCCTGAATTCCTTTTTTCCCAATGGAAAGCATTTCTCCCAACTGCTCCTGAGTAAAAGTGCCGTTTTCCCCCGTTCCCTGTAACTCAATAAAGCTAGTTGCATTGCTCATAATGATATTCATATCCACCTCAGCAGCAGAATCTTCCTCATAGCATAGATCCAAAAGGCTCTGTCCCTCAACAACACCCACACTAACTGCTGTAATGTAACTGGTAAGGGGCATTTTTGCCAAAAGTCCCCGTTCCACAAGCCCTTTGCAAGCCAATGCCAAAGCAATAAATCCACCGGTGATTGAAGCTGTTCTGGTTCCACCGTCTGCCTGAATCACGTCGCAATCTACAGTAATGCTTCTCTCGCCCAGCGCCTTCATATCAACGGCACCTCTCAAAGATCTTCCAATGAGTCGTTGAATCTCTGTAGCCCTTGGATTCATCTTTAACTTATGAATATCTCGTTTATTTCTTGATTGTGTGGCACGAGGTAACATAGAATATTCCGCAGTAACCCAGCCTTCACCCCCACCCTTCTTAAAAGAAGGTACACTTTCTTCTACGGTAGCATTACAAATCACTTTTGTATTGCCCCATTCTATCAAAATAGAACCCTCCGCATAGCGGTTAAAATTTTTTGTTATTTTGATTGGTCTTAATTCGTCTTTCTCTCTGTTGTCATACCTACACATTTTTTTTCCTTTCCTCCTTTGTGCAATCTATTCTCCATTATATCCTGTCTATCTCACTTTGAACAGAAAATTTTCCATCTCATGTCTAGTCAAAAGCTTATGAAAACCATAAAAGTTTACTTTATCGCTATGGATTAGGCTATAAATTTAGAAAATATTTTTTATTTTTCAAAAAAATCTAATCCAGCAACATAATTCAAAATAAAAATTACCAGCAATAAATCCAAATATTTTGTAAAAATATAATCATACTATTTTTATGATTGTCTGAAAGGAGGCTTTTCATGGATACTTTTATTCGCAAAACAATGATTTTTTTCATCGGAGCCTTTGGTTATTATAGTATTGAAGTGCTGTACCGTGGCTATTCCCATTGGTCAATGTTTTTGGCAGGGGGACTGGCATTTTTATGCCTATATACTTTATTTAACACCAAATTTTTTTTGCCCTATTGGGCATGCTGTTGTATTGGTGCACTAATTATAACCGCTATAGAATTCTCCGTGGGAATTGTGGTAAATAGATTGCTAGGCTGGCATATATGGGACTATTCGGAGCAACCCTGTAACATACTTGGACAGGTTTGTCTATTATTCAGCACAATCTGGTTGATACTCTGCATTCCCATTGGTTTCCTAGCACGGCTCCTGCATGAAAAGGTAGTTAATAAGATGATTTTTGGCATGTTAAATTTTCTAAAACACAAAAAAGTACTGAACAAAAAAATCCACCCCTAGGTATCCTCATCCTCATAAAATAATTGGAATTCTTTCTTCCATATATGCAACTTTTTCAAGCAGACCTATATCTAAGAATATATATGTAATCAAGAAAGGCATTACAAAGTAAATTTACTTGTAATGCCTAAAATATGTGTATTTAATAGTGAATGTGCTGGGCAACTAATCGTTCTTAGGGGCAATCCCCAAAAGTGGCTTTGCTCATTCCAAGCACAAAAAATTTTATCGACCTAGCTTTTTTCTATCCCTAATTACCGAATTGTATAATCATCCATCATTTCAGTAATTGCCTTGGCTATCGCCATTGCAACAATATCCTGATTTGTAGATGAAGAAATTTTAATGGCATCACCGGGGTTTGATAAGAAACAGGTTTCCACCAAGATAGCAGGAACAGTGGTACCATTTAAAATTAACAGATCCGTTCTTCTCTTCACACCACGATTGGTGGTGCCAAAGGCCTGAATCAAGTTGCTTTGCATAATTTCTGCCGCTTTCAAGCTGGTCAATTTACTGCCGTTTTCATTACTATGTACCTGATATAAGGTTTCCGTACCATTTGCAGTGGTGTTGGATCCTGCTGAATTCAAATGAACAGAAACCATCAAATCAGCAATTTGGTTTGCAGTTTTCGCTCGCAAGCTATTTTCAGGGTAGACATCACTATCTCGAGTCATATATACCTTTACACCAGAATTCTCTAAACATTTTTGTACCTTTAGCGCTACTGATAAGGCAATATTTTTTTCCACTAATCCATTTCCATTGGTGCCAGGATCTTTTCCCCCATGCCCTGCATCCAGCAAGACAACCTTATTATAAACATCCTTTGGATTTTTCGCAGCAATCTCATAACCGTTCTTTGTTTCCTTCACTACATATTCACTGTAGCGATTTTGATTAAACCTTATTACTGTGTCACCACCCGTAGTGGACACTATAATATTGTTCATAACATCATTTCCGATCTTTAATGTGCCATATCCATAAACACTCTCGTAATTTCCTGGCAAGGTAAGCTCATAGTATCCTTCTGTGTGTCGGTCATTTTTTCTAATATCGTCAATGTCTATAGATTTAACATTCTCCAACGTTAAAATATTAGATGTAGAATCATAAGATAGATTTTCAAGAGTAGATTTCCGCACTTCAAGGGTTAATTCTCCATTTTCCTCTTTCCAGCTAAAGTCAGTCAACTGCCCGACTTCCAAAACAATGCGGAATGTATTCGCATCATACATACCTGTTCTTGCAGCATTAATATAGGATAAACCCTTGGTGCTCAATTCATTTTCAACTTTAGATTGAACATTAGGGATATCCACCACAATCCTCTGGGGATTTGATAATGTGGATACTTTCGCACCTAAAGAACCACTGGCACCAACCACCAGTTTGTCCATATCGCCCCGATTGCTCAAAGATATTTCATCAATCACAGGCTGCTCAAAGGTTATGATGATTTTTTTCTTATCTGCACTTTGGGTTATAGTTTTAGTCTTTTTACCAGATAAATCAAAAACAATTCTAGTCACAGGTATACCATTACTATCATGTTGAGCCGTACGTATAGCCGTAACAATATTGCTGTTTGTTGCAGTAATTTTTTCCGAAAGGCTGCTGGTTGCATTTTGAATGTCAAGAACAATCCTTCCGTCATCCACATAAATTTCATCATAGCTGTATATTGCCTGATCTGCTTCAATGGTAAAAACCTGTGAAGCCGTTGTACTGGTTGGTACGGAAGCTTGAAAAACTTTGATCGCCTGAGTTGTAGGCGTTGTTGGTGTTGTTGGTGTTGTTGGTGTTGTAGGCGTTGTAGGCGTTGTTGGTGAGGCCCCTGCACCAATGTTTACGGTTCTATTCGGATCATCCCAAGTAATATCCAAATCCAAAGCCTGTGCCAATGCCCTTACAGGAAGCATAGTCCTGTCGTTTACAACCATAGCCGGCACATCCATGGTAAACTCTTTTCCGTTTTTAATTCCTTTTTTACTTCCTAAAGTAAATGCCACAGTGAAATCGTCATTCATTACAAATGCCTGCTTCGTTTCCTCGTTCCAAAGAACTTCGCACCCAAGCGCCTTAGCAATTAAACGCATAGGGAGCACTGTTCTGCCATCAATAATCACAGGAGGCATATCCTCAGGTTGCAATTCTTTCCCATCAATGTTTATTTTAACCTCAGACGCATTATATGGGTGATTCTTCCCGTCATAAAATAAATTCATATTTATTTTTTTTGCATATGTCACATTAGTCATCATCATCCCTATGGCAATAGCTGAAAGAAACAGCCGCTTAAAACCAACTTTCATAGTTACCTCCTAAAGCATATCATCAAAAAGGCAGACGCCTTCATTATTTACACAATTATCTTTAGTATATCAAATTTTGTCGCAATTGAAAGGGAAATGTCTGAATTGAAATATATTTTTAATAAATACGAAAGAGCTTTTTCTTTAATATCAACGGTAAGGCAAAAGGGGCTGTAAAAACTGGATTAGAAGATTTGAAAATAAATCATATGATTCATTTATAGTTTACATAAAAAAGCCCGATTGCATTATAAGGTCTCCCTTTTAATATCATGCAATACGGGCTTATTGGTTAGCTGTTCATCCACTACTGCTGTATACAACGAGGTTGAACTTCTTCTGTCATTTCTTAATCTAAATAGGTTCGTTTCTAAGCCACTCTTTTCTACTTCTTACACTGCCTTCTTTGAAACATTGTATTTCAAAAAAACGACTCCGTTCCCTTAAAGGAAACCCCAGAAAAGTATAAAAGCAGCAGCACTTTCTCTTGTAGCTGCAAAAATCAATCCCGCCACAAACAATGGATATTCCCACCACCAGACCTCGCTTTTTGTTGCTTGATTCACCTTTGGATGTTTGTATAACCCAATGAGATAGCAAATTAAAATTGCACTGGAAAGGCCTAATGCTAGGAGGGGCGAAAAAACTCCTTTTTTTAATAACATATAACATGCACATACTGCAAAAAGAAATGCATTCGACCAAATCATCGCCTTTAAATACATTTTAGGTGGCAAAAGATTCTTTATTCGAAAAGTCCTCATGATAAGCTCCTATCTCTAATAGGTTCATCAAAAATACAGTTATTTATGCCTTTCCTTTATTCCGTGCCAAGATATCGAATTTCTTTAATTTCTTCATCACCAAGCCATGAATGCTGTTTTCAGGGTAATTGCCTTCGGCATCCTTCTCTCCTGCTGGCATTCCCATCAAAAGTGCAATACCTTCTCCAATTTGGCTGACAGGATAAATGTGGAATTCGCCGTTTTTCACAGATTCTACAACCTCATCCTTCAACACCAAATCCTTAATATTGGATGCGGGAATTACAACCCCTTGGGTTCCTGTTAAACCACGCTTTTTACAAAGGTCATAAAAACCTTCAATTTTGTGGGTAACACCGCCAATGGCCTGAATTTCCCCCTTCTGATTTACAGAGCCTGTTACCGCCAAATCTTGACGAATGGGCACCTCAGAAAGAGAAGAAAGGATACAGTAAAGCTCTGTACTGGAAGCACTGTCCCCATCAATTCCATTGTAATTTTGTTCGAAACAAATTCTACAAGAAAGAGATAACGGGAATTCCTGTGCATAAGTCTGCCCTAAAAATCCGTTAATAATTTGAACCCCTTTGTCATGAGTCTGACCACTTAGTCGTGCTTCTTTTTCAATGTTAATAAGCCCGGATTTTCCAACATAAGTGGTGGCTGTAATACGGCTAGGGTTGCCAAAGGCATAACTGCCCATATCCAATACAGCCAAACCGTTAATCTGCCCAATGACACTCCCCTCTGTATCAATCATGATGACATGTTCATCCAGCATTTCACCAAGCTTTTCTTCATAAAGCTTCATTCTTTGTTCTTTTTCATAGACGGTCTTTTTGATGTGAGCCGCTGTAACCACCTGGGCATTTTCCATCTTTGCCCAAGTTACCGCCTCACAAAGAATTTCCGCAAGCTGATTAAAGCGTGTTGACAATTTATTTTGTCTCTCAACCAGCCTTGATGAATATTCCAAAATGGCGCAAACTGCGCTTGCATCAAATTCCATGGTCTTTTCCTGCTCCACAAAACTTTTAATAAATCCTGCCAATTTCCACATGTTTTCAGGATTTCTAGGCATTTCATAATCGAAATCAGCCTTAATCTTAAAAAACTTATCAAATTCCTCATCATATTCGCTTAACAACTCATAGTAGTAGTTGCTGCCAATCATAATTACCTTAATATCCGCAGGAATGGGCTCCGGCTTTAATGTGGGTGCCACTGTCGCCCCCAACTGGTCTCTGCTGCTGTCCATGTTGATTTCTTTGGTTTTTATTACTCGTCGTAGTGCCTCCCACGCTTGGGGCATAGAGAGAATATCCTGTGCCTGCACAATAAAATATCCTCCGTTGGCTTTATGGAGCAAGCCGCCCTTTATTTTCATAAAATCCGTGGTTAAATTACCAAACTCACTGTCATATTCCACTTCGCCCATTAAGTTGGAATAGGTGGGATTAAAGGATACTACCACAGGCGCGCCTTCACTTTTGGAATGATCTACAATCAAGTTCACCTTGTATTTCAAGGTAACATCCTCTGCAGGTTTTTTCCCAAGCATGGGTAACAGAGAGGAAATTCCCTCATCACTATCTTCTTCATCCTCATAAAACTGTCCCAGATTTTCTAAAACATCTTCACGTACGTCGTTTATATATTCGATTACCCGTTTACAGTCCTGATATTTCTCCTGTATCCCACTAATATGGTGTCCAATGGCAAACATACCCACTTGATACTCAAGCTGTTCTAATTCTTTTTTAGAGGCCTTATCCAGCTCTCTTATGTCACGCATGATTGCTCCGGCTTTCTCCTGAACAACCTGCGAATTTTTTTCGATTTCATTTTTAACATCTTCATCTAAAGCATCATATTCTTCTTCACCAATGGCATTCCCGTCTACAACAGGCATAAAATAAATGCCGGAATTGGTGGTTTTAATCTGAAAGTCAAATTCCGCAGCCATTTTACTCATATCTTCCATCAGACTGCTTCTTTTTTCATCAAAAGTACGCATCAAATCACTTTTTTGCTTCTCATATTCCTCTGCGCGAAATACCTTCTGTATTTCTGTTTTCAGAAGCTGAACGAGTTCACTCATATCCTCTTTAAATTGCCGTCCCAGACCCTTCTCAAACCGAAGAGCCAAAGGATTCCTTGGATTTTGAAAATTATAAACATAACACCAGTCTCTGGGAATAGGCTCAGTTGCCGCCAACTTTTCCGTACTGGATTTGGCATAGGTGGTTTTCCCTGTTCCTGAAGGCCCCGACATATAAATGTTATATCCCTTCATTTTCACCATCAAACCAAAGTCAAACGCCCTTACTGCACGCTCCTGGCCGATAATCCCTTCCAATGGAGGAATTTCGCCTGTTGTACGAAAGGAAAAATCTTCAGGAAAACAGCCATTTTTCAGCTGTGTATACTTTAATTCTTGCGCCATCTTTACTCTCCTCCTTCCAAAAATGCAGACATATTGCAGCCCAATATTTGAAACATTTTTGCGCCCGCATTTTCTTATCCTTTCTTGCAATGTTCCTCATAGCCCTCAAAAACGGGATAATATTTCCACATGATTACGGCATCCTCATGGGTATCGGCGTAATAGTTCTTCCGAATCCCTTCCGGGCGAAAACCGTATTTATGATACAATCTCTGTGCCGGCTCGTTATTGATACGAACCTCCAAAGTAATTCCAATCATTTCTCTGTCTTTTGCCATCAATTCCAGGTTTTGCATTAAAAGCTCACCAATGCCTTGCCTGCGATATTCGTACAAAACTGCCACATTGGTAATATGCCCTTCTGTAACTACGTGCCACATTCCTGCGTAACCAACAATCTTCCCTTCATCCATGGCAACGAAATAAATTGCCATTTTGTTCTCCTTAATTTCTCTCTCGAAATCTTTTCTGCTCCAAGGTATCGAAAAAGAAGCCTCCTCTACTGCCAGAACTCCCTCAATATGCTCCTCCTGCATTGGTACAACTTTAATCATTCTATTTCCCCTCTCCTTGCAAGCGCTCTTCCCGCTCTCGTTCTGCCTGAGATTTTCTTAAATAAATTAGCTCAAAAGTATTGCCTTCCACCGCCATGCCCTCTTTTATAAGCTCTATGGCCAAAGATGCCACAGAGGCTGCCCTTTGTAAAGAGCAATGAGCAGGTGCAAAAATAAAATCAGGGAAAAGAGATAATTTTTTTTGATGAACCGGCACTCCGTCTCCTAAAAAAATAACCTTTTGTTTAAAGTCCCTTGCCAATTGAATTACTTCATCAATACTAATCGCCATCATTTCCGTCAAACGGCTTAATTTTCCGTTGTCCCAACGGTAAAAAGCTGTATAAACCTGACTACGTCTAGCATCCATAATCGGACAAATTATTTTATCTGTTTCAAACACATTATATGCCAGAGCATCCAATGTGGGAACGGGAACGAGCTCCTTCCCAAGGGCTAAGGCCAACCCTTTTGCAGTTGCCGCACCAATACGCAAACCTGTGAAGGATCCCGGCCCACTGGCACAGGCAATATAGTCAGCCTCATCTGCCTTTGTTTCAGATTTTTCGCAAATTTCGGCAATCATAGGCATGATTGTCTGGCTATGTGTTAATTTATAATTTAAGGTAAACTCCGCAATCAGCTTGTCCTCCTCCACAATAGCGGCACTGGCTGTTTGCCCTGTTGTATCAATGGCTAAAATCTTCATGCTTCTTCCCCCTGACAAACGGTAATCCGTCGATAATCGTCGCCCTTTTCAAAATCCTTCTCTATTGTGATATGAATAGCATCTTTAGGTATTAAATTCGGAATTAGCGTTGCCCATTCCACCAAGGAGACACCATCCCCATAAAAATAATCCTCGTAACCGATTTCATCCATCTCCTCCTCAGAGGAAATACGGTACACATCAAAGTGATAAAGGGGAATTCGGCCCAAATATTCATTGATTATTGTAAAGGTTGGGCTTGTTACATGCTCTGCAATACCCAGTCCTCTGGCAAAACCCTTCGTAAAAACAGTTTTCCCAACTCCCAAATCCCCATCCAAAGAATATACCTGGGCAGGCTTAGCAGCCTGCCCCATTGTCTCACCAATTGCCTCTGTTTCTTTAGAAGAAAATGTCTCCCAATGTTCCTTCATAAATCCTACCTCATTTTCAGTAAATATAAATTGCTGTTACACCTGTATCTACCATACGAGAAGTTTTTCCATTATAATAGTACAAATCACCTATTCCCGTTGAAATATTATAATTTTTCAAATAAGCAAATTTACCGTTCTCTTTATATTGGAACACAAAAACATCTCGATCAATTTCTGTTTTTCCTTTCCCATCAAACTTCATCAAGGCACTATTGCCAGTTTTGGTATCAGTATTTGCCATATAATATACTTCACCCTTATCTTCAGGGAAATATACACCTACAGCATTTTTCTCTATTTCCTGTGGAGCGCCGTCTTTATACATACCTAAGCTGCCCACGCCACCGTTATAATCATAATAATACACCAATGTGTTGCTGTCACCCAAAAAGGTCATTTGTTCAACTGCTTTTTGAACCTGAACAGGTTCACTCTTGCCATCAAGAGCTTCCACCATCAACACGTTACCACCGGTGGTCTCATCCTGTACAAAATAAGCTGCTGTTTTCCCATCAGGAGAAACCTGAATTGTATTGGGCACTGCTTTGATGTCTTGTAAAAGATAATTCTTACCCGTTTTGTCGGCAATAAATACTCCTCTTTGTCCATACATCAACGCTGCATAATAGCTGTACATTGCTTCATCAAAGGAGCTGACTTTAGACAGCTTCACTGGTTCCGGCGCCTGCATGTAGAAGCCTCCCACATAATCGCCTTTTCCCTGTAGAGAAACTGCTGAAATTACAGTCTCGCCCAGTTTAACTTTATTGCCCCCAGCATTGAGCAAATAGCAATCCTGAAAAATAGGATCCATACCTTCTTTGCCATTCATCTTTTCTCTAATCTCTTTAATTTGAGTCTGACGTTTCTCGTCATAAGAAGAAAGATCCGTGATGTCATCTTCAATCAGCTGACTAACGGGAGCGTTTTCCGTTCTCATGGCACAGTACAAAACGTCCAGATCATTAGGCATTAACTCCGCATAGGTAACCTGCTCCGCAATCAACCGGGATTGTTTTCCAGGAGTAAACTGAAATAGCTGGTACGAATCTTCTTTTTGTCCCAAATAATAAGCAATATTTGTTTTCTTAGAAATAAAACTTAAAGCAGAAGAATCAGATAGCTTTACAGATTCCTTCTCACCAATGGTACGGGAGAACAGAGCTATCTTTTCGCCAATATTTTTTTTGTACAATAGATAGGAACCGTCGTTGCTTAATTCGTATGCGCCGTTTTGCAGTAAAATATCATGGTCAATCTTTTGGCTTTGCCCATTGGCAAACACATATAAATCCATTTTATCTCCATTTTTTACGAGATAAGCACATTCATTGCCATCAGCGCTTCTTATAAAATGATAAACCTTTTCCCCAATCAGAATAGGCTTAGCATCTTTATTTTCGATGTCTTTGTAATATAAATCTCCAATGCTGTCCTCATTCACCCCTGCCATATAGTAAATATCTCCATTATCCTCAGAAACATTTGCACCCCAAGCGGAGTAATAATAAT
>JABNAD010001018.1_pt1 | contig 11964 bp, 16 predicted proteins | sample 7240381 | NCBI WGS metagenome assembly JABNAD01 (sample SAMN11332834, study PRJNA596920) | anaerobic digester metagenome | biome: digested sludge; isolation source: digested sewage sludge-derived enrichment culture grown on H2/CO2 | place: Germany: Goettingen | reverse complement strand
GCCCATCCTCGGCCACGATGGCGGCTGGTGGGTGCCCGTGACCATGTACGGCGGGACCAGATACGTCCCGACGGATGACATCATCGCCAAGGAGAACAGCCGTGGCAGCACCAAATAGGCAGCCCCTGTACGCCAAGATCGCCATTGCCAGGAAGCAGCTCGTCGACATGGACGAAGACGCCTACCGCGCCCTGCTCGAAAACAAGTTCGGGGTGCGCAGCGCGTCGAAGCTGAGCTTCGTGCAGCTCTCCGCCCTCGTGCAGCTCCTGGCCGAGATGGGGGCCGTCTACACCCAGCCCGGGCAGCGCCTGAGCAACACCAAGGTGACGTCCAAGGCGCGGCCTGACTGGATCGAGGTCAAGGATGGCGACCGGCACGTCGATCAGAAACGGGCCATTTTGGCCATCTGGAAGAAGCTCGGCTACTCCATGAGCAGTCTGGAAACCCGGGTGAAACGCGGGTTCGACGTCGAGTCCTTTGCCTGGCTGCACGACGAGAAGAAGATTTCGGCCCTGCTGTCGGACCTGCAGAAGCGCGAGGTGACCTTCGACAAGAAGGCCATCTTGGCGATCTGGGAGGAGCGCGGCTACCCCAGGGAAAGCCTGGACTCGCTGGTGTTCCGTTGGTTTGGCGTCTGGTCGTTCGCGCTGCTGCGCGATGGGTCGCAGGTCTCCATGCTGCTTTCGGAGCTGGAGTACCGCGGCCCGGCCTTTGACCCGAACAAGGCGGCCCTGAATGGGTGACACGCCAGGACACGCCCTCCGCCAGGCCGTCGTGGCCCGGCACGGATCCGTTCACGCGTTCCTGAAGCGCCACCCTGAGCTGACCAGGTCGACGGTCTACCAGGTCCTGGGCGACCGCTACCCGGGCAACATGGTCCGGCAGATGACGACTATCCGCCAGGCCCTGGAGGGCGTGCCCGGAGATGACGCGCAGGCAGGCTGGCAGCTGCCGGACGCCGAGGAGCTGGTTGAGGTCATTCTGGCGACCCGCTGCGCCAGGTGCCGGCGGCCTGACCGCCGCGGGTGCAGGGGCTGCCGAATCCAGACAGGCCGTGAGGCCCAAGCCGTGCAGGAGTTTCTGGCGAAAAAGAGGTGAGCTATGAGGAGTCTGATCAAGCAGGTGGCAAAGCTGGTGCAGGAAGGGTGGCGTCCGTACGACGCCAAGCCCAAGCCGGAGGTCTATGAACGGCTGGCGTGTCCGAACATCGAGGCCAAGCCGCACAAGCGCCCCTACTGGTTCGTACGGGGCGACATTTTTTGCTGCATCGCCTGTGAGCGGGCCTGCAGCCTCGTCCGGCCCAGCGGCTTCCCGCCGATCCTGCCGATCAACTATCCCCAGACGTCGGAGCCTTTCCAGCTCTCGCCCCAGGAACTCGTGGCCCGCAAGCACACCTTGCGCGTCGACGAGGCGGCCTACTGCCTGAACATCAGCGAGCGCCAGGTCTACAACATGATCTACGAGGGCAAGCTCGTGGCCCTGCGGGACAAGCCGGTCCGGGTGCGGGCGTCCGATGTCGCGGCGGCAATGGAGGATTTTGACGAATGACAGCTGGCTGCCTGGGCTGCATCAATCTGGTCGAAATCGACGGACGGTTGTGCTGTTGCGACTCGCAGAGCAGGCAATACGGTGCAGTCATCCGTTGGCCAGGGATGGGTTGCGAGAGGAAGACTGATGCGGACAAGATTTATGGAGGCGGTGTCAGACAAGAAAAATTGCTGAATTGTGTGGAGACCTGTGGTAGCGGCCCAGGAACACTAGGAGGTTAGACATGACTTCGTTTGAGGCTGCAAGGATGTTGGAACGACTAGAACTTTATGTACGTGTTATTGAAATTTGGTCGGTAATATTCTGGATTGCTTGTGGCGTGGCTGCATACATGCTTGCAATTTCACGCAATAGATCATGCAGAACTTGGACGATATTGGGCCTGCTCTTCGGGCCTTTAACGCTCGTGGTCTTGGGATTTCTCCCGGTGTTGGGTGTTGGCGAAGAGGAGTTTTCATTCTTCAAGCGGCCACCGCGGCTGAGGAAGTGCCCGAATTGCGCAGAAACGATCAAGGCGGAGGCTGCGGTTTGCAAGCATTGTGGCCGGGATGTGGTCGTTGGGTCTGAGGTGAAAAACAACCTGGTCAAATCCAGCCCGACACCCACGAAGCGGTATTGCCATGCGTGTGGGGCTGATGCCCCGCTGGGATCGACATCATGCCCGGTTTGCCTTCGCGATCTGCCCATTAAGCCTATTTTTTGCCCGAAATGCGCCCATGACATCTCTTATCGCCCTGATGTCTGCCCAGGCTGCGAGACTCCGCTCAGGTGGAAGTCGCAGGATAGCTGACGTTTCCAGCCCCGCCGCCGCGGGGCTTTCTTTTGCCCGCCCACCAACGTCCAAACTAGTCTAAAAGTCTCCGCACCTCGCGCCTCTCCTTCTGAAATCCCCACGCTTTTCCCGCATCCTGAGCTCTGCATGGTCGAACAGCCACCGACCACCTCCCAAACAAAGCCCCGCCGGAGAATGGGCCCGGCGGGGCAACTACCCCAACCAGGAGGCCGCATGCTCCGTCGTATCTTGGGTGTCGCCGTCAAGGGCGTCGAGGCTTTTCTCGGCAGCACGAAGCTGCAGATCGTCTACTGCTTCCTTGCCGTGGCCATTCTCTTCATCGCGCTGTGGGCCCATAGCCCGCAGCAGATCCCCGTCGTGGTCTACAAGCTCCTGCTGGCGCCGCTTGGCGGCCTCGCAGGCTGCTGTGTGTGGCTCGCCCTGGTGCCCTACGCCAACCCCTCGCGCTATCTGGTCAAGGACTGGCGCAGCGACCCGGACGCCGACGTCGACGGCAAGGCCGACTTCGAGGTCGCTGTCGGCTACGAGGCCATCTTCTGCACGTGCCTGTTCTGCGCCGCCCTGGCGTTCGTCCTGGGCATGCTGGCCGTGGGGATGGGCCTGTGACGCTCCGCCAGGCGCTGATCATTCTCGCCGCGCTCGCGGCCCTGCTGCTCGTCGCCACCTGGGCGACGTGCGCCCCCCTCATCCCGCCCCAGGCCAACCAGCACCGCTCGCTCCTGACGCGTGAAGCCCGCATGGTGTGGGGCCTCGACGCGCCGGTTGCCACCTTCGCCGGCCAGATCCACCAGGAATCACGCTGGGACGAACGGGCTGTCTCACCAGCCGGGGCCCAGGGTCTGAGCCAGTTCATGCCGTCGACAGCTCGATGGATGCCATCCATCGCCCCCGAAACCGGTGAGCCGCTGCCATTCAGCCCGTCCTGGTCGATCCGCGCGATGATCACCTATGACCGCTGGCTCTGGAAGCGGGTCAAGGCCGCGTCGGACTGCGACCGCTGGCACATGCTGCTGAGCGCCTACAACGGCGGCCTGGGGTGGTTGGAGCGCGACCAGGCGCAGGCCCGGCTGGCCCACATGAACCCGCTCCTATGGAGCCACGTCGCCCTGCACAACGCCGGCAGATCCGCCGCGAACATCAGGGAAAACAGGGCCTACCCGACCAGGATCCTGGGCAGGTGGACAGAACTATATCGGGCGGCTGGGTGGGGCACGGGAGGATGCGATGTTGAGTAGCATCCTGAAGTTCATCACCGGCCAGCGGGGCGTCATCCCGCTGGCCGTCATGGCCGTCCTGCTCCTGGCCGCCATCGGCTGGATCTACGTCCAGGGCCTGCGCGTCGAGGCAGCCCGGGCGGACGCCGCAAGGCAGATCCAGGCCGAGCGGGTGGCCCATGACGAAACCAGACTGCGGCTGGCCGCCGCCGGCCATGAGATCGTGAGGCTGGAGTCGGCCTTGGATATGGCCAGAAGCTCGACCGCGGCCGTGCAGGAGAGCCTGCGCCAAGCCCTGGGGCGCGAGGCCGAGGCTGCCGGCGCAGCTGCCGCGCGCAAGCGGATCCTGGAGCAGCTGCGCACGCGGCCCAGGACAGAAGCAGAAACCATGGAGGTGATCGACGATGCGACGCGTACTGCCGTTGTTGGTCGGATCAATCGCCCTCTGTAGCTGCGCTGCGGCCACGCCCCCGGTCGCGGTCACCATGTCGGTCGTCGAATGCCCGGCGCCGCCGCGTCCGGAGCTGCCGGGGCTGGATCCGATAAGCCCTCTCGACAGCCCGACGAACATCGAGGCGATCATGCTGCGCGATGACATCATGCGCGGCTACATCCGCGGGCTGGAGAGCTGCGTGAAGTGCTACCGGGCGCAGACCGAGGCCGGCCATGACTGATTTTTCGAAGCGTCTGGCCGCGGTGCCGCCCGAGATCATGGAGGCCGCCAGAGCCACGACCTGGCCCAATGCCCCTTTGTCCGAGGTGTTGGATACGGCGGAAATGCTGATGCGACGTCTGGCAGGCGAGAAGCCCAGCGAAGACCGCCAGTTCTTCCAGCCGTTCCTTCCAGCACGGGAGACGCGGATCATCCGGGATGCTCTGGCCGGGCATGAGACCGTGATTGAAGATGACGTGGCTGCACTGCGCAAGCTGCAGGGTTGGTTCGAGGGCACGCTGCATGGATGAAGTCGACGACTCCCAGAAGGCAGAACGCTTGTACCTGGAGGAGGCCTTGGCCGCCAACCGTCCGGTGGGGAATCCGGGCTTCGTGAGCTTCACCAGGTGCGCTGAGTGCGACGAGGTAATCCCGGAGCGCAGGCGCAAGGCCATCCCGGGCTGCAGGCTGTGCGCCGCGTGCCAGGCTGAGCAGGACCGCAATTCTCATTTTTCGTGAACAAGGAGCGTGAATGAACCCCCAAGAAATCCAGACCTTGATCAGCGCAATGCAGACCATCGCCGCCGTTCTTTCCGGCCTGGGCGTGCCAGGCCTTATTGCCCTGGCCCTGGCCGCCCCGGCCTTGGTGCTTGTGACCGTGCTTGTCCTCGACCACATCCGGAACACGCGCATGGCGGTGATGCAGCAAGAGTTCCGCGCCGATACCGCGCGCATTCTGGATGCGTACCGGAACAACACGAGCAAGATCCTGGAGGCGTACCGTGTGGACACCCAGTCCGTTTGCAAGGAGCTGGGCAAGGAGCACGCCGAGGCCGTGAGGTTCTATAACGACAACGTGGAACTGGTGAAGGATTACGAGCGGATGGCTGATGCACTACAGACCTTGGTTGTCAACAACACGAGGGCCGTTGAACGGCTCATCACAATCGTGGAGGCGCGAGCGAAATGAGCGAACGACGCGAGAACATCGGGCATCGGGAAGACCTGCGCTCCAGGCGCAAGCTGGTGGCCGCGGAAGTCCAGGCCCTGCGGGATTCCATCCGCGCGACCCTGCCCCTGGCCGGGGAAGTGCACGAGATCGACGGTGAGCACGTCCTGAGCCTGGCCCTGTCCCTGAAGGAAAAGGCCGACGAACTGGCCGGCCTGGACCGCAAGATCGCCATCCTCACGCGCGAACTGGACGGGTAGGCGTATGGGCTGGGAACATCCACCCGAAACCGTGTGGCAGGCGCAGGAGCTTTACTGCGTTGACCGCTGCTCTTTTGACCGTGTGGCCGAACTTACCGGAGTTTCGGCCACGACGCTTAAGGCGTGGGCGGACAAGTACGGCTGGCGCGAGAAGCGCGAAGAGGTCGCCAGGGCCGAAAGCGACATCCGGGTCAACACCATCCTGGGCCGCAAGAAGGTCCTGGATAGTTTGCTCGGAGCCAAAAGCGGGATGGAAGCGTCCCAGCTGTCGTTTGCCGTTTCGGCGCTGGAAGGTCTGGCCATGAAGCAGCAGGAAGCGGTGCGTGCCGGAAGGATCCTGGAGCAGGCCTCGTCCACGTCCGAGATCCGAACGGTCACGGACATCCCGGCCGCACTCGAAGAGGCCGTGATGTTGAAGCTCTCCATGATCCTGGCCGACCCGGGCCAGGTCGACTTCAAGGCCGTGAAGGACCTGAAGCAGGCCATGGAATACGTGGCCCAGCTGAAGCCGAAGGACGCCACGGCTCCCAAGGCCAAGGGGCTGACCGTGGAGAGTGCCAACGAAATCCGCCGCAAGATCCTGGGGATCAAATGAGCATTCAGCTACCTGACGCCAGCATGTTCTCCTTCGGCGAGCACGCCTCGGCCCCGCCGGTGCTGCTCGGCTACCAGCAAGCATGGATCGCCGACCAGGCCGAGGTTAAAATCGCCGAGAAGTCGCGTCGTATCGGCCTCACCTGGGGCGAGGCGGCGGACGACGTCCTCCTGTCGGCCACCGAAGGCCGGGACGGCATGGACGTGCTCTACATCGGGTACAACCAGGAGATGACCCGGGAGTACATCCAGACCTGCGCCTGGTGGGCCAAGGCCTATGACAAGGTCTGCGGCGAGATCGAAGAGTTCATCTTCCCGGACTCCGATCCGGACAAGAACATCTCGGCCTTCCGCATCTCCTTCCTTTCCGGCCACGAGATCGTGGCGCTCTCGTCCAGGCCTACGAACCTGCGCGGTCGTCAGGGCCGGGTGGTCATCGACGAAGCGGCCTTCCACGATGACCTCCCGGGGCTCATGAAGGCGGCGCTGGCGCTTCTGATGTGGGGTGGCCAGGTCGTCGTCATCAGCACGCACTTCGGAGACGACAACTATTTCAACACGCTGATCCAAGACTGCCGGGCAGGAAGGCTGCCGTACTCGGTGCATCGCATCGATCTCGATGACGCCCTGCAGGACGGCCTCTTCCGCCGGATCTGTCTTGTCCGCGGCGAGGACTGGTCCCAGGAGGCAGAGGACGCCTGGCGGGCAAAGATCGTGGCGTCCTACGCCGAAGACGCCGACGAAGAGCTTTTTTGCATCCCGTCGTCCGGGACAGGCACGTACCTGACCAGGAACATGATCGAGGCGGTCATGAAGCCGCAGATCCAGGTGGTGCGCTGGACGCCGCCGGCACCGGGCTTCGTGGACTGGCCCCTGGACCGGGCGCACCGGGAGACCTGGGATTGGTGCGACGAGCATCTCCTTCCGCTCCTGAATAAGCAGGCCAAGGCCTGGACGCAGCATTTCGGCCAGGACTTCGGCCGTACCGTGGACTTGTCAGTGATCCACGTCGGCCAGGAGACGCCCACGCTGGACATTGCCACGAGTTTCATCCTGGAGCTGCGGGACTGCCCCTTCCGGACCCAGAAGCAAATCCTTTGGTACATCCTGGATCGCATGCCCAACTTCCGGTCCGGCGCCATGGACGCCCGCGGCAACGGCCAGGCCCTGGCCGAGGAGACGCGGCAGCAGTACGGCGCTGACCGCATAGCCGAGATCATGCCGTCCGAGTCCTGGTACCGCGAGGCCATGCCCAAGATGAAGGCCCAGTTCGAGGACAAGACATGGGACCTGCCCCAGGACAGCCAGATCCTGGATGACTACCGCGCCCTGAAGAAGGTGCGCGGTGTGGCCCGCGTCCCGGACACCAGGGGGCAGGACGCCACCGGGAAGCGTCACGGCGACGCGGCTATCGCAGGCTGCATGCTGGTCTACGCCGTGAAGTCCATGGATGGCGGCGGCCGGGCCGAGTACAAATCCATTTCGAAACGCAGAATGTCGAGGAGAGGCGCATGGGGATGATCGTTGACCAATTCGGCCGGCCCTTTGAGCGGACCAAGGCCCCGGAGCGGCGCACGCTGGCCGCCGCCCCACTGACCGACGCCTGGCGTGAGTATGTCGTGGCCGGGATGACGCCCGAGCGCCTGGCGGCCGTGTTCCGCGAGGCGGACCTGGGCGACGTGCGCCGGCAGGCGGAGATGTTCGAGCAGATCCTGGAGAAGGACGCTCACCTCCTGGGCGAGACGAGCAAGCGCGAAAACGCGATCCTCGACATCGAGTTCCAGGTCTCGCCGTCCTCGGACAGCGCGCGGGACAACAAGATTGCGCAGTTCGTGGCCGATTATCTTGAAGGCCAGACGGACTGGCCGGATGTGCAGGTGGCCATGCAGGAAGGCATAGGCCGCGGCTTCTCGGCCATGGAGGTCATGTGGGACGTGTCGTCTGGCCAAGCTCTGCCGTCGTCGTTTGAATCGCTGGAGTCCAAGCGCTTCCTGTTCCAGGACGAAAACGGGGTGGTAGCCAAGACGCCGCGACTCATCACCGACCAAAGCCCCATGGGCGAAATCATCCCGGCCTGGAAGGTGCTCATGCACCGCTACGGCGGAAAGTCAGGCCACCCGACCAGGTCGGGAATCTACCGCGTGTGCGCCTGGATGTTCCTGTTCAAGAACTACGCGATCAAGGACTGGGTCATCTTCTGCGAGGTCTACGGGATGCCGCTGCGGCTGGGGAAGTATTCGCCAGGCGCCACCGAGGACGACAAGAGCGCCCTGATCCAGGCCATCAGCATGCTCGGCAGTGATGCGGCCGGGATCATCTCCAAGAGCACGGAGATCGAGTTCGTTGAGACGGCGAAGGGCACGACCAGCGCGGATCTCTACAAGCTCCTGGCCCAGTTCTGCAATGCGGAAATGTCAAAGGCGATTCTGGGGCAGACGCTCACTGCCGAGGTGGGCGACAAGGGCAGCTATGCCGCGTCGCAGACCCACAACGAGGTGCGCAAGGATCTCGCCCGGGCTGACGCCAGGGCCATGGCGGCCACGGTCCGGCAGCAGATCATCAGGCCCATGGTGGGCTTCAATTTTGGCTGGGACGCCCCGGTGCCCGGGTATGAACCCGTCTTCGACGAAGACGACGACCTGAAGGAAAAGGCCGACTGGGTCTGCGAGATCCTGGATCGCACGACCGTGAAGATCCCGCGCACCTGGTTCTACAAGGAGTTCAAGATCCCGGAGCCCAAGGATGGTGAGGCAGTCATCGAAGGTGGCGCCGGCATCGGTGCGGGCCTGCCGATAGCTGCGAAGTCGCGTCAGGTCGGGCTGCGCATGCTGGTGGCCAGCGGGCAGAATACCCTGGACCCGACGCCGATCGATCCGCTGGCGGACCGCATGAGCGCCGAGGCGGCCCCGGCCATCGAGGCGATGCTCGCGCGGATCCGCGAGCTGGTCGCCACGGCCCCGAGTCTTGATGCGTTGAGGGACGCGCTGCTGGCGTCGTTTGGCGACTTGCCGTCGGACGACCTGGCCAAGGTCATGCAGGCCGGGTTCGCGGTAGCCGCGTTGGCCGGTCGTAATGATGTCTTCGAGGAATCCGGAGATGCGTGATCCGCAGGCCCAGGCCGTCTTCAAACAGCCGTTCGCCGAGCAGATTGCCTTTTTCCGGCAGAAGCTCGGCAACCTGGTCCCGACAGCCAGGTGGGACGATCTGTGGAAGAGCCAGCACGACCGCGGGTTCATGGTCGCCGGTGCGGCCAAGGCAGACTTGCTGGCTGATTTTGCATCGGCTGTGAGCTCGGCCATCGCCGAAGGCAAGAGCATCGACTGGTTCAGGAAGAACTTTGACACGATCGTGGCCCGCCATGGCTGGGCATATCGGGGCGAACGAAACTGGCGATCGCGGGTCATTTTTCAGACCAATGTGGCCACGTCCTACGCGGCCGGTCGTCTGGCCCAGCTGCGCGAGTTCCCGCTATGGATCTATCATCACGCCGACGGAGTCATCCACCCCAGGCCACATCATGTGAAGCTGGACGGGCTGATTCTGCCGGCAGAACATCCGTTCTGGAAAAAACACTACCCGCCCAACGGATGGGGCTGCCACTGCTATGTCAGCGGGGCCAGCTCGGACAAAGCTGCCCGCAGCCTGGGCGGAGATCCGGCCAAGCGCCTGCCGGATGATTGGGATGCAATCGATGCCTCGACCGGTGAACCAGTGGGTATCGACAAGGGGTGGGGCTACCAGCCAGGAGAGACCACCGCGGACATTGTCCGGCAGATGGCGTCCAAGACCGTACAGTGGGAGTACTCGCTGGCCAAGGCCTATATGCAGGAGGTGCCGGCATCTGTCCGGGACATGCTGGCCACGGCTTACCGCGATCTGCCCGAGGTCCGGGCCGATCTGCGGAGGTATGCGGCCAGGATCATCGATGGCCGTGCAGAGCTGGACATCCCGCAGTATAAGACCTTGGGGCTGCTTACGAATTCGGATGCCGAAACGGTGCGCGACCTGACCGGGCATGCGGTGACAGGGTTCGACTTCGCCTTGGACAGATCCGCCATTGGTCATGTCCAGCGAAAACACGGTGGCGCGTCAGAATCGGCGCGAGGCCAGATTCCGGTCGTCGCTTCGGATTACGAGGTCCTGGCGCAGATACTGAACAGCCCTGATCGCGTCGAGCACGGCGGCGTGTCGGATGTGGGCCTCGATGTCGTGCGGTTCATGAGGGTTGTTGGCGCTGTCGAATACGTGGCCGCATTCGAGTTGCGTGGCGGACGGAAGATGCTGGTGCTGCAAAGCATGTGGAAACGGCCAGCCCCCGAGACTCAACGTCCGTGACGGCTTCCGGGTATGAGCCGGACGTCTCGATGCTCAGGCCGCTTTAGGAGATAAGCATGATCGCCATCAAAATCAATGACCAGTCCGTGCAATCCATGCTGAATAGGCTCGCGGGCCGCATGGGCAATCTGACGCCGGCCATGCGCGAGCTCGGCGAGCAGCTTGTGCGTGGCACCAAAAGGCGCTTCGAGCTCGGGCAGGATTGGGGCGGCGTGCACTGGCTGCCGAATACCCAGGCCACAATCCTCAATTTTCTGTCCAAGACCAAGGGCAACTTCACCAAGAAAGGCGGCTATTCCAAGAAGGGCATGACTCGGTTGCTGAAGAAGGAACCCCTGACCGGCGAGTCCCGCAAGCTGCGCACGACCATCTTTTACCAGGCCTCGGCCACGGGTGTGACCATCGCTTCTCCCGAAGAGTACGCCGCCACCCAGCAGTTCGGCGCCATGCGCGGCGCTTTCGGTCGCACATCACGGGGCTCTGCAATCCCGTGGGGCAACATCCCACCTCGTCCGTTCATGCCGATCCTCCGCGACGGATCTCTGCCGCCAAGCGCGGCCCAGTTGGTGATGGACATCCTGGCCGGCTACATCTCCCCCGAGTGATTTCAACGTGCAAACCAGTCTAAAAGATTCCCGCACCACGCGCCTCTCCTTCTGAAAAGCCCCGAAATTCGCGGCAATGTCAGCCGCATGAACGCATTTCCCAGACCATCGAAAATAGCAGCGCGCACCACGAAGGCGCAGCGAAAAGGCGAATTCCTCCAAATTCGCCTTCTGCTGCGTTCCAGGGTGCAGGACGGGCTGCGGGTCGGGAAATTTTTTTAGACTAGTTTTGCACTAGTGCAATTCGCGAAATAGGGCCAACCGCCCCCGCCGAAGGAGTGTCACCAAGGCATGAAGCGCAAACTGAGAACGTCGGCAACGGTCGTCGCGTTGATCGCGAACCAGGATGAAGCCCAGCAGGCTCCGGAGTGGGTTCTGCTGTTCAAGGCCGGCCGCAACGAGCTGGAAGGCAGGGAGCCTTATCTGGTCGATGAAGAATCCTTCCGCCTGGTCTCCGCCGAGTTCGCCCGGAGGGGCAACGACATGGTGTTCGACTACGAGCACCAGACGCTCAAGGGCGTGCAGGCTCCAGCCGCAGGATGGATCAAGGAGCTTTCCTGGGACTCGTCCAGGGGCATCCTGGCCAAGGTTGATTGGACCGAGGCCGGCGCCGCCTATGTCGCTTCCCGGGAGTACCGCTATTTTTCTCCGGTGTTCTACGTCCGCGAGTCGGACGGCAGACTGGTCGGCATGCATTCCGTAGCCCTGACCAACAACCCCCGCCACAACCATCTGGATCCCATTTTGTCGAACCTACAACCCATGGAGGGAAGTATGGACTTCCTGAAGAAATTGGCGGTCGCGCTCGGTCTTCCCGAGACGGCCACGGAAGAAGAGGTCATGGCGGCAGTGGCCAAGCTGCGGGAGGCGTCGGCGAACGTGCCCGAAGTCGTGGCTTCGGCCCTTGGCCTGGCGGCCCGGGATGCGTCCACGGTGGTCGCGTCGATCCACGCGCTGCGCCAGCAGAGCAAGGGGATGGTCTCCGCTGCCGACTTCGAGGCACTGAAGACGCAG
>JABNAD010001017.1_pt1 | contig 11983 bp, 17 predicted proteins | sample 7240381 | NCBI WGS metagenome assembly JABNAD01 (sample SAMN11332834, study PRJNA596920) | anaerobic digester metagenome | biome: digested sludge; isolation source: digested sewage sludge-derived enrichment culture grown on H2/CO2 | place: Germany: Goettingen | reverse complement strand
GCGCTGCTCCACTTCCCCTGCTTTGCGGCAGCGGCAGAGCCGATCAGCCAGTCCAGCAGCATCATACACACCCAGACAATCACCAGCCATCCAAACCAGCCCCAAAACGCCGTCAATGTGGCGAGGATCGCGGTGATTCCCGCTTTGATATCAGTCAACGAATTATTATTCATTTCAAATTCCTTTCGCACTGTTTATTCCAACTCGCTTTCGTGCAGTTACTTCGCCGGGTATGCAGCCCCGGTAATTTCCCGGTATTGCTCGGATGTGATAACGCCTTTGGTAACGGCGTTCGCGACCATGGTTGCAGTCCATAAACCCTGCCCATACCATTTCTTGATTTTTTCAAACATTGATTACCCCTCCAAAAGCGTGTCGGTCATCATGGCCGTGTAGGTTGACTGCGCCTCTACGCTATCCAGTTGCGACGGCGGCGCCGGAATCGCCACTCTGTCGGATTCAATCTCCGCATTCGCGCGAAGACTACACTTTCCATCCGCGTACTTGTATCGGGGGATACCATCAATGGTGCGCAGTCCGCCATCAAAATAGTTGGCCTGACAGAGGTTGTACCGGTCACCGCTCCCCTCGTCGATTTCCACCCATCCCGTCAGGTCTGCCGGTGTGGCATAGCCGCCCTCACAGCGGGTAATGCGCCCGGAGGCGTCGGTCTGGATGTATACTTTTGATGCAATGGTTTCCATGCGCGTCCCCCCCTTTTATAGGTCTGCAGAAAGGCACATATTCCCGTCCGCGACTTCTGCAATCTGCAGTCCGGACAATCCGTGACTTGATTTTGAAAAATTAACGCGTAGGTACGCATTGTTGTAAAGCTCCGTGGCGCAAGCTGCCGTCCATCCGGTAACTCCGCCAATTGCAATATATCCCCCGTTTGAAAATGTAATTGTGGGTGAAACCCGCATAGGGGTCGGGAGTGTAAGCTGACCGACATATGTGTCAGCGCTCATCGAAGTTACGATGATTGTTGAATACCTATAGATAATCTGGTAATATCTTTGGCACTTCAATAGGGTTACATCGGGATCGGAATACGGCACTTTCGCCCAGTCAGTAATTGCGGTCTTCCCCAAATGCGCCCGCTTGATTGTTCCGCCGGATGATGTAATATCAAATTGCTTTGCCGCGTCGTCGTAGGCCGCTGTCGCCGTTCCGCTGGTCACATTGATAGATGCAACCGCGTCAAGTCCAGCCGCCGTTTCCAGCGTTTGCCGAATTGCGCCATTAAGCACAAGCCCGCCGCCGGGTGCCGCCGATACCGTACCAGAAACCAACTTCCAGTAGTCCGCCGCATATGGGACACTTCCGTGGTTTCCACCGATTCCGGCCTGTGCAACGGTAAATTCGGGGTTAATCAAACCTTCCCAATCCAGCTTTGCGGACATCGACTGGTCAATCGCCCCACCGGGCAACGCCCTTTCGAGTGCGACATCTATTTGGTCTCCGTTTATTTTGCTTTTATATCTTTGCTTTGGATCCATACGCCACCCCTTTAAAAGTAAATCACGGCACATCCGGGAGATCCGTTGCGGGCGACGGATGCAATCCCCGGTGTTCCGCCAGAAGCCGACCATGTAAACGAAGATGTTACGCCGGATATAGACACTGACATTTGGCCTGCTCCGCCACCGCCGCCGCCTCCGTTACCGCCTGCGCCGCCGGTTCCGTAGTTGACTGCGCCGTTATCCGGGTGCGGGACTGCGTTCGCGCCGTTTCCGGCGTTCGCCTTTCCTTCTGCGCCGCCGGGGGCCGGTGCATTCGCACCATCAGAACCATACACAGCGCCGCCACCGCCACCGCCACCAATTGAATAGCTTCCGTCAGGGTCGTGCAAGGTTCCAGATTGTCCCTCGTTTCCTGCTCCGCCCTTCCAGCTTTGCACGTCTCCGCCATTTCCGCCTGTTCCGCCGCCGGATGCGCCTGTGCCGCCGTTTCCTCCAGCAACGCCATCTGTGCCTTTAGCGCCCAGAATATCGCCCGTCATGCGGTCGATATAGCCAGTATCTACGCGCTCTCCGGCCGCAGACGTATAAGCACCAAATACGGTGTCTTGACCACCTGCCCCGGTATCTCCCGGTTCTTGTCCAGCCAATCCGCCGGGGTGGGCTTGGTAGGCGATCTGTGATCCCGGTGTCAGCGTGATATCGACTTCCAGAATCTTTCCACCGAGGCCAGCCGATCCGCCTACGCCGCCGATTCCGGCAGCGCCGGGCCCGGCAGTCTTAGAACCGCTTCCCGGAAAGTATAGCGTTGTGTTTCCGCCTGCGCCGCCGTTTGCCCCACGCGTTCCGCCTGCACCAGAGCCGATCAAAACGACCTTGGCATTTGTAACGCCGTCTGGGACTGTCCATGTCCCCTCCCCAGTCAGCAAAACCCGGTTGTTGTAATCGTTCCCGTGGTAAATCGGCGTGTACCCGGTGATGATGGTCGTATTGGCCTTTAGCGTGTTGCTGATGGTGATATTCATGGATTGCATGATTCCGTCCGTCGCGTCACCAAAAGCGTCCTCCAGCGTCACCGCGTCTCCGGGGTTAACGCTTCCTGCCACGATGCCCGCCGATACGGTCTTTGCGCCGGAGTAGTAGGATAACACCCGGTCGGCAGTGGTTCCGCTGTTCACCGCAGATACCAGCGTCGCATTTTCCACTGTGACGATGTTCTCCGCAGCGGTCGTTTCAATTCGGCGTGAAACAATTTTGGTTAGATGGGTGTACGCTTTCCCGGTCAAGGTTCCGGTTCCGGACACGACGGCATAGTTCACGCCACTTTCGTGGATAGTGATTCCGGTCGCCGTCAGATCGTGGTGCGGACCGTCAAAAGACACCTTTTGATGATCCGCTGCCGTCCCGTCTGTGTTGTCAAACAGGGTGTCTACTGTATCCGTCGCGAACGCGTAGTAGCCGTGTTCGGTTACGTCAACGCCGGTCGCCGGGGTGTTGTAATTCACGCTGCCGCCGGCGTAGATCGTTTCGCCGTCAATTTCCGTCGGGGTGGATGCAGACAAAAATACAAACTTGATCGTCCCATCTGCGGATTTGCGTACCGATGCGCCAACGGCAAATAGCAGCTGCCGCAAATTGTCCCGCCGGGTTGCCATAGGCAGCCAGCCGAACACTTTGATACTTGCCACTTCCGGCGCAACCGTGTAGGCAAATGTTCCGCCAATGATGTCATCCAGCACAACACCCGCCGTCTGGCCCGTATACAGCCCGCCGGAGTGCGGAAGTTTGTCCAGCAGCCCAATAGCGGATACGGCGGACAGGCGGTATGTAGACAGCCCGACGCGGGATATCTCAGACTTATACAGCCGTGCTATAAGCGCGTTGTTGCGGTAATACTCAACGGGCGTACCGTACGGGATGGTAGTTAGGTCAGGCAGTCCGGACGCACAGCAGAAAATCTTTCCGTCCGCCGTTTCCAGCCCGTCATAATCGGCAGGCTCGAAGTCCAAAGGAACACGGCACAGTGACCAGATATCCGCTTCCAAGGTGTCGATAGATAGTTCATCTTGCGCAATCGCATTTGCAAGAAACAAGCTCCCGCCGTCTATTCTGTTGTCTGTGGCGGCTGGGTTTCGTACCCACTCAAATCCGCCGCAAATGATTTTATCCATAGATCACCTCAAGGAACAATCTGGGGCGCAATCGGAATAAAGTTCACTTCGATTTCGTCCCAATAATTGACACCTCCGGCAACCGTCCTAATCTTTCGGCTGCCAGAGGTGTAATATGCTTCATAGGAGATAGATGTCTGATTGTCCGCCGCTTCAAGCTGCACGGAATCGTCCACGGAGTGCTGCACCAGATAGTCCCACAGCGCGTCGAACGCCGTGGCGGACTTCCCACTGAAAAACGTGATCTTGTGCCCGATGCAGGAACCCAGTACGTCACGGATCATGCGTCCCGTGCCTGCGCTGCGTCCGGCGTTTTCACCGTCGAGGACGTTGAATGATTCCTCGATGGCGGAGATCGCCACAGTCGTATCAAAGGAAACGCCGTTAATTTTTACGTAGTTGCTCATGTCACACCGCCTACCAGTTTGATTCCGACCCGCTGCTGCTCTCCAGCGTAGTATGGATTGGTAATGCGGGCGAAGGTCTTGCCGTCGATTTGCAGAACGATGTCACCGCCGCTGTGAGGAGCGGAAATGCCTGCGGTTTCCTCTCGAATCAGCTGACGCAATTTCGCATCAGGCACTTCGTAGTTGTTCCCGCTCTTCTGGTCGCCCAGCACCGCCATAAACTCGCGATTTGGGGGGATGATGGCGCCGGCAGCGAGGTGGGGGATATTTGCTTTCGGAAACTTTTCATCTGCCAAAGAAGGCATACTAGCCAAATTTTTAAATTTTGCCATTCTGGCGTTTGCTGAATTTATTGATACCATAATTGCTGCGATTCCCGCGACTATTGCCGCCGCCGCAATTCCCATCGTAAGGGCCGATTGAAACGCTCCTACTGCCAAGGCTGCAGTAAGAGCCGCAGCGGCTACCGCGCCTAAAACGGCAACAACCCTTTCTCCGTCGTTCATGGTTCCCCAGGCATTGGACAGTTTCACGATAACTGCAACCAGCGCTCCAAACGATACCGCCGCTATTCCTCCCTGCATATTGGCCATCATTGCTGCGCTGCCCATTTCCATAATTGAAACAGTTACTCCGGCAATTGCATCGGCAACTTTGTAAGTAAGCAACCCCGCTGCTCCTGAGATCAGAATCGTGAAAAAATCATCCAAAAGCCCGGTTGATTCTTGAAAGTCATACAGCGACGACACTACTTCGTTTACGATCTCAAGGAGCGGAGTCATGGATTCCATAAGACCCTCTCCGATAGAAGCCGACAGGGCGTTTGTGGTTTCGCTCAAGATTCTGTTTTGGTTTGCCCAGCTGTCAGAGGTTTTCGCAAAGTCACCCTGCGCAAGAGCGGTTTGGCTTAGGACGTAGTTATATCGCAATTGCACTTGCTCTGCCTGCGTAAGCTGATCCCACGTCTTATTGATCCCCTGCGACATGGCAAACGCTTCAAGGTTGGTTTGCGTCATAACAATGCCGAACTGTTTAAGGGACTCTGTCTCTCCGGTCCAGATGGATGCAAGAGCCGTAGAGGCGACATCCTGCGAAACGTTATAAAAGGACGCCATGTCCCCCGTCAGTCCTGCAATTTTCAACGACATGTCCGTCGCGGATTGTCCGGTGATCCCCATGGATGTCGTCATCGCCATGTAGCGGCCTGCGGTTTGCTTAGCAGCCAGCTCAGACATTCCGAATTGCTCAATGGAGTTCTTTGAAAATTCTTCGACCTGATTTGACATGCTCCCAAAAGACGTGTCTACCACGTTCTGAACTTCCTGAATGTCAGATGCCAAGCTAATAGCACTGCGTCCGAAGGATACTAAGGAATTGACTCCAAAAGAGAGTCCAATGGTGGACGCGATGCCCCCCAAAATACCTTTGAGGCTGTCAAAGCTTCCGCCGATTTCTTCTGCGGCATCCGCCCCCTTTTTCCCAGCGACAGAGAGGTTTTTCCCGAGAACATCCGCCGATTTGGCGGATTTTTCGAGAGAAGGTTCCACTTTTTTTATATCTTTCTCAAGGGCGGAATTATCCAGCCCGGTGCTGATTGTTACAACTCCATCTGCCATACGCTCACCTCCCCATCCATTTATTCAATAACGTGTCTTCCTCCTTGGTATAGCTGGTCTTGAAGTCAACCTTTGCGCGGTTTTCTCTATAAAAATTGTGTTCCCATTCTGTGAGCTTCTTCCCTTTCCTCAGCTTCTCCCGAATAGAAACGACTGTTGCAAGCTGGCCGTCGCCGATGTCATTAAACCACGCAATAAACGTCCACCAGTGGCAGAACGGTAGCGCTCGAATCTCACAACCGGCTACTTTGTTGATATCAGCGACGATCATTGCCCTGTCCTGTTCCCAGTCAATGGTCTTCGGCTGTTTTTTCCCGTCCGGCTGTTCTCCACAATTGATGAAGTCAAACATCCACTCCACCGCGGCCTGATAGTCGGTATCGGGCATCAATCTGAAATCCTCATAGAACAACGCAAGCGCCACATAAAACCTGATTTGCTGATCCTGCTTCATATCGTTCAGGCGTGAAATAATGTCGAGGATGTCCCGGAAGTCGGCATTAATGGCATACTCTCTTCCGCCGATCTCAGCAGCATCCGGCAGGCTCCACAGGTTCATTTCCCGCCCCTGCGCTGCGCCCGGTTCTTTTTAGCCTCAGCTACCGCCATTTCGGCTGCGTCGCTCATATGCTTGCGTGCTCCGGTCTTTAAGTACGGCATCAGTGCTTCCATTAGATTGGTAATCACAAACCGACCGTCACTCCCGCACGCTAACAGGCTCACACCGCCCAATAGCGCGTCAAAGTTGTTCTCAGAGCCAAAAACAGCGGAAAGCCCTGATTTCAGTTCTGCGTCAATTTCACCCAGCCGGTCAAGCTTAGCCTTCGCAGCTGCCGCCGGATCGTTGCTCGTATCTGTTCCAACAGCGGAACGGTATTGTTTCTCAATCTCCGGGAGGCCCTGTGCGAATTTGCAAAACCGCTGATACAGGTTGAAGTCAGACGGATTAAAGCGGAGAACGCCGTTATCGTTAATTTCGAGCTCGATGATACCATCGTCGAGAACCAGTTTTTTTGCCATATTTCCCTCCAAAGGTCAGGGGCGAGAGGTTTTCCTCCCGCCCCCTTGTTTTTAACCTGCCGTGAACGTCACGACGCCCGCTGCTACCGCCGCCGTGCCGGTGGTTCTGGTGCCGCCATAGGTCACGTCGATAGGCATTCCGATGTTGGCGCTTCCACCAAGGCCGGAGGGCTTCACCATGCAGGAACTATACCGCTCGGCGAATACAGCTGTGTCAGCCGTCCCGGCGTAGGCATGGACCACCAGAAGATCGTTGTTGCACATTGCAGCAACATCCTGATCTTTGATGGACTGGTTCCAGATTTTCACCTGCGCGGTATCGCCCGCGTCCAGTTCGCACGGGTCGAAAGTCTGCGTGATAACCGGCTTCTTCATTGTGGTGTAGGCATTGCCGAAGATATCAGTCTTGGATTCGTCGCCCCAGTCGTATTCCAGACTGGAATCCTCAACGCGTTTGCCGATAGGACTCCATGTAGGCGTCCCGCTGCTGGTTCCGGTGTTCAAATACAGGATCAGCATTTTCCGCTCAACAACCGCGCCGGCGGTCGTGTTAAAGGTCAAATCAGCCATTTGTTAATCACCTCATATTTTTTCGTAAATTGCACGGACAGTTGAATCATGTACGTTGCCGTGCCCTCTTCGTCTGCCTCGTATAGCATCCCGTTCTGTGCTATGATTTTCTCTGCGCGTGGCTCGTCTCCAAACGCAGGGGCCGCGCCGGTAACACTTTGCTCCTGCACCCACTCTTGAAAAGCGGATACCCAGTCGGCATTGATGGTCGCCCCCTCGTCATCCCCGATTGCTTTCGGGAACACGCAGTAAATGCCGAAATTGTATTGATTGGTCACGGTAACATTGCCAGTGATATCCCGCCGCCGCTCAACCTCCACCATCCCGGACGGATAGATACCGCCATTTGACGGGACTTTATCGGTATAGTCCACATAGAAGTTTGAAAGGATATCGTAGTCCGGGAACGTGGCAATCCAGTTTCGCATCTTATCAAGTGCGGTCATTTCTTCCCCCTGTCAATGTAAGCCTGTGTCTCGGCGGCAATCTGCTTGCCCTCTGCCGCCATCATTCGCCTGTCCCAAAATGGGCCGGCCTGCGGATTCTTGGACTTGTCATATTGTAGGTCGCGGTCTGTAACGGTTTTTGGGGCATTGCCCTCCATTGCTTTCCCGTAATACTGATATCGTGCATAGGGGCCTAATACCTCAATCTCCGTTGCGCTCTTGACCATTTTTAGCTTGGTTGCCAACACACCGGTTCGGAATGGCATATACCGCGTAATTCTGCGGTTGATGGTGTTGGTGACAAACCGTTGCACCTCTCCGTTTTTGTCCACACCAAGCCGCGTCAGGATGGTATTGACGGGCTTCATATTGACTTTTACCCGCGTACTCATCCGCCAGCCTCCACATGGACCATGCGGCCATGCCAATACTTAGGGTCAACGTACTTAACCGTAACCAGCCCCGGAACCTTCGCCGGGATAAACTCCCGCCATTCTGCCGCCGTGGTTACGTCCGGTCCATCACCCAGTAAAACCTTATCGCCCACGAAAACAGGCTGCTCGGAGCATGGAATGACCAGCAGAAACGAATTGACTTCGCTACTGCCGGTCTTGTCCACGTTTTGGGTCTTTTTAAAGTCCAGAAAGGCGCGGGTAAATACCTGCTTGGTGTAGGTCAAATTGTCAGTGTGATAGACCGTCACTGTCTGGTTGCACTTGGAGTAATCCACCGGAGGATGTGGTCGAACGCACAGCATCAGCCCACCCCCCGATAAATGTCCAGATACAATGAAGCACAAAGAAACAGTTCTTTTGCCTGCGCTGCTGGACTGATGTCAACCGTTTTGCTGCTGCTTGACACGCTGCCAATACTGGAACTCTGCGGCGTGTTCTGGGCCGTTTCAAAGTAGTACAGCGCGTCCGCCATGGCACAGGTGGCCATATCTTCGCCATTTGCTTCCGGGGACGTCACGGTGTACAGCCGCTTATACTTGGCAAGCTGCTCCCCCGCCCGCATAGCGAGACGGGGGAAATCAGCCTCTGGGATAGAGCCGCCTAGGTATGTTCCAGTGTAAAATGCGTAATCAGCCATAAGCGGCTCCTTTCGTTACTTCTCGTCAAATGTGTCCGGGTGTTCTTTCTTGCAATGCGCTTTCAGCGCGGACTCGCTCTTGCATTCTTTGCCACAATGGGGGCAAGCAAACAACTCCGGCTTTTTCTCTGCCTCCGGAGTGGTGAAGATTAACCCGACTGTCCGCATATTATACCTCCTCCGTCCAGTGCGCCGTCAGTGTGAGATCCGCCTTGACCGCTGTAGCAAAGTCGTAGACGGTTTCACCGCTGTACCAGCCACCGAAGGTGTAGCCTTCCTTAGTCGGCGCTGTTGGTTCTGTAGCCACGCCGCCATATACGACGATCTGCTGGACTCCTTCCGTGCCGCCGTCGCTGTCGAAGGTCACGGTACGGGTGGTGAGGGCTTCCAGCGCATCTAAAGCGTCCGAGGTTGAGGATATAGCACCCTGCGCGGAGGTCATATCCGCGCGCAGGGCGTCGATCAGCGCGAGGACGCGGTTAAAGTTTTCGGTATATTCCGGCTCCCCGTCGCAATCGAGAAGCCGGCTGTCAATGACGGGCATATGAATACCCCCTTACGCCTTGTTATGCAGATAAATTCCGGCGACCTTGTTCTCGTATGCGTCCGCAATGGCAACCTGCCGATAGCCAAACTTGTAGCCGTCGCTGGACTGGTTGACATCGGGAGAGATGATCTTGGGCGCTACGTGCTTCTGGAACTGGATGACGGCGGGCTTGTGGATAATCAGGAAATTGATGTCCTTACCATTGGTAGCGTCCTTGATGTAACCGCCGGCTTCCTCGCCGGAAGTAGAGCCGTCGTACTGAGTGATTGCGGTGTAGAAGCGGGTCTGAGGAACGTCAGTAATGGTAGCGAACCGGGCCAAAACCTCACGGCTCTTGGTGGTATCCATGTCCTGCACAAGGCCGTGCAGAGTCGGAGTAATGAACAGGTGACGATCTTCCATGGGAACTTCGTCCTCGTCCATTTTGGTAGTGGCGACACGTAGAGCGGCAATTACAGCCGCGCCATCAGCGAGGGTAGCAGCGGTAGCCTTGGAAATGCCGGAAATGCCGCAGTAAGTAGCAAACCGGAAAGCATCTTCCTCGGGTACAACCTTGGTACGAATAAACTCACCAGCCAGACGGCCAAAGGCAATACCGGCAGTCTCGATGTTATCCATGGTGTCCACGGTGAACATACGGCCACGATCAAAGTTGCAGGCCACGGTTTCATTGGTGAGTGTCACATCGCCGGACACATAGCCCGAGTTGCGGGAATAATCTCCCAGGCCCTGCATGGAAATCTTGGGAATAATCAGTTCGTTGGCATTGGCTCCGGCGCGGACCAGATCGGGGCTTCCATCCAGCTTGGAAGTCAGAGAAGCGTTCTTATAAATTTCGTCCAAAATGGGGACGAACTGGGTAGCAAGAGTAATAGCATTAGCCATGATTTTTTACCTCATTTCATTCTGTTTTCAGCCCTGCGGCGGCGCGGATGGCGTTCACCTCGGGCGTGTATTTGGTGTTTCCTGCGGGCGGCGTATTGCCAGTCCCGGGTGCATATGGGGGCGGGGTTTCGGTAGCGTCAAACAGGTATCCGTTGTCCTTTGCGAGTGCTTCCAGCGCCGTCTTGATGTCGGCCTCCTGGTTTTTGCTGGCCTTGAGTGCGTCGACGTCCAGCAGGGCGCGGATGGCCTTTGCATTCTTACCCTTGGCAGCAGACACAGCGCCGGTCAACAGGCCGTCAAACTGCATATCAGCGATCTTCGCGGCAGCGTCCTTCTCGGCCTGCTCCGCTTTGGCTTTCCATTCTGGGTCATAGCCAGAAAGTTTGGTGTTTGCCTCTGCCAACTGGGTCTTCATGCTGTCGTAGTCGGCAAACTTGGCTTTTACGCCCTCTACGTCCTTTCCGTTCTCGCCCATGATCTTGTCGAGAACTTCGTCGGTGATGTCAGGCAAAAGGCCCTTGATAAATTCGCGTTTCATGTTTCCTCCGTCGGCTATGCTTTGTTATCGCGGGTTGCTTCCGCTCGCCGTTGCACTTTTACGCCGTGCGGGCAAAATTTGAGCATAAAAATACCGCCATTTCGGCGGTTACGCCGCAATCGCGGCCCGTTCGTATTGTGTCGGCAATCCTGCCGCTTTCGAAAACCGCCTGTATTCCTGCTGCAATAGCGTCAGACGGGTCTTTGCGGTTTGGGCCTGCTCTGCATCGCCCGAAGCATTTGCGACCAGTACGCGCCGTTTCTGATACCGCATTGACCGCTCTAACGCGCGTTGCTGTTGTGTGGCCTCATAGGACGTGTAATGCTGGCCCTGATAGGTAATGCCGTCAGTGTTGTCAGCTTTGAACTTTGCAAGTTCTGCCAGCGTATACTGCGGCTTGCTTACGCCCAGAATAATAGGAAATGCAGCATGGCCACAGTTCAGCGTACCAATACGGCGAACCAAAGAATCATTCAGGGCTTGATATTCTGCATCCGTATACTGTTTACCCTGTATTGGTTCGTGGTCGGGAGCGCTTGCAGCATGAGCGGATATTTCCCAGCCATCAGCGCCCAGTGTGTCATGATTCTGCTGGCTGATATGCTCCTGCATCAATCCAAGCCCGCCCATGATGTTACGCCGTATAGCCGCTTCTAGGCCGGTATGAACGCCGCTTTGATAGTTGATAGTCCTCAGACCATACTTTGCGATGTTGGACGTTGCGCGGCGTATGGCCGTGTTGTAATCTGTTACGCCAGTAAACACTTGCTGAAAAGCAAAGTCCGTAGCGCTGCGGTATACATCTTGCAGAGGTAAGGCGTTGCCGTATGGGTCAATCATACCAATGGTCTGTGTAATGTTGGTGAAATTGCTTTGCGCCAGCTTTACGGCGGCGCTCACAGCCTGCTGCAAAGCAAAATTGTCCTTGAACGCAACAGCCTGAACCTGTGGAAATCGCTTGATATCAAAGTTATACCCGACCTCTGCGGATTGCGTGAACAGCTTACGAATATCGCGGTGTGACAGTTTCAAATAGTCCCGCATCCACTTTTTTATCTCTCGCTGTGACATTCCGAGGTTTTGAGTTCTCCACACCTCATAGCTTGCCGTGCTGGTAAGCTGTCCAGCCTGCGATATACGTCGGGCAATATCAGCCAAGAGGTATTCAGTCAGCGGATCGGAAATCTGCGTTACGCGGTCTCGGAGGGCCTCGATCTGAGCGGGGGTAAGC
>JABNAD010001016.1_pt1 | contig 11989 bp, 12 predicted proteins | sample 7240381 | NCBI WGS metagenome assembly JABNAD01 (sample SAMN11332834, study PRJNA596920) | anaerobic digester metagenome | biome: digested sludge; isolation source: digested sewage sludge-derived enrichment culture grown on H2/CO2 | place: Germany: Goettingen | reverse complement strand
CCTACGGCAGGAGCTGGCCACGGACCGGCCGAGCCGGGAGTCCACGTTCACGCCGACCCTGCCCAAGCGGGCCAAAGTCAAGGGCCGCCCCCGCGAAATGGACGTGTGGCGCAAGCTGCCCAAGCGCATCGGCAACCAGAGCGAGCAGGCCGTGTGGCTGACGCCCGGCGTTGAGCGGGACATCTCGCGCAACATCTTCGGCCGCATCTGGTGGTGGCTGCCGCCCGTGGTCTGGCCGGCCGAGGAGAAGGCCTGGACCGACTGCCTGGACAACATGACCCGCCTCGGCGCCCGGCAGTTCGTACTGAACGCGCCCTGGCAGCTGGGCCTCTTCGCCAAGCCCGAACGCCAGGCCTTCTGGGCCGGACCCATGTGCAACACCGCCAACCCCCTGGCCCTGGCCGAGCTGGCCAGGATGGGCTTCGACGGGGCCTTCGTCAGCCCGGAACTGGACCGGGAGGGCTTCCTGGAATTGCCGTCCCTGTCGCCGCTGCCCCTTGGCATCCTGGTCCGCGGCATCCACCCCCTGTGCGTCTCGCGCATCCGTTCGGAAAACCTGAAGGAGCGCGACCCCTTCCAGAGCCCCAAGGGCGAACAGTTCTGGTCCCGGACCTACGGCAACCTGGTCTGGACCTTCCCCACCTGGGAACTGGACCTGAGCGAAAAGTGGACGGAACTGGAAAAGGCCGGCTACGCCCTGCTGGCCAGGCTGCATGAGCCCGTGCCGGACAAGGTGGTCATCAAGGAGCGGCAGGGTCTGTGGAACTGGGATCTGAAGATGCTGTAACGTGTGCCGTATGCTAAATCGGAGCGGATCAGAGAGCCTGGTCCGCTCTTTTTTTGCCTTTGGATAAAGAGATGTGTGTATATTTGATTCGTTTATGATTATTAATTCTTTATATAATAAATTTTAAAACGTAGAATTATGTTTCAAACAGGAATTTAAAATTTACATAAAATAGAGTGTAAATGCGCATTTTCTGATGCGAAATAAAATCAATATTGAGGAAAAATACGAAAACATGCTAGGTGCGCGGGAAATCCAAAAGGAGGTTCCTGCTGATGAAGAAACTGTTCCATGTGATGATCTGTGCGCTGCTCTTCGGTCTCCTGCTCGGTGCGCCGTCCTTCGCCGCCGACCTCATCAACGTCAACACCGCAACCGTTGAGGAACTGACATCCCTCCCCGGTATCGGTCCCGCCACGGCGGCCAAGATCGTGGAGTATCGCGAGGCGCACCCCTTCGCCACGGTCGAAGAGATCCTCGAAGTGAAAGGCATCGGCCCCGCCAAGTACGAGGTCATCAAGGACCGCATTTCCGTCGGCGAGCCGCCGGTCAAGAAGGAATAACTCCAGACGGTTGCGCTCTTCCTCCAGCGCGGTCCCGGTCATTTGGCCGGGACCGCGTTTTTTTTGCGGAAAAATCTCCGCCGTCTTGCATATCGTTCAAAATAACTGTACGAAGTCGCCATGCTCTCGCAACTCTTCACCTCCAAGACGCGCATCCAGCTTCTCCTGAAGCTCTTCCTCAACCCCGACGTTTCCTGCTATCTGCGGGAGTTGGCCACGGAATTCGCCGTCTCTCCCAACGCCGTCAAGGAAGAGCTCGATAGCCTGACCGAAGCCGGCTATCTCGAAAAGAAGAAGCAGGGCCGCTCCCTCTTCTTCCGGGCCAACACCAGCCATCCCATTTTTCCGGAACTGCATTCCATCGTCAAAAAGAGCCTGGGCATCGACCGGGTCATCGAGGAAGTCCGGGCGGATCTGGGTGACGTGAACGCGGTATACATCCTGGATGATTACGCCCTGGGCAAGGACTCGGGCCTTATCGACCTGCTCATCGTCGGCGAGGTCAAGGCCGACCGGCTGCGGGAGTATGTACGCATCACGGAGGAAAAGATCAGGCGCAAACTGCGGGTGATGGTTGTCGGGGTGGAAGAGTTCGCGGGTTCGAAGCGGACTTTTTTGCAACGACCGCATTGGAAGGTGGTTTAGACAACAGGCGGTGTTCCGTTCAGCACTGCAATAAGGTGTATTGAATGCAGCAACTTGACGAAATGATGCCCGGAAAGGGCAAGAAAGCCCTTATCACCGGCATCACCGGCCAGGACGGAGCCTATCTGGCCGAGTTTCTGCTGGCCAAGGGCTACGAGGTCCACGGCATCAAGCGCCGGGCCTCGCTCTTCAACACGGACCGTATCGACCATCTCTATCAGGATCCGCACGAGAAGGCCCGCCGCTTCTTCCTGCACTACGGGGACCTGACGGACGCGTCCAACCTCATCCGCATCATCCAGCAGGTCCAGCCCGACGAAATCTACAACTTGGCGGCCCAGTCCCACGTACAGGTGTCCTTCGAGACGCCGGAATACACGGCCAATGTCGACGCGTTGGGCGCCCTGCGCATGCTTGAGGCCATCCGCATTCTGGGGTTGGAGAAGAAGACGCGTTTCTACCAGGCCTCGACGTCGGAGCTCTACGGCCTGGTGCAGGAAGTTCCCCAGACCGAGAAAACGCCCTTCTACCCGCGCTCGCCCTACGCCTGCGCCAAGCTCTACGCCTACTGGATCGCGGTCAACTACCGCGAGGCCTACGGCATGTACGCCTGTAACGGCATCCTCTTCAACCACGAGTCCCCCATTCGCGGCGAGACCTTCGTCACCCGCAAGATCACCCGCGCCCTGGCCCGCATCCACCTCGGCCTGCAGGACTGCCTGTTCCTGGGCAATCTGAACGCCCTGCGCGACTGGGGCCACGCCAAAGACTATGTGGAGATGCAGTGGCTCATGCTCCAGCAGGACGCCCCGGACGACTACGTCATTGCCACGGGCGAGCAGCACTCGGTGCGCGAATTCGTGCAGGCCGCGGCGAGCGAACTGGGCATGACCATCGAATTTTCCGGAGAAGGGGTGGATGAGAAGGGCGTCAACCCGGCCAACGGCAAGACCGTCGTGGCCGTTGACCCGCGCTATTTCCGTCCCACCGAGGTGGAGACCTTGCTGGGCGACCCGTCCAAGGGCAAGGAGAGGCTTGGGTGGGGGCCGAGGATCACGTTTCGCGAACTGGTCGGGGAAATGGTTCGTGCGGACCTGGAAGAAGCGAAGAAGGAAGAGTTGTGCGTGCGTGCGGGGTTTTGCGTGAATACGCCGCAGGAATGAGGCAGACAGATAAATGAACGAAGCTGAACTTACGGTAATCGCGAGCCTTGGCGAATTGGCCCGAAATCGAGCTGGTCGATGATCGTGCAGGCAATCAATTCAAAGCGGTCGTCCGTCGACGGGTTAAAGACAAAGCACAGCCAGAGTCACAGCCAGAGTCGTTGGAAAACGCTGTACTGCGTATTCTGGCGGAAGGGCCCGCAGGAAAGGCCGAGATTTCAGCTCGGCTTGGGCAGAAGCGAGTTTCAGGGCAGCTCAACAAGGTCGTGCGCGTCTTGCTTGATGCCGGTATGATAGAACATACCATTCCTGAGAAGCCTACGAGTCGCTTGCAAAAATATCGTATTAGATCAATAGGCTAGGGCGATATGGATGGTGCATGGTGATGACACGCAGATGAAAACTACAGACAAAATTCTCGTAGCAGGAGCGGCCGGCATGGTCGGCAGCGCCCTGGTGCGTGCACTGCTGGCCCGGGGTTTTGAAAACATCGTCGGCACCATCCATCGCAAGGCGCCGGATTTCGGCTCCGAGGCCGCAGGTCGGATTCGCCTGGAACCCCTGGACCTCATGGATCAGGCAGCGGTGCGTTCTTTCTTCGAACGCCAGCGGCCCGAACACGTCTTCCTGGCCGCGGCCAAGGTCGGCGGCATTCACGCGAACAACTCATTTCCGGCGGATTTCATCCACGCCAACCTGGCCATCCAGACGAACGTCATCCACAGCGCCTATGAGTCCGGTGTACAGCGTCTCCTTTTTCTGGGCTCAAGCTGCATCTATCCTCGCGAATGTCCGCAGCCCATCCGAGAATCCTATCTGCTGACCGGCCCCCTGGAGGCCACGAACAGACCCTATGCCCTGGCCAAGATCGCGGGCATCGAGATGTGCTGGGCGTACAACCGTCAGTACGGCACAAGGTATCTGGCGGTCATGCCCACGAATCTTTACGGTCCGGGCGATAATTACGACCTGCAGAACAGCCACGTCCTGCCCGCCCTGATCCGGAAGGCGCATGAGGCCAGGGTGCGGGGCGACAGGACGTTTACTGTTTGGGGTACGGGTACTCCACGCCGCGAATTCCTTTACAGCGACGACTTGGCCGGGGCCTGCGTGTTCCTGATGGCCGAGACCGGGAGGACTCAGATACTGTTCAACGACCACGAACCGCCCTTGGTCAACATTGGCTGCGGACAGGACGTAGCACTCGTCGAATTGGCGCGAATGGTGGCGAAGGTTGTGGGGTTTGGAGGGGAGATTGTTTTTGATGTCGGTAAGCCAGATGGTACTCCGCAGAAACTTCTCGATGTATCGAGGATGGATGGAATGGGTTGGCGGCCGAGCGTTGCGTTGCCGGAGGGAATTAGGTTGGCGTATGGGAATTTTTTAAAGAATTGAAGATTGTTTAGCCGCAGTAAGATGGTGTTGATGCCCTAGCGGTTTTAATCCTATTGGTGGTTTTGGATGCAACGGAATACGTCGACATTGAAACGATGATATTTCGAGAAAGGCAGACGGGTAAAGAAATCCAGTGTGTAATCTGGCTCATTTTTTCCGAGCCGAGAAAACCTGATTTTCAGGCCTGATGGAGTACTCTCTTGTACTCTCTTGACCTCAATCCTTTTGATGAGCGACCCTTGTATCGACTTTCTACCGCTCTCTGGGGATGGGGTGTTAGGACAAATTGAATGGAAAACATTACACGGGCGCTTGCGCTTTCTATCATAGCTAGAGGTTGGTCTTCAGCACTGATGCTGCTGGCTGTGCCGTTTTACATTCGTTTTTTGGGTGTTGAGGCTTACGGTGTGGTTGGATTGTTCGCAAGTCTCTCTGTTCTTGTAAGCTTTCTTGATTTCGGTTTGGGAGCAACATTCACTCGTGAACTTGCAAAGATGACAGATAATCCTAGGGCGCTGCCCTGCAGTCGTAATTTGGCTCTTACTTTTGAATTCACTTATGCGCTAGTAGCGATTTTCATCACACTTGTAGTGTTTTGCGTGTCTAAGCCTGTGGCAATACGTTGGGTTCAGGTGCAGGCTTTAGACCGCATGGTGGTTGCGCATGCGCTTGAGCTCGCTGGAATCGCATTGGCATGCCAGTGGCCGACGAACTTATACGGATCTGGCCTAGTCGGCTTGCAAATGCTTGCGCAACTCAGCGTAGGAACTATGATATTTGTTACACTGCGAGTTATATTTACTCTAGTAGCACTTTTAACGCAACCATCACTGGAAGTTTTTTTTTATGCACAAATTTTTTCCTCATTTTTGCAGGCAGTAGGAATGCGATGGCTATTATGGAGTAATCTTGCGCTGGACGGTCATCGTCCGTCAGTAGTTTTCAAATATATTCAATCATCAATTCGTTTTGCTGGTGGTATGACGGGGATTACAATTACAAGTATTGTGTTAACTCAAGCTGATAAATTAATATTAAGTCGATTATTAAGTTTAGAAGAATTCGGCGTTTATGTTGTGGCGAGCGTTCTAGTTTCTGGACTGTATATAGTGATAAGTCCGGTGTTTTCTGTAATGTATCCACGTTTTTCTGTATTAATCTGCGAAGAAAATAAAGAGAATTTGGTTGAATTGTATCACACGGGTAGTCAAGCGATTGTTGCTCTTTTGGTTCCTGTTGCATCTGTTATTGCTATTTTCGCATATGAAGTGTTGTATGTTTGGACTGGTGATGCGGGATTGAGTCAGCAAGCAGGCGAGATATTGTCCGTCCTTGTCATTGGTACTGCCTGTAATGGGATAATGAATATGCCATATGCGCTCCAATTAGCATCGGGTTGGACAGGTTTGGCACTTTGTGTAAACTTGGGAGCTGTTATCATTCTGATGCCAATTATTTGGTGGGCAACTAGTTGTTTTGGCGCGATGGGCGGCGCTGCTGCGTGGGCTTTATTTAATTTAAGTTGTTTTTTTATTACCCCCAATATAATGCATCGACGCATTTTGCTCGGTGAACAAAAAGAATGGTATATACGAGATATTTTTTTACCGTCGATAGTTTGTATTTCCATGCTGATATTATTGCGAAAAATACATGTAATTAGTCAGTCAAGAATTATAGTTACAATTATATTAATTCTCTATTGGATATTGTCTTCTATTGTAGTGATTATATTTGTGCCTCGAATATATAAGCGAGTTGTCTCCTTCTTTGGTACGCGGAAAAGTTAATTTTTTTTGAATTGCTTAGCACTTAATGTTTATGAGATAATATTTAGGGAGCGTATTAAGATATGCTGGAAGTATTGAAGAGTAAAAAACAAATAAATACGGCTCGAAAAAGTTTGAAGCGTATGGGACGCTCTGTGCTGGATGGTTGGATCGTTAATGTCTTGAGAAAGATGGGAGTTTTCAAGGGTTTGTCAGTTGGCGACCCATTAAAGAGCTGGGACGTGGCACTAACTCTCGATTTTATTGACGCCCACTTGCCGAATTTTGCGTGCATACTTGACTTGGGAGCTTACTGTTCTGAAGTGCCCGTCTCGTTGTCCCGTATGGGATTTGGGAATGTGTATGGTGTGGATATAAATCCAAAAATTAAATGCATGCCTCACGCTGACAAAATTCATTATTGTGTAAGCGATTATATGGATACCCCGTTCCCGGCGGCAAGCTTCGATGCAATCACTGCTATTTCAGTTATTGAACACGGCTACGATCCCGAGCGCCTGTTTGCGGAGGTTGGGAGGTTGCTTCGACCTGGGGGCTACTTCATTGCGTCCTTTGATTATTGGCCTGAAAGGATCGATACGATGAACGTAAGTTTCTTTGATTTGAGCTGGTTGATTTTCTCTGCTGAAGATGTCCAGCTGCTGCTTGATCTCGCAAGGCTCAATGGCTTTAGTCCAGCAGGGGAGATTTGTGAGGAATCTTTGGAAAGGCCTATCCATTGCAAGGGCTTCGATTACACCTTTGCATGGCTCGTCTTGCGCAAGGACACATGATGCGCGTTTTGTTGATATCAGGTAGTTATCCGCCGGAGGCGTGTGGAATTGGAGACTATACCCATAAACTCGCACAGGCTCTAGCTAATATACAAGAACTTCATGTAGGTGTGCTGACTAACTCAAAGTTTGGTCGTACCAAAAGTGAACGATTTGACTTAATTGAACCCGTGAGTGATTGGGATTTTGCTAACCTTCTTGGCCTTGTTAGAAGTATTCAAGAATGGAAACCTGATCTTGTACATATACAGTATCCTTCTCAAGGGTTTTTCTTTAGGCGGATGCCAGCATTCTTACCGGTAATATGTCGTCTGCTGGGGATTAAAGTGATTCAGACTTGGCATGAGCCTTATAGGCTTATAAGTGTTTTTCATTTTTGTCTTCTAACAATAGGCGCAGATGGCCTCGTTTTTGTTAGGCCAAACTATCTGAAATTGCTTCCAACTTCCTTTAAAAAAATAATTAGTCGGTATCCAAGCGTTACAGTCAAAAACGCAGGGGCGCTCCCCGTGAGTTCACTTCGTGCAGAAGAGAGACAGAAGTGCCGGAATCAATACCTTGGCAAGCATAGTCGATTAATAGTTTTTTTCGGATTTCTTTATCCAAGCAAAGGTGTCGAGTTATTGTTTGATATTGCAAGTCCTGCGACAGATTCGCTTGTCATTTCAGGTGCGATAAAAGATGAAGCTTATGTCAGTTATTTGGTAAATATTGCTCGAGATAAAGGATGGAATGATGATCAAATTTGTTTAACTGGATTTATTGAGCAACAAGATGCAGCGAATTTACTTGCAGTTGCAGATGCGGTAGTGTTGCCATTTCTAAGTGGAGGTGGTGAGTGGAACACATCTATCCACAGCGCGTTGGATCAAGGAACTTTGGTGATTACAACTGCTGTGCCGCCGCGTGGTGATGAGTCGCAACGTAACCTATACACTGCAGAACCTACTGACATCAAAGAGATGCGAGAAGCGCTCAATCGTCTTGCAGGTCGCAAAATAAAGCCTTCGTCAACGGATATTAAATGGCAAGAGATTGCTGAGGCGCATTATAATTTTTATCATCATGTCCTTGGAATGTCGCGTAAACAATTATGAACCTTCCAAGCCAGAAAACAGCACTTATTACAGGCGTTCAAGGCCAAGATGGTTTCTATTTAGCCCAGTATTTGATAGCATTAGGGTATCAGGTTGTGGGCACGTCTCGTTTTGGGTCACGCGCTCAATCACTGCCTAAATCCGATATTGATATCATTCAGCTAGATCTCAAAAATACATCGAAAGTAAAGAATGTCATTTCATCAGTGCGCCCAAATGAAATTTACAATCTAGCAGCCCGTTCCTCAAGTTCGCAGCTCTTCGACGATCCTCTGGAAACAGCTGAGATAAACGGGCTTGCGGCAGTACGTTTTTTGGAGGCCATCCGCGCAGTCTCACCACAAATTCGATTTTGCCAAGCAGCGAGCAGTGAAATTTTTGCAGGTTGTGCCACATCACCGCAAGATGAGAACACGTCATATCGTCCTTTGAATGCTTATGGGGCCGCCAAAAGTTACGCTGCCAACATGGTTTTGTCATATAGGGTCCGGTATGGTCTGTTTGCCTCTACTGCAATTTTATTTAACCACGAAAGCCCTCGTCGAGGTGAAGAATATGTGACCCGAAAAATTTCGCGCGCGGTCGCTAAAATTCGCTTGGGGCAAGCTAAAGAATTGATCGTTGGTTCTTTGAACAGTCGACGTGATTGGGGTTTCGCCGGTGACTATGCACGAGCAATGTGGCTGATGTTGCAACAGACTTCCGCTGAGGACTTCGTTATCGCTACGGGAAAGATGCATAGCGTAAGAGAATTTTGCGAGATTGCGTTTTCACATGTTGGTCTCGATTACAGGGATTTTGTTCGGATAGATCCTCGATGGAGTCGTCGTACTGATGAAGTCGAACTGTGTGGAGATTCGACAAAAGCACGACAGCATTTGAACTGGGAACCTAGTGTCGACTTTGCCGATTTAGTTCGCATGATGGTTGATGCTGATCTAGCCCAGCTTAATCCCAATATGAAGTAACTTTAAGACGGAGTAAGCATGTACAGTGCAATCAAAAAATGCCGAATCTGCAATAATCCAAACCTAGTCAAGGTTCTCGATTTGGGCGAGCAAACGCTGACTGGGGTATTTCCTAGAGATAAATCTCAAAAAATTACTAGGGGGCCGCTTCAGTTGGTCAAGTGTACAGGAGGTGATGACTGCTGTGGCCTTTTGCAACTCGCTCATTCTTATGATCATCATGAAATGTATGGAGAAAATTACGGCTACCGATCAGGGTTGAATCCTACAATGGTAAAGCATCTTATTAATAAGGTTTCTCGTATCTTGGATTTAGTTGATTTTTCTGACAATCCAATTGTGCTAGACATCGGCAGTAATGACGGTACGACGCTTTCAGCTTATCCAAGGGAAAAGTGTATTCGTGTAGGGATCGATCCGACGTCCGCAAAATTTCTCCAGTTTTATCCTGAAGATGTCGTAGTGATTTCTGACTTTTTTTCTGCAAAGCGATTTCTTAATTCTTTTCCAGGTCGTCAGGCACGCGTGGTGACTTCATTTTCTATGTTTTACGACTTGGAACAACCAATGGAATTTATTCGCGAGGTGGCAAGCATTCTAGACGAACAAGGCATATGGGTAACCGAGCAGAGTTACATGCCGCTAATGTTAGCACGCAATTCATACGATACTGTTTGTCATGAACACCTTGAGTACTACGGTTTGCGACAGATGCAATGGATGATCAGTCGCTGCGGACTTAAAATCGTTGACGTGGAGTTTAATGACGTGAACGGCGGAAGCTTTTCTATCATTGCTGCTCGGTCTGATTCGGCCTATCCAGAAAGTTCTGACGTCGCGGCTATTATCAAGCGCGAGGCAGATGAAGGGCTTAATGGCCTTGAGCCTTACCGGGAATTCTGTAAGCGGAGCGAGGCAAGCCGCGATGAATTGACGGCTTTCGTCAATAAAGCTCGCCGTGAAGGGCGGCGAGTGGCCTTCCTTGGTGCGTCTACCAAAGGAAATGTACTTTTGCAGTATTGTGGTTTCACCGCAAGTGACGTTGAAGCAGTAGGTGAAGTTAATCCAGACAAGTTTGGAGCATTCACTCCAGGTTCACTGTTGCCTATTATTGACGAAAAAGAGTTATTAGCAAATGAACCAGATGAATTAATCGTGCTGCCGTGGCATTTTCGTGACTTTTTTATAAACAAATATCGTTTGACTAAAGGGAGATTGGTATTTCCGTTGCCAGAACTTGAGTTTGTCAGGCCAAGTTAATATGATTAAACGAAAACATGATTCTATTTCGAGTAGTTCTTACAAATTGTCAATTTGCATCGCGACTCGAAATCGTTGTGAACTTTTGCTTGAAACAATTAATTCTGTTTTGGTGCAACTAGGCGATTGTATTGAAATTGTTGTAGTAGATGGCGCATCAACCGATGCTACACCGCATGTGATGTCTCGGTTGGCTTCAGAAAATTCTTGCGTGAGTTATTACCGGGAAGAAAAGAATGGTGGCATTGATCGCGATTACGACAAGGCTGTGATTTACGCGAAAGGAATGTACTGTTGGTTAATGTCGGATGATGATTGGATCTTGCCCGGTGCGGTTAATCGTGTATTGAAAGCGATGGATGGTGATCCATCACTAATTGTTGTCGATGCGCAAGTACGTGATATTCGTCAATCAGAGGTGCTGTTAGAGCGTCGATTGGAGTTAAATTCTGATCAATTCTTTGGACCCGGAGAATTAGAGCAGCTTTTTCTCGCCACTGTTCGCCAACTTTCATTTATCGGTTCGACCATTGTGCGACGTTCACTTTGGATTGAGCGACATCGCGAACAATATTATGAGTCATATTTTGTCCATGTTGCCGTCATTTTTCAACAATTACTTCCTCGTGGTGCGCGTGTTCTTGTTGATCCCTGTATTTCAATACGTTACGGAAATGCAAGTTGGGTTGCACGAGGTTTTGAAATATGGTCGATTAGATGGCCTCAACTTATTTGGTCATTGCCTACAATTTCTTTAAATTCCAAACTTTCAGTTGTGTCAGAGAAGCCTTATGAATCAATTCGCGATTTGATACTTTGGAGGTCAAAAGGCGCGTACTCTCTAACCGAGTACCGACGTTGGATTGCGACAAGTTCGTCGCCCATGTTCCGTAAAATTCTAGGCGCAGTCATTGCCATGATTCCCGGTTGTATGGTTAATTTAGTTGTCATAACGTATGTGCTACTCTTTTCAAAAAATCGTCAATTTGCGCTGGTTGACTTGATAGATAGTCCTTATTTTGTATTTAAATTTTTTATACGCTAATATATGTAATAATAAATTTTATTTTCTTGCAGTTTTATTGATTCAATATTTATAGTGTGACCATACTCTTATGTTAAGCGAAATTTTACAGAGTCTAAAATAATTTTTTTTATCAGATTATGTTTTTTATATGTAATTTGACGAATAATATGAAAAAAATAGCAATACTGATGTCAACATATTGCGGTGAACTGTATTTGTACGATTTTTTGAATAGTCTTGTTTTTCAGCGTGAAAAAGAGTTTACTCTTTTTGTCAGAGATGATGGCTCATCTGAATCCACAATTTTAATTATTCAGTCTTTTGCTGAAAAATTAGATATAGTATTAATGGGAGAAAATTTCAGGTTGGGTCCAGCTAGAAGCTTTATGAAACTTTTAGCGTTTGTTCCTGATTCTTATTCATATTATTTATTTGCAGACCAAGATGATTATTGGCAACCGCAAAAAATTGAACGAGCCGTGAGCGTGCTGGCTTCTCATGATAATATGCCAGCTTTATAT
>JABNAD010001015.1_pt1 | contig 11990 bp, 13 predicted proteins | sample 7240381 | NCBI WGS metagenome assembly JABNAD01 (sample SAMN11332834, study PRJNA596920) | anaerobic digester metagenome | biome: digested sludge; isolation source: digested sewage sludge-derived enrichment culture grown on H2/CO2 | place: Germany: Goettingen | reverse complement strand
ATTCCGAGAGTTCTGGACGCCGGGCAGTGCAACGACTCCTATTCTCTGGCGGTCATTGCCCTGAAACTCAAAGAGGTGTTTGGACTCGACGATATTAACAAGCTGCCGATTGCTTTCAATATCGCCTGGTACGAGCAGAAGGCCGTCATCGTTCTCTTGGCTTTGCTGTACTTGGGCGTGAAGAACATCCACCTCGGCCCCACGCTGCCGGGCTTCCTGTCTCCCAATGTGGCCAAGGTGTTGGTTGAAAAATTCGGTATTGCGGGTGTCGGAACAGTTGATGATGACATCAAACTGTTCATGAATGCCTGATTTAGAAAGGAATATCAGCATATGAATGCGATGATCGATAGAGAGGGCTGTATTTCCTGCGGACTATGTGCATCCACCTGTCCGGAGGTATTCCGGATGGCCGATGACGGACGCGCGGAGATTTGCGCGGACCCTGTTCCTGAATCTGCGAAAGGTACGGCGGCAGAAGCGCGGGATAACTGTCCCGTCTCTGTTATCACGGTAGAATAGCCATGAATCAGCACCCTTCTGAATGGTTTTAGCAGTTCAGAAGGGTGCTTTAATTGGAACTCTCAGAGGGCAAGGGGTGTAAAATGAACCATATTGGGCAAGTAATAAATGCTATGATCGCGTATTACGCCGGGGATGTTCGGCGAATCAACCATTTCCTGAAGGTGTATAGTTTTGCCAAGACAATCGGAGAGATGGAAGGATTAGACGAAAGCACGCAAGAGATTATTGAAATCGCGGCGCTTACTCATGACATTGGGATTAAAAACAGCGAGAAAAAGTACAACAGCTCCGCTGGGAACTATCAGCAGATTGAAGGTCCGCCTGAAGCAAAAAAGCTTCTGGAGGGGTTAGGCATCGAATCGAGTGTTATTGACCGCGTTTGCTGGCTTATCGCGCATCATCATACCTATACCGACATTCAGGGAATCGATTATCAAATACTGGTTGAGGCGGACTTTCTTGTTAATTTTTATGAGGATAATATGTCGAATGACTCCGTTCACAGTGTCGGGAGTAAAATATTTAAAACATTGAGTGGGAAAGCTATTCTAAACGCAATATATGCATAAAGGAAAATTAAATCAACAATTAGTATGAATCGAAAAAAGCGGTCTTGGCAGAATTGAACTGTCAGGCCGCTTTTAATCTATTATCTGGAGGTTTTATGATGACAACGGAAGAGAAAATACTTGATTCTCAACAAATAGCCCTACCCTTACCTGACAACATCGGGATAACTCAATCTTCGGGATTAGATCGCCATAGTGTCTACGCTCGCCAGCGTGTCGATTCATTCCGAAATGATGACATTGCCAGTACGGAAAGCGCACGCCAGCATAAGGATGCAACGGATCTTGTCTGTCAGCCTTGTGGTGGAGATAGCTCCATTCAGCTTATTCGCCGCCTGACGCCGCTGGAATGTGAGCGGCTGCAGGGCTACCCGGACGGCTGGACGGATATTCCCACTGCGTCCGATTCAGCCCGCTATAAAGCGCTAGGCAACAGCGTTGCCATCCCCTGTGTGGACTGCCTGCTGTTCGGCATGGCCTGTATTCTGCGGCGCGACCAAGAATCGTCTCAGGAAGTTTAAGCGTTCTTGTTGCTTGTGCTTCCCTTCGTCAAAAAACTTCATTGCATTTCGTGAATAGCTGTTTGGTAATTCATTGGCTATACTTGCTTTGCAAAATATAAATGAGGAGGCACCCCATGGAGCAGATGAAAAATCTTTGTGCGCCCATTCCAGCGGAACTGCACGCCAGAGTGCGTCAGGCGCAGGAAAACTCCGGCGAAACACTGGGGCAGTACATCACTAAACTACTAACAGATTACTATGAAAACGGAGGAAAGCAAACAATGGATAACAATACCAGAACCGTGGCCTTTCAAATTTCTGCGGAGCTATTTGAGCAGCTCAAGGAGTATCTGAAAGCCCATAACCTCAAGCAGAAGGAATTTATCCTCGGCCTCATTCAGCAGGCACTGGCAGACGATTCAATGCCTGAGAGCAGCAAAGAGAACTAAATTTAAATTACAAGTCCGCCATGGCTGAACCATGGCGGACTTACTTTGTCTGGAGGAATCATCATGTACATTTACCCTGAAAATCTACGGGCCAAGGCAACGCTGTGGCTTTGGGCCCTGCGGGACATCGCCATCATCGGCGTGGGCTTTATTCTCTCTGTGCTGGCGCTGGCGCAGCTAGGATTATTTCCACCACTGGTCATCACATTCCTTTATGCGTTTCTCAGTATTCGTGTGGAGGAGTCCAGCATTTTGGACTTCCTGTGGGCGGCGGTAAAGTTCCTTTTTTTACAGCAGCAAATCTATGAATGGAGGCTGGATTCTTGACACGAATGGAGAAGAAACAGCGGCGGGAGCGACAGTCCACACGCCAACTGATGGATGTGGGTGCATTCACCCAATACGGACTTCAAGCTGGCCACGGAGAGCTGATCTGCTTTCTCATCAAGCCCATCAACCTCTCCGTGCTGTCGGAGGAGAGCATCCGCACTCGGATTCTGGCCTTGGCAAATCTCCTGTGCGGCATGGAAAATGCAGAGCTGATTGCCATGGATTCTCGGGAGAACTTTCGCAGCAACAAGGATTTCTATCAAACCCGCATGGAGGCAGAGCCGTCCCCGGCTATCCGTCAGCTTCTATCTCAGGAGGCAGAGTATCTGGATCAGATCCAACTCACCACCAGCTTGGATCGGGAGTTTGGATTGCTCCTGCGGATGCGCAGCCCGCAAGAAAGTGCGGGTGATTTTCTCAGCCGCAGTGAAAAGGCCATTCACGATCAGGGCTTTCATGTGCGCCGCGCAGAAAGGCAGGATTGGATGCGCCTGCTGGCGGTGTACTACGAGCAGAACATTTCCACAGAAGCGTTTGAGGAAGTGGACGGAGAGAGGAGCGTGATGCAGCGTGAAGTGGAAGAATAAAAAGCCTGTGCCGGAGGTTGCCGAGCAGCCCCGTCCCAAGGAATTTGCGGATTTGATTGCACCGTCCGTCATCCGCTTCGAGATGGAGCATTTCATCCGGGGCAATCGCTTTTGCTGCGTCTGGGCGCTGCGAGGGTATCCTGCCAGCACAGATCAGCAGGCACTTTTGCGGTTTTTAGGGGAGCAGCGTGGCGTGACGCTCCATGTTTACACGCGGCTGGTACCCGCCGCAGAGGAGGATTCTATCCTTCATGCCGCTGCCAACCGCAATCGCTTAAACCACAGCGATACCAACAATGTGCTGAAATCCGTGGGAGCGCAGGAAAACCTAAAGGACATGGAAAAGCTGGCGGTCAATATGTGGCGTGACCATGAGCCACTCGTCCACTGCGCCGTCTTTCTGGAGCTGGCCGCTGATTCACTGGAGGAGCTGAAGCGATTGCAGGCGGAGGTGTCTGCCAAGCTGACCCGCTGCAAGCTGGATGTAGATCATATGAATCTCAAACAGGAGGACGGCTTTCGCTGCGCCAATCCCGCAGGCGACAACGTGCTGAACACCCAGTTTGAGCGGGTGCTGCCGGTGACCTCGGTAGCAAATCTCTTTCCCTATCATTTTTCCGGCAAGACCGATCCCCGCGGTTTCTGTATTGGCAGAGACAAATATGGCTCCAACGTCATTGTGGACTTTTCCAAGCGGGAGGAGGACAAGACCAACGACAGCGTTCTGATTTTAGGTAACTCCGGCGAAGGCAAAAGCTTTCTGGTAAAGCTTCTGATCTGCAATCGGCTGGAGGAGGGCAAGTCCATCCTCAGTCTGGACGCGGAGCATGAGCAGATGGAGCTGTGTGAGCAGCTGGGTGGCTGCTTCATGGACGTCATGAGTGGGCAGTATTTCATCAATGTGCTGGAGCCAAAGTGCTGGAATGCAGATGGGGATGCGGCGGAAGCAGATGCTCCTGCCGCCTTCCGTCAGCGCACCAAGCTGTCGCAGCACATCTCCTTCCTGCGGGACTTTTTCAGGGCATATAAGCAGTTTGACGATCCACATTTGGATGTGTTGGAGCTGATGCTGTGTAAGCTCTATCAGCAGTGGGGCATTACCGATCTGACGGACTTTTCCAAGATCACCCCTGCAGATTATCCCATTCCGTCTGATCTCTACGATTGTATGGAACGTGCCTATCAGGACTATGGGCAGGAGGAGCAGCCCCTCTACCCGGCAGAGCTGTTACGGGATGTGTTGCTGGGACTGCACTCCATGTGCAAGGGAGCGGATGCTCGATACTTTAACGGCCACACCAATGTGACCACCAGCCGCTTTCTGGTGTTCGGCGTGAAGGACTTGCTGAACGCTGCGCAAAATGTCCGCAACGCCATGCTGTTCAATATTCTTTCTCTGCTCTCTGACCGACTGCTGACAGTGGGAAATACCGTGGCGGTACTGGACGAGCTGTATGTGTGGTTGTCTAATCCCGTCGCGGTGGAGTACATCCGCAACTGCCTGAAGCGGGTGCGAAAGAAGGAGTCCTCTCTCATGATGTCCTCGCAGAATCTGGAGGATTTCGATCAGCCCAGTGTGCGGGAAATGACTCGACCCCTGTTCGCCATCCCCACGCATCAGTTTCTGTTTTACGGCGGTGCGGTAGACCAGCGGTTTTACATGGAGAATCTCCGGCTGGAGAAATCTGAATTTGAGCTGATCCGAAGACCTCAGAATGGCGTCTGTCTCTATAAATGCGGCAACGAACGGTATCTGCTCAAGGTGCAGGCACCGCCGTTTAAGCAAAAGTTGTTCGGCACAGCTGGCGGAAGATAGTCGGCGTGGAATTGCCGTTCACCTAATTCGCGTATTCCTTTATTTCCGCCCGTGACGCTGAACCGAGGAAAGATCAATATTCGTTTTCTGCAGAGTGCCCGAAACTACCGCATCCTGCAGAGCATTGTATACAGCATTCAGAAGCCCCGCTGAGGAGAAGGTAGCTCCAGTTACAGTATCCACCGCAAGAGACTGATTCTCGGTAATCTCATCCAACACACTTTCTGCCTGAATGAAAAAGCGTTCTGTGTCGCTCTCGCTGTCAACATTAATTGCAGTTACCTGTCCATCAGCAACGACCACCGAAACGGTGATTGTTCCGTTGTATCCATCAGCTGCGCCGGTATAGGTGCCATCCGCAAGCTCTGCACCGGAAAAAGTCACATTGGCAGTGGGGACATCCCCCGTTTGGGGAGTAGATGCATCGGCCTGCGCTGTGTTCTCATTTTCGGATGGCAGTGCGGCACTGGCGATGGTCTCATTCCTGCTTAAAATCCGTGAAGGAAGCGTAATACCAACGTCAGCAATATGTAGGACTAAACAAATGAGCAGTGCGACCGTTGCAAGCCGGTGGAGCGGCATCCAGAGTCTGGGCAACTTCCGGTGCAGCAGATAGGTGCAGCCCAGCAGGATTGCAAGGAGCAAGCAAATGCTTCCCAAGTTCCATGTGAATAGAACCGCACAGGGCTGAAAGTCCGCAAGCGTTGAGCCTGCCGGATTACCCGCCAGAATTCCATGCGCCAGTCCCACGATCAATAGCAATACGCCCAACGGTATATGAGTTTTATGAAATAGACGATTTTGCGCTCTGTTTCCACTAATGCGGGCAATGAATTTCCACGCCAACAACACGCAAAGCAGCACGGCAAGCCATGCAAGGGTCAGACTAATCAGCATAAAATTCTCCTGTCATTTTTTCTGTATTATACAGGAAAAGCTTAAACAACCCAGATAAATATCAATTTTAATTAAGTGGGTGGTGATACCTATGTCCCTCTCTGCTGCGGCGGTCGCAAAGACCGCCGCTGTCCTTTTATCCGGCGAGGACTCTCGCAGGCGTCTGGCCTGTATCATTCTCGCCGTTCTTTCACCAGTTATTGTTGTGGTGATCTTTCTGCTGTCTCTGGCCTCCGGCTCTGCCGGTCACAATGTGTCCGCAGCTCAGCTCTGCTTTCAAGGCGGCACAATCCCAGACACCATGCCAGCAGAATACCAAACCTATATCTCCGAAATGCAAAGCAGCTTTTCTCTGTTGGATCAGCTGCTTGCCGACATCAACGCTCAAACCGAAAATGGAGACACCGTAGATGAGACACGAGTCAAGGCAATTTTCTATGCGCTCTACTTTGGGGATGACCAGCCGGGACGCAGAGCCACCGCACGCTTCGCAGACTGCTTTGTCACATATGAGGAGCGATCCCAAACGGTAACCAACAATGACGGCACTACCAGTGAGGAGCCGTACACGGTTGCCGTTCCAATCACAGATTTAAGCACAATCTGGTCAAACGTAGAATCCACCATGGAGGTGGAGGTTACGCCAGACATACAGTCCAATGCCGAGAGCATCTATGCCCTCATTCGGTTTGGCTGGACGGGCGGCAGCGCATGGAGTGAGGAGCTGGGCGAAGCGCTTGTCAGCGCAGACGGTTTTTGCTCTCCGCTGGGTGCGGGCTGGGAATCCCGCGTCACCTCTGAATTCGGCTACCGCATCTGTCCCTACCACGGGCGGGAGCTGCACTCCGGTCTGGACATGGCCGCACCTACCGACACGCCCATCCGTGCGGCGCTGGACGGGACTGTGGCCAAAAGCTATTACAGCAGCTCCTACGGCAACTACATCGTCATTGACCATGGCAACGGTCTTACCACCGGGTATGCCCACCAATCTAAACGCATGGTGAAAAAAGGTGACACGGTAACGGCTGGTCAGGTCATTGGTCTCGTCGGCTCAACCGGCAACTCCACCGGAGCGCACCTGCACTTTGAGGTGCGGGTTAATGGCGAGACGCAAAATCCACGGTACTTTTTACCCAAATCATAATAGGAGGAACGTTACATGGCAAAAATCAATCTCACAATTTCCTTCGATGAGGAGAAAATGGCGGCATTAGATTTCTCCCTTCGCAAGGAAAATACAACAGCGCAGCGCAGCATGGAACAGGCGCTGCAGGAGCTATATGAAAAAACTGTTGCCCAGCCGCTGCGGGAATATCTGGACAGCAAAACCGCACCGACGGCAAAGCCCAGACGGCCTGTAAAATCCGCCGCATCAAAGCAGCCGACCACAGCAGTAAAGCCAACATGCGGCGTCACTGCACCGAGAAAGGAGAATGAGACAAATGGCTGATAATGTGTCTATGGAACTCTGGACGGAGGAGGCCCGACGTGTCTCTGCTTTTCATGTGACGCAGGCCGGAAAAGAACTGTACTTTACCACCGGTGATGCGCCGGAGTTCTTGATGGTGGCAATTCGCCTACGCGAATACCTGTCGAAGCAGGACGGCGTGACACGGTTATCCTTTGCGGAGCAATATCCACGCCGCAAGGAAATCACTGCTGGCGAGTTCGACCACCTCGTTGGCGTGCGCATGGAGAACACCGGCGAGGTCTCCGGCGTGTACGATGTCAATTTTGATAAGCGTGAGTTTTCTGCCGTCAACATTATGGACGGGTGGAAAACCTACGCTATGGGTAACGTCAGCACGGCGGCCTATCACGCCACAAGAAAAATGGGGCTCATCACAGAGCAGCGCTGGGAGCGTTTCCTCGATCATCTGGATGGCAAGGAAATCACGTCCGCCGGACATCTCAGTGCGCGGAACTTTTCGTTCTCTGATGAGATCACGGAGATGGATGACCGTCTCAACTTTTATCTCAACACGGATTTCGATGTGGATGCAGTGTTCGGCACATTTGTCTGCACCGCTGAAAACGATGACTACATCAACTTCTATGCAGATTACGATATGGCATCCGGGCAGGTCTGCGACACACTGACCATTGTTCTCTGGAAGGGCGATGGGCAAACTGAAGATCTGAGCTACACGCTGAACGCTGCCGAGAAGGAAGTCCTGCTGCGCAAGATGGATGCTTACTGCATGGAGCAGACCGGCATGGGGCTCACGGATTATGCCGCCCAGCGCATGGCAGAAAACGATGCGTCCCTGCAGAGTCCGACAATGGAATGAGGAGAAAATCGGGATGTCTGATTCGAAGCTGGTGCGGATACGATCCCTGCCCCGCGGATGTAGGCGGCGTTGCGCCGGTGTTTGCCCTGTGTGCCGCTTCATGGGCAGCGGTGGCATCCGTGCCCCCCGGCTGGGTTTGGCGAAATATGGGCCGCTTGGGGGCTTTCCAGCGGGGGACGAAAAAGAGCAGGACAAAGCACTGGCGCTTTATTGCGCCAGTGCAAACCACAACTGCCCGCAGTGCGGGCAGTTTGCGAAGACTGGAGCGGCGCTTTTCTGCGTATCGAATTGCCCCTGTGGCGCTCTTATTTGGAAATCACCCCTGTTCGCTTACAGCCACAGGAAACCAACTGGCGCTTTTATGAGAAATGGAGGAATTATGGAACCCAAAGAGGATAAACAGAAACATTCTGTGTGGCTCACCCAATCCACATGGAATAGCGTGCGAGAGCACTATCTGACAGATGGCTGTCGGACGCAGAACGAGTTTGTTGAGCGAGCCATTCAATTCTATTGCGGCTATTTGAACTCAAAAAAAACCGGGGACTATTTACCCGGTACGGTTGCGGCGACGCTGGAAGGTGTGCTACTCCAGTTTGGGGATCGCATGGGACGGCTCATGTTCAAGCAGGCTGTGGATCTGGCCATGGTGGGTCGGCTCATTGCTGCAGACGCCGATATCGACAAGGTGACGCTGGAGCGACTTCGGGATCGGTGCGTGCAGGATGTGAAGCAGACCAACGGGCAGATTTCCTTCCGAGACATCATGCGCTTTCATGACACGGAGCTGCGGTAATGCTGATTCAAAAGTGCAGCTACATCAAACCGGGCAAGGGTGGTGAGCGCTACCTGCGCTACATTGCAACCCGTGATGGCGTGGAGATTCGGGCAAAGCCTGAGCCAGTCACGACGAGCCAGCAAAAACTGGTGCAGCAGATCGTCAAAGATTTCCCGGACAGCAGGGAGTTGTTTGAGTATCAGGATTTTGTCGGAGCGCCCACTTGCGCCAACGCCTCTGCTTTTATCTCCATGGCGCTGGACTGCAATGTGCAAAGCGCAGAGGACTCCAGTGGGTATCTGCGTTACATCTCTCTGCGTCCCGGTGTGGAGCGGCATGGTGCTCACGGATTATTCTGCACCGCAGGAACAGCCGACATGGGCAAAGTCTCCGCAGAGCTGCGTCAGCACGAAGGCTCAGTATGGACAATCATCTATTCCCTCAACCGGGAGGATGCCAGTCGACTGGGGTACACTCACTCGGACGCATGGCGTAGTCTGCTGTGTAGCAGTCAGGCGGAGATGGCCAAAGCCATGGGGATACCCCTGAAACACTTTCGCTGGTGCGCCGCTTTTCATCATCCCGAGTCCCACCCGCATATCCACATGATGATCTGGTCAGCCGATCCGAAGCAGGGCTTTGTGACCCACAATGGCTTGGAGGCCATGCGCTCCAAGCTGACCAACACTATTTATCATGACGAACTACTCTCTCTGTATCAAGAGAAGAACCAGTCCTATCAGGCGCTGATGGAGAAGTCCCGGCAAACTGTGGCGCAGTTGACGCAGCAGCTCATCACCGGCATCTGCGACAGCCCCGCTGTTGCGGACAAGCTGCTTGTGCTCTCGGATGCGCTAAAAGGCGTCGCGGGAAAAAAGCAATACGGCTATCTTCCCAAACCGTTGAAGAGCATAGTGGATGAGGTAGTGGATGCGTTGTCACAGTTGCCAGAGGTGGGGGCTGCCTACGATGCGTGGAATGCACTGCGGGATCAGCAGGCTGGGTACTACCAAAATACGCCGCGCCTGCACCTGCCACTGTCCAGACAGAAAGAGTTCCGCACCATCAAGAATGCTGTCATTAAGGAAGTGGACGCGCTGCGTGCAGTTGTCCCAGCTTTCATGGAGTCTGATATGAACGACGATCCGGAACCTGTTGAGGAAATGCATGTCTCTGATGGGACTGAAAATCTACCTTCAGAGTTTCTACCCCCTGGGTCAGACGGCACCGCACCACAAACGGTATATGAACAGGCACAGCGATACCGCACAGCCAAGCAAATCCTTCTCAACACCAAATCGCCGCCTGCGGAGCAGCAGATGGCGCTGCAATCTCTGGAGCAACTGTGGGAGGAAGGCTATTCCATTGCGGCACACCTGCTGGGCAAGTGCTATCGTGATGGCGTGGGTACGTTCGCTGACACCACATTGGCAGTACGCTGGTTTCGCAAATCCGCAGAAGCCGGAAACGACTGCTCTCAGTATGCGCTGGGCAAATTGCTTCTGCAATTAGGCCGCCCAGAGAATGCGGTGCCGTGGCTGCACAGAGCAGCATCGCAGGGAAATTCCTTTGCACAGTATCAGCTAGGAAAGCTCTATTGCTCCGGCAGTGATGCGCCGAAGGATATGGCTTTTGCCATTCGATGTTGGAAGAGTGCAGCTGTCAACGAAAACGCCTATGCGCAGTTTGCTCTCGGCAGGTTCTATCTGGCGGGGAAAGAAATTCCAACAGATCGGGCGCAAGCGCAATACTGGTTTACCCTCTCTGCTGCAGGCGGAAACCCGTATGCGCAGTTTTTTCTAGAGCGCATGGAGCAGTTCCGTGACCCGTCTGTATTTCTGGCGGCAACGCGGCTACTTCATCATCTGGGGCAAATTTTTCAAGACACGCCGACCGGTCAGCCACCCATGCTGCACATCGACCGCAAGCGCCGCAGGCAGCTGATGGAAAAGCGCCTGGCGCTGGGACACAAAGCAAATGACCACGAGGATGCACAAAACCAAACCGGCCAACGCATGACCTAAAAGGAGAACATCTATGCCACCAAATATCTGGCCACTGCTGATCGTGTCTATCCTCGCTTTTTGCGTCTTCGGTGCGGTGGCACTGTTCGGCAACAGCGGTAATCTGGACGGAATCAAGTCCAAGACCGTGGGCGATGGACAGCACGGAACCGCCCGATGGGCCACTGATCAGGAGATCAAGAAGACCTATCCGCACATTCCCTTCACACCGGCTGCGTGGCGGGAGGGCAAAAATCTCCCCACCCAGCAGGGCATCATTCTGGGCTCCATCTATGTCCAGCGCAAGGAACTAACCACTGCATTGGTGGACTGCGACGATGTCCACTGTCTTATGATTGCGGCTTCCGGCGCGGGCAAAACCGCGTTCTTTTTATATCCGAATTTGGAATATGCCTGCGCTTGCGGAATGTCCTATCTGGCGCTGGACACCAAGGGCGATCTTGCCCGAAACTACGGTGCCATCGCACACAACTGCTATGGATACCAGGTAGTGGTCATTGACCTGCGCAATCCCACTCGCTCGGACGGCTTCAATTTTCTGACGCTGGTGAACCACTATATGGATTTGGCGTTGGCAGACCCGGATAATATTTCCGCCAGAGCCAAGACGGAAAAGTACGCCAAAATTTTGTCCAAAACCATTGTCAATCCCGGCGGCGATAAATCTGACCGTGGACAAAATGCATTCTTCTATGATGCGGCGGAAGGACTGCTCACCGCAGTCATTTTGCTGTTGGCAGAATACCTGCCGCCAATTGAAATTGACGGTCAGTTGCGAGAGCGGCGGCACATCGTGTCAGTGTTCAAGCTGGTGCAGGATCTGCTGGAGCCGTCCAAGATACGGGGTAAGAGCCAGTTTCAAGTCCTGATGGATCTACTTCCCAGTGAACATAAGGCCCGCTGGTTTGCCGGTGCGGCACTGAATTCCGCCGAGCAAGCCATGGCGTCAGTTCTCTCCACGATCCTATCCCGGCTGAATGTGTTTCTGGACACAGAGCTGGAGCAGGTGCTCTGCTTTGACAGCGCAGTGGATGCAGAGCAGTTCGCGGCAAAGAAAACCGCCATCTTTTTAATTTTACCAGAGGAGGATCAGACGAAAAATTTCATGGCAGGGCTGATGATTCAAAACCTCAGCCGGGAGCTGTTCTCCGTGGCTGATGAATATGGCGGCAAGCTACAAAACCGGGTGGTGCTGTACTGTGATGAGCTGGGCACCAT
>JABNAD010001014.1_pt1 | contig 11998 bp, 8 predicted proteins | sample 7240381 | NCBI WGS metagenome assembly JABNAD01 (sample SAMN11332834, study PRJNA596920) | anaerobic digester metagenome | biome: digested sludge; isolation source: digested sewage sludge-derived enrichment culture grown on H2/CO2 | place: Germany: Goettingen | reverse complement strand
TCTCAATGAAGAAGCGCAGATAGTTCTCGCCCTCTTCCGTTGCGAATTCCAGATGATACAGCCAGTAGCCCAGCTCCCTGATGCTTTGTTCGGTCATTTCCTGAATCACGTTGAGCTTTTCTTCCATGACGACCTCCTTTGATCAATAAAAATTTCCTGTTTCAACAAATAGGAGCGGGTCCCTTGACCCACTCCTAAGTACCTTATTCTCAGTACGAATACTATACCACAAATCAGATGTAATATCAATGAATCCGACTGCTTCCCCCAAAGTTCACACCCGAGGGCGGATGGTCCCTCTCCGCCAGAATTGCCGCCGCCTGGGCCGGAGTCTGTCCGGTCCGGGTTTTAGCCGAAAAATGAAATCTGGTTGGTATCTCCCAGTTCGTTCAGACAGCCCAGGCGTTCCAGGGCTTCCATGACGGTGCGGGTGGAACGGGTCCGGTTCTTGAAGTCCTCCTTGGAGAAGAACTCCCCCTTCTGAGCTTCCTCATAGATGGCCAGACCGGCGTTTTCGCCGATGCCGTTGACCGCCGAGAACGGCGGGATCAGGCGGTTGTCCGCCACGATGAATTTCGAGCCGTGGCTCTTGTAGATGTCCACCGGCGCAAAATCATAGCCGCGCAGGAACATTTCGTAGACCAGCTCCAGGGTGGCCGCCAGATTCTGATCCTTAGGCGTCGCCTCGTTGCCCATGGCGGCGATCTCATCGAGCTTCGCCTTGACGGCGGCCTGGCCCTTGAGCACGACTTCCGCGTCAAAGTCCTTGGCCCGCACCGAGAAGAACGTGGCGTAGTAATGGAGCGGATAGTAGACCTTGTACCAGGCGATTCGCACCGCCATGGTGACATAGGCCACGGCATGCCCCTTGGGGAACATGTACTTGATCTTCTTGCAGGACTCAATGTACCACTCCGGCACCTTGTACTGCCGCATCTGAGCTTCCTCTTCGGGTTTGAGGCCCTTGCCCTTGCGCACGCGTTCGGTGATGAAGAAGGCATCCTTTGAGGGCAGGCCGCACTGGATCAGGTAGAGCATAATGTTGTCGCGCAGCGAAATGCAGCCTTCCAGGTCGGTATCGCCGTTTTTGATGTAGTACTGGGCGTTGTTCAGCCAGACATCGGTACCGTGGGACAGACCCGAGACCCGGACCAGGTCGGCAAAGGACTTGGGCTTGGTGTCCATCAGCATCTGCCGGACAAAGCGGGTGCCAAACTCAGGCACGCCGATGGTGCCCACCGGAGAACCCAGCGCTTCCGGATCCACGCCCAGCGTTTCCGTGGAGCGAAACAGGCCAAGCACTTTGGGATCCGTCAGCGGCAGGCTCTTGGGGTCAATCCCCGTGATGTCCTGCAGCATGCGCAGCACCGTCGGGTCGTCATGGCCCAGGATGTCGAGCTTGAGCAGCCGGCCCGAGATCGAGTGATAGTCAAAGTGGGTGGTAATGATGTCGGTGCTGGTGTCATCGGCCGGACGCTGCACCGGACAGAAATTATGAATGTCGTTGTCGGCCGGGACGACCATGATGCCGCCGGGATGCTGGCCGGTGGAGCGCTTGATGCCCGTGCAGCCCGCGGCCAGGCGTTCCATTTCCGCTCGGGTCATGGACAGGTTCTTCTCTTCCAGGAATTTGCGGACGTAGCCCATGGCAGTCTTTTCCGCCACCGTCGTAATGGTGCCGGCCCGGAAGGTAAAGCCCTCGCCGAACAGCACTTCGCAGTATTTATGAATGGAGGCCTGGTTGTCGCCGGAGAAGTTCAGATCGATGTCCGGCTCCTTGTCTCCCTCAAAGCCGAGGAAGGTCTCAAAGGGAATGTCATGACCTTCCCGGATGTATTCGGTATGGCAGGCCGGACAGCGCTTGGCCGGCAGATCGACGCCGGAAGACACCGAACCGTCGGTAAAGAACTCCGAATGTTTGCAGTGCGGGCAGACATAGTGCGGTGGCAGACCGTTCACCTCGGTGATGTCCATCAGGGTCGCTACCAGAGACGAGCCGACCGAACCGCGCGAGCCGACCAGATAGCCGTCGCTGAGGCTCTTTTTGACCAGCTTGTGTGCGACCAGATAGAGCACGGCATAGCCGTTGCCGATGATGGATTTCAGCTCGCGGTCCACCCGCGCCTGAACGATGTCCGGCAGCGGATTGCCGTAAATGGCATACGCCTTATCCAGCGTCATGCTGCGCACATCTTCCTCGGCCCCTTCCATCTTGGGCGGGAAGGTTTCCTTGGGAATGGGCAGGATCGGCTCCACCATGGCCGCGATCCGCCGGGTATTGTCGATGACCACTTCCCGGGCCAGCGCGCCGCCCAGGTAATCAAACTCACGCAGCATCTCGTCCGTGGTCCGGAACGGCATGGGCGTCGAATTCTCCCCGGCACCGGCAAAGCCCTGGCAGTACGTCAGAACGTGGCGGAACACCGCATCCTCCGGCCGCATCATATGGACGTCGCCGGTGGCCACCACCGGCTTGCCCAGGGCTTTGCCCAGCTTGACGATCCGCCGGTTGATGTCCTTGAGCTGCTCGACATGGCAGCGGTCCTCGACCAGCAGATGGGCGTGATTGCTCACCGGCTGAATCTCCAGATAATCGTAGAAATCAGCCAGCGAGGTGATGATATCCGGCCGCCGGCCGTCCAGGATGGCCCGGTACAGCTCGGAGTTGGTACAGGCTGAGCCAAGGATCAGATTTTCACGGCTGGCAGCCAGCAGGCTCTTGGGCAGCCTGGGATTGCGCTGAAAGTGCTCCAGATGCGACTTTGAGACCAGTTCATACAGGGTCTTGAGGCCCTTCTGATTTTTGGCCAGAATGATGACATGATCCGGCATCTGCTTGGTAATATCCACCCGCGACAGATAGTCGGCGTTGAGACCGGCTGTATCCGTGATGCCGTTCTTTGTCAGGTTCTCGAAGGAACGAAGCAGAATGTTGGCGGTGGTTTCGGCATCATCGACGGCCCGGTGGTGGCTGCCCATGAAGATGTTGAGGTATTTGGCAATGGTATCGAGCCGATGGCGCTTCAGTTCCGGATAGAGATAGCGCGCCAGGGTGACGGTATCGAGCTGGGCATTGTCAAAGGGCAGTCCCAGATCCTTCGCGTTCTTGCGGATAAAGCCCATGTCAAAGTTCGCATTGTGAGCGACCAGGACGGAGCTGCCGCAGAACGCCAGAAATTCCGGCAGTACCTGATCAATGGTTTTCTGTCCCCGCACCATGGAATCCGTGATGCCGGTCAGCTCAATGATCTTGGCCGGCAGCGGTCGCTGCGGATCGACAAAGGCGGAGAAACGCTCGACCACGCGGCCCTCGCGGACCTTGGCCGCGCCGATTTCGATGATCCGGTCGTTGACATGGGAAAAACCGGTGGTTTCAATGTCAAAGACGACGTACTCCCCATCAAAGGGCACATTGACCTGTGAGGTGCAGATCCCCGTCAGGTCATCCACCACATAGGCTTCCATACCGTACAGCACTTTGATTTTGCTGCCGGCCGCTTCCATGGCTTCGGGGAAGGCCTGCACCACGCCATGGTCTGTTATGGCGATGGCCTCATGGCCCCACTGGATGGCCTGGCGCACCAGATCACCGGCGGACACCATGCCGTCCATGGTGCTCATGGTGGTATGGGCATGGAGTTCCACCCGGCGCACCGGGGCGTCATCGATAATAACAGGCGCTTCCAGGCGCAGGCAATGCGCCACCCGCACCGTCATTTCCTTCATGTACAGATCCACTTCGGTCTTGCCTTTGATCATGACATGCATCCCGGCCTTGATCGGCGGGACTTCATCCTTGTCCTTGGCGAACAGCTTGCAGATGATACTGGAGGTCGAGTCCGTCAGATAAATCGTCAGGAGAATCTTGCCGGTACGCAGCTCCTTCTCCTCCAGCTTGAATATCTGTCCGGCCACAGTCACGCTGTACATGCCCTCCGCCACGTCGGCGATGGGAATCGGTTCATCCCGAAACAGCTTGCCGTAAAGAACGGGATCATCCCCGGCCGGTTTCGGCGGCGGAGCGGGCTTGGGCGGAGCAGGTTTTGGCACAGAGGATGCCGGCGCAAACACCGCCGGCGCGGGTCCCGGCTGCGGGATCTCTTCCAGCGCAATCTGAGCCGGAATCGCCTGGGCATCGTAGACCAGCCGGATCTGGCAGGTCATATCGTAGATTTCCCGCAGGAACTCCTCAATCAGTTCCACGGTGCCCTTGCGCTGGAGATGATTGACCAGAACCGGGTTGGAGTGGGCAAAGCTGAGCTCATTCTCACTGCGCTCGAGGCGGGCATCCCGGAAAAAATTCATGGCAATGGGATCTTTGCGGAAAATTTCCGCCAGAAATCCCCGGATCGCTTCCTCGGTATCGAGCACATCTCCGTTGCGGCGCATGACGGCAATGTCCTTAATGACCTGACCGCCCAGAATCTCATCGGTGACATGGCCGATGCATTCCTCATCTTCGATGCACAGCGGTCCGTCGGCCACGCAGAAAATGCGGAGCCGACAGTGTTTTTTCAGATATTCCACTTTCAGCACCCTCAGGTGTTCTTCCCTGAGCCGACCCTGGAGCTTATGCTCCAGTACTTTTCGAAATTCCATAACCTGCTCCCGCTTACATGTTCTCGATTTCGGCCATCAGGGCCTCCACCAGCTCTTCTTCCTTCACCCGGCGGACAATCAGTCCCTTCTTGAAGATCATGCCGACCCCTTTGCCACCGGCAATACCGATGTCGGCATCCCGGGCCTCGCCCGGTCCGTTGACAACACAGCCCATGACGGCCACCTTAATTTCCTTGTCCAAGCCTTCCAGGCGCTTTTCCACTTCATTGGCAATGCCGATGAGGTCAATTTCGGTGCGGCCGCAGGTCGGACAGGACACAAACTCGATGCCTTCCTTCAGATGACCCAGGGACTTCAGGATTTCCCGCCCCACCTTGATTTCCTCCACCGGATCTCCGGTCAGTGACACTCGCAGCGTGTCGCCGATGCCCTCGGCCAGCAGCGTGCCAATGCCGACAGCGCTCTTGATGGTGCCCCGCCACAGGGTGCCGGCCTCGGTCACGCCGATGTGCAGCGGCAGGTCAGTCTTCTGCGCCAGCAGCCGGTAGGCTTCAATCGTGCGCAGGACATTGGAGGACTTGATGGAAATGATGACATCATGGAAATTGACTTCATCCAGAATGGCCGCGTGGCGCAGGGCGGATGCGACCAGAGCCTCCGGTACGGGACCGCCGTACGTCTCCAGCAGATCCTTCTCCAAAGAGCCCGAGTTGACGCCGATCCGGATGGGAATGCCCCGGTCCTGGCAGGCGCGCGCCACCAGCTCCACTTTGTCGCGGGAGCCGATGTTACCGGGATTGATGCGCAGCTTGGCAATGCCGTTTTCAATGGCGCGCAGAGCCAGGCGGTAATCGAAGTGGATGTCCGCCACCATGGGCATGTCCACGCCGGCTGTGATTTCTTTCAGCGCGTCAGCCGCCGCCAGATCCGGCACGGCCAGCCGGACGATGTCGCAGCCGGCGGTGCGCAGGGCGCGAATCTGGGCCAGCGACGCCTCCACGTTCCGGGTATCGGTGTTGCACATGGATTGAACAGCAATGGGGGCATTGCCCCCAATTGAAATATTGCCGATTTTCACTTGTCTGGTTTTATTTCGTGTAATCATAGATTTCCTCGTTTGTCTTTCGTGATCCCCTCTTAATAGGCGATGGGGAAGAATATATCCTTGAATGTAATAAACAGCATGAACAGCATGAGAATGGTGAAACCCGCCATATTCCAGCCGGTCATGAATTTTTCCGGAATTTTGCGCCGGGTGATCAGTTCAACGAACAGAATCACCAGCCAGCCGCCATCCAGTGCCGGGAACGGCAGCAGGTTGAAGATGGCCAGGTTGATGGACAAAAAGCCCAGAAAGCGCAGGAAGCTCAGGAAATTGACCTTGGCCACCTCGGATGCCATGCCCAGGATCGCCACCGGTCCGCCCATCTGATCCACGCCGACCTGGCCGGTGAAGAGCAGCTTCAGGGAAAAGTAGGTCTGACGGATCATGGCCGAAGCCTCCACCAGTCCCTGGCGGAAGGACTGACCCAGATTCGGCTGCGTTTCGACCTGCGACTGGAAGCCAATGAGATACTGGCCGGTTTCCGTCTGTTTCGGGACAATGTCATATTCAGACACCACATTGTCGCGGCTGACCTTGATTTTGGTCGGAGCCCCTTCCGCGACGGCCATATAGGTAATGACATCATTGAACGTCGTCACCTTGTTGCCGTTGACTTCGACAATGGCATCGCCGGGCTGAAGGCCGATGGCGGCAGCGGGTGAATCCGGGAGAACTTTTTCTACCACGTTGGTCTGGAAGCCCAGGCTCTGGGCCAGAATGGTAAAGAACAGGAAGCCGGTGATCAGGTTCATGAGCGGTCCGGCAAAAATAATGCTCATGCGCCGCAGCGGGTGCTTGGACTGGAAGGAATCGGAGGAGCCGTCTTCTTCTCCGGTGTCTTCCCCTTTCATCTGGCACATGCCGCCAATGGGCAGCGCTTTGATGGACCAGACGGTGCCGTTTTTTCCCTTGCGGGAAATCAGGGACGGCCCCATGCCGATGGCGAACTCCTCCACGGTGACCCCGTTCAGGCGGGCGACGATAAAATGGCCGAATTCATGGACCAGGACTAAAAAACCGAAGCCCAGGATCGCGAGGATAATACTCATATAATTTGTTTCTCCTAATGTTATAGATTCGGACGGTTCGTCAGGCGAACCGGATCCGGATGGTCTTATTCACCCTATATTATGACACATCAGGTTAAAATGAAGTGAAAAACGGACCGAATTATCGATTTCGATACATTTGGGCCAGATCACGGCGCAACATCGCATCCAGCTCCACCACGCCGTCCAGGGTCAGTTCCCCGGACCGGCCGAAGCGCTCCATGGCGAACTCAATGAGTTCGGCGATTTCCAGGAATCCGATGTCTCCGGTCAGGAAGCGTTCCACCGCCACTTCATCGGCGGTATTGACAATCAGCGGATAGTATCCGTCCAGTTCCAGCGCGCGATAGGCCAGCTCCAGGCAGCGGAAGGTCTGGCGGTCCGGCTTTTCAAAGGTCAGTCGTCCCACGGCGAACAGATCCAGCGGCGGGGTTACTGCCTCCCGCCGTTCCGGATAATTCAGGGCATACTGGATCGGCAGCCGCATATCCGGGTTGCCCAGCTGAGCTATGACGGAGTGGTCTTTGAACTCCACCCCGGAATGCAGGATACTTTCGGGGTGAACATGGACGATGATCTGCTCCGGAGCCACATCGAACAGCCAGCGGGCTTCGATGACCTCCAGCCCCTTGTTCATCAGCGTGGCGGAATCCACGGTAATTTTACGGCCCATGCTCCAGTTGGGATGCTTCAGGGCGTCTTCCACAGTCACAGCCTCCAGGTCCTGGCGGCTTTTTCCGCGGAACGGCCCGCCGGAGGCGGTCAGAATGATGCGGTTGATGTCGCTGGTCTGATAGCCCTGCAGACTCTGGAAAATGGCGGAGTGCTCCGAATCCACCGGATAGATCCGGACGCCATGGCGGCGCGCCAGATTCATGACGAGAGATCCTGCCCCCACCAGCGTCTCCTTATTGGCCAGGGCAATATCATGTCCTGCCTCAATGGCCGCCACCGTGGCCTTCAGCCCCGCCAGCCCTACCACCGACGTCAGAACGATGTCGCAGTCCTGCCGGGCCAGTTCCTCCATGCCCGGAGCTCCGACCAGCACCCTGACCCCTTCCCGGGAAAAGCCCCGGGCGGCCGTCTCATCCGTAATGCAAACCAAAGTCAGGTCAAATTCTTCAATCAGCTGGGCCAGGCTGGCCACATTCGAATGAACCGAAGCACCCACCAGTTGCAGGTGAGGACTCTGCCGGATAACATCCAGGGTCTGACGACCGATGGATCCCGTCGCTCCCAGCAGGATGATCCGCTTTCTGTTCAATGGAGCCTCCGTATTTTGCTGTTTCTTTTCTCTATGTTCCATATTTGATCCTTTATCAGGCAAACTCTCGCCTGTGCGTTCTGTGCTATTATCGCTTGATGATCTTCCTGCATATTGCGCGCATTCCGCGCGTTCTGGGCTTACTTCTCATACTGTGCTTTCTGTACTTACTTCACATTCTGTGCTTTCTTCACATTCTGTGCTTCTCATGCAGAGAATATAGAGATTTTCGGGAATATTAATCCCGGTGCTTCGCATACTCCATTATATCAAAAAAGGCGGCTGACCGACCTGAAGCTTCGGCATAAAAAAGAGCTCCTCCGGAAGGGAAGAGCTCTTGCTTTACGCCTTAGTCAGGTTTCGGGTTCTAATGGCCAAAGATGATGGTCAGATACAGGAAGACCGAAACAGCTGCCAGCAGGACGGAATCAAACCGGTCGAGTATGCCGCCGTGTCCCGGGATCAGCTTGGGATAATCCTTGACGCCGCAGTCCCGCTTGATGGAGGACGCGATCAGGTCGCCGATCTGGGAGAAGAAGGATCCGATGAAGCCCATCACCAGAAAATGGAGCGGATTCATCACAGGCTGGCCGGTCAGAAGAACGATCCAGCCATAGATCATGGTACCCAGTGCACCGCCTGCCAGTCCGCCCAGCGCACCCTCCACCGTCTTTTTCGGGGAGACTTCCGGAATCAGCTTCCGCTTGCCGAAGAAGCGGCCGGTGAAGTAGGCTGCTGTATCGCAGACCCAGGCGATGGTAAAGATGGCGAAGACGTAGTGTCTGCCTCCGGGCATCTCGTAGATCAGCAGGATCAGCGAGAAAAAGGCAATGGTATAAATAAATCCCATGACGGTGACGGCTGCATCCATGAAGTTGCAGTCCTTGCGGAACACCGAGATGATCAGGGCGGCCACCGTCAGAAACAGGATAATGACGGAAAGCACCTTCAGCTCCGTACGGCCGAAAAAGAACAGGGCAAACTGGATCAGGGCAAAGCTGTAGCCGGCAACCTGAATCGGCCGGAGGCCTTTCTGCTTGACTACTTCATAGAATTCATACAGGGCGCGCAGTCCCATCAGGACAACAACAACCTTGAGCCAGATCCCTCCCACAATGAAGGCGATCAGGATCGGCAGGAGCAGCAGAGCGCCAAAATACCGGTTATCCTGCAATGGCTGGCGAACATCATCAAATTTATCCTTCACTGTTCACCCCTCCAAAGCGCCGATCGCGCTTCTGACAATCCGCGATGGCCTGACGCAGGTCAGCCGGTGTAAAATCAGGCCAGTTAATCTGTGAAAACCAGAATTCGGAATAAGCTGACTGGTAGAGCATGAAATTGGACAGCCGCAGCTCGCCGGAGGGGCGGATGATCAGATCCGGTTCCGGGATTGCCCCGGCATACAGATACCGGGAGAAAGTTGATTCGGTCAGGTCTTCCGGCTTCAGTGTTCCGGCCTGGACATCAGCCATGGCTTTCTGGGCGGCTTTGACGATTTCACGCTGTCCGCCGTAATTCAAAGCCAGGTACATGTGGACTCCGGTGTTAGAGCGAGTCCGCTCATAGGCGGATTCGAGCTCCTGCCGGCATTTGGCCGGCAGGGCCTCGATGTCGCCGATGGAGTCAATGATGACGTTGTTTTCATGCAGTTCCTGGAACTCACTGCGCAGATAGCGCACCAACAGATCCATGAGAAAACCGACCTCGGCCTCAGGCCGCTTCCAGTTTTCGGTGGAAAAGGCATACAGGGTCAGATATTTCACGCCCAGGCGATTGCACTCTCTGACGATGCTGCGGATCGTTTCAACGCCGGCCTTATGACCCATGGAGCGAGGCAGATTCCGGGCTTTGGCCCAACGGCCGTTCCCATCCATAATGATCCCGATGTGCGCGGGAATTCGGGATAAATCCAGTTCCTGCCCGGCATTGGCTGCTTCTGACACCATGTTTTCCTCCTAGATGGTCATTACTTCTTTTTCTTTCGTTTCAAGGGCCTTATCGACTTTGACGATGAACTGGTCTGTCAGCTTCTGCATGTCTTCTTCGCCCTTTTTGATCTCATCTTCCGGAACGTCCTCTTTCTTGAGGTTCTTGATCTTGTCATTGGCGTCACGGCGGATGGAGCGGATCGCTACCTTGCTTTCCTCGCCGTACTTCTTGACCTGCTTGACCAGATTCTTTCTGGTTTCTTCCGTCAGTTCCGGCACGACCAGCCGGATCATGGTTCCGTCATTGACCGGATTGATGCCGAGCTCGGATTTCTGGATTGCCTTTTCGATGACTTTCAGCATCGGTTTCTCCCAGGGAGTAATGCACAGCATTCTCGGCTCCGGGACCGTGATGTTTCCGACCTGATTGATCGGCATCATGGAGCCATAGTAATCCACTTCGACCCGATCCAGCATGTGAGGATTGGCACGGCCCGCTTTCAGCGTGTCCAGCTCCGCCTCCAGGTTATGCAGGGTCTTGTTCATTTTCTCTTCCGCTTTTTTGTAAATGTCCTTGATCATGAGTAGAAAATACCTCCTATGAAATAATGGTTCCGATGTTTTCGCCGGCTATGGCGCGTTTGATATTGCCTGGTTCATCCAGTGAAAATACGATGATGGGAATATTGTTGTCCTTGCACAGAGCCATGGCCGGTGAATCCATGGCCTTCAAGCCCTGTTCCAGCACTTGCTGATAGGTCAGGGTGTTGTATTTGACTGCGTCGGCATACAGATTGGGATCCTTGTCATAGACTCCATCCACTTTCTTGGCAAACAGAATGGCTTCGGCTTCAATCTCCGCCGCGCGCAGAGCCGCCGCTGTATCGGTGGAGAAATACGGATTGCCTGAACCGGCCGCGAAGATCACGACCCGGCCCTTTTCCAGATGCCGCATCGCCCGCCGGCGGATATAGGGTTCGCAGATCTCCCGCATTTCAATGGCAGACTGAACCCGGGTCTCGACTCCGATGTCCTCCAGGGAATTCTGCAGCGCCAGGGCATTGATGCAGGTAGCCAGCATGCCCATGTAGTCCGCTGTGGTCCGATCCATGCCGCCGCCCTGACGTCCCCGCCAGATGTTGCCGGCTCCGATGACGGCGCCGACTTCCACGCCCATGTCCACCAGTTCCTTAATTTCCCGGGAAATCCGTAAAGCGACCTCAAAGTCGATGCCGTACCCATTCGTTCCGGCCAGAGCTTCTCCGGACAGTTTCAGCATGACGCGCTTATATTTGCGATTCGTATTTTCTTCCAATTGTTTGTTTCCTCCGCAATGTCATAGACTGTATTCATTTTACCACACTCTCCGTTTAGACTCGAAGCTTTTAACTGTTTTTCTCGCCGCTGAACCGGAGAGCGCCGCTGTCGCTGGTGCCGTTCCATAAAAATGGTGCAAAGACCGCTCCGGTCGTTGCACCATTTTGCTTATATCGATCAGCCCTTATGAGCTTTCTCATCATTGGTTTTCGGTTTCCTAGACTAAACCTTGTCCCTTAAGCCAGGCTAAGGGGTCGGCGCATCATTTGCCCTGGTTCATCTGGGCTGCAACTTCTGCAGCGAAGTCTTCTTCCTTCTTTTCAATGCCTTCGCCCTTTTCAAAGCGGACATAGCGAACGACTTCCATGGAACCGAGGTTCTTGGCTTCGCCTTCAACGAACTTGGAAACAGACAGATCGGGATTCTTAACAAAGGGCTGCTCCAGAAGAACGGCTTCCTTGTAGTATTTGGAAATACGGCCCATGACCATCTTTTCTACGATATTTTCCGGTTTGCCTTCGTTTCTGGCCTGAACCCGGTAGATTTCCTTTTCTTTTTCCAGGGATTCCTGGTCAACCAGGTCCTTGGACAGGAACGCCGGATTGGTGGCAGCTACGTGCATGGCAACGTCCTTGGCCACTTTCTGAACCTCTTCGTTGGCATTTTCGGATTTCAGCTGAACGAGAACACCGATTTTGCCGCCCATGTGGATGTAGCTGGCAATCGCGCCGTCCTGAGCGTCGAATTTCACGAATCTTCTCAGGTCCATGTT
>JABNAD010001013.1_pt1 | contig 12001 bp, 6 predicted proteins | sample 7240381 | NCBI WGS metagenome assembly JABNAD01 (sample SAMN11332834, study PRJNA596920) | anaerobic digester metagenome | biome: digested sludge; isolation source: digested sewage sludge-derived enrichment culture grown on H2/CO2 | place: Germany: Goettingen | reverse complement strand
CCATGCATTCATCCAGAGTAGACAATATTTCGTCTAAGTGAGGAACAAATAATGCGTGCATCTTAGCTGAAAATATGAATTGGTACAGATAGGCTGCCTGACTGTATGTAAGCTGCGACTTAGAATTGCTCCGCTTACTTGCTGTCCGGCAGTTTTCGTATCACCACCCAAGGAGCCATGATGCACGCAAAAACGAAACTAGTCAAACTGCTGATGATTACGGTTATCATTGGCCTTTTTACTCCTCTATGTGCGCAATCCTGAACGATCCAACTCTCAGCCAGACCTACAGGGCTAAACCTCCACAACAGCAATGAGTATGGATTTGACCTGCGCTACACAGTAGATAAATATGATCTTCACAGCATAGATACCAAAGCCGGAACCTTCGACCGGATCGTGATCGAGGGTTTTGGATACAGCACAAGGATCGGTGAAGCGGAGCTTCCTGCCGCCAGCCGGATCGTAGCGGTTCCCCTTGGGGCGGAAGTCAGCTTTGAGATCCGTCATCAAGAAAAGAAACTGCTTACCAGGCATGAAAATGGCATCATCCGCGAATTGCTCCCCTCCCAGGAGCCAGTATCCAAATCCGCGGATTACAACAATATCGTCTTCGCCAAAGATACCTCTTATTACACTCGTAGCGCTCTCAGCCAAAACCCCACTTTCCGCATCGAAGAGATCGGTATGATGCGCGGCATGCGCCTTTTCCAGTTTTACATAGAACCCGTAAGGTACAATCCCGGCACGGGTGATGTCGAGATCGTCTATGAAGCTGATATTCGCATTGATTTTTCTCACCCCGATCTGGCAGCCAGCGCAGTCCTTAAAGCCAAAACTGCATCAGCGGAGTTTGAAGCCCTGTATGCTAAAACTATTATGAACTATAGCAGCGATGACCGAAGCAGCCTTGTACGCACTCCTACCAAGATGCTAATCCTTTGTCCTCCGGCTTACACAAGCACCATGGAGTCCTACATCAGCTTCAAGCGTAAACAAGGTTACATTGTAAACTTAGTTACCGTTGGATCAGGTGGTACTGTGGCGAATACAACCTCAGCCATCACTAACTATATGCAGAATGTATGGAATTCTGCCACATCTGATGATCCCGCTCCCACATATCTGATCATAGTGGGTGATACTTCCCTTTCAGGTAACAACATTATTGCACCAACCGGAGTTACAGCCAGTCATCCCACTGACCTTACTTACGTGCGCCTGAACGGAACAGATTATCTTCCCGAAATGTATTTTGGTAGATTCTCTGTGACGAATACCACGGAGCTAACAAATGTGATAAACAAGACCTTGATGTTCGCTCGTACCAGCATGCCCGATCGCAGCTATCTGGGCAAGACAGTTTTGATAGCCGGTGTGGACTCCAACTATGCCCCCACGCATGGTAACGGGGCTATCAGTTATGGCGCTGAGCACTATTTTAACGGGAATCATGGGATTACCTCAAACAATTATCCTTACCCAGCTTCCGGGTCTTCCGCTTCCGCAATCATTGCCAATGCCAATGAAGGACGCGGATACATGAATTACACTGCTCATGGCAGCACCACATCCTGGGCAGATCCTACTTTTACCGTATCGAACATGTTAGCCTTGACCAACGTAAATAAGCCGTTTGTAGCTGTGGGCAACTGCTGTGTGACGAATCAGTTTACCACCAGCCAGTGCTTCGGAGAATCGGTAATACGGGCCAATAATGCCGGAGCTGCCTATATTGGTGGAACCAACAACACTTATTGGGATGAGGATTACTATTGGGCAGTGGGTTATCGAACCACCATCGACGGCAATTCATCACCCTATGATCCCACTCGTCTGGGCGCTTACGATGCCATGTTTCATGCTCCCTCAAGCGTGAATGATTGGGCGCAAACCACGGGTGAAACGGTTTTTATGGGCAATATGGCGGTGCAACAAAGCGGGAGCAGCAGGACGAACTATTACTGGGAAATCTATTCCATAATGGGCGATCCCTCGCTGATGCCATATTATGGCGTACCCACTGTCAATACAGCCACTTTCCCCAGTACGATCATGATGGGATTATCTTCGATAAATGTCACTGCTCAGCCATATTCCAAAGTAGCGCTCAGCATGAATGGCACTCTCTATGCCACGGGCATTGTACCCGCCAGCGGCCCGCTTACCCTCAGCTTTACTCCCTTCACGACTGTGGGAAATGCCGATCTGGTGATCACCTGTAGTGGCAAGATCACCCGGGAAGAAATCATCCAGGTGCTCCCTGCCAGCGGTCCTTACATGACGGTTGATAACAATGTTTACACTGATAACAACAACCACCAGCCGGACTGTAATGAGAGCGGTAGCTTCAACACTACCTTCAAAAATGCGGGGGCGAATTCCGCGACGAACATAACGGCAACCCTTAGCTGCTCCACTGCAGGCATCACGATCACTGACGCAACAGAGACGATCACATCTCTGGCTGCGGGTGCTTCCATCACCAGAAACAATGCCTTCAGCTTCACTACTGCCAACAACGTTCCCGATGGCACCACCGCAGCGTTTACCATCACCATGATCAGCGGCACTAATAACTGGCAACATAACTTCCCCCTTGTCATCAATGCTCCGGCATTAAGTTTTGGCAACCTGACCATCTCAGACCCCAGTGGCAATAGCAATGGCCGCCTTGATCCCGGAGAATCTGTGACAGTCAGCATCCCGCTCATCAATGATGGCGGAGCGGCGAGCCTCTCCGGAACAGCAAATCTGAGCTGCAGTACCCCCGGCATTACCATCAATACTGGATCTGCCAGCTTCTCAGCCATCGCCGCAGATGGCAGCACCAGCGTGAGTTTTAGCTTGAGTGCATCTGCTTCTATGAGTGTCGGTACTGTAGTCAACCTCGCTTTCAGTGCCGTCGCAGGAGCTTACAATGTCAGCACAAACCAGGTTGTCCCCGTTGGTCTGATCCTGGAAGATTTTGAGAGCGGCGATTTCAGCGGCTTTGAGTGGCAGATGGAAGATTCCCTGCCTTGGGTGATAGATAGCGCTACTGCTTATGAAGGCAGCTACAGTGCAAAGAGCGGTACCATTTCTCACAGCCAAAGCAGTACCATCAAGATCAACCGTCAGCTCAGCAGCCCGGGTACTCTGAGCTTCCGTTATAAAGTCTCTTCCGAGTCCGGCTGGGATTACCTGAAGTTCTACGTCGATGGAGAGCAGCAGGGTCAATTCTCAGGCTCTGTAGATTGGACCGAAGCTACTTATCAACTTGCCGCAGGCACCAGAGAGATAAAGTGGACTTACAGCAAGGATGGATCGGTAAACGGGGGCAGTGACTGCGCCTGGATCGATTACGTGGTATTCCCCGCTTCTACGGTACCAACCATCCTGTACCCTCCCCAGGACCTCACAGCCATCCCCGCCAATGGCAGAGCCCCACTCAGACTGGATGGAATATGTACACCCTTAGCACCCCATTCGTGTGGAACGGAACGGATAACATCCTGGTAGACACAGCATTTGGACTGATTGGCAGCTATACTTCCACTGGCCAAATCGAATATACTGAGACCATAAATGGATACCGATATGGCAGAAGCGATTCCTCCGATCAGACACAAGTCTTCTCCGGGGGAAGCTCTAGCACCTCCAGGCCCAATCTGAAGATCGCTTTTGATGCAGTGGTTGAGGAACAGGCCATGATCGCTGTCGATCCCGGCAGCCTCATTCACTCTGCTACCATGGTGGGCACGACTGCCACTCAAACTCTGCGCGTCAGCAATTCTGGTACTATCGCTTTGACCGGTAGCATCTCGACCCCCACAGCTTTCAGCATTGCACAGAGTAGAGAAGATGCTTCCAGCAAAAATCAGCGCAACAGCATCACTTTCACTGTGGCCGCCGGTGGATATCGTGATTACACAGTCAGTTTCAGTCCCATCACTGCCGGGAACTTCAATGGCAATATCATGATCACCAGTAACGCGGAAAACTACCCCATAATGACTGTATCGACCAGGGGCAGCAGCTACCTACCTCCCACCATCAGTATCAATTCGGGCGGCCTTAGCGCTTCGCTGTTGATCGGGGAAGAGGGTACGGATAGTTTCAACATCACAAATAATGGAGGTGCCGAGCTTAACTACAGCATAGCTATATCCAATCCCCGTACTACCGGTTCCGTACTACGCAGCGTCAATCAGGAACGCAGCATAGCCGGCAGCTATCTGAGCATGGATCCACAGACCTATACGCCAGGAACCACGATGGACTGGGATATCACGGTCTACAATGCCAGCATAGATACCGAATGGATCAAGGAAGTAATTCTCACTTTTCCGGAAGGATTTGGGATCACTTTCGCTGATAGCCTTATCTGCAACAATGGCACGATGGCTCCCACCATTGACGGCACTACCATCACATGGTTTGGTGAAACATCAGCAGGTTATGGCATCATTCGCGGTTTAGAGACAGTTACAGCTGCGCTGAGCGTCAGAATTCCCGCTGGTTTTAGCGGTGATCTTAGTGTACCATATACGCTCAATGGGGATATTTACAACAGCGAGCCGCACAGCCTCTCCGACACCTTTGTACTGAGCATGGATCAGCCTCTGGTGGAGTGGTTGAGCCTTTCATCCTATAGCGGTACTTTAGCGGCAGGCGCTTCAGATCAGATCACAGCTTCTTTCTCCGCCCTTGGCATGAACGAAGGGCTTTACAATGCCATGCTGCAGATCAGTTCCAATGATCCGGCGCATCCGACTACGAATCTGGAAGCCACTATGGAGGTATTTGATGTGTCAAACCATCCTCCCGTGATCAACCTTCCAGATAGCTACACCTTGGATAGAAACACTATTCTCACTGTCGGACTCAGTTCTTACATCTCCGATCCTGAGGGAGATGCGATCAGCCTGCAAGTGCTGGGGAATACCAATGTCCTTTGCAGCGTCGATGGGCTCCGCCTCACACTCAGCTCCGTGCCCAATTGGGTTGGCTCAGAAACCATCACCATTGTGGCCTCGGATGGCGAGCTAAGCAGTAGCGACCAGATTGTGGTGAATATCCTGCCGGTGAATACTCCAAATTGGACTATAGTAAACTACCCAAACAATCCGGCTACCATATACGCTGTCGTGAACATAAACGGCTATCCCGCTGCCAATAACGATTTGATTGCTGCTTTCGTGGGCAATGAATGTCGGGGAAGCGCAAACATCGTGATCGGACGCGACAACGCTTATGCTACCATCATCGTACAGCTTGCCCAGCCCGATGAATTGGTCTATTTCCGAGTATACTCCCAAGGCACCGATACTGTGTACGATGCCGATACATCCGTGCAGCCGGACTTTGGTGAAGAAATAGGTCAGGATGATCCGATAGTGGTGGATGCCGAACCTCTCACTGCCTTGCCAGCACCCGAAGTCAGCATCGCCATGGTACAAGGCACTTACACTCTTAGCTGGAACTCTGTGCTACACGCCAATCGGTACGAAGTATATGCCTCTGATACACCCGACGGCACATACCAATTGATCCAAAGCACATCCGCCAGATCGTATCAGATCAATAACTCATACTCCCGCCGTTTCTTCCGTGTAAAAGCAGTTAAGGACAGTTTTGCCAAATGAAGAAACTGCTAATCCTTATCGTCATGATGCTCACCCTCGTTGTACTGAACGCGGGTGAGCAAAGTGAGTACTATTTCCGTTTCGAATTGAAGGATCTCTCCCGCTTACCCGAGATCGCCAGCCTCGTCTCAGTGGATGCTGTCCATGGCTACTATGTGTATGCCTATGCCAACGATAGCGAGTGGGACAGCTTCCAGAATACCGGTTTGCATGCGCAGTTGCTGCCTCATCCCGGCATCAATCCCCAGGCGAAAATGGCCCCCACAAAAGATGCCATGCGGGAATGGGACAGCTATCCCACTTACGAGACCTATATCAGCATGATGTATGCCTTCGCCACCGAATATCCCGGCCTTTGCCAGATCGTTGACGCTGGCACCACGGTCAATGGTCGCAAAATCCTCTTTGCCAGGATCTCAGATAATGTCCTGATTCGGGAGGATGAGCCGCATCTGATGTACACCTCCACCATGCACGGGGATGAGACGGTTGGCTTCATCCTGATGCTCAGGCTGATCGATTCCCTGCTTTCCGGCTATGGTAGCGATCCCAGATTGAGTAATCTGGTAAACAACGCGGAGATTTGGATCAATCCCAATGCCAACCCAGATGGAACCTACTATGCCGGCAATAGCAGCGTGTCCGGCGCGCGCCGCTATAACTACAATGGCTACGATCTCAACCGCAACTTTCCTGCGCCCGATGGTTGGCAATACAGCGGACAGCCCCTGCAAACAGAGACTCAGCTCATGATGAATCTGGGCTTGGCGGAGCGGTTCAATCTGGTGGCCAATTTCCACGGTGGTGCGGAAGTGGTAAACTATCCGTGGGATCACCAAAGCACGCTGCATGTGGATGACGCCTGGTACCAGGTTATCTCCCGGGCTTATGCCACATCTGCCCAAAACCACAGCCCCGCAGGCTATTTGGACGATCTGAATAACGGCATCACCAATGGCGCTGGCTGGTACATCACCACCGGTAATCGCCAGGATTGGACCAATTACACTGCCGGTGGCAGAGAAGTAACCATCGAGATTTCCTCCACCAAAAATCCCGCGGCCAGTACCTTGCCGGACTATTGGACTTACAATTTCGACGCCTTGCTGGGCTATCTGGAAGCAGGTTTATGCGGTATCCACGGCCGAATCCGCGATGGCTGGGGAAATCCCCTCTCAGCCACAATAACTGTGTGGAATCACGACGATGATCTTACCAGGATCCAAAGCAATTCCTTGGGCAATTTCTACCGCTATCTCAGCCCCGGAACTTATGATCTGCAAATCTCCTGCCCCGGTTACGATGATATCATGGTGGAGGATGTGATTGTTTCCAGCGGTGTAGCAACACTGCGGGATATCACTGTGGGTGAAGTACCCCTGGAACTCAGTATCCCGCTTGTGGCTGGCTGGAATGAGATCAGTATCAATCTTGATGTGGACGATTTGGAATTTTCCGATATTCCCGCTTTGGAGCAAATCAAGAGCATGACCCACAGCTACAATCCCAATATTCCCAGTCATTTCAATACACTTTCTGCCTCTGTCCCGGGGAAGGCTTACTGGATTAAAGCCAGCCAGGCAGGAACCCTGGTGCTTAGCGGTGCCCTGGCACCAAATGATCCCATCTCGTTACAAGCAGGCTGGAACTTCGTGGCTTATCTGCCTGAATCAAGCCTCAGCGTGGGCAGTGCTTTGGCTTCCATTTCTACTCATCTCATGGAAGTGCGTTGTGCCGATCCTCTATTTAGCGGTAGTTCCGATGCTCTGATGAGTCCTGGTAAGGCATATTGGATCAGAGTGGATCAGGAATGTACTCTGCAGTATCCGTAAGGGAAGTGTTCGTTTTAGGGGATCGAGCGGGGAGCTACCGTTCCAGGTTTTTTCGTGCTGTCCCGATGGGCTCAGGCTGTTGACAAAGCCCCTAGTGGACGCATCCCATCGCTAAACGACCTCCCCTGACATCACAAAGACTTGTCAAACACATCTCAAACTCATCCCAAGCCACGCTCAGGATGAGTTTGGGATGTTCCTGGATTGCGCTGAAGATGTTAGGTAGGATGGCATGTCACCCTTCCGGGATTGGTATACAGGAAACCCGGGGCATCAACCCCGGGTTATCCTTGGTAAGATGTAAAGGCTAATCCTAACCTAGAAGAGGGTATAGCTGATGCCCAGGCCCAGCATTTCCTTCCATTGGAGATCGGATACCTGTTCTTTATCGTATCGCATTTCGAAGATCAGGTTTGCGCTTACCATGCCGAAGAGCTTGGTACTCAGCGAGTTTTCCCACACCATATCGGTTGATTTCCAATCCTCATTCAATTCATCAGATTTGGAATTGAACAGCGCTTGATAGAGCTGTAAACGGCTGCGGAAATCCATTTCCAGAGGGATCTTGACCTTCTGCTTGTACTCCGAAACCATTTCCAGACCGCCATCGACAGTCGTTTGAGTCTCCTTGTCTCCCGTGTTGAGGTCGATCACATCGCGATCGATCTTTTCGCGGAAGGCCGCGCCCAAACGAGTGGTGAAGAGGCGATTCTCTTCGTCGATGAAGCTTCGGATGATGCCGGCGGTCTCCGTAAAGAGCATGGGATTGATCAGACGGGTTTCTTCTTGAGAGAGATCCAGAAATTGCGATTCGAATCGTCCGGCAACGAATGGGTCCACCCAGCCCTGCGTGGTGAAGCGCAGCATGGATTCCAGATCTATCTTATCCGTGGATTTCTCGGGATGCTCCCAGTACTTTTCCTGCTCCATGTTCGCGTCGTATCGGGTCTTTTGATTGTGGGTCTGTCCAAAAGCCAGCTTCAGGGTATTCTTATTTTGCAGCCAGCTTTTCAGTTGTTTCTCGGCTGTAGTTGTGGAATTGGCGACCCAGGTAATATTACTCAGTTCATCGCCCGCCCAGGTGTCGCTAAAAGCGCTTTGGGTAAAGGTGAACGATACATTTGAATCCAGCTTCCAGTTATCGGCATAGGCAGCGCCCAGGGCTGCCAGGATCACGATGAGAATGATGCTCCTTTTCATGGATATGCACCCCTTTCTGCGCCTAAGCCCAGACACCTTTGGCATTTAGAGCCAGCTTGATCTTTTCCATCAGAGAGGCATGCACTTTGCCGTAATCGGCATTTTTCACATGCGCGGACAGGGCAAATATAATGGCTCCGGCATTGGCATCGCTGATCACGATGGTAGCAGGGGGATCTTTGAGGATATCGTTTTCACTCTCCAGAACTGCGCGTAGGAGATCACGAACTGCGGAAAGATCGGAATTGCCGGGTACATTCACGGCTATCTCCACTTTACGGGTGGGCAGGCTCGAGAAATTGGTGATGGTATCGTTTGAGAGCTTGCCATTGGGGATCATCACTTTTCGTCCATCACTGGGAATGATGACGGTCTGGAATATGCCTATGTCTTGCACGACGCCGGTAACGCCCCCCGCGATCACGCTATCCCCGATTTTAAAAGGCTTGAAGATCATCAGCATCACACCCGCGCTGAAATTTCCCAAGGTGCCTTGCAATGCCATGCCGATGGCCAGAGTGGCAGCACCCAGGATGGCGACAAAGGATGTAGTCTGCACACCCAGACGGGCAATCGCCGCCAGGATGACAAAAATCAGCAGTACAGCATAAACCAGATTGGCAAAGAACTGGATGATATTCGAATCCATTTTCCCTTTACTAAGGACCTTTTTGAGGACATTGGCAAGCATCTGTGCCACCCACTTACCAATGATGTAGATAAGGATCGCTACTATCAGCTTTCCGCCAAAACCTACCACCAGAGCTGGTAGATTGGCCAATAAGTTGCTTACTTGTTCAGGCATCTCTTTACTCCTTTTGCTGACAACCGCGATCTGAATATTTAACTTAATCCCTAACGGGACAGCTTTACCATTAGTATAGCTCAATTATCTATATATGCAAAGTATTTCTATTCTTGGGCGCCGGGTTCACAATCTGATAGAGAAGAATTTTCAACGGCAAAGATCACTAATTACTACGCAATGAAGCCACTTTGAGGATTACCCAAACTCAGGCTACCACAGGTAAACGAAGTTTTGAATTGACAAAAAAGGGGCTGCGAATAGCTTGCGCTCAAATACCATCCTATGAGGAGCCTAATGCAAAACGACGTAATACAGTACTTCCTGCAACTGGTAACTATTGACAGTGAATCCTTGAACGAACGCCGTATGATTGACGCCTTGAAGATTGATCTTGAAGAACTTGGTTGTATCGTGGAAGAAGATGATTGCCAGAAGCTAACTGGGGGAAATGCTGGCAATCTGCATGCCATATTCCCCGGAACCGTAGACAAAGCACCGATCCTGTTTTGTTCACACGTGGATACGGTAAGCCCAGGCAAGAGCATCAATGCAACCATCGTTGGAGATAAGATCGTATCCGACGGCACTACAGTACTTGGTTCGGACGACAAATCCGGCATCTCGGAAATCATGATCGCCCTAAAACGAGTAAAAGAGAGCGGTAAAGCTCACGCCCCGGTGGAAATTCTTTTTACCGTTAGCGAAGAAATCGGCCTGCTCGGAGCCAAAGGCTTTGACAAAAGCAAGCTGAAAGCTGCTATGGGCTATGCCCTCGATTCTCACAATGTGGGAGAATTGATTACCGGAGCCCCCTGCCAGAAATCCTTTGACATCATCTTTTACGGCAAAGAAGCCCACGCCGGCGTAGAGCCTGAGAAAGGTCTCAATGCCATCCGTGTGGCCGCTGAAGCCATTGCTGCCATGCCCAATGGACGTATCGATTATGAGACCACCTGCAATGTCGGCCTGATCAGCGGCGGCGAAGCTACCAATATTGTCCCCAGCAAAGTTGTGGTAAAAGGCGAAGCCCGCAGCCACAATCTGGAGAAACTCGCTCGCGTTTGCGAGGACATCCATCAGGCTGTGGTGAGCACTGTCGACCGCTACGAAAGCCAGGGTGCATCCTTCGATTACGAATGCATTACAGAATATGATTCTTTCAGCATTTCCGCGGAATCGGAAGTGGTACTAATGGCCCAGGAAGTCCTGCGCGGACTCAATCTCCCCTTTACCACCTGCATCAGTGGCGGAGGAAGTGACGCAAACGTTCTCTCAGCTTCAGGCATCCCTATCATCATCACCGGCACCGGCATGCAACGTGTGCATACGGTAAAAGAGTTTATCGAACTGGATCAATTGCGCCGCGGCGCTGATTTTGTGGAAGCGCTGATATACAAGTATTCGGAATAGTATCATGACAGATGTATGCCTCATCGGCTACGGCAAAATGGGCAGAATCATAGAAGAACTCTGCCCCGAGAAAGAATGCCGGGTGGTGAGCATCATCGATCCTGCCCATCAGCAAGCTTTTCCAGAGATCAGCCGGGACAGCCTGAAAGGTGCCGAGGTGGCTATAGACTTCAGCCACCCCTCCGTGGTTGCTAAAAATGTGGAAAAGCTGATCGAGCTTTCCATGACCTGCGTGATCGGAACCACAGGCTGGAACGATGCGCGTCCCTCGCTCTTGCAAAAAGCTGCCGCCAAAGAAATGGGCCTCGTGTACGGGGCCAATTTTTCCCTCGGTTTAAGCCTCTTTTCTCGCATCATGACCAGCGCCGTCCAGATCATGGATAAATTCGACGAATACGATCTGCTGGCCTGGGAAAAGCATCACAACCGCAAAGCTGACAGCCCTTCCGGAACAGCGATTGATCTGGCCAGGCTGATTTTGGCACATAGCACTCGCAAAAGCGAAGTGGTGTGGGACAAGCTGGACAGGCGTCCACAGCCCCAGGAATTACACTTTGCCAGCATGCGCGGGGGGCACATCCCCGGTACGCATGCCCTGTGCTTTGATAGCGAAGCCGATAGCATCGAATTGATCCACACTGTGCGTTCGCGCAGTACTTTTGCGTTCGGCGCTATCGCGGCGGCTAAATGGATATCCGGCAAGACGGGCATATTCAGCTTCGACGAAGTGATCGGAGACTTTCTGTGCTGATCCCTTTTATCAAGATGCATGCCCAGGGGAATGACTTCGTTATCCTGAACGGCCTGGAGCAAGAACTCCCCGAGCTATCCTATCCCGATCTGGCCCGCCATCTGTGTCCTCGCAGAATATCAGTCGGAGCTGATGGACTGGTGCTGCTGCTACCGGATTCCGATGCCGATGCCAGAATGATTATCTACAATTCCGATGGTTCCCGGGCCGAAATGTGCGGCAGTGCGCTCAGATGCGTAGCCAGCCTCGCTGCAGACCATTTTGTAAGAGACTTTCTAGATATTGTTACCGATAGTGGTACCAAAAACGCTCGCATTGAGCCTGAGACAGGTGTTATCACCGTAAATCTGGGTAGCGCCCGGATGCTAAACAG